>Ga0209042_1000429_pt1 | contig 46583 bp, 20 predicted proteins | sample SaaInlV_200m_DNA_6_FD_184649 | JGI IMG/M metagenome (GOLD analysis project Ga0209042, IMG submission 184649) | Marine microbial communities from expanding oxygen minimum zones in the Saanich Inlet - SI037_S2LV_200m_DNA (SPAdes) (version 2) | ecosystem: Environmental > Aquatic > Marine >...
GATTAAAATATCTAAATCAGATTTCGAAAAAATTAACATATATAAACATGAATTTCATGGAGAAGATTGGAATTATACTATCAAACCATTATAAGTAGTTGTAGCAATAATATATTTACAATTACTATGTTGGCAATCGCTGACTATATGGATATTCTTTCAGCATATAATTTTGCATTGTCATCATTCTATTTCCTTACAGGATACAATCCTTATGCAACTTCATATATTGTTGGACTGGGAGATACTACAGTAACACCGTCGGTTAATTTCTTCAAAAGATCCTATAATGACGGTGTTGGTTCAATTCTTCCAGGTTTTACCAAAAGCAGTGTTACAGATCATTTCTTACAAAACTTCGATAAATACCAGACAACGGAAGGTGTAACTCCAGTATCAAGTGATTTGTTTTACTTATTAAGCAGGTTTCACACCCTGGAACCACCGCCCCCGCCACCTGCTACTCCATTGGCTGGCGAACTAAAAATTACAGAAGTTAATAGTCACCAAACAGCAACAGTCTCCTGGATTGAAATTCACAATACAACATCTTCAGAGCTCAGTCTTGAAGGCGTAAAAATCCAACATTATAGAAATCTGGAACAAACACCAAATACTAGCCTTTCATTAAGTGGTACAATCGAATCAGATGAATATCTAATTATTACAAGGAATATAGCTGATTTTACAGCGTCCTACTCGGGAATCACACCCGATTTTGAACTTAGCAGCATGTTTTTAAATGGAGCTACTGATGGTGTTGCAATTTTTCATGCGGATGTATCTGGATTCATTGATCAGATAAACGACCTCCCGGCCAATGTGAATACTTTCGATTTTTTAGACAATCGCCTTTATCTTAGAAAGCCAGATGATAATTCCGGTGAATCATTAGATGATTGGTGCATTGCCGGCACATATAAAAATGGCACACCTGGCACCGCAAATATTGTTGAATGGGATAATGAAGTAGATGGAGACTGGAGTGATGAAGACAATTGGGATGGCGATTATAAACCATGTACCTGTGTTGATGTTCTAATCCCCGGTACGGGAATAACAGATTATCCTGTAATTAGTGACCCAACAATCCAAATTTGTAATTCACTAGAAGTTGAAAACCTAGGATCATTAACTATTGCTTCTGACGGTATGTTAACTGTTTCAACCGATTTGACTAACAGCGGGACATTAACCCTACAATCAAACATAGCAGGAACAGGATCTTTAATAGAATCATCAGGGCCAGAAGCTACAATTCAAAAATTTATAACAGGTTCAAATACAAGCAACATTCCTGATGGAAGATTTTGGTATTTGACAACTCCTATAAGTAATGGAAAATCGGAAATTTTCAATGCGATAGGCAACAATAAACTTTGGTATTTTACTGAAGAAAGCGGAACATATACAGAGATTCTGGACAATGTAACAGATTTAATTGCCGGAAGAGGATATGTAGCCAGGGTAACTAGTAATACAACTCTAAATTTTGCCGGAAATATTAACCACGATACAATAGTCCTAAATACAAGTTGGAATGCTCCATCAGTTTCACCAGGTTTCAATCTGGTTGGAAATCCTTATCCTTCGGGTATAAACTGGGGTTCTGTAGAAAAATCGAATTTGCGAACAACGTTCTGGTACAGAACACATTCTGGCAGTGCAATGGTTTTTGATTCTTTTAATTCATTTAGTGGAATCGGGACAAATAACAATGGCAACGGTGAAATTTCAGGAACTGTTCCGGCGATGCAAACATTTTGGGTGCGAACTGAAAATAACAATGCAAGCGGGCAAATAATTTTTTCAAACTCCGATAGAGTTCATACCAGCCCGAATAATCTTTTCAAAAATATTCAAAACCCGGATAATGTGTTGCGAATCAGAGTTGAAAGAGGAGTATTTACAGATGAAACAATTATTTGTTTTTTTGAAAATGCAACACTTGGGTTCGATGATTACGATTCAGAAAAACTATATCCTACCGACCAAAACCTACCGCAAATCTATACTACAGACAGCCTGGCAGGAGATCTTTCAATAAAAAGCCTTCCCAATAATTTTTCAAACCTGACTATTCCTCTTGGATTTTTGATCGAAATTTCAGATCAATTTTCAATTAATGCATATAATATTACAGACCTTGATCCGAATATTGAGATTTATCTCGAAGATTTAGACCAAAATACTTTTAGCAATCTTAGGCAAAATCCACTGTATAGTTTTTCTTCAACAGCTTCAAATACAATGCGTTTTGTCTTGCACTTTTCATTATTAGTAACTGAAACTAAGGATAATATTTCATACATTAGGTCAAAAATATACTCACATAAAAATAGCATTTACATTAAAACACAAGCTGAAAATTATTATGTAGAAATTTATGATATGCTCGGCAAGAAGATTATGCAAAGATCCTATTCAAATTCTACCATAACTAAAATTGACCTAAACAATACAAGAGGCAATTATTTTGTCCGCATGGTAGAAAATAATAAAATCACAAGCCAAAAAGTGTTTTTAAATTGACACTGTCAAACAATATACAATAAACTGTTAGTCCCTTATTCGATTATTTTCAAAAGTAAGCTCCTACAGATGGGAATTTAACTTATGGAATTATAAAAAAACAAAGGCTTTCTTTGAATTGGAAGCCCTTCAATAATTATGTTTTGTGTTACTTTTACATTAGAATTTTAACTAAAACTATACTGCTATGAAAAGATTTTTACTTGTTTCAATGTTAATCCTATGCATGGGGTATTCAGGATTATTTGCGCAATCTGTTGATGTTATCACGCCAAATGGTGGTGAGGTTTTAATTTCCGGTTCAACTTATACTATTGAATGGGTCAGTATGGGCTCATCTTCTTTGGTTGATCTATATTATTCTACCGATGGTGGAACTACATGGATATTTATCAACGACAATCTCCCTGTTACCGGCACTTATGTCTGGACAGTACCAAATGTTAATTCCTCAACTTGTTTGGTGAAAGCACAGTCTGTTTATGTCGATCAGAGCAATAGTTATTTTACAATTACTCAAACTCAAAATCCGATTACTGTAAGCTATCCCAATGGAGGAGAGGTTTTGCAAGCTAACGATGTCTATTATATCACATGGACAAGCGATGGATCATTAAGCTGGCTCGATCTTTACTATTCTGTTGATGGCGGTATCAATTGGGTTTTTATTGCTGACCATGAAAGCAATGATGGTTCTTATACTTGGACAACTCCAAATGTGGCAACCAATAATGCAAAAATCATGATTACCGAATTTAGCAATACAAGTGTTTTTGATATTAGTGATGCAGCCTTTACTATTGATATCGTAACTAACTCTGTAACTATAATTTCTCCCAATGGTGGAGAAGTTTTAACAGCTGGATCAGTGCATACAATTCAATGGTCCTGGACAGGAACTTTCACTTATGGAGCAGTTGAAATTTATTATTCAACCGATGGTGGCAATATTTGGAATATGATAGATGATTATGCCCAAAATTACGGTCAGTATGCCTGGACAGTTCCAAATGTTGTAAGCACAAATGCCTTAATTCAAATTAATGAGGTTTATAATTCTACTGTTGTGGATGTGAGCGATAATGTTTTTGAAATTGCTGCTCCTCTACCAAACACTATTTCTATAATCACTCCAAATGGTGGTGAAACTCTTACTGGAGGAAGCAATTTCAACATTAGCTGGACAACAACAGGAAACATAGATTATGTTGAAATTTGGTACACAACCGATTATGGAAATATTTGGAACTACATAGATGACCATGCATACAACGATGGACAATTTGAATGGACAGTTCCAAATATATCTACTTCGATGGCTCAAATCAAGATAAATATGTTTGGCGATCCAACAGTTGCCGATGTTAGCAATACTGCATTTACAATCAATCCTGTTTCAAATTCTGTAACAATTATTTCCCCTAATGGTGGAGAAGTTTTAACAGCAGGAACAGTAGATACAATTCAATGGTCCTGGACAGGAACTTTCACATACGGAGCAGTTGAAATTTGGTATTCTACCGATGGGGGAAATATTTGGAATATGATAGATGATTATGCCCAAAATTCCGGTCAGTATGCCTGGACAGTTCCAAATGTTGCAAGTACTAATACCTTAATTCAAATTAATGAGGTTTATAATTCTACTGTTGTTGATGTTAGTGATAATGCCTTTGAAATTGCTGCTCCTCTACCAAACACTATTTCTATAATCACTCCAAATGGTGGTGAAACTCTTACTGGAGGAAGCAATTACAACATTAGCTGGACAACAACAGGGAGTATTGATTATGTTGAAATTTGGTACACAACCGACTATGGAAATATTTGGAATTATATAGATGACCATGCTTACAACGATGGACAATTCGAATGGACAGTGCCAAACATCTCAACTTCAATGGCTCAAATAAAAATAAATATGTTTGGGAATACTTCAGTGGTTGATTATAGCAATACTGCATTTACAATCAATCCTGTTTCAAATTCAGTAACTGTTACCTCACCAAATGGAGGAGAAGTTCTAACTGCAGGAACAGCAGATACTATTCAGTGGTCATGGACAGGAACTTTTACATACGGAGCCGTAGAAATATGGTATTCTTCTGATGGGGGAAATATTTGGAATTATATTGACGATTATGCTTTAAATAATGGTCAGTATGTTTGGACCGTACCAAATATTCCAACTACAAATGCCTTGATTAAAATAAATGAGGTGTATAATTCTACGGTTGTGGATGTGAGCGATAATATGTTTGAGATTGCTGTTGCAGTTTCTAACCCAGTTACTGTGACAGCACCAAATGGTGGAGAAACTTTAACAGGCGGATCAACTTTCGATATAAGCTGGACTAGCGATGGTTCAATAACCTGGCTAGACCTCTACTATTCAACAGATGGCGGTAACAATTGGGTTTTTATTGCTGACCACGAAACAAATGATGGTTCTTTTAGTTGGACAGTTCCAAATGTGACAACATATAACGCAAAAATCATGATTACAGAATTCAGCAACTCCAATGTTTATGATATGACTGATGGACAGTTTATTATCAACGCAGTAACAAATTCGGTTACAGTAATTTCGCCAAATGGAGGTGAAGTTTTAACAGCAGGTTCTGTAGATACAATCCAATGGTCATGGACAGGAATTTTCACATATGGAGCAGTTGAAATTTGGTATTCTACCGATGGAGGAAATATTTGGAATATGATAGATGATTATGCTCAAAATTCAGGTCAGTATGTTTGGACAGTTCCAAATGTTGCAACTACAAATGCCTTAATTCAAATTAATGAGGTTTATAATTCTACTGTTGTTGATGTTAGTGATAATGTGTTTGAAATAACTGCTGCTCCTACCAACAGCATCACAATAATTTCTCCAAACGGTGGTGAAATATTAAGTGGAGGAAGCACATACAACATCACCTGGAACTCAACCGGCAGTTTCGATTATTTAGAAATTTGGTACACAACCGATAATGGAAATATTTGGAACTATATTGACGACCACGCATACAACGACGGGCAGTTTGAGTGGACTGTGCCAAACTGTTCAACATCTATGGCTAAAATCAAAATCAATGAGTTTGGAAACAGCTCAGTGGTTGATGTCAGCAATTCTTTATTTACAATAACTCCAACACCAAACTCAATAACAATTACTTCTCCAAACGGTGGAGAAACTTGGGCAGCAGGTTCAGTCCAAAACATCCAATGGTCCTGGACAGGAACCTTCATTTATGGAGCAGTTGAAATTTGGTATTCTACCGATGGAGGAAATATTTGGAATATGATAGATGACTATGCCCAAAATTCAGGTCAGTATGTCTGGACAGTACCAAATGTTGCAAGCACAAATGCCTTAATTCAAATTAATGAAGTTTATAATTCTACTGTGGTAGATGTTAGCGATAATGTGTTTGAAATTTCAACTACTATACCAAACACTATTTCAATAATTACTCCTAATGGTGGCGAAACTCTTACTGGAGGGAGCAATTACAACATTATCTGGACAACAACAGGAAACATAGATTATGTTGAAATTTGGTACACAACCGATTATGGAAATATTTGGAATTATATAGATGACCATGCTTACAACGATGGACAATTTGAATGGACGGTTCCAAATATATCTACTTCAATGGCTCAAATCAAGATAAATATGTTTGGCGATGCCACAGTTGCCGATGTTAGTAATTCTGCTTTTACCATCAATCCGGTTTCAAATTCAATTACAGTAATTTCGCCAAATGGAGGAGAAATTTTAACAGCAGGTTCTATAGATACAATCCAATGGTCATGGACAGGAACCTTCACATACGGAGCTGTAGAAATTTATTATTCAACCGACGGAGGAAATATTTGGAATATGATAGATGACTATGCCCAAAATTCAGGTCAGTATGTTTGGACAGTTCCAAATGTTGCAAGCACAAATGCCTTAATTCAAATTAATGAAGTTTATAATTCTACTGTGGTAGATGTTAGCGATAATGTGTTTGAAATTTCAACTACTATACCAAACACCATTTCAATAATTACTCCTAATGGTGGCGAAACTCTTACTGGAGGAAGCAATTACAACATTATCTGGACAACAACAGGAAACATAGATTATGTTGAAATTTGGTACACAACCGATTATGGAAATATTTGGAATTACATAGACGACCATGCTTACAACGATGGACAATTTGAATGGACAGTTCCAAATATATCTACTTCAATGGCTCAAATTAAAATAAATATGTTTGGCGATCCCACAGTTGCTGATGTTAGTAATACTGCTTTTACTATCAATCCTGTTTCAAATTCGATTACAGTAATTTCGCCAAATGGCGGAGAAGTTTGGAATGTTGGTACTACTCACGACATTAGCTGGACTACCACAGGTGCCATTTCTTATGTTGAAATTTGGTACTCTGCGGATAATGCAATAAATTGGAACTACATTGATGATTATTCAATTAACGATGGTCTTTACGAATGGACTGTTCCAAATAATATTACCACAACAGCCCTTGTGAAAATTAATGAAGTATTCAATTCATCGGTTGTAGATGAAAGTGATACTACTTTCGAAATAGCTGCATCAAGCCCATTTACAGTGATAACTCCAAATGGAGGAGAAGTTTTAACAGGAGGAAGTACATATACCATAACCTGGTCCACTTCCGGATATTCAGGGAATTATGTAGGTATCCTATACTCTACTGATGGAGGTGCAACATGGGGTACAGTTGATGATTTTCATTTTAATAATGGATTCAAAGAATGGACAGTGGCAAATGTAGCTACAACAAATGCTTTAATAAAAGTCCACGAAGTTTTCAATCCTGCAAATGGGGATGTAAGCGACGCACCATTTACTATTGATGCAATTCCCAATTCAATTACAGTTACCTCGCCAAATGGTGGTGAAGTAATAAGTGGCAATAGTACGTATAATATTACATGGACTAGCACTGGCTTGATCAATAATGTCGAAATATGGTATTCATCAGACGGTGGACAGGTTTGGAATTACATTGATGATTATTCATCCAATGATGGATTATACGAATGGGATGTGCCAAATAATTCAACTGCAAATGCACTGGTTAAAATCAATGAAGTTTATAACAATTTGGTTATGGATATGAGCGACAACACATTTGAGATAGTTGAAGTAATCCCAATAACTATTACCACTCCTAATGGAGGTGAAATTCTGACTGGAGGTAGCACCTACAATATTACATGGATAAGTGATGGTTCGTTTAGTTATGTCGATCTATATTATTCTACTGATGGAGGCTCGAATTGGGACATGATTGCTGATCATGAAGAGAATGATAGCATCTATACATGGAATGTCCCAAACATTGCAACAACAGATGCTATGATTGCGATCACAGAATACAACAATACAAATATCTATGATTTTAGCAATGCACCTTTTACCATCAATGCGGTAACTAACACTGTTACGGTTATTGCACCTAATGGCGGCGAAGTATGGACTGCTGGAAGTGTTCAAAACATTACATGGACTTCAATAGGAACAATCAGCTTTGTTGAGATTTGGTATTCATCTGATGGTGGACAAGTCTGGAATTATATTGATGACTACTCACAAAATGATGGATTGTATGGGTGGACTGTCCCAAATGTAACGACAGTAAATGCTCTGGTCAAAATCAATGAAGTATATAATACAGCTGTAGTTGATGTTAGTGACGCTTCATTTGAGATAAATCTGGCAGTATCCAATCCAGTAACAATTGATTCGCCAAATGGTGGCGAAATCCTTACTGGAGGAAGTAGCTATGATATTATCTGGACAAGCGACCAGTCAATAACATGGCTCGACTTGTACTATTCTACCGACGGAGGTATGAATTGGAATTTAATTGCCGACCACGAAACCAATGATAGCAGCTATGCCTGGAATGTTCCAAATATTTCAACTACAAATACTTTAGTTAAAATCACGGAATTCGGAAATTCAAGCATATATGATGAAAGTGATGCAGTATTTACAATCAATGCTATACCAAATACAATTACAGTGCTTTCGCCAAATGGAGGTGAAAGCTGGGCTGCCGGAAGTGCACAGTATATTTCATGGACAACAAGTGGCTCAATTTCCTATGTCGAAATTTGGTATTCAACAGACAATGGCTCAAACTGGAACTATATTGACGATTATTCTCCAAATGATGGAGTATATGAATGGACTGTCCCGGCTATTGCAACTACTGAGGCTTTAATTAAAATCAATGAAGTATTCAATTCGTCGGTTGTAGATGTGAGCGATACAACCTTTGAAATAACAGTTGTAGCTCCAAATTCAATCACAGTACTCGCACCTAATGGTGGGGAAGTATTAGTGGAAAATAGCAACTATAATATTAGTTGGTCAACGACCGGGCAATTCGATTATGTTGAAATTTGGTATTCGGCAGATGCAGGAAACACATGGAATTATATTGATGATCACTCGCTCAACGATGGAATATTTGAATGGATAGTTCCAAATATATCTACAGCAAATGCACTCATTAAAATCAATGAATTCGGAAATTCATCAGTTGTTGATATTTCCGATGCAAATTTTGAAATCAGCACTGCAATAAATTCGTTAACTCTAACACATCCAAATGGGGGAGAGCTCCTGACTATATCGGCTACATATTATGTTGTCTGGGAGTCGATAGGAAATATTAGCAATGTTGACCTCAGCTATTCAACGGACTCTGGGGCTACATGGGATTCCATCGCATCAAATGTACCCAATAATGGACTTTATTCCTGGGAGATTCCTAATACACCAAGTTCAAACGCTCTTGTTAAAGTATTAGAAACAGGCGATCCTGCTGTAGCTGATATAAGCGATAGCACTTTTACAATTACCTCCACTTTTTATAGTTCACTTATGGTACTTGCACCTAATGGAGGAGAAGTCATAACAGGAGGTAGTTCATACGAAATTACTTGGTCATCAGTTGGAATGATACCTTACGTAGCTCTGTTCTATTCTATTGATAATGGTATAAACTGGATTGTTATTGACACCTATCTGGGAAGCAATGGGCCTTATTCGTGGAACGTGCCTAATATAAATTCACAAAATGTATTGGTTCGGATTGAAAACCAGTTTGACCCATCTATGGGCGATAATAGCAATAATGTATTTAGCATAAGCTCGCCCTTAGGCAATTCTTTAACTGTAACTCAACCTGATGGAGGTGAAATATTAACAACGGGCTCCAGCGTTGATATCACATGGACTTCTACTGGATCGATAAGTAATGTAGATATTTTATATTCGATTGATGGGGGTAGCAACTGGTCAGTAATTACTAATAACACGATCAACGATGGGATATATACATGGCAAGTGCCAAACGATACTTCTTCCACTGCGCTGATATCTATTCGTGATGCAGGCAATGTGAATACCTCCGATGAGAGCAACAGCACTTTCACCATTACCCAAACTGGTCCATCAATTACTATTACATCTCCAAATGGTGGTGAGGTGTGGCCTGGAGGCAGCTCACATAATATTACCTGGACAAGCACCGGGTCAATTACTCATGTTCAGGTTGCATATTCCCTCAATGGTGGCCAAACATGGATTTATCTCTCCGTTTATGGAGCAAATTCAGGTACCCTTTCATGGACTGTTCCTTATGTTAATTCAACCTCAGCATTGGTAAAAGTAAATGATGTATTCAACCAAAACACAACAGACATAAGCGACAACAGTTTTGTAATTGGTTCGCTACCGGCTCAAATCACAATTCTTTCACCTAATGGTGGAGAAACATGGGCGGGAGGAAGCACACAAAACATAAGTTGGACAAGTACAGGAGCAATACCTTATGTTGAAATCTGGTATTCGCCTGATGGTGGACAAACCTGGACTTATCTCGATGATTATGCTGTTAACGATGGCCTTTTTGAATGGACAGTGCCATATGTTTATACCACCACTGCAGTGGTAAAAATAAATGATGTAACCTATCCATATGTGGTTGATTATAGTGATGGCCCATTTACTATTACATCTGTACCTGCCGAGATTACGATACTTTCACCAAATGGTGGTGAAGTATGGGCTCCGGGAACTATCCAGGATATAACTTGGTCCTCTACTGGTAATATTAATTATGTTGAAATTTGGTATTCTATAGATGGAGGAGTTAACTGGAGTTATATAGATGATTATGCACTTAATGATGGACTTTATGAATGGACGGTTCCTAATGTTTCAACAGTTAATGCAAGGGTCAAAATAAATGATGTATTAGATATTAGTGTCTGGGATGTTAGTTCTTACGATTTTGAAATTAGTACCGTAACTACATTAACTGTCCTCTCTCCAAATGGTGGTGAAGTACTAAATGTGGGTTCAAATTATAATATCACATGGTCATCTTATGGATCTGTGAATAATGTTGATATATATTATTCTACTGATGCCGGGGTGAATATTACACAAGTTGCATTAGGAGTTGCTAATACAGGATCTTATAGTTGGCAGGTACCTAATACACCTACATTAGATGGAATTATTGTTATAGCAAGTTCTACTAATTCTAATATATGGGATTACAGTAACAGTCCTTTTACGATTGGTGCTGTTGCTGAATCTATAACTGTAAATTCCCCCAATGGTAATGAAGTCTGGACATCCGGTACTACCCAAAATATAACCTGGTCATCAACCGGAACGATTTCTTATGTAGAGATTTGGTACTCTACGGATGGAGGTCAGGTTTGGACTTACATTGATGATTATTCCTCAAACGATGGCTTGTATGAATGGACTGTTCCCACAGTGTCAACAGTAAATGCGTGGATAAAAATCAATGATGTTGCCAATGCAGCCACTGTGGACTTGAGTGATGCAGCCTTTGAAATTACCACTACTTCACCCAATACTCTCACAGTAGTTACCCCTAATGGTGGGGAAGTCTGGGACGGAGGAACGAATGCCGACATTCTTTGGACATCAACAGGAACCATTGCAGAGGTAGATATTTATTATTCCTTAGATGGTGGCGGCAACTGGTCGTTTGTGGCCAACAATACCCCTAATGATGGAACCTATACATGGCTTGTTTCAAATTTGCCAACCACGAATGCCATTATCGCAATTATTGACTCCAACAATCCGAATGTTAGTGATGTCAGCGACTCTAGCTTTACGATTAGCGCAATTGCACAAACGATTACTGTCACATCACCCAACGGTGGAGAAGTTTGGTCCATCAGCAGTACACAAAATATTACCTGGTCGACAACCGGGCAGGTCAATTATGTGAAAATTTGGTATTCGATCGATGGAGGTAGTAACTGGACTAACATCGCCCCCTATAACCCCAATACTGGATCGTATGCATGGACTGTACCCAATGCACCATCTACAAATGCCTTGATTAAAATCGAAGATGTTAACAATGCATCCATTGTGGATGTGAGCGATACTACATTTGAGATTGGTGCTGCATTGCCAAACTCAATCACCGTGGTCACTCCCAATGGCGGAGAAATCCTTCCGGGAGGAAGCTATTACGATATCACCTGGTCGAGTACCGGGGTAATCAACTATGTTGAAATTTGGTATTCGACGGATGGAGGAACTAACTGGACCTACATTGATGATTATTCAGCAAACGATGGATACTACTATTGGAATGTAGTAAATGTCAATACGAGTAATGCCCTTGTTAAGATAAATGATGTGTCAAACTCATCTATAGCAGATGTGAGCGATAATGCATTTACAATCAATGCGATTGCAAATTCTCTAACTGTTATCTCACCAAATGGTGGTGAAGCACTTGCAAATGGAAATGTTTATAACATCACCTGGTCTTCTACCGGATCGATTTCCTATGTTGAGATATGGTATTCTCCAGATGGAGGGATGTCATGGAACTACATAGACGACCATGCCTATAACGACGGACTTTTCGAATGGACAGTGCCAAACGTAACTGCTTCATTTGCACTAATTAAAATTAATGAGTTCGGGAATACTTCTGTCATGGATATCAGCGATTCCTACTTTTCTATTAATGTTGTTTCTAATTCAATTACGTTAATTTCTCCAAATGGAGGTGAAGTTTTTAATGCCGGAACGGTTCATATTATTCAATGGTCTTGGACAGGGACATTTACCTATGGAGCTGTTGAACTTTGGTACTCGACCGACAATGGTGTGAATTGGAACTATATAAACGACTATGCCACAAACAATGGGCAATATGCCTGGACAGTTCCAAATATAACCACAACCACTGCCTTAATTAAAATTAATGAAGTGTATAATTCTTCTGTAGTAGATATTAGTGATAATGTATTTGAAATTGCAGCGGCTACTCAAAATTCTATCACAGTACTTACTCCAAATGGTGGTGAAGTTTTGACTGGAGGTAGCAACTACGATATCACCTGGTCATCGTCCGGCACGATTAACTATGTAGAAATTTATTATTCTACTGATGGCGGTAGTACCTGGACTTATATTGATGATTACTCACCAAATGATGGAATCCATACTTGGAATGTTGAAAATATCAGTACCACAAATGCTCTTATTAAAATCCATGAGATATTTAATTCCTCGGTATCTGATATTAGTGATAATACTTTTACTATAAATGGAATTCCTAATACGCTTACTTTAACTGCACCAAATGGTGGTGAAGTATGGACAGTTGGCAGCACGCAAGACATAAGCTGGTCATCAACAGGATCAGTTAATTATATTGATGTTTCCCTTTCCACAGATGGAGGTATCAATTGGTTCTATATTGGCGAATACTTGTATAATGACGGGCATTTTGAATGGACAGTTTTAAATTATCCAACAACTAATGCAATGCTCAAAATTAACGATGTATATAATCCCACGGTCATGGATGTTAGCGATAGTAATTTTGAAATTGCTCCTTATACAACTGGTATAACCGTTTTAACACCTAATGGCGGAGAATCATTGATTGGCGGCAGCACTTATGATATTACATGGAGCTCCACTGTTACGATTCCATACATAGAAATTGCTTATTCTACCGATGGAATCACATGGACATACGTTGCAAGTTTTCAAGCTAACGATGGTATTTATAGCTGGAATGTTCCAAATATAACATCACCTACAACTTATATTAAGGTTTTTGATCAATACTCAACTGCTGTTACTGATATGAGCGATAGTTCATTTTCTATAACTCCTCCGGCTTCAAATGCCATATCTGTTATCTATCCAAATGGTGGAGAGGTTATAGGTCCTGGTTCTATTGCATATATTTCATGGTCATCAGTAGGATCTGTGGATTATGTTGACATATATTATTCTACAGATAGTGCAGCTACCTGGAATTTAATTGCAGGTAATTATTATAATTATGGTTCATACAATTGGGTTGTTCCATTTGTTTCATCTACCAATGCTTTAATTAAGATTGTTGATTATGCTGATGCAAATATATTTGATATTAGCGATCAGGTATTTGAAATTGATACTACCCTTGCAACAACAATTACTTTGATTACTCCGAACGGTGGAGAAGTATTGACGGCTGGAAGTACATATAATATTACCTGGACTACAACAGGGACAATGTATAATGTCATGTTACATTATTCGCTTGATAATGGTTCAACATGGATATTAATCTCAGATTATGAATTAAACAACGGCTTGTATTCATGGCTTGTGCCTTCAGTATCATCTGTTACTGCCTTAGTAAAGATTACTGGAATTGGAGGAATAAATGATATTAGCGATACTGCTTTCGAGATTGCACCTCCGGCACCAGCAGGCATTACAATAAATTACCCGAATGGTGGTGAAGTAATAACAGCCAACGATTGGTCATACATTTCCTGGACTTCTTCCGGAATTATTGGCAACGTAATGATTCACTATTCAATCGACAACGGGACCAACTGGATTATGCTGAACGATAATGTTCAAAACTCAGGTGGATACCAGTATATAGTTCCCAATGTTTCGAGTTCCCAATGTCTGATAAAAGTGCAAGAACTGGGAGGGTCAACAGTGTTCGATGTAAGCGATTCGGTGTTCACTATTCAGCCTGCAACACCTGCCAGTATAAGCATAAATTACCCGAATGGTGGCGAAGTTATAACAGCCAACGATTGGTCCTACATTTCGTGGACATCGACCGGTGTATCGGGCAATGTAATGATTCACTATTCAATCGACAATGGGACCAACTGGATTATACTGAACGATAATGTTCAAAACTCAGGCGGATATCAGTACATAGTTCCCAATGTTTCGAGTACCCAATGTCTGATAAAAGTGCAGGAACTGGGTACAGGAATCAACGATATTAGTGATGCAGTATTTGCTATTTCAGAGGCTTCCAACATTTCGATATTATATCCTAATGGAGGCGAAATAATTGAAACAAATTCTAATGATAGCATCAGTTGGATATCAACAGGATTTATTGATTTTGTTGATATTTATTACTCACACAATGCCGGATCAAACTGGTATCTGATTGAAGATTCTGTTGCAAACAACGGGTACTTCCAATGGACACCAAATATGGTTTCAGCAAATTATTTGATTAAAATTGAAGAATTAGGAAATTCCTCCATTTTTGACATTAGTGATCAAATTTTTGAGGTAGGTTCAATAGCACCAATTGAGTTGCTTTATCCCAATGGCGGGGAAGTATTTCTTGGTGCAACATTAGATTCAGTTCTCTGGAATTCCAATGGAAATGTCAATTTCAACGACATCATGTTTTCTTCCGATGGCGGAACCACATGGTCGTGGGCAGGCGATGCTCCGGCAGAATGGGAAACCGTTGCTTGGGCAATTCCAAATATAAATTCTACTACATGTTTGTTGGCATATGGAGGTGATACTAGTTCAAGCTATTTCACAATTATTGAGAACCTAAATTCTATTACTGTGCTTTCGCCAAATGGTGGTGAAGTATATCAGGGAGGCGACACACTCCTTGTAACTTGGGATACTTCAGAATGTAGCACTGTTCCACTAATTGATTTTTACTATAAGCTCGGATACAACTTCACACTTATAGCAAATGTTCCCAACACTGGATCCTTAAAGTATTTGCTGCCGAACGAGGCTACTACTACTGCTGAAGTGAGATTACAATTAAATGGAACTGCAATTTATGACGATTGCGATGCTCCATTTACGGTTACTGAAATTGGAATTACAGTGCTTTCGCCAAATGGTGGAGAAACCTTTACAGGTAACGATTCAACATTGATTTCATGGAGCCAAACAGGCAACTTCGACGGAGTTGAATTATCCTATTCGCCGGACAATGGTAGTCATTGGGTGATTATTGAAGAGAATGTGAGTGGCTTGTCATATCAATGGACAGTGCCAAACATTTTCACAGAAAACTGTATAATTAAAGTCAACAGAGTTGATGTTACAAAAGATGAGAGCAATTCCGTGTTCACCATCAATAATGTACCAGTTTTGCCATGGGATTCAATCCACACACTAACAACTTCTTATGTGCAGTATCATCAGTGGCTAAGCGAAAATATTGGATTTTATAATGCAGACCAATTTCCTTCCGGAGTATATTCATCAGCTTTCAATACCATTAATAAAACCATTGATGGAGGACTTACATGGAGTTTGACTAATCCAATTCCATCATCTTACCAGTCATTGCCTTTAACTATTTTTGGAGCATGGTTTTTCGATGCAAATAATGGTTTAGCAATTGGTCATCCACCACAATGGGGTACGCACAATTGGAATACCTATTCTACTTCCGATGGCGGTATGAGTTGGACTTTGGTCTCAGATACTATCTTCTCCGATTTTAGTACCTATGATAATTTTGGATTGCAAGATTTTGAAATGCTAAACGCAAATGTTGGTTTTGCCAATGCAAGGACTTACAATGATCTGCTAGGTGCAATGCAGGATGTGGTTTTCCTAACTGCCGACGGTGGATTGACATGGGATGTGCAAGTCACGCCTGGCCTTACTTTCCTTAATAGTGGTGAATTTGTGAATGAGTCTATAGGATTTGTTATGGATGCCGATAATGTTTACAAAACAACTGACGGAGGAATAAGCTGGACAGTAACACTTCCCGTTACCGGAGGAGGAGTAAGCAAAAGTATAGACTTTGTGAACGATTCTGTTGGTTATGTAGTTTCAAGATACAATGGTAGTTATTTTGCTATTATCCGCACTACCGATCAGGGTTTGAGCTGGGATCAACGAAATGTTCCGCCAATCTCTTATATCTATGTTGGAGAAATGGATTTCTTTAATATGGATATGGGATTATTGTCGAGTACGGCAACCGGCGGGGCTTCAGGAATTTGGCGAACTTCAAATGGTGCTTTAACATGGGAAACAGATTCTATAGTAGCTACACTTCCATTATTTAAAACCGACAAAGCAAGCGATATTGTAATGGTCAATGAAACAATAAATTATGCAGTTTTAAGTGGCATGATAATTAAAGCTGGCGCTGATAATCCTCCAATCCAAACAAATACATGGACATTTACAAACACAGGGAATTCGCATACCATTCTGATTCCTAATTCTACTCCGGTTACAATAGATGGAACTCAAATTTTAGTGGGCGATTACCTTGGTGTTTTCTATGATTCGCTTGGTAGCCAGATCTGTGCCGGATTCGCCGAGTGGACTGCACAAATTCAATCTATCACCGCATGGGGAGACGATCTGCAAACAAGTCAGCAAGATGGTTTTGCCAACGGAGAAGTATTCCAGTGGAAAATATGGCGTGCAACTGATGGAGTTGAGTATAATGCCACTGCAACTTATATTCAACCTCCGGCAATGCCAAATACCGGAACATTTGTTACAAATGGAATAAGTGGGCTTCTTTCGCTTGAAGCTGCAAATGTGGACAATCAATTTATCAATATTCCTCTTGGCTGGAGCTATTTCTCTACATATATCGATCCTTTCGAAGCAAATTTATTCGATATTTGTGCACCATTTATCTCTGATGTGGTTATAATAAAGGATGGCTTGGGTAGTACATTTTGGCCACAATATCAAATTAATCTAATTGGAGATATTACAATTGGAGAAGGATATCAGATTAAACTTGCGTCAGCAAATACAATGAATGTTATAGGGCTTTCCATACAACCGGAAAATACTCCGATTACAGTTGTTCAGGGATGGAGCTTTTTAGGATACTTACGTGAAAATCCAGGACCTATCGATCTAATGTTAAATACTATAGTTCTCGAAATCATTATCGTGAAAAATGGCCTCGGTCAAATATATTGGCCACAATGGGGCATTAATCTCATAGGAAATATGGTGCCAGGCGAAGGTTATCAAATAAATATGAGTACACAACAAAACCTAATATATCCGGCTAATTCCATAGTTTTTACAAAGCAAGAAATATATCAACCACCTTCAATTCATTTCAAAAAAGCCAAAAATACAGGCAATAATATGAGCCTTGGTTTGATTACATCAAATTATGATTATGGTTCTGAAATTGGAATCTTTAATCAGGCGGGAATTTTAGTTGGTTCATCTGTTATTAAGGGAGAATTTACGGCTATCACTCTTTGGGGCGATGACGAAATTACTCAGGATATTGATGGTTTGCAGGAAGGCGAGAAATTCGTTGTACTACTTTGGAATGGAGAAGAAAGAATTCTAGAGATTGATTCCTGGATAGAAGGTGATGGCAACTATGAAAAGAATAAAATTTCTGTAGCAGATATTTCCTTAAACAACTATTTCGAGATTTCCGGATATTATCTAAATCAGAATGCTCCCAATCCATTTTCAAATGAAACGGAATTTAGCTTTTTCATACCTGAAAAAACCATGGTGGAGTTCTCAATTTACAATGTGTTTGGCGAAAAACTGGCTATCCTCAGGAATAATATCCATGAAGCAGGGAAGCATACAATTCAGTTTGACGCTGAGAAATTGATAGCAGGAACTTATTATTTTAGGCTGAAGACCGAGAAAATTTCCAGAACTAAAATGATGATTATAATTAAATAAATGAAATTAGCTTCTCTTGCTGATTTAGATTAGTCTTTTTTGAAATAATTCTAAAAAACGTCAAGAACTTGCATAAGCTTGTTTTTGGCGTTTTTTTATTTCACAAATATTGGTTTTGATTCAAAATCACTTCAACATTACGGAAACTCCAATAGTTCCCGGACCGGTATTTACTCCAAGAACCGGCGAAGCTTCACTTATCCAGATTGGTTTTTTACCTACCACTTTTTCGAGTTGGCTGGCATACAATTCTGCTGAGGCTTTGCAGTTTACGTGCGAAATTGCATAATCATATATTTCGTGCTTCTCTACCAATTCTTTTACTTTGTCAATTAGTTGGTTCATACATCCTTTTTCGCCGAACGATTTTTTCAAGGCTTCAATCTTCCCATTTTCATTTACATATAACAGAGGTTTCAAATTCAGAAAATTCCCGATTGCTCCTTTCACCGGATTCAGTCGCCCACTTTTCACTAAGTATTTAGTAGTTTTTGTCGTAATAAAAACTTTGGTTTTCTGAATCCAATCATCTACTTTTTCAACAATGTCCTTTTGTTGAGCTCCATTTTCAATTTCTTTCACAGCCCGCAAAACAATTAATCCTAAACCTCCGGTAACTCTTTTTGAATTGATTACATCAAATTGTTTATCAGATTGATTTGCAATGACATGTGCAGCTTTTGAACTGTTCGACCAAGTTCCGCTCATTTCTTTACTAATATGAAATGAGAGTACCGAATCATAAATCGTAGAAAGATAATTGTATTTATTATAAAAATCTTTGTATGCCGGCTGAGCTGTAGAAGGATATTCTTTCGATTTGTTCAGTAGATTTATAAAACTTTTTGATGAAATTGTGGTACGGTCCAGAAAATAGTTTCGACCGAAATGAACCGATAGAGGTACAATGTGAATTTGATATTTCTCAATCAAATCTTGTGGAATATCCGAAGTAGAATCGCTTAGAAAACCTATTTTTGAAACTTGATTTTCAACTACACTGTTTTGCATTACCATATCATCAACTTTTTGATGTGTTATGGTTCCATGTTTATATAAGACTTCAAAAACATCAGCAGGTTTGTCGGTATGAATATGAATTCTTAACTTCGATTTTGAACCTGCTATAACTAAGGAATCGCCTTTATCTTGAATTATAGATTTTAGTTTTTCTTTATCAATATCAACATCCATTATCAAAGCTTCTGTGCAATACCTGAAGGTTATTTCTTCATGCGAAATTAGATTGAACTTTTCTGCTTTCACAATATTTCTGAGAGGTAAGATTTTCCTGATTTCGCCATGCGAAAAGAAATCTATCATTCCTTCCAAAAAAACTACAAATCCTAATGCCCCGGCATCAACTACTTTCGATTTTCTTAAAACCTCAAGTTTTTCAGTAGTTTCCGATAACGATTTTTTTGCAAATTTATAAGAATCAATTATAAGTTTCTGGAAAGTTTCGCATTGTTCTTTAATTGTACTAATACCTTCAGCCCATTCTCTGATGACTGTAATCATTGTGCCTTCTACGGGATTAGATATTGCATCGTAAGCATACTCTACTGCTTTATTTATGGCAATATCAAAATTATTGATACTCAGGTCATTTTCACCTTCAATTTCGTTTCCAAAACCATATAAAAATTGTGCGAAAATAATACCTGAATTTCCCCGAGCACCTACAAGTGCTGCGTCTGCCAAAGCCGTGGCAGTTTGTTTTATACTATCGGTAGGAATTTCAGTATCAATTATAGATTGCATTGTCGATGCCATATTTGTTCCAGTATCGGCATCAGAAACCGGAAAAACATTGATTTTATTCAAATATTTTTGATGATTGAAAATTTGCTTGGCTCCTGCCAAAAAACTATAATACAACCGTTTCCCATTTAACAAATCTTCTTCTTTCAAAATAATTTCATTTTAATTTCTCAGGCCGCAAAGGTAATAAATAATTGAATTAGCAAAAACCCAATATATCATCCTGAATCATAGCAGAATAACTTTTATTTTTTGACAAACAATTTCGAGCAAAATTGTTTCAGTATTAAAGATTTTTGGCGATTAGGAAATTTGTTGATTACAGGAATATTATTTAATTTTGGAGAATTAAAAATGTATTAAAAACTATAATATGGAAAATATTAAATGGGGAGAACTCCCTTTCGGATACTTAAAAACAGATTATAATGTACGCTGCTATTTTCGCGATGGCAAATGGGGCGAATTAGAAATTTCATCTTCCGAGCACGTTGACATACATATTGCTGCAACCTGTTTGCATTACGGGCAGGAATCCTTCGAGGGCATGAAAGCATTTATGGGCAAAGATGGTAAAATTCGTATGTTCAGATGGCAAGACAATGCTCACAGAATGCAGGCTTCGTCGAGAGGAATTATGATGGCGGAATTGCCTGATGAGATATTTGAGGCAGCTGTAACTAAAGCCATTCAAATGAACAAACGATTTGTGCCACCATATGGCTCAGGAGCTTCATTATATATTCGTCCTGTTTTGTTTGGCTCAGGTCCACAAGTTGGAGTTCAGCCTGCAAAAGAATATGCTTTTATAGTTTTTGTAACACCAGTGGGACCTTACTTTAAGGAAGGTTTCAAACCTGTAAATATGTTAGTAACCCGCCAGTTCGACAGAGCTGCTCCACAAGGAACCGGGAGCATAAAAGTAGGTGGTAACTATGCGGCAAGCCTGCGTGCAATGCATATGGCACATAAAGAAGGTTTTGCTTCAGTTTTGTTTTTAGACTCGAAACATCATAAATATATTGACGAATGCGGGCCGGCAAACTTTTTTGGCATAAAAAACAATACATACATAACACCAAAATCCGATTCAATTTTACCTTCGATTACAAACAAAAGCCTAATACAACTTGCCGAAGAGATAGGGCTAAAAACTGAAAGAAGACCAGTTGAAATTGATGAACTTGCTACTTTTGAAGAAGCCGGAGCTTGCGGTACTGCAGCAGTAATTAGCCCAATAGGAAAAATTATTGACAATGATACTGCTAAAGTTTACGAATACTCGACAGATGGAAAACCTGGACCGGTTTCAATTAAACTTTTCGAAAAATTACAAGCTATTCAAAATGGCGACGAGCCCGACAAATTTGGCTGGATAAAAGTTGTTGAATAGAAATTAAATAACAACATATTTAAAAATAAAGGCTCTTCTCTCAGAGCCTTTTTTGTTTTAATATCTTAGGGATAATACTAATTTCTCAATCCTCCTTTTGAGTAAAGCCCCCCCTTTAACTAAATAGTTTTTTCATATGTGTTTGTAATTCAGTAATCAAAAGATAGTTTTACGAAAATTATTTGAGGGCTTATTACCTACATAGTTAAGCCCATGATCAGGATTTTCGAAAAGTATTGTTTCCCAAATAATTTGATGCCACCATAGCATCATAAGTTAGAGCAAACTTATTAATAAGATTTTGATTTGCATAAGATTCTCCAACCAAAATAATTTTGACAAAAATATTAGACCTTGGTACTTATTCCATTAACTAGTGTCATGTCAAGCATAAAGTTTCGGTTAAGTTGCAGTTATTTTTCTGTTTTACGAAATAAAAAAAAGTAAGCATAGCCTTAGCTAAGTGAGTCTTTTTTTTACAAAGCAAAACTGGAGAAGAACAAAACTTGGGCTGAAAGATTATGCTTGACATGACACTAGAGAAATTGTTACTTTTTCATTAAGAAAAAAAATAGAATCAAAATTGGAATTCTATTAGTAAAGCCCAGATTAATAATATTTTAATCATTTGAAATTGAATTGTTCTTCTATCAAGAAAAAGAAAAAATAGTATTTGAGAGCCTTTTTCTAAAGAGAACTTCTAAAAATAGCAAAGTTCGAGACCTAAGAAATTTAAAACCACAGTCCCGATTTGTTGGGATGAGGATTTTGAAAATTTGAAACAATTAAGAAATTTACATTTATAGAGGTTCCAATAAAATGCCTGCCGGAAAACATGAAGCAACCCAAATATGAAAAATTTCATCAATGGGTATTAGAAATTATGAAGTTACGATAATTACAAATGAAGTATAAACAATTAATCTACTTTTAATTATGAAAAGACTTATTCCTCCCTTGCTTTTGATATTTCTATTTTTGGTTAATCCTCGAATTGTTTTTGCTCAGGATTCAGCAAAACTATTCATCGAAGCGGAATCAGGATTCAGCATTCATAGCTGCGAATCAAAACAGTACGGCTTTATCAGAGGAAGTGTTGATGTTTCTACCTATGGGATTAACGAAAGCGATCATTTACTTAATCTTTCTTATCAAAAATGGCATGTTGGAACAAAAACAGAGTTCAAGCCTGCAAATAAGAAGTTTAGTTTGGTTTTAGGAGTAAGATTTTCACAGTCAAACAGCATTTTAAGTAAATCAGGAGGTAATGATGATAACACAAGTTTTTTCTATCTACTAAACAAACAAGAAGGCACAACCACTGAATATTTAAAGGTTAAAAAAGTTGTTAGAAACTCTAATTACATAGGGCTTCCTTTTGAAATTAAACGCAATTTGTTCGATTTGTTTGGCATGAAATTTTATGTAAAAGGAGGGACAGAAATCAGTTATTTGTTAAACACTCACGACAATGTAGTTTTTTACAACAACGATATGGAAGTTTACGAAACAGATGTATCATCTAAATTCTCATCTCCTAATAAATGGCTGGTTATGATGTATCTGTCTGGTGGTGTAACAATAGGTAATCCCGATAAAATGCATATGTCTATCGAAAGTTTTATGCCCTCAATTTTTGTAAGCAAACAAGTATCTGGACTGGTCGAACCTCAAAATGGGTCAGGTATTCAAGCTTCAGTTAAATTTCCTTTTTAAATCCATTATTATGAAAAAAATAGTTATTGGTTTATTAACAATTAGCATACTTATGATATCCTGCTCAAAAGATATGGAGCTGGAACAATCAATATTTATTGCTGACCCTGAATTTCCGGGTCTTCCGGAATACTCGGAATGGGGCTACAACACTTTTGGTGCTTATTATGACCGAGAAGTTTTTGTTTCGAACACCATGGAAATTCCATTGAAAGTAATTGTAACTTCCGATACAACAAGCTTTTCATTTAAAGGACAAAAGGGAGGTTCGATAAACTATTACAGCTCGGAAGCCATGAATATCCGCTTTATAATACCAGGGTTTTTCCCAATGCAGTATTCCGACTTAATTGTCTTAAACGAATCGACAGTTGACATTGGCGAGCTGGGAGGCGATATAGAAATATATATTAACAACAATCGTGTGCAGGCTACAATCCTAAATGGAATTCTAAATTTTAACAGAGTACAACGATTGGTAGTTGATGATCAGGAAATGCAACTTATTTTATCTGGATATTTCTTTTTTCAAGCCATCATCAACGGAGAGCCCATCTCTATATCGAATGGCCGATTTGATGTGGGTGTTGGTGCAAGCAATTTTTTCGATTTAAGTGCACTATAGTAGGAGCATTTATTTTTCATACACTATGTGTAGTTTGTAAACTCGCATAACTGCAGAAATAGCATGATCCAAGAAAGTAGTGTGGGCATAAAATCAAATAATCAGAAATTGCTAATTATTAATATAGGGGACTTCTAAAATAGTATAGTTCATGGTATAAGAAATTTGCATTTTTAGAAATTCCCTATATCTAATTTTATTGATACTGCAAATTGACCTGAAAAGGTCATATTGTAAAAGCATAGGCTTAAAAGCTTATGAAAATAATTGATGGAACGTGCAGGCTGAAAGTCTGAATTGTGATGTTGTGTTTGTTATCTCCTGTTTTCATCAATTGGACACCCATATTGTAAAATTCAAAATCATAAATGCTTGATATTCAGCAAGGATAATTTGAAGCGATGACGACTCGCACAAAACAGGATAGGCTATAAATAGAATAGAAGCTCAAATATGTGTATTTTTCGCTGCATATTCTGTTTACAAAGAATTAGAGCGTACATTATATTTAGACGACTCATCGCTTTCAATAATGAAAGCTGCTAAACTTACATATAACAAGTATTAAATTGAATGTCAGCTATCTGGCTCCAAAGAAATCGAATCTCAACTTTTAGCCCATCTTTCGCACTCAACGCATAAGTGCGTGAAAATCAATAGCCCCAGTCGATAGGCACTACACAAGTGGACTGAACTACATTTTTAGATATACGATTATGTTTTCTTCATATTTTGAAAATCAATGTCAAGTAGCTGATATGTTTTTTTGTATTACTATGGGCTTGCCTGATTCCGTACCAAGTGATACAATAAGAGGCTGCTTGACTTTTGCTCCAACACGATAGGCTTTAACTAATTGATACATAAATATATGCGATATATTCGTATGCTTTTCTCTAAAATACATATAACAAAATTTTAAACCCGAAAGCTACAATATACATTTCACACAACCAAATATGCTGATTATTTTAACCCAAGTTGAGAACAATATTTTATATCTGCCTACATATGAGCATATTACGTTCATAGGATTCGTTTTTCGGGTACTACGGATTTTGTAATTTCAATATTTTCAACGAACTAAATTTCAAGTTGCAAAGTTAACAAAATATTATTTAGAATAGTTATAAATAAGATGATATTCTGGGACTACAACGGACACCAATTACTTATATAACTGTATATCTGCACATTATGGTATTTAGAACGATTCTATATAACGTCATATGCCTAATTATCAGATAGATAAAATTTTCATTATTTTATTAATTTTGGAAAAATGCTCAAGTTGGGTTAATAGACACTACAAAAAACACTCAAAATGTTTACATGCTTAATATCAGGCTGTTAGAAAGTTTATCCGATTTGAAAATATTTGCCTAACCTGCTGTGTATCATTTAGATGACAATTTTATGATTTTTTTTGATGGGCAGGCTGTGCGAAACATGGGTTAGGAATAGATGAGTAGCAACAAAAATTATTTGAAATTACAGAAAAATTATTTTGGATGTCCCATTGATGAAAACAGGAAAGAATAGATTAATAATATTTTAATCTGCTGAATTGTGTTTTCCAAAAAAAAGAATGTAGATTATATTGCTACTTTGCAAGTGCAAAATTTGAGTGAAAAAAAATTTATATCTCAAGTTTCAATAACTAAGTTATTCTATGTAACAAGCTTAGCAATTTTGTCTTTTAATTCAATCCTGTTTATTGGTTTTGAGATATAATCGTTGCAGCCTGTAGCCAGAGCTTTTTCCCTGTCGCCGGCAAGACCATAAGCTGTTTGTGCAATAATCAAAATTTCTTTATTAAACTTTCTGATTTCACGAGTTGCTTCATAACCGTTCATATCCGGAATTTTTATATCCATTAGAACAATATCAATGTCTGGCATATTTCTGCATAATTCAACTGCTTTCTTACCTGTATCAACATGAAGAATTTCGTGGAGCTTGTTTTTCAATACATTATTCAGAAAGATAGTGCTCACCTCATCATCTTCAACAATCAGGATTTTCAGTTTTTTTGAATCAAAAGATTCATTTTCTATTGTGATTTTTTTCGACATAGATTTAGTTGCAGGTTTTAATTTTTTAAATGGAATATTAAATGAGAAATTCGACCAGCCTGGTTTTCCATTTGCAATATCCTCTTCTTCAGACTTTACCCATATTTTGCCACCAAGCATTTCTACATAGGCTTTAGCAATAGACAATCCTAATCCTGAACCTTCATATACTTTAGAATCTTCTATATCGGCTTGCTCAAATCTATTGAATATTGCTTTCAAGCGATTTTTTGGAATTCCTATTCCTGTGTCTTTTACGAAAAATTCAATATATTCATCTCTGGGGAAATATCCGAAATTAATTCTCCCTTTTCGGGAATATTTAATTGCATTCTTTATCAGATTTATAAGTATTCCATGTAATTTGTCGCTATCGGTCAATACTGTAGCTTCTTTGTTAGATAATGCCATAGCAAAAATCAAGTTTATTCCTTTTGCCTTGGCTTCATGATCAAAAAACTTGTAAAGTTCTTCAATTAAAGAATTAATTGATGTTTCTTTCTGAGATATTTTCATTTGCCCTGCGTCGATTTTCGAAATATCAATAATATCGTTAATTGTATTCATCAGCCTATTGCTACTCTTATGGATAATTTTCGTAAATTCTTTTTTTTCTTCCTGACTTGTTTCTGGGGCATTCAATAAGTTTACAAAACCTAAAACTCCATTCATAGGTGTTCGGATTTCGTGGCTCATATTTGCCAGGAAGGCACTTTTAAGCCGGTCACTTTCTAGAGCCCTTTCTAGAGCATCTTTTAGTTTTTTCTCAGATTTTTTTCGTTCAGTAATATCCTGAAAGATTCCGAATCCTCCTAAGTATTCATTTTTGGTGCTTTTAATAGGCGATGAGGTTACCAAAATTATTACTTTGCTTCCATCTTTTCTTGCAATTTCTAATTCGTAACTATTTACTTCTCCTTTTTTTCTATTTTCTGTTTGCTTTAATATCTTGTTAAACTCTTCAGTTGCGGTCATATCCATTAAACTCATTTCTAATAGTTCGTTTTCAGAAAACCCAAGAATTTTACAGGCAGCTCTATTTACATATGTAAATTTCTCGTTCTTGTCAACTTTAGAAATTCCTTCTTCAATATTTTCGACAAGATTTCGATACTTTTCTTCACTTTCTTTAAGAGCCTCTTCAGCCTGTTTTCTATCAGTAATATCCTGGTGCATAAGAACAACACTTTCAGTCTTATCCTTATTTTTAATAGGAAAAGCCAAACATTTGATAATTCGCATTCTGCCTTTTTCTCGGATATTTGCCGGATTATATTCTAAATCAGGTAAATCTACAGTCTCACCTGTAAAGGATTTTTTAAACTTCATAAGCCATTCTGTGCCTTGAACAGATTTATCTTTCAGAACATTATATTTTCCAATTACTTGTGATTTTGAGGCTAACCAAAGATTTTCCCAAGCCTTGTTTGCATCGAGTGTAAGTCCATTATTATCAAATATTTGAATACTTATTGCAGACTGTTCGAAAAGTGATTGGAAGTATCTTTTGTTTTTATTGGCCTCTTTGATTGCCGCTAATAATTCTATATTTTTATTCTTTAGTTTTTCCTGAGTATTTTTCCGCTCGCTAATATCAATCCAATTACAAACTACGTTCGTCAATTTACCTTCCGTATCATGAATTGGAAACATTGTAGCTTCACAAATAATTGATTCAGAACCTCGTAAATCCATATTTGGCATATCATTTCCATCCCACTCTAAAGTAACATTTATAGAATTACCTTCATCAAAAACTGTTTTGATAAGCGGCATAATTCCAGCCCTTTCTGCTATTTTATCTTCCAGAATATTATATTTTCCTATCAGTTGTTCGTCTGTGAGATTCAACAATTTTTTCAAAGCAGGATTTGATCGTAGCATTGTTCCTTTCGAGTCTGAAATCCAGGTAGCAAATGGACTTTGTTCAATAACGCTATCCAGAAATTTTTCTCGTGCAGTCAATTGCATATTAGTAGCACGTAATTGCTGCTCGTTAGCATATAATTGTTGATTGCTTGCTCTTAGTTGTTGTTCACTGGCATGTAATTGCTGATTTATTGCATTTAGTTTTTTTTCATCGGTTTTATGCGTAGTAATATCCCTTACTACAGCAACCGAACCGGTAAATTTTTCATCAACAATCATTGGAGAAATACTCATGGAGAACCATTTAGTACCATTAGGCACTTTCAATTCATATTCTTCAGTAACTGTTTGTCTATTTTTATTTTTCTCCAAAGCCTCATTAAACATTTTGCTTATGTTCGCAGGTAATACTTCAGATGTTGTTTTACCTAAAAAATCCTCTGGTTTTACATATAGGTTCTTCTTTTCTGCAGAATGACAAAAGGTATATCTGCCTTCAGTATCAAAAACAAAAACTAAATCGTTCATTGAGGCAAGGATACTTTGAAATTTACTTTCCGACTTGCGAAGTGCTTTTGCAGTCATTTTACTTCTGCTAATATCTCTGCTAACACCAAGAATTGCAACAGTTTTTCCGGAATTATCTTTTACAGGATTCATAGCTGTTCTAATCCATAGTTTTTTTTCTTTTGTTGGCAATACAGATTCAAAAGTTTCGGCAATACCCAATTTAAATATCTGCATTAAACTTTTCTGATAAGACTTGGCTATATATTGAGGAAAGAGCTCTTCTACACTTTTCCCAACAATTTCGGCGGGTTCTTTGCCAAGAACTTCGGCTGCCTTAGAGTTTACAGATTGTACCTGAAAGTTATTATTGACTAAAAATATTAAATCTGTTGAATATTCGATAAGTGTTTCGAATCTTGCTTCGCTTTGTTGTAAAGAATCTTGCAAAGGTATTTCAGCACCTTCATATTTTGCAAGCCTTTCTGTAAGTTTTCGAATCTCACCTAATAACTGCTCTTTTGTTTTATCTTTCATGTTCAGCCTATTAATAATCCCTTCCTTTATTATACAATACTCTATCCCTATTAAAATATCCCTACAAAATATTGGCTTGTTAGTAGAAAAACCAAGCTGCAAACAATACTGGTTTTTAAAGCCTGAAACAGACTTCATTAATTACATGATGAAAGACATAAACCATTTTGTCCAAATTCATAAATCTTCAACAAACTAATATTTAAACTAAAATTTTAACAAAGATAAATAAAACAACATCGTTTTCTATTTGTTAACAAAATTTCTTTATACAATGATAATGAACTGGATACGACCGAAGAAACTATTTAACCTTATTAAAATACTTTTTAACTAAACTCAAAAATGAAGTTTGAGAATTTCCTATTGTTTATTTTAATATTTTTGACATCAGTTTTTTAATATTTTAAAAATGGAAGAATAATGCGAAAATACATTTTGGTAATTTGTAATCCTCACATTAATTTGTCTGGAAGTAATATAGATATGGTAGAACTGTGAATATCATAAAAGAAATTTGAGCATTATAAGAAAGAAAATATGAATATTTTCCGTTGTCTCGCTGTTGATATGGGAGCAAGTTCTGTTAGAATACTGCTTGGGGAAATATCAGCGAACCAAATACAATATAAAGAAATTTCTCGGTTTAAAAACGAAATAAAGACGATCAACAAAACTGATAAATGGGATATAGAAGATATTTATTCGAAAATATTATTTGGCATATCTCGAGCTCTAAAACTATATCCTGAGGTAGAAAGCATAGGTATTGATAGCTGGGGAGTTGATTATGTTTTGATTGATGCCAAAGGAAAACTTATTGAATTGCCCTATGCCTATCGTGATGTAAGAACCAAAGGAATGATGACAGAGTGGGAAAAACACATGAGTAGGGATGAAACTTTTCGCAGAACAGGAATTAATTTTTACATTTTTAATACTCTTTTTCAATTGCTGGCTGCGAGACAAAGCAATGAAATTAAAAAAGCCGATGCCCTATTATTTATCCCTTCTTACATCAATTTTCTCCTTTGCGGAAAAAAAATAAACGAACTAAGTATTTCTTCAACATCACAACTACTTGAAGCAAATTCAAATAAATTCGACCAAAAAATTATTAAGCTTTTAAACGCTTGGCATTTAAATTTGGAACATGCAATAAATCCTGGCAAAATAATCGGAACTGTTACTGAAAAAAAATTGCCAAAAAACAAACTGTCAGTTGTTTCGGTTTGTAGCCACGATACAGCATCGGCAGTTGCAGCCACTCCTTCATCTTCCGATGAGTTTATTTTTTTATCAACGGGCACCTGGTGCATTTTAGGTGTCGAAGCCAAAAAACCTATAATCACAAACGAGGCTTTAGAATTTGGCTTCACAAATGAGCGTTCTTATGGAAATAAATACAAGCTGCTAAAAAATATTGTAGGTTTGTGGTTGATTCAAGGAATTAGAAAAGCAATGCCCAAAAATTTAGATTTTTCTGAAATAGAAAAAATCCTGATTAGATCGAAACATGCGGATCAACTAATAGATCCTGATGACGACTTGTTTTATAAGCCGGAAAATATGCTCGAAGCATTTGATATTTATTTTGAAAAAACCGGACAGAAGAAGCCTGAAACATATGGACAATATATCAAATGTGCATATAATAGCCTTAGTCTGAGTTTTGTGTATTACATTGAAAAATTGGAGTATTTGTGCGAAAAATCATACAATACAATACATCTAATTGGAGGAGGAAGCCAGTCGGAATATTTATGTCAAACCACAGCAGATTTTTCGATGAAAAATGTGATAGCAGGTCCTGTGGAATGCTCTACCATTGGAAATATTTTGGTTCAAGCTATTGCTTTTAAAAAAATTAAAGATTTAAGGGATGGAAGAGCAATTGTAAAGAATTCTTTCCTACAAACAAATTTTAAACCTAAGATTGCAGAAAATCGAAGAATGGATTTATACCAAAAATTTATAAAACTTAAAGAACAAAAATATGTCGGAAAATAATAGATTAGTAGGATCATTACCCAAAATTGGGATAAGACCAACTATCGATGGCAGGAGAAATGGTGTGCGAGAATCTCTCGAAGAGCAAACCATGAAGCTTGCAAAAGTAGCTGCACGTTTTCTTGAAGAAAATCTCAGACATGCCGATGGGACAAAAGTTGAGTGTGTAATTGCCGACACAACAATTGGAGGTGTTGCCGAAGCTGCTGCTACTGCCGAAAAATTCAGGCAACAAGGAGTTGGCGTTTCCTTAACAGTTACGCCCTGTTGGTGCTACGGAAGCGAAACCATCGACATGGATCCGCAAATTCCAAAAGCCATTTGGGGATTTAACGGAACCGAACGACCCGGTGCTGTTTATTTGGCTGCGGCTCTGGCAGGACACAATCAAAAAGGTTTGCCCACTTTTAGTATTTATGGAAAAGATGTGCAGGATGCAGGCGATACAAACATTCCTGATGACGTAAAAGAAAAACTGCTGCTTTTTGCTCGTGCGGGTTTGGCTGTGGCTACAATGAAGGGTAAATCTTATCTTTCGATGGGTGCAGTTTCTATGGGAATTGCAGGTTCAATTGTCGATACCAATTTTTTTGAAGAATATTTGGGTATGTGCTGCGAATTTGGTGACATGACCGAATTTACAAGGAGAATAAACGAAAATATTTTCGATCCTGAAGAATACAAAAAAGCTATTAAATGGGTCAAAACAAATTGTAAAGAAGGAAAAGACTATAATCCTGTGGCAAGTCAAAAAAACAGAAAACAAAAAGATGAAGAATGGGAGTTTATTGTAAAAATGGCACTTATAGCACGCGACTTGATGGTTGGCAATCCGAAGCTGAAAAAGCTTGGTTTTGCTGAAGAAGCCTCGGGACATAATGCTATTGCATCAGGATTTCAGGGTCAGCGGCAGTGGACAGACCATTTCCCCAATGGCGATTTTATGGAAGCAATTTTATGTTCATCTTTTGACTGGAACGGAACACGCCAACCATATATCCTCGCCACAGAAAACGATAGTTTAAACGGTGTGGCAATGCTCTTTGGGCATTTATTGACAGGAGCTGCACAGGTTTTTTCCGATGTTAGAACTTACTGGAGTCCCGAATCGGTTAAACGGGTAGCAGGCTACGATTTATCGGGCAAAGCCAAAAATGGGATTATTCACCTAATTAACTCCGGATCTTCAGCACTCGATGGCTCTGGCGAACAAGAAGTTGATGGAAAACCTGCAATGAAAGCCTGGTGGGAAATAAGCCAGGCTGAAGCTCAAAAATGTATCGATGCAACAAGCTGGGGTGCAGCAATAAACGAATATTTCCGTGGAGGAGGTTTTTCCTCAACTTTTAAAACCAAAGGAGGAATGCCGCTAACTCTTTCGAGAATAAATATTATTAAAGGCCTGGGTCCTGTTTTGCAACTTGCAGAAGGATATTCTGTGGAACTACCTGAAAATGTTCATGAAATTCTGGATAAAAGAACAAATCCAAGTTGGCCAACTACCTGGTTTGCACCAAATCTGACAGGGCAAGGCTTTTTCAAAGATGTTTATTCGGTTATGGCAAATTGGGGTGCTAATCATGGAGCTTTTACTTATGGACATATTGGAACCGACTTAATTACCCTCGCTTCATTATTGCGAATTCCAGTTTGTATGCACAATGTAGATACGGATAAAATATACCGTCCATCTGCTTGGTCTGCTTTTGGAATGGACACTGAAAGTGCAGATTATAGAGCCTGTGCAAATTACGGACCTTTATACTAAAGATGGCTATTGGCTATTAGCAATTGAAAGGCTAACAGCAAAAGGCTAATAGCTAACTAAAAAAAACGTTATGAAAAAAAAACCTGTTGTCGTTTCACGCAAAGTACTCATTCCTTTCATTTTAATAACCAGCCTTTTTGCATTATGGGGATTTGCGAACGATATTACGAACCCACTGGTAGCCGCTTTCAAAACCGTAATGGAAATGTCGAACGCCAAAGCAGCACTCATACAATTTGCCTTTTACGGCGGATATGCAACAATGGCAATTCCTGCGGCATTATTTGTAAAAAAATTCAGTTTTAAAAAGGGAATTATTCTCGGACTTGCTCTATACGCATTTGGTGCTTTGCTGTTTTATCCTGCTGCCCGATTCGAAATGTTCAGTTTCTTCCTAATTTCTTTATATATTCTAACTTTTGGATTGGCTTTTTTGGAGACTACTGCCAATCCGTACATCCTTTCTATGGGAGACGAAAAAACTGCAACCCGCCGCTTAAACCTTGCACAGTCGTTCAATCCAATTGGCTCTTTGTTAGGAATGTTTGTTGCCTCGAATTTTATTTTAAACGGCCTCGATTCAGATTTGCGAAACGATGCCGGTGAGCTGGTTTTCGAAACATTAAGCATTGCCGAAAAAGCTGCAATCAAGACTCACGATTTGGAAGTAATTCGTAATCCATATGTGATTCTTGGCATTGTTGTAATAATAATGATGGTAATAATTGCCATTGCAAAAATGCCTGTGCGTAAAAATGCTGACCATAGAATTCAGGCTAGAGATTCTTTCAAACGACTTATTAAAAATATAAAATATCGGGAAGGAGTTATTGCACAAGTTTTTTATGTTGCTGCACAAATCATGAACTGGACTTTCATTATCCAATATGCAGGAAATCTTGGCATACCAAAAGCTACGGCACAAAACTACAATATCATTGCAATGACGATATTTCTAAGCTCACGATTTATAAGTACTTTTTTAATGAAATATGTAAACTCAAAAGTTCTACTCACTATTTTTGCTGTGGGAGGCATGGCAACTATGCTTGGAACAATTTTCATAGGAGGAATGTTTGGTTTATATTGTTTGATTGCAACATCTGCATTCATGTCTTTGATGTTCCCTACAATTTATGGGATTGCCCTCGAAGGATTAAAAGACGATGCAACACTTGGTGCGGCAGGCTTGGTTATGGCAATAGTTGGTGGTGCTTTAATGCCGCCTTTGCAGGGTGCAATTATCGATTTAGAAACAGTGGCCGGAATGCCGGCTGTAAATTTTTCATTTATATTGCCATTTTTTAGTTTTGTGGTGATAGCAATTTATGGATATAGGACAACAAAAATTTAAACATAATAATTAATTAAATTAAAAATATGAAGGGCGTTTTCAATAAAATCTATTCTGTAAATCTAAGCAAAAAGACTGCAGAACTAATACAAATTGCCGACGATATTTATCATAAATATTTGGGAGGAAGAGGTTTAGGGGTAAAAATATTTACAGACAAAGTTAATCCAAAAATCGATCCTTTAAGTGCTGATAATGCAATTGTTCTGACTACAGGACCCATCACAGGCACATCTGTTTCTACCAGTGGCAGAATGTCGCTTGTTACAAAATCGCCTTTAACCGGTGGAATTTTTTATTCAAATACAGGTGGCAATTTTGGTTTTAATATGAAACGCTGCGGTATTGATGGTGTGCTAATAGTTGGAAAATCTGAAAAACCATCTTACCTCTTGCTCGATGGAGACAATAAATTGGAAATAAAAGATGCTACAGATTTGTGGGGGCTCGATGCTGAACAAACTCACGAGAAGCTACTTGAGCTTGAAGGCAAAAAAGCCCGAACACTCGAAATTGGGCCTGCCGGAGAAAATCTGGTTCGAATTTCATCGATAATGAACGATGCCGATCATGCTTTTGGGCGGGGTGGCGTAGGTGCTGTTTGGGGCTCAAAAAATCTGAAAGCAATTGTAGTTAAAAATGGAAAACTAAAAACTACAGTACATAATCCAAAATTGCTTAAAAATTACTCAAAATCAGCACTTGATAAAATCAAGGCATTGCCTGTAACGCGTTCAGCATTTCCACTATTTGGCACTGCCGGTGTTTTGCATGTTACAAACAGTTTAAGCATGTTGCCTATCAGAAATTTCAAATACGGTCAACATGAGGAAGCACCTAAATTGGGCGGAGAGGCTATCAGAAAAGAAATTCTGGACAAAACAAGTGCTTGCTATGCCTGCACCATTCGTTGCCGCAGATCTACCAAAACTGGCAAAATGAAAGGGAAAGGGCCTGAATACGAATCAGTTTGGGCACTGGGAGCTAATTGCGAAATTTTCGATTTGAAAAAAGTAACCGAAGCAAATTACTATTGCAACAAATTAGGAATAGATACTATTTCGATGGGCGTAACTATTTCTTGCGCCATGGAATTGCAGGAAAAAGGATTGTTCCCTTATGAAAATGTAAAATTTGGGAATGATGAGATTATTACCGATTTAGTAAAAAAAACAGCCCTGCGTGAAGGCATTGGCAACGATTTGGCTGAAGGTTCGAAACGTCTCGCTGAAAAATATGGTGATGCAGAGGTTGCTATCCATGTTAAGGGTCTGGAGCTTCCTGCTTACGATCCAAGAGGAGCAATGGGTCATGCTTTAGGATATGTAACTAGCAATCGCGGAGGTTGCCATCTTACGGGCTACCTTGCCGCTATGGAATTGTTCAGCGCACCAAAACGAATTCCACGCTTCACGATTAGTGGTAAAGCTGATTTGCTTGTTTTGAAACAAAATCAAAGTGCCATTGAAGACAGTCTCGTCAATTGTAAATTTTCGGGCTATGCCCTTGGTTTTGATTTTCACTCACGTTTTGCAAGCGTAATCACAGGTTACGATTATAATACTACTGAGCTTTTAAGAATTGGTGAAAGAATTTACAACCTGGAACGTATTTTTAATATTGATGCCGGAATTGAGAAAGAGCAGGACAAACTACCTGAACGATTTATAAAAGAACCTTTTAAGGAGGGATTGTCGAAAGACAGGGTTGTTCCTGTAGCAAAAATGTTGAAGGAATATTATGCTGTTAGGAATTGGGACGAAAATGGAATTCCGACAATTGAAAAAAGAAAAGAATTAGAAATAATTTAATAAGTGAAAATGACCATAGATAAAGAAACATTCAGAAGCTTCGATTTAGTAGGAAAAGACTTAAGTAACAGAGGATTAATTAGCAGCCATTCGGGAAATATGTCGATGATAAGTGGTGGAAAAATTATTATTACAAGACGCTCGGCTATGTTGGGCTGGTTGCAACCCGAAGACTTGGTAGTCATAGACCTAAAGGAGGAAGATGCCCACAGCGGATTAATTGCAAGTACCGAAGCAAACGTCCACCGAAATATTTATAAAGAAACCGATGCCATGGCAATAGTACATTCGCATAGTCCTTGCAGCACAGCATTGTCGATGATTGAAGATGAAATTACCTGCATAGATGCCGAAGGTATGTTTTTGTATAAAAAGATTCCTGTTGTTGAATGCGATATTCCAGTTGGATCTTATGAGGTTGCTGAAAAAATTGCACAGCCTCTAAAGAACTATCCTGCTGCAATAGTCAGGAGCCATGGTATTTTTGCAAAAGGGACAACTCTCGAAGATGCTTTAGGGGTGGTTACCGGAGTAGAACAATCGGCAGATATTAGATACAGGATACACCTTCTCGGCAAACCCTTAATTCGGGATTATTCTAAAGAAAAAGGTTTTTCTGATTGGTAAATTCAAATTTTTATTTCAAAAACAGATAGTTTTTTTGTTTATATCAGACTATGTCTGTTCAGCCTAATTAATATTTATCTAATAAAATAAATTTTTTAAGTAATTTTGAAACTGAAATGGTAAATATTTATTAATATAAAATAAAGATGAAATATTTTTCGGTGCTATTAATTGTGATACTGTTTTCGACAAACACATGTTTTGCACAAACCACAACAGTTCAAGACGATTTTGAGGGAAATGGAACTATTACAAGCTGGTACGGAGACGATTGCGGGATTAATACTAATTTCTCAAATCCTGTTATACAAGGAATTAATACATCAAATACGGTTTTAGAGTATAACGATAATGGTGGACAATATGCCAATGTTCGTTTCGAGGTGAGTAATAATTTTGATTTGTCAACTAATTATACATTTTCATTAAAGATTTTTGTCCCAAATAGTGGATTGACGGGAAGCCAAGCAAATCAGGTATCTCTAAAATTACAAGATGGAACTATTGGAGCTCCTTGGTCAACACAGTGCGAGATTATTAAGCCAATATATTTAGATCAATGGCAAACTGTAACATTCGATTTTGAAAATGATAATTACATAAATTTAGATGGAAATTCGCCACCTCCAACACAAAGAACAGATTTTAACAGAGTAGTGATTCAAGTGAATGGAGAAGACAACTACGACTATGTTTTAGCTTATCTCGACGATGTTTTTTACGATGGTACAATACCCATAGATCCGGTTTATAACAATCTGGTTTGGGCAGATGAGTTTGATGTTGATGGACCAATAAATTCTGCCAAATGGTTTCATCAAACACAATTACCTGCAGGTGGAAGCTGGTTTAATGGAGAGGTGCAACATTACACTGATAGAGTTGATAATTCATATGTTGAAAATGGATTGCTAAAAATAATATCGAAAAATGAAACATTTACCGATCAAGGATATACAAAACAATACACTTCTGCGAGATTAAATTCTAAATTTGCTTTTACTTACGGTAAGGTAGAAATTCGAGCAAAATTGCCAAGCGGAGTTGGCACCTGGCCTGCATTATGGATGCTGGGCAAGAATGTTAATGAAAATGGAGCCTACTGGCAAACTCAAGGATTTGGAACAAGTTCGTGGCCTGCCTGTGGCGAAATTGACATAATGGAACATTGGGGCAGTAATCAAAACTATGTTCAAAGTGCGGTACATACACCTTCAAGTTATGGTAGTACTGTAAATTTGGGCGGTCAAACCATTGCAACTGCATCCTCTGCATTTCATATCTATACTTTGGAATGGACGGAAGAAAAATTGGAGTTTAGTTTCGATAATGTTGTGCATTACACTTATAATCCTGCAATACAAGATGCTAATACCTGGCCATTTGATGCGGAACAATACATTTTGATGAATATAGCAATTTTGCCAAATATTACTTCCGGTTTTACAAGTAGCTCAATGGAAATTGATTATGTAAGAATTTATCAGGATAGTGTTATTTCAACAGCCCAATTTGATAAAGTATTAGGTTTGTCATTTTTTCCCAATCCTGTTGCAAATAATTTGACAATTAGTTTAAAGGAAACTATTGAACAAAATGTTACTCTCAGAATATTTAGTAGTGAAGCTAAACTAATTAAAACATATTATAGCGAGATAAAAAATAACAGAATAGAATTGAATGATTTAGGATGTTTAAACAAAGGAATGTATTTCGTTACATTTGATTTAGAAAAAGAACACTATAGTTTCAAAATAATAAAAAAATAGGAACTAATAAGTTTCGGAAACTTGAGCTTAATAATAAGCTTTCTCCGTGAAACAGCTATTACACAAAGTTGCTCAAAGAAGCACAAAGATTAAAAAGGAATTATTTAGAACATGTATCATTATAACTTTTCAGTACATTGATTAGTTACAAAAAATAGTTAAATATAAGTATTAACAAAAAACAGAACAATAATATGAAACTTTTCAGAATTTTAGTAGCCCTTTTCTTTATGGCAAGTGCAACAGGTTTGGCACAAAGTGATACAATTTATTACTTCGATTGTGCCGATTCTATTCCGGGCAACTGGCAAAGCCTTGATAGCACTGGCAACAATTTTAGTTGGGAGCACACATATGTTGGATTGGATGCGGCATATTGCCCACTTTCAAGTTCAAGTTTTAATTCAACAAGTGCCAACAATGGTTGGTTGATGCTTCACTCTGCATACCACAACACCGATTCTACTGGTGGAACTTTAGAGATGGCTGATACTATAATTTACATGAATTCGACTCTTCTATCAGATCCATTTGATTTCAGTAATGAATCGGAGGTTTATGTTTCATTTCAGCATTGGTATCGTACTCTTAGTGCCCCAATGTGGGGTTCTTTCGATATGGCTGTTAGTAATGATGGAATTTCATGGACCACTTTCAATATGAATACTGGTCCGGATTCTCCCGATTCGGGATGGGAAGATAAAGTTGAAATAATTCTAATAGATATCTCAACAATTGCAGCCGGGCAAACTCAGGTTTGGCTTCGTTTTCATTACAATAATCTTGCATGGTATTTTTGGAATATTGACGATATAGCTTTCCTTCGATCTACCCCGCCTTCAGCCATAGAGTCCGATATTATAGCAAATTTTAAAATATTCCCAAATCCTGTCGAGAAAGGAGCTTTTATTAATGTTTTGAATGCCAGAACAGGTTCTACCTACGAATTACTGGATTGTTTTGGAGCAATTGTTTCGAGTGGAAAATTACAAAATTCAAATTCTAAAATCCAACTAAATGGTATTGGTGTCGGAATCTATTTTTTGAATATTAACAATTATGTTGAAAAAATTGTTGTACGCTAAAAGTTTAGCATTCTTAGAAACATACAAAGTCTGATTTTAATTAAAAATACTTTTTAATAGTTTCAATCAGTACTTTTTTATTTATGGGTTTTGCAATATAGTCGTTGCAGCCTGCTTCTATGACTTTTTCGCGATCGCCTGCAAGGGCATATGCTGTTTGTGCAATAATAATAACATCCTTATTAAATTCTCGAATTTTGCGAGTTGCATCGTAGCCATTCATTTCAGGCATTTTCATATCCATAAGGATTAAATCGATGTCGGGATTTTGTTTGCAAACTTCAATTGCCTTAATACCGGTTTCTGCATTTAATACATTTTCATTTTTTAAAACATTTTTGAAGTAAAAGTTTATTAGTTCTTCATCTTCTACGACAAGAATTTTAAGATTGCCAATTTCGTTTTCCTTTTTACTTATTGCAGTATCTTCAGGTTTTTCTTCGAGTGTTTTCTTTTCAGCTTCTATTGGAATTGTAAAATAGAACTGAGAACCTTTTCCTAAGTCAGATTCAACCCACATGTTCCCGCCGAGAGATTCAATAAGTTTGATGGCAACAGAGAGTCCTATCCCTACTCCTTCATAGCGTCTTGTACTATTATCGTCGAGTTGTCTGAAAATATCAAAAATCAGTTTTTTATTATCTTCGCTAATGCCAATGCCAGTATCTTTTACATAGAATTTCAACATTGGTTTTTTGTCAATTATTTCTTCAGTAAAACCATATTCGATATACCCTTCACTTGTAAATTTAAGGGCATTTTTTAGCAGATGAAATATTATTTTTTCCAGCTTTTCAGAGTCAGAATACATTGATATTTTGTCGTAATTTTTACAAGGTTTAAATCTAATATCAATATTGTCTTTTTCAACCTTAATTTGTTCTGCTTTAATTTTTGTATAAATAATATCAATAAATCCGGCGAAATTGAATGTTTCTTTTTGAATTAGCATTTCCTTGCTTTCTATCATTGTAAGGTCAAAGATATCTTCAACAATATTTAGCAGATGATTTCCACTTTTATTAATGGTTTTCCCATAATTAGTAATTTCTTCGATAGGAGAATTTTTATTTAGCAAAAAAGAAAATCCAATTACTGAATTGAGAGGCGTTCGTAATTCATGCGACATTGTGTTCAAAAAAGCAGTTTTCAGATGGTTACTTTCTTCGGCTTTCTCTTTTGCTTTTTTTAATTCAGAGTTTATTCTCTGAATATGTTGCATATTTTTTGACATTTCTTCGTTTAGCACCTGAAATTCTTCATTTTGAGCTGCAAGTTGTTGATTCATAGCTTGCAGTTCTGCTTCAGCTTGTTTTCGTTCGGTAATATCATTTAATGCTGTTACTCGAAGTGTTTTTCCTCCAGTATCCATCATTTTGCCTTGTATTTCGGCATAAAAAGTCGATCCGTCCTTTCTCATTGCAAGCACCTCATACGGTTTTTCATAACCTGAAAGCATATTCTTTATTACTTTATCTCTGTCTTGTGGTGCAATCCAATCGATACCCGGTTTTCCAATAGCTTCGCTTAAAGTATAAGCAAACATCTTTTCGGCAGAATAATTCTGGTCTAAACAAATACCTTTTTCAGATAAAAAAACTGCCTCGAATGGAGCTTCCGATAATGCTTTAAATCGATTTTCGCTTTCTAAAATAATCTTTTCGTCCTTCTTTCTTGTGGAAATATCTTCGAATATTGCAGCAAATTCATCTTCATTTGAACGATACGCATAAATTGAGTAATGAGTACTACTATTTTCGTGAAACATTTCAAAACTAATCGGCTTTCCAGTTTTAACAACATTCCCAAAAGTTGAAAACCATTCTGGTTCTGTTCCGGGGAGCATTTCAGAAACTTTTTTTCCAATTGTAGTCTCCTTTTTTAAATTTGTGAACTTTTCGTAAGCTGCATTCATATCTTTATAGATACAATCTACCATGTCGCCGGATTGGTTGTAAATTGCTTTACAAAAAACTACACCAGAGGACATTCTGTCGAATAAATAATTGTATCTGTCGCAATTTTCAATATTTGTAACTCTTTCGTCTCTATCTTTTTGGATGTTCCCCATAAATTAACCTTTACAATCTAACAATCAAAATTTACATAAAATTTACATTGTTTCATTTATAATTCATTCTAACAATTTTCCAAAGCAAATATTAATTTTTCAATTTGAAATCTTATCAAAACATGGGCTAAAAATATATATATTTTTGAAGTAATATATATTTATTCGTATTTAATAGAAATTTTTAAATATCATCATCTATTCTTTCATGAACCATGCGTTTCCCTTTTTCAGTAATAAACCTTAAATTACCATTTCTTTTTACAATATTTTCAGAATCGTACTGAGAAAACAGTAGTAATGCAATTTTCCGATTTGCATTTATCAAGTCTCTAAACTCTGCAACTGTTAGTCCTTCATTTATAGAAAGTAGTTTATTCAATAAAATGGTTCTACATTTATCCACAATTTTTGAGTACAAATAGTCATTCTCTATCTGATAAAGTTTCCCTGACCTGACAAGAAAATGAAAATATTGACTTAAATCTCTATCTGATATTCCTCGCTTTCTTGCTTGTGGTTTTATTTCCGACATCAGCGGGGTTTGCATTTTATAATTTGATATGACTTTTTCGAGCCAGCTAATTTCTGCTTCAACAAAAACAGGAACCGTGGCTTTATGATTGAATATAATCCATGTTCTGCCAAGCTTTTTTATTAGTCCCTCTTTTTCAACTTTTTTAAGCAAAAGATATAGATACTTAATGCTGGCAAGATTGTCAGAAATTCCTAATTTGCTTTTCAATTCATCGAAAGAAAGACCATATGAAATTAATGGGTTTCTCTTATGAAATGCTTTTATATTTTCTAAAACTAAATTCCAGCATTTGTTATCCTCATTTTTTTCAAAGAGAATAAGTGAATTTTCGTCTTTATAAACTGCTATGTCGAAAAGGCTTTTGCTACTGCAAAAACTAAGAATTTCCTCCAAAGGTTTGTTCAAATTTGAGGTAATATCATCAATTTCAACAGGAATTCTACGTTTTTTTACTTCAATCCTGATTAATTCGCAAATGCTACCTTCGGCAAGTTTTGTAAGGCTATCGATCAATTTTTCGGGTCTTCTCCTGTGGTGCAAGGGTTTTGCGTCTATCACCGAGCCACCGCCCAAAGTTTGGTCAGACGAAGAATTTCTTAGAATATATCTGTCTCCATTCATCAAAACGCAAGCTTTGTCTAAATGTATTTGAATTATAGCATTTTGCTCTGGCATAAGGCTATTTGCATTTATCAAATGAACTCGTGCCTGACATTCGAAAGTGCCCGACAGAAAAATTATTTTCGACCACAAGCTCAATTGTGTATTGTCTTTGAACAATGTAAAATCTGCATCTATTATTTTTGTTGCTTCAATTGTGGAATCGGAAATGATTTTACCTTTCTCGAAATCTCTTTTTTCAATTCCAACAATATTCAGGGCTGCTCTGTCGCCGGCTCTAATTTTGTCGGTGATTTTTCCATATTTCTCAATGCGGCGAATTCTTAGTTCTTTTCCATTGCCAGGTAGCAAAAAAGCAGGTTTAGATATGTCAATTTCTCCATTTACGACTGTTCCGGTTGCAACATTTCCGAAACCTTTTACGCTGAAAAACCTATCGACATTCATTCTGAAAATTTTTCCTTTTTCCCGATTTTCAACTTCCAAACTTATTTTTGCTATGGCATTTTTCAATTTGTCGATTCCATAGCCCGAAATTGAACAAACTTCAACTAAAGGTGCTTTTTCAAGAAAGCTGTTTTTCACGAAATCGTTAATTTCTTCTTTAACTAAAGTTTGCAAATCCTCATTGATTAAATCAATTTTCGTGAGTGCAATTATCCCTTTTTTTATTTTTAGAATTTCGAGAATACTCAAATGTTCTCGCGTTTGGGGCATAATTCCGCTTTCGGCTGCAATCACAAACAAAACAAAATCGATTCCGCTAACTCCTCCAACGGTGGTATGAACAAAATCTTTATGCCCGGGAACATCAATTATTCCGATTGTTTCCTGGTCTGAAAGTTTAAAGCATGAAAATCCGAGATTTATAGTAATGCCTCTTCTTTTTTCTTCTTTATGAGTATCGCAATCGACATTTGTAAGTGCCTTGATAAGTGCCGTTTTTCCATGATCTACATGTCCGGCAGTTCCCATTATCAAATGTCTCATAATTTGCAATTTTTGTATTCAATCTTCAGCCTATATTTTTGTGTTTGTATATCATTTGAATAATAGTTAGCTTTTAAAATAGACTTCGCTAATTGCTTTTGGAATATATTTGAGATCTTCGTCAAATAATGTCAGAAGATTGAATTGAATTTTCCCTTTTTTCAAAACTCCTAATATTGGTGTTTTCAGATTTAATAATTCGTGGTACATTTTTTTCGCAAATGAAATTTCATTAGGCTCCAATTTCGTGGTGTTTTCAATTACAATTGAATAACTATCAATTGAAGTTTCGGGCATTGCACCGCCACCAAATTGCCCTTTGCTTTTTACTATTTCAGAATGAATATTATTTTTCTCTAATTCTTGTTTTATGAAATTTGCATTTTCTAACAATTCTGTTTTTGGTCTCGAAATGATTTTATAAACCAGATTGTTTTGTTCTAATGATTTTTCGTTGAGGTAATATTTGCATGCATTTTCAAGAAAGGCCAAACTTAATTTACCTACTCTCAAAGCCCTCATCATGGGGTTTTTCTTCAGGATATTTATCATTTGCTGATTCCCGGCAATAATTCCGGCTTGAGGTCCTCCGAGCAATTTGTCGCAACTGAAGGAAACCAAATCTATGCCTGACAAAAGTGCTGATTTTACATCCGGTTCGTTTTCTAATGCTGTGTTTTTCATTTGTTTTAAAAGTCCGGAACCCATGTCATAGACTACCGGAATTTTATGTTTTTTGCCCAAGTTTACCAATTCCTCAAGTTTAGCTTCTTCGGTAAAACCTTTTATTTTGTAATTTGATGTATGAATTTTAAATAGTAAAGCTGTGTTTTGCTTAATTGATTTTTCATAATCGCTGATTCTTGTTTTGTTGGTGGTGCCTACTTCAATCATTTTGCAGCCCGATGCCTGCATGATGTCGGGAATCCTAAACGAACCACCAATTTCAATCAGTTCGCCCCGAGAAACTATCACTTCTTTGTTTTTGGCAAAAACATTAAGAATTAGAAGGATTGCTGCTGCATTATTGTTCACTATCAAAATATCTTCTGCACCGGTAAAAAATTTTAACAGCTTGCAAGCATGAATATTTCTATCGCTACGAACTCCTTTTTTCAAATCAAATTCGAGATTGTTATATCCCGATATTACTTTCATTGAGTCATTTATTAATAATTCGCCGAAAGGGACTCTCCCAAGGTTTGTATGAATAATAATTCCTGTGGCATTCACAACAGATTTCAAGCTATTGCTCACCATTGCCAAGGTCTCAAATTCAACCTGTTTTATGATTTCTTCAATTGAAGGTAGCGGCTTCTCTCTTTTGATTTCTTCTCTATAATTCGATATAGTTTTTCGCATTAAATAAATAATCAAATCTCTACCGTATTTTCCGATTAAGGATTTGATAACTTCTGAATTTAACAGAGTATCAATGCCGGGTAAATTTTTATATTTATTCATTATAAAAAATTTGAGTAAACTATGCTCTCTGCCTCTAATTCATCTTATAAATTCTCAATTATTTTCATGTACAATTTACGACTAAATTTATTTATATCAATTATCTTTTTTTATAAGGCTATATTTTAAATGGCCAAAATGTTTTTTGTGACTCTGTCTTTATTTCTAATTATCAATTAGATATGCAGTTTCTTTAGCTTTTCAAAAACCCTTTATTATCTGTTCTTTTTTCATATTTTGTAAATCCATTTTTGTTGCGTTAATATTGATATTCCCAGATCAGATTTAATATTTTCTAATTTGTTTGAAAATCGAATCTTAATGTATTAATAGATTTATCAATTTCTGATCTGATTACTTTTTTATAATCTCGCATATTTGTGAGAGTTTTTGAAATGTGAACATAAATATACTTTGATGAAATTTGAAATTAAAGAATCGGAGCTTGTTATGTATAGTTGTTCATTGTAAATTGCAAATTATTCAAATCATCTTATCAAAATCCATTTTCATTTGTTCTTGTTTTCGGGTTTCTAAAATGTGTAGCGCTTGATTAAATTGAATTGGCTATTGTTGCTAGATATTGTATATTTGGCTATTTTTTAAGTAATTATGAATAAGGTGCTCATATTTACAAGTTTGCATTAATTTGATGAAGTACATAGCTTTCATATTAATTCTTATAATATCTGGGCATTTTTTGATTGCATCTGATACTACTTATTATGCCAATGGACAGATTCATACAATTGTCAAGAAAAATAAGATTGAAATTACTTATTATCAAAATGGAAATCTCAAAATGTTATACAAACCTGACCAAATTATAAGGAAAGGTAAAGTCATTAATTATGATTCTCTAGGATTTTTGACATCCAAGGGTAAAATTATCCTTAATCAATTTGATCATGGTACATGGAAATTCTATGAAAACAAGAAAATCATACGAAAAGAAAAATATAAATGGGGATTAACAGAGAAAGAGTATACAGATAATAATGGGGATAGAGTATTATTTATACTTCAATATGGTTTGATTGCTTACAGAGAACCTTGTAAAGAAGCACAGAAAAGGTTTGGCATCAAATATATTTTAGTTGCAGGTTGTGTGGTGAATCCCAAAATAAAATTTAAAGTTAGAAGATATTATTTTTTGAATCATTATAAACTGATAAGGAAACATGGGGATAATTGGTATAGTGAAATGATGCAATTTTGCTCTGATCTTAACCCAACTTGAGCATTTTTCCAAAATTAATAAAATAATGAAAATTTTATCTATCTGATAATTAGGCATATGACGTTATATAGAATCGTTCTAAATACCATAATATGCAGATATACAGTTATATAAGTAATTGGTGTCCGTTGTAGTCCCAGAATAT
>Ga0209042_1000432_pt1 | contig 46143 bp, 54 predicted proteins | sample SaaInlV_200m_DNA_6_FD_184649 | JGI IMG/M metagenome (GOLD analysis project Ga0209042, IMG submission 184649) | Marine microbial communities from expanding oxygen minimum zones in the Saanich Inlet - SI037_S2LV_200m_DNA (SPAdes) (version 2) | ecosystem: Environmental > Aquatic > Marine >...
TCTCAAAAAGACGTGGAATTAAAAAAGAAGTGTTTTTATTACACCTCAAAGAATGTGAATTCAGGTTCAATTATCGCAACGAAAATCTTTATGGTAAAATGTTAGAAATTCTTAAAAATAACTCGCTGTTCTAGGCTTGACCCAAATTATTATTCATGAGAAATAAATTACAGCATAAAATAAGAATTCTTATTTTTGTAACAATCTTGTCAATATTTCTGTGTTTGATGGAAATAGTGATGGTAAATAATGGAGGAATGTGTTTTGGGAAATTAATGAATATATTTTTTCCTTGTTTTTATGAGAATTCAGATATTTTAAACTCAATACCGTGTTATTTGAAATATGATTTAATTTTTTTATGTGTTTTATTAGGAATAATTGTATTATCAGTTTTTGGGATTCTTCTCCTTTTGATTATTCAAAAACGGAGGAAGCAAGCGGCGCGATAAAATACTAAATGATGGAAGTGAAAAATTCAGAGTCAAAAACAGCGTGCGGATTTTATGATGAATACGGAATGTATTATCCTTCCGATAAAAAATTACCGGACAATTTTTTTGATGTACCGATCGATGATGCTAAAAAATTGGTAGATGACGTGCTGCAGTTTTAGACTTCACGTTTTCAAAATCTCGATTCCGGGAAGTTTTTTTCCTTCCAAAAACTCGAGCATCGCGCCGCCGCCGGTCGAAACGTGCGTGAATTTTGATTTTTCAATTCCAAATTGTTTCAAAACGCCGAGCGTGTCGCCGCCGCCGAGAATTGTTTTTGCCGATTGATTTTGCGCGATTTCTTCCGCGATCGCGCGGGTTCCAGAATCAAACGGCGGTTTTTCGAAAAATCCCAGCGGTCCGTTCCAGATCACAACTTTTGAATGTTTCAAAACTTCGCGATAACTGGCGATCGAGTGTGGCCCGATGTCAAAAATTTTCAAACTTCCTGCGACGTCCTCCGTCGGCAAGTACACCGATTTGCCGTCCGGATCGTCCGCGCATTGCACGTCGATCGGGAGATGCACGGCGGTTTTGTGCGTTTCTGCGATTTCCAAAACTTCGCGCGCCATTTTTGCAAAATCTGATTCGCACAAACTTTCTCCGATGTCGAATCCCTGCGCCGCCAAAAACGTGTTGGCGAGCGCGCCGCCGATGATCACGTTTTCTGCGATCTGGCAAAAATGTTTCAGCACGGCGACTTTTGTTTCCATTTTTACGCCGCCGACGGCGACCGTGAGTCCGGGGATTTTTTCCGCACTCAAAAATGGCGACAAATGTTCGATTTCTTTTTCGACGAGTTTTCCCGCGACGCACGGAATTTTTCCAGAAAATCCGATCACCGAAGTTTGTGCGCGGTGCGACACGCCAAATCCGTCGTTCACAAAAATTTCCGCGCCGGTTTTTTCCAAGATTTCTGTCGCGAGCGCCGGATCATTTTTTTTCTCCCCGGGATAAAATCGCACATTTTCGTGCAGCTGAATTTTTCCGGATCCGGCCGTGAAATCGGATCGAAATTCGACTGGTTTTTTCAGTAATTTTTCCAACTCCGCGGCGACGGGCGCGAGTGAAAACTCGGGACAAATTTTTCCGCCGGGGCGACCGAGATGCGCGAGCAGGTGAATTTTTTTCGCGCCATTTTTCAGCAAAAATTCGAGCGTGGGGAGTGACTCGACGATGCGAGTTTTTTCGGTGATTTTTCCGTTTTTGAGCGGAACGTTGAAATCGACGCGCACGAGCACAATTTTTCCCGCGACGAGTTCCGGAGTCAGTGTTTTTATTTTCATCGTTCAGATTTTAAAAGAGTCGAGGAGAGTCGCAACTTTTTTTTTAAAAACACAGAAAAAAGGAACCGCGCGTTTGCACGGTTCCAAAATAACTTGATCTTTTGCAAAAATCGATTAATTTTTCCTCCATTTTTTTGTGACAATTTTTAAAATTTTTTAAAAATTGTCTGATTAAAAACTCGCGCAGGATTCAAACTACCTGCATCCACAAAACTTCATTTCGAAATCTCGTGATTGCAGGCAATTTTTTTGAAAAAGAATGATCAAAACAAGTAAAAGATCGAGAACTCGGTTTTGAAAAAAAGAAGATCGCTCGATTTCTTTTTTCACAAAAGATTGAGTCTTCTTGCATTTTGTTCAAAATTTCTCAAATGTCAAATAATTTGAATTTTTTGCGAAATGTGCGGGAGCGAGTACAATTTCGACGATGGAACTTGAAACAGTCATCGGTCTCGAAATTCACGCGCAACTTTCCACAAAATCGAAATTGTGGTGCGGCTGCGACAATGACGCGTTTGGTGCGGAACCAAATTCGCGGATCTGCCCGGTCTGCACCGGATTTCCCGGAATGTTGCCGGTTTTGAATCGCGACGCGCTGCAAAAATCTGTCCGCGGCGCTGCGGCGCTCGGGTGTGAAATTCAGGAATTTTCAAAATTTGATCGAAAAAATTATTTTTATCCGGATCTGCCGCTCGGGTACCAAATCTCGCAGTACGATCAGCCGCTCGCGCTGCGGGGCGAAATAAAAATTCTCGTTCCGGCCGAGCGGGACGCGCACGGAAATGTTGGGAAATTTCAGCAGAAAAAAATCCGGATCACGCGCGTGCATCTCGAAAATGATGCGGGAAAAAATACACACACAAAAACTTCGACGCTCGTGGATTTTAACCGTTCCGGTGCGCCGCTGATCGAAATTGTTACCGAGCCAGAACTGCGATCGCCGATCGAGGCGCGGGCACTCGCGCAGGAAATTCAGAAAATTTTGCGCGCGACAAAAGTTTCTGCTGCGGACATGGAAAAAGGAATGATGCGGTTCGATGCGTCGATTTCGCTGCGAAAAATGGGGGACAAAAAACTTTTTCCTCGATCAGAAATTAAAAATCTCAACTCGTTTGCGGCGCTCGAAAATGCGTTGAATTTCGAAATAAAACGGCAGACAAAATTGTGGGAAAAAAATGAAATCCCGGATTGCGACTCGACGCGCGGTTGGGACGACGAAAGAGGGGAGACGTTGTTTTTGCGAAAAAAAGAAAGTCAGGACGACTACCGATATTTTCCGGAACCGGATTTGCCGCCGATTGAATTTTCAAAAAAAGAAATTGAAGAAATTTCAGAAACGCTGCCGGAACTGCCGATTGAAAAATTTTTTCGGTACAAAAATGTTTTTAAAATCTCAGAACTCGACGCGCTCAAACTTTCGGATTCGCCGGAGTTGGCAGCATTTTTTGAAAAAGTTGTGGAGATTTCCGACGATCCAAAAAAATCCGCGAACTTAATTTTGTCCGTGATTCTCTCGCACGAGAATTGGCAAAATTCTAAAATTACGCCGGAGCACGCGGCGGACGTGGTTCAGTTTTTGAAAAATGGCGCGGTGTCGTCGAGCGGCGGAAAACAGCTTTTGGAATCCGCGATGGAGTCGGGCGGGAAAATCGAAAATTTGATCGCGGAGCTGGGACTCGAGCAGGTTTCCGATTCGGACGAAATTGAAAATTGGATCGCGCAGGTTTTGAAAAAAAATCCAGAAACGGTGGCGCAGTTTCAATCGGGAAAAGAAAAAGTGCTCGGATTTCTCGTCGGGCAGGTGATGAAACTTTCGCGCGGGAGTGCGAATCCGGAGGTTTTGCAGCAGATGCTTTTGGAGAAATTAAAAATAAAAAATTAAATCCTCCCAGTCCCCTTTAAAAAAGGGGGAGATTCAAACTATTCGAAAATAATTCGGATTGAAAAAATGAGAAAAATTTGATAAAATGCGTTGATCGGAGTAAAACTTCTTCGAAAATAAAAACTTAAAAATGGATTTTTTCCTCGCGAACGCACTCGAAATTTTGTATCTTTCGCTGTCTGGCGGGTTTTTGATTCTGGTATTTTTTCTCGTTCGTTTTTTTATAAAAATCACGTGGACGGTGCGCCGCATCAACGGTTGGATCGAGATTTTTGAAGAATTGATCGAAAAACCAATCCAGGTTCTGATGAAATTGCACAAAGTTTTGGGACCGGTTTTGCGACTTTTTGGAAAAAAGAAAAAGTGAGCCGAAGAATTTCGTCATTTTTTTTGATCGGGGAAATTCTGCTCTGGCTGCTGATTTTTGGTGTTCCGGTTCTCGGTTTTTTTTCCGGATTTTTTTGGAAAATTTTCCTCGGAATTTTTTGGGGATGTTTGGTTTGGGCGCGATTTTTTGAGCCGAAAATTATTCGTGTTCGGACACAGAAAATTTCGGTTTCGCTCCCAAAATTTCGTCTCGCGGTAATTTCAGATTTGCACGTTGGGCCGCTGAAAAAACGAAAATTTGTCGCACGGCTCGTGGAAAAGTTGAATCGTTCTGGCGCAGATGCCGTGCTAATTCCGGGTGATTTTGTCTGGGGCGATGCGGTGAAATTTTCTCCCGAACTCGTTCCGTTTCAAAACTTGAAAATTCCCGCGTTTGCGACACTTGGAAATCACGACCATTTTGCCGAAAAAAAATCGGATCCGGATCAGAGTGCGATCGTCGAGAATTTTCTCAAAAAATTTGGCGTGCGAGTGCTGCGGAATTCTGCGGAAAAACTTGGGAAAATCTGGATCGCGGGAACGGACGACAATTATTCTCATTTTCACGATTTGCTCGAAACTTTCAAAAAAATTCCGGTTGGTGCACCGGTGATTTTGCTCGCGCATTCTCCGTCGATCGCAGATGAAATTTCTCCGGCGTTGACGGTGTCAGGACACACGCACGGCGGGCAAATCCGGGTCCCGATTTTGGGTGCAATTCCGTTTGTCATTCCGACAAAAAATGGGAAAAAATTGGAAAAAGGTTGGTACGCCGCTCGCCGTATTTTTGTCAGCGGGGGAGTGGGAGAGGTCGGGCTGGGCATGCGTTTTTTGAACTTTCCAGAAATTACAATCCTGGAAAATGTTCCGCTCAAAAAGAGTTGACGGTGTCACTACGTCGTGCTAGAAATGCGTGGTATTTTTTGTGGTGACAATGGCATACATTCAGATTCGAATTTCGGCCGAAGAAAAAGAAGAAGCCCAAAAGGTTTTGGAAAAAATGGGACTCAATTTTTCGTCTGCCATCAAATTGTTTTTTCGCAGAACGGTGCAGGAACAGAAATTGCCATTTGAAATCAGTGTCGACAAAATTTCCCCGGAAAAATCGGCGGCAGCGCAGAGTCCGGCTACTTTTAAAATGCAGGAATGGAGCGGTTTTTCGAGGCGCAAAATTGGCTGAATGAACTTGCGAGCGAGGCAAAATTCTTTCGAGAAAATCAGTCGCCGTCGTTGTTTGCGGTTGAAAAAATCCTGGATGCGCTCGGCAGTCCCGACAAATTTTTTGATCTCCGTGTGATTGTCGGCGGCACGGCGGGGAAGGGAACTGTTTGTCGACTTGTCGAGGACATCTTGTTTCGTGCGGGAAAAAAAGTTGCAACCTTGAGTTCGCCGCACATTCAGATCGTGACGGAGCGGATTCGCATCAACGGAAAAATTATTTCTGCGGAAGATTTTGGAAATTCGATTCTCGCGATTCGTGGCATTTCCGTTCAAATCGGTGAAAATCCAACGTACTATGAAGCAATTGTGTGCGCTGGGATTTTGGCGGCAAAAAATGCTGGTTGCGAAATTTTGATCGGAGAAATCGGCCTCGGGGGACGACTCGATGCGGTGAATTTTGTCCGTGGAAAAAGAGTCGCGGCGGTGACTTTTATTGGAGACGATCATCTCGAGAAATTTGGCGGAAAATTGGAAAATTTAGCCAGAGAAAAAGCGGGTATTTTTACCGCAGATTCGATTTTGAATCTCAGTTACGAGCAAAACTTTTGTTCAACTTTTCGAAATATTGCAAAATCAGAAGTTCAATTTATAAAAGGAATTCAGCAGAAACTGAATAAAAAACTTGCGCGAAAAATCTGCGAAAAAGTTTTGGGAACTTCCGAGTTCAAAATGCGAAAGATTTTGTTGCCGTGCCGATGGGAGATTTTGAATGAAAAATTAAAAATTAAAAATGAAGAATGTGAAAAAAGGGAACAAAAAATAATTTTGGACGGGGCACATTCGGCGCCGCGGTTTGAAAATATTTTGCCAAAAATTAAAAAAATTCCCGGAAAAAAAGTGGGCATTTTTGGACTTGGAAAAAATCACGATCCGCAGATTTTTAAAATTATTTCGGATGAATTTGACGAGATTTTTTGGGTAAAAATTCCCGAATCGCGAGATTCGTGGTCGCCAGAAATTTTACAGAAAAAAATGGGGCGGGGAATTGTGTGTTCCGACGCAAAAACAGCGTTGGCATCCGCACAAAAATTGGATGGAACGATTCTCGTCAACGGATTTTTTCTCGGCGGAGAGGTGCGGAATTTATTTTTTGATCCGCAAAAAATTCTTGAACAGCAGATGGAGTTTCCTCATTGACCGCGATCCATCCGTTGATTTGCGAGGAGATCAGCGACTTTGTTTTTTTCTCGCGGAATGTGATCAAATCGGATTTTATGAAAGTTTTCGCACAGATTTTTCGCCTTTTCAGCGAGAGGTTTGATATTTGCGTTTTTGATTTTCCAGCGTCCGGACATCTGTTCGACAATCAATTTTGAATCGAGAAAAATTTGCAAATCGGTGATTTCGTTTTTTATCGCGAGCTCGAGTCCGCAGATCATTCCTGCGTATTCGGCGAAATTATTTGTCTGAATCCCGCACCAGACACTGTCTTTTTCCAAAACTTTTTTCTTCGAATCGTACAGCACGCAGCCGCCTGCAGCGGGACCGGGGTTTCCGCGTGCGCCGCCGTCGGCAAAAAGTGTGCCGGAAACAATTTGTTTCGGGACTGGTTTTTTTACGCTCGAAAAAAGATTGTCTGTCATTTTTTCAAAAATTCGATCAGTTTTTCAGTCGTTATTTTTTTGACGGTTCCTGTTTTTCGATCCACAATTTCGACGAGATTTTCCGCCAAAAGATTTTCGCTCAAAACAACACGGAAGGGGATTCCGAGTAATTCATGATCTGCAAATTTTGTGCCGGGACCTGTTTTTTTGTCACGACGATCATCGTACAAAACTTCGATTTTTTCTTTCAAAAGTTCGTTGTACAGCGCGTCCGATTTTTCAAAAACAGCGTCATCTTTTCCGATTGGCGCGAGATAAACTTGTGCGGGGGCAATATTTTTTGGCCACACGATTCCATTTTCGTCGTGAAAAATCTCAACGATTGTGCCCAACAATCGTGAAATTCCGATGCCGTAGCATCCCATTATCACCGATGTTCCGTCGATTCCAAATTTGAATGCGTCGCTGTATTTTGTTGCCAACGGGAAAATATTTCCCACTTCGATCGCGTGCGCTGATTTTTTTGATTTTTCAAATTGATCCGCAAGTTCAGCGTTGAACCACGTTTCTGATTTTTCATCCCAAAAAATTTCATCTTCTCCGATGGGGGAAATTGTTTGAAATTCGTGTGAAAATTTCGAAAATTCTCCGCCACTTGCTGCGACAAGTTTTGTCAGCTCTCCGATCCCGAGGCGCGAATAGATGCGATGATACGCACCTGTCATTACGTCGTAATATTTTTCAAAATCTTCCTGTGTGAGATGAAATGAGTACGCATCTTTCATCAAGAATTCGCGCCCGCGAAGGAGTCCAGATTTGGCGCGCGGCTCGTTTCGAAACTTTGTTTGAATTTGAAATACACATTTTGGAAAATCTTTCGGCGAGTTGCAAAAGCGCTGCACGAGTGGCGTTGCCATTTCTTCGTGACTCCAGCCCAAAATTGTTTTTTCTGTCGGAGAAAATGCGATGTCGACGTTGGCGCGGCCGGTTTTTTCCCAGCGATCGCGCGGCGTGAGCGCCGGCATTAAAACTTCGCTCGCTCCCACGGCGTTCATTTCTTCGCGGACAATGTTTTCGATTTTACGCAAAACTCGCAGCCCCAGCGGCAAATACGAGTAAACGCCCGCCATTTCTTTTTGTACAAATCCGCCCCGAATCAGAAGTTCTGCGTTTTTCGCATTTTCGTCAGAGGGCGATTCCTTCGATGTTTTCAGTAAAATTTGAGTGTACCGCATTTTTTTCAAAAAAATCTCTCGAATTGTAGCAGCTCACTTCACTTTTTCAAACCCCGCTGCGATTGCCGCAGTTTCTGTTTCGAAGCATTGTTCCGGTTGAAGTCTCTCATACCAGCCGCTTTCCGCCGTGTGAAATGTTTTCTTTGTGCCGGAAATATTTCCTTTCACCGGACAATTTTGATCGACGTCGTACGATTTTTTTTCTTTTTTCTGGGGAAGTGCCAAAATTTTTTCCACACAACTGAGCCACGCGCCGCGCGGATTTTCAAAAATTTCGAGTTGCAGATCTTCAAATTTTTCGCGGAATTTTTTATCTTTCGTGATCCAGTGGCTCCGCGCAAATCCGTTCGAAATCATTTTTTCATTGATCGAGATTTTTTCTTCCGGCAAAAAAACATACCTTAATAAGGTGTCGCGTTCTGCCAAATCAGAAACGTCTTTTTGCAGCCACACCGTTTTTCCGAGGATTTCAGTTTCTAAAAAAGTTTTTGCCTCTGCCCCAAAACACTCCAGTCCGACAGCCGATTCGTCTTTTTTTGGTGCTTGGATTCCGAGGAGCCGTATTTTTAATCCGTTGCCGAGTTGGATTTTGTCGCCGGATAAAACTTTTTCCACGCGACCGACCGCAATTTGTGCAAAAAACGGCGCGTATTTTTTTCGAAATTTTCGTGCCGCGATGCTTGATTTTGCACGAATCTGGCGCAATGATTTTTGTTCGTCCGTGTCGCCCCAAATTCCGCGATAGTCTTTTTTTGCCCGTGTTTCTGCCGTTTTGTATTTTTTATCAAATTTTATATTTTCTCCGTCGCTGGAAAAACGGGAGAATCCATTTTCTACCAAAAGTTCGGAGAGATATTTTCCGTCATCGAGTTTGACGTGGCGCGGAAAAATGCCGTTTTTTGATCGAAATATTTGGTCTTCCAGAATTTTGATTTCTTTGTTTTCGAGCAATAATTTGAGCAGCCGGAATGTTTTTCGTGCGAGCGGGCGATCACTTTTTGTGGGGAAAAAAAGATCCGGTGGATCGATTCCCAAAATTTCCACAATGTCGCCATTTGCGATGCTAAAATGTTTGTTGTCGAGGACATGATTGACTCGAACGGTTTCCCAATTGAGCGCGTTTGCACCCAAGATTGGGAATGCAAAAAGAATCAAAACAACAACTTTTTTCCAATGTGTCATCGTTTTTCAGCGTCCTCGTTTTGAAAAAATTGTCAAAATTTTTTTTTCCCGTACACTTCGACGGAATTTTTAAGCCTTTGAAAAAATGTCAGAATTTCAAAAAATGTCCGATTCGCGTGTTTCGTTTTCTTTCAAAATTGAAGAAAAAGATATTGATGAAGCCAAGAAAAAAGTGATGCAACGGTATCGCTCACGGGTTTCTTTGTCCGGATTTCGAAAGGGAAAAGCTCCGGATCACGCCGTGGTGGGCGCAGTTGGTTTGGAACAAATTTCATTTGATGCGCTCAACGAAGCGGTGGGCGAAAAGTATCACGACTTTGTCACTACAAATGCGTTATCTCCGATTGCGGCGCCGAAAACGGATTTCCCTGCACCGGGAAAAATGCCGATGGTGGTGAAAGTTGAAGTGGAGATTTTTCCAGCGATTGTTCTTGGGGATTATAAAAAATTAAAAATGGAACTTCCAAAAGTTGAAATAAAAGAGTCTGAAGTGGATGACGTGATCGAAACAATTTTGAGCGACATGCAACTTGGTAAAAAGGTTGATCGTGCGGTAAAAATGAAAGATTTGGTGGAAATTGATTTTGCTGGAAAAGATGAAAAGGGGAATGTCCTCCCTCGGACGGAAGCGAAGAATCATCGCGTCCGGATTGGGTTTGGGCATTTTTTGCCTGATCTCGAAAAAGGAATGGTGGGAATGAAAATTGGTGCAGAAAAAATTGTGAAAGTAAAATTTCCAAAAAATTATCACGCGCCAGAAATGGCGGGGAAAAATGTGAACTTTGACGTGAAATTGCACACGGTGGAGGAAATTTCTGCAAAGAATTTGGAGGAAAATATGTTGGAAAAAATCACAGGGGCGAAAAAAACAATTGAAGAATTTCGCAAAGACGTGAAAAACCTCATCACAAAGAACAAAACCGACTCGATGAAAAAAGAAAAAGTGACTGAATTTTATGGAAAATTTGTAAAACTCGTGAAAGGGGATTTGCCAAAAAGCTGGATCGCTCGCGAAGTGGACGGGCGATTGGAGCAGCTCAAAGCGTCTCCGCAGTTTCAACACGACCCAGAGGCGTTTTGGAAAAACGTTGGGAAAACTGAACCCGCGATGCGAAAAGAATTTGAATCGACGTCTGAACGCGATTTGCGAACGATGTTGGGCATGACTGAGTTGGTAAAAAAAGAAAACGTGGAACTCGATCGAGACGAACAAAAACAGGCGTTGGAGCTGGCGCAGTCTCGGCTGGGTGAAGATTCCAAGCCCGAAGAATTGGATCGAATGCTGGAGCAGGTCACGTACGATCTCAAAATTGACAAATATCTGACAGGGATTATGATTTAGGCGATGAGAAAAGTATTTTTGTCGATCTTTGGAATTACTGCGCTAATTGGGGTGATTTTGTCTTTTCAAAATATTGCCACCTCGGCGCCGGTTGGGATTCTTTTTAACACGACAAACAAAGTTTTGTTTTTTCCGCTGATGCTGATGTTTTTACTCGGTTTGGTTGGCGGTGTTTTCCTCGGATTTTATTTTTTGGCTGGACGCAAAAAATCGGATTTTGACGACGGGGGACTCTAAATTGTTTTTAGGATTTTGAAATGAGGGACCTCGCATTGGCGGGGTTTTTTGTTGCGTAATTTGAGACGTGAACAACTCTTTTTGGAGAACACTTTTTTTGTTATTTTTGAATAAACTTTTTGTTCGCATGTGGAAAAGATTTACATTCGTGTTCCTGTGAGCGAAACAAAAAAATCCGTTCGCAGCGCGGAGATCCGGCTTGTTTGAAAAAAAAGTTTTGACAAAATGTGCAAAATTGAATACGTTTCTTGTGCTGTCTTTCTTTGTTCACAAAAAATGCTCAAAAAAATGTTCGGTTCCGGCGCCCGAGTAAAACTTTTTCGTCAATTCTTGCTCCATCCAGGGGAAGAATTTTTTATTCGTGAGCTCACGAGAGAGTTGGACGAACAAATTAATTCGTTGCGACGGGAGTTGGAAAATCTTGAAAGGATTGGAATGCTTAAATCTTCAGAACGAAATCGAAGAAAATATTATCGAGTAAATCCTCATTTTCCAGTTTTGTTTGAATTGACTTCGATCGTTCGGAAAACGGACAAATGGAACGAGAAATTTTTACAGCGAATTTCAAAATTGGGAGAAATCGATATTTTGGTTCTTTCTGGTTCGTTTATAAATCAGGAATCAGATGTGGATCTTTTTGTGGTGGGAAATGTGAACAAAGCAGAATTGGAAACGTTTTTTGAAGAAATGATTCCAGACAAAAAAGTGAAATACAGTTTGATGACTCGAGAGGATTTCTTGTACCGCGTCACGCTGAAAGATAAATTTGTGATTAATGTTTTTGCGGACAAAGCGAATTTGATTTTGAAAAACAAACTGAAAAAAGACACGGAAAACCTGGTGACATTCTAAAAAAGTAAATAAAAACTTGCACTCGACAAAGAAATATTTACAATCCGCCCGGTCTTTCGGGCGTTTTGTTAACTCGAAAAAACAATGTCAGAACTTTTACACTCGTACTCGAAAAAATTTTGCAAAGATGAGGTGCCGGATTTAAAACCGGGCTACATCGTCAAAGTGCATCAGAAAATTACGGAGGGAAGCAAAACTCGAATTCAGGTTTTTCAGGGAACGGTTCTCGCTGTCAATTCTGGACACGGCGTCGACGACACATTTACGGTTCGAAAAATTTCTGAAGGAATTGGCGTCGAAAAAGTGTACCCGATTCATTCGCCAAATGTGGTGAAAATCGAAGTGATGCGCGCTCAAAAAGTGCGTCGCGCAAAATTAAATTTTCTTCGAGATCGTTCGGGAAAAGCGCTGCGACTCAAAGAAATTCCGTTGAAATTGCGTGGAAAAAAATTTGAAAAAGATGTGGCGCCAGTCGCGGAAGATTCTTCCGAGCCTGTGGTTGCGCCAGCAGAGGAAAAAGCTGCGGAGTAATTTTTCCAAAAAATTAAAAACACAAACCGTCGGATTCCGGCGGTTTTTTTTTGAAAAATCACGCGTCGTTTTTTTCCCCGAGGTACGTCGTGTACAAATAATTCGTCTGTGCGGGAAATTCTGCCGCGAGCGTGTCGATCTGTTTTGTGACCGGAATAATTCCGAATTTTTTGCGCAATTCCCGAACTTCCAAAAAAGTTTTTCCGGTGCGGCGCGCAATTTCTGAATCCGAAAATCCCAAAACTTTTGCGTCTCGTAAATTTTCTGCATCCAAACTTTTTACCGCGTCCAATTTTTTCGCACCGTCGGTGATCCGCTCGAGCTGCTGCAAAAACCAGTGATCGATTTTTGTCAGTTCCCAGATTTTTTCGACAGAAAATTTCCCCGAAAAAAGTGCCTGCGCCACCACGAAAATTCGTTGCGGCGACGCGATCCGGAGTTTTTTTTCGAGTTCAGAAGTTTTAAAATTCACCGGCGAATCCAAAACTCCCTCCGAGCCGATCGCCAGCATCCGAACGGCTTTTTGAATCGCTTCTGGAAAATTCCGTCCGAGTGCCATCACTTCGCCGACAGATTTCATTTCCGTTGAAATTTCTTCCGAAACTTTTCGAAATTTTTGCAAATCCCAGCGCGGAATTTTCACCGCGAGGTAGTCAAGCGCGGGTTCGAAAAATGCGGTGGTTTTTTGCGTGATCGCGTTTGGGATTTCTGGCAGATTTTTTCCGAGCAAAATTTCCGCGGCGACCGCTGCGAGCGGGTACCCGGACGCTTTTGACGCGAGCGCCGAACTTCGGCTGAGCCGCGCGTTGACTTCGATCACGCGATAATTTTGGTCGTCGTCCGGATCGAGCGCGTACTGAATGTTGCACTCGCCGACAATTTTTAAATGCCGAATTGTGCGGATCGCGATCGTGCGCAGCAGCTGGTACTCGCGGTTCGCCAGCGTCATCGACGGACTGATCACGATTGATTCGCCGGTGTGAATTCCCAGTGGATCAAAGTTTTCCATGTTCACGACGGTGATGCAGTTGTCCGCGCCGTCGCGCACGACTTCGTACTCGATTTCTTTCCAGCCGCGGAGATCTTCCTCAACCAAAACCTGCGGCGAAAACGCGAACGCTTCTTTCGCCATTTTTTCGAAATCTTCTTTTTTTTCACAAAATCCTGAACCTTTTCCCCCGAGCGCAAATCCTGCGCGCATGATCAGTGGAAATCCGATTTTTTCGGCTGCTTTTTTTGCGTTTTCAATCGAGTGCGCGGCGATCGATCGGGGAGTGTGGACGCCGATTTCGTCGAGTTTTTTCACAAAGATTTCTCGATTTTCAGTCGCGTCGATTGCGTCGACCGGGGTTCCGAGAACTTTTACGCCAAACTTTTTGAGCACGCCGGATTTTTCCAGCGCGAGTCCGCAGTTGAGCGCAGTTTGCCCGCCGAACGACAGCGCGAGCGCGTCCGGTTTTTCCGTTTCGATAATTTTCTCCACAAACTCAGGCGTCACGGGAAGAAAGAAAACCTTGTCCGCGCCGGTGAAATTTTCATTATTGTTCCAATTCGGATCCGTTTGAATCGTGGCGATGTTTGGATTGATCAGCAGCACTTCGTGTCCAGATTTTTTGAAAGTTTTGATCGCCTGGCTCCCGGAATAATCAAACTCGCCAGCTTCGCCGATTTTGAGTGCGCCAGATCCGAGGAGGAGAATTTTCATTTTAATTTTTTCACAAATTCGTCGAACAAATATTCCGCGTCCTCCGGTCCGGCGCACGATTCCGGGTGAAACTGCACTGCGGAAATTGGTAAATTTTTGTGGCGAATTCCCTCGACCGTTTTGTCGTTGAGATTTTCAAACCAAATTTCAAATTCGTCCGGGAGCGATTTTTTGTCGACGACGAATCCGTGATTTTGCGTCGTGATCAGACATTTTCCAGATTTCAAATCGCGCACCGGCTGGTTTGCGCTGCGGTGTCCGTACTTCATTTTTTTCGTTTTTCCGCCCGCTGCCAGCGCGAGAATTTGGCAGCCGAGACAGATTCCAAAAGTTGGGATTTTTTTCGCCAAACATTTTTTAATCGTCGCGATTGTTTCAAAAACTTTTTCCGGATCGCCCGGACCGTTCGAGAAAAAAATACCGTCAAATTTTTCCCCGCACGCGAATGGATCGGCATCGAACGGCAGTCGAATCACGCGAATTCCGCGTTTCAAAAAGTTTCGAAAAATTCCGTTTTTTGCGCCGCAGTCGAGAAACGCGATCGTTTTCATTTTGTCATTCCGGACTTGATCCGGAATCTCCGGTTCCAAAATTTCCATTTTTTCCGGCGAAACTTCCGGGACAAATCGGCCGTCGAGCGGATCGGAAAATTTTTCCGGGTTCGTCTCCGAAATCGCGCCGAGCACCGTTCCGTGTTCGCGCAAAATCTGCGTCAATTTCCGCGTGTCGACGCCGGCGATCGCTGGAACATCATTTTTTTCGAGCCATTTTCCGAACGAACTTGTCGCCAGCGCGTGCGAAAATTTTTCGCTCGCCTCCGCGACGATCACGCCGCGCGCCCAGATTTTTTTCGATTCGAAAATTTCATCGATAAAAAAATTGTCATTCCGGGCTTGATCCGGAATCTCTTCTTTTTTTTCTGCCTGAGATTTTGAAATAAATTCAGAATTGTGAAATGGAAAAACGCCGTAATTTCCGATCTGCGGAAAAGTGAAAACGACGATTTGCCCAAAATAACTTGGATCCGTCAAAATTTCCAAATATCCGGTCATTCCCGTGCAAAAAACAACTTCGCCGCTCGCGGATTTTTTGGCTCCGAACGATGTTCCGCCAAAAATTTCGCCGCTCGCGAGGAAAAGTTTTGAGTTCAGAGTTGAGAGTTTTGAGTTCATAGTTTTTTGAGAAGGCCGTGCAGCATTTTTATGACTTCGTTGCAGTTATTTTGCAAAGAAATTGACGCGGGTTCGTGGATGTATTTCAGTTTTTGAGAAAGAAAAATTTGCGTTTCGAGTTCGTTGCACGATCCGATGCTGATTTTCAGAAAATAAGAAAATTCCTTGTTCGTGCTGCGACCGTGACCTTCTGCGATGTTGCTGACGATCGAGACGGCTGCTCGGCGCATTTGAGAAACGAGTCCAAATCGTTCGTCGGGAGGAAATTGTTTTGTTTTTTCATAAATCTGAACCGAAAGATCGAAGGCTTTTTGCCAAACCTGGAGATCTTTGTAGTTTTGCATTTTCCAAAAACTATAAACTGTTAGCTCTTCGCTGCCTGTTGAAATTGGTGCGCAATTTGGAGCGCGCGATCTTCGCACATCGCGGGACAAATAATTTGTGTGCCGATCGGCACCCCTGTTTTCGATTTCCCCGATGGAACCGAAACTCCGCAAATTCCGGCGAGACACGACGGCGCGAGAAACATGTCTTCGAGGTACATTTTCACCGGATCGTCGAGATTTTCACCGACGTCAAATGCGGGAGTCGGGGACACCGGCGAAAAAATTGCGTCGACTTTTTCCCACGCATTTTCAAAATCCTGCGCGATCAGCGTGCGGACTTTTTGCGCCTGGCGATAAAATTTTTCAGAATATCCGGCGGACAAAACGTACGTTCCGATCAAAATTCGGCGTTTGACTTCGTCGCCAAATCCGTCGTGGCGCGATTTTTCGTACATTTTTTCGAGCGAATTTTCTCGCGCCCCCTCGCCAAATCGCAGTCCGTCGTACCGAGCCATGTTCGCCGAAATTTCTCCCGGCGCGATGATGTAGTACGCGGCAACGGCGTGCTGCGCGTGCGGCAACTCGATGTCGACAATTTTTGCGCCGAGCGATTTTAATTGTTCTTCCGCCGCGGCGATCACGCGCGCAACTTCTGGATCGAGTCCGTTTGAAAAAAATTCGCGCGGAATTCCAATTTTTATTCCAGAAATTGAGCGATCGAGATTTTGAAAATAATTCGGAACGTCCGCGTCGGGCGTCGTCGAATCTTTCGAATCGCGTCCGGCGATCGCTTGCAAAATCAGCGCACAATCTTCGACGGTTTTTGCCATCGGTCCGACGACGTCGAGCGAGCTCGCCATCGGCATCACGCCCCAGCGGGAGACGCGTCCGTACGAAACTTTCAAGCCGGTGATTCCGCAAAAATGCGACGGATGCCGGATCGATCCGTTCGTCTCCGTGCCGATCGCGCCCGCACAAAAATTCGCGGCGATCGCGGCCGCATTTCCGCCAGAACTTCCGCCGGCAACTTTTTTCAAATCGTGCGGATTTCGTGTCACTCCAAACGCAGAAGTTTGCGTGCTCGCGCCCATCGTGAATTCGTCGGTGTTGGTTTTTCCGATCAAAACCGCGCCTGCGTTTTTCAATTTTTTCCAAACCGTGGCGTCGTACGGCGACTGGAAATTTTTCAAAATATTCGAACACGCGGTCGTGCGAACTTCGCTCGTGCAGACGACATCTTTCAGTGCGATCGGCATTCCGTCGATCGGCGAGAGAAGTTTTTTCGATTTCTGCCGCGCGTCGGCGGCGTTCGCCATTTCCCGCGCCAGATCAAAAGTCGTCGTCACAAACGCGTTGATTTTTTCGTCGTGCGCTTCGATTTCTGAGATGAAACTTTCCGTGATTTCACGAGAAGAAATTTCTCCGTCGTGGAAAAGTTTTGAAAGTTCGGCGAGCGTTTTTTCACACAATTTTTGCATCACAAAATTTTTGGAATTTTTAAACAATTTTTCTCGACTGCGTGCGGCGTGCATTCGACGAGTTCTTTTTCAAAACCGCACATTTCGATTTCGTCCGCGCGGCTGACATTTCGCAGTCCCGTGACCTGCGAAGTTTCCTCGACGTTGCGCGTGTCGACCGATTGCAGCTGCGCGATAAATTTCAAAATATCGGAAAGTTGCCCGGAAAATTTCTCCGCTTCGTTCGGGGTGAGATGCAGTTTCGCCAATTTCGCGAGATGCAGCACGTCGTCGGTGGAAATTTTTTTGCTCATTTTTTTTCGGAGAAATTGTACCGTTTTTTTTTAAATTTTGGAAAAAAACTTGCAGAAAGTTTTGGATTCCGTACACTCCGCGCGTCGTCAAGCCAATCTGATTTAAGAGCGGCGGGAAGCGACACAATTTATTTTTTTAAATTTTCCCAAAATGACTGACACAACAACCAGCGACAAAAAACCGTCCGTCGCTCCAAAAATCGATCTCAAAACTTTGATGGACGCAGAACTTCACATTGGACAGCGCACGTCGGGCTGGAATCCAAAAATGAAAAAATTTTTGCATTCGGATGTGAACGGAGTTCATGTTTTTGATTTGGAAAAAACGATGGCCGGACTCGAAAAATCGATGAATTTTCTCAAAGCAGTAAAATTGCAGGGAAAACGAATTTTATTTGTCGGAACAAAACCGCAGACGGCGCTCATTCTCAACGAAGTTTTGAGCGGAAAAGCGTATTTTTCCGTGGATCAAAAATGGCAGCCCGGACTTTTGACAAATTTCAAAGAAATTCGAAAACGAATCGATCACTACCTCACGTTGAAAATGCAGTTTGAAACGGGTGAAATTCAGAAATACACGAAAAAAGAAATTTCGCACTACAAAAAAGAACTCGAAAAATTGAGCATTTTGTACCACGGAGTGGGGGAAATGAGAAAACTTCCCGGAGTGGTCGTGGTTCTCGACGGAGTTGTCAACCGGCTCGCGATCGAGGAATCACGCGTGGCAAAAATTCCGGTTGTGACTTTGTTGGACTCGAACGCCAATCCGGACGGAGTGGATTTTCCAATTCCTGGCAACGACGATTCGGTGAAATCAATTCGTTTCGTTTTGGAAACTTTGCTACAATCGGTGGCGTAGTTTCTCCCAAAAAATGATCGAAGAACAAAAACCGTCAAAATCAAAAGAAGCTGCGGTTGTTTCGTTGGATGAAAATCCGGGAGACGCGCTGCCGGGCGGTGATAAAATTTTGTCCGCGCTCGGGTACATCAGTTTTTTTTGCATTTTGCCACTTGCGATCAAACCGCAGTCAAAATTTTGCCAACACCACGGAAAACAGGGGCTCGTGCTCGCGATTATTTTTCTCGTGATCGGATGGCTTTCGAGTTTTGCGATTTGGTCAAAAATTTTTATCGCCATCGTGTACCTCGGAATCGTGATTTTCTCAATTTCGAAAGTTTGGCGCGGCGAAAAATGGAAAATGCCGTTTGTCGGCGACATCGCGGAAAAATTGAAATGGTGAGAAAAAGTTAAGAGTTGATAGTTTAGAGTTGAAAAGTTCTGCGAAATCCAGAGTTTTTTTGGGTTGATTTCCCGCGGTGTGTGTGTAAAATCTCGCCGATTTTTTACTTTTTCAAAATTAAAAAAATGGCAATTTCAGCAGCCGATGTCAAAATTTTGCGCGACAAAACCGGAGTCGGAATGCTCGCGTGTAAAAATGCACTTGAAGAATCTGGCGGTGAAATGGACGCCGCGATTGAACTTTTGCGAAAACGTGGTGAATCGAAAGCCGCATCAAAAGCCGAACGCTCGACGAGCGAAGGCGGCGTGGCGATTTCGGGACGCGCGATTATCAAAGTTTTGTGTGAAACAGATTTTGTCGCCCGCAACGAAAAATTTGTGGAACTGACCGAACTTTTGGCAAAAACTGCAGAATCTGGCGGAAATGATGCTGCGAAAAATTACTTCGAATCGGTCAAAACGGATCAGATCCAGGAAATCGGAGAAAATATGTCGCTCGATTTTGTGGAAGTTGTGGACGGCGGAACCATTGTTGGCAGCTACCTCCACACGAACCGAAAAGTTGGAACGATCGTCGTGCTCGAGGGAGGAACGTCGGAAATGGCGCGAGATGTTGCGATGCACGCTACCGCGATGGATCCGCTCGTGGCAACGCCAGACGAGGTGCCGGCGGAACTTTTGGAAAAAGAAAAAGAAATTGCTCGCGAGCAGTTGATCGCCGCAGGAAAACCGGAGCAGATTTTGGAAAAAATTATCGCTGGGAAAATTCAGAAATTCTGTGCAGAGCGCGCATTGTCGAGCCAGCCGTTTGTCAAAAATCCAGAACAAACCGTTGCTGAGTTTCTAGGAGACGTAAAACTCGTGAAATTTGTCCGCGTCGCGGTCTGAGAAAATTAAAAATGAAAAATTAAGAATTAAAAATTTTTGAAACTAAAGATGAAGCAGGTCACGCGGTGGCCTGTTTTTTATTTTAAGACTATTTTTAAAATCCGTACCACGTACTTTCTGTATGTTTTTCGAAAGTTTGAAGTTCTTTTTCGTAAATTGACATTCTTTTGTGGTTGTTTTATTGTTTTTTTGAAAATGGAAAAATGTTCACTTTTCCCGAAAAAAACAGCTGTTTGTCGCGGCAGATACAATTTGAGCGGCGTTCTGAGTTTTCGAAAGAATTTGGAGTTTGCATGAATTATTTTCAAAATAAAGCGGGAAAATTTTGCAAAAACAACTGTTCTGCCCCGAAACAGTGGGAAAAAGAGAAGTAATTTGACATTCGCATTTTTGAAGTTAATTTGTTTTTAGAGTTTTTAAATTTTGAAAAAATGGAAACAGCAAAGTGTGCGATCATGGAAGAAGACACCAAAAAAGATTTGTGTGTTGATTTGAAGGAAAGAAATGAGCGAATCATTGAAACAGCAACACCTGAAGATTTAACAGAAGTAAAAAAAATGGTGGGAAAAATTCGCGTTTGGGGTAACTCATCAGCTGCAAATCATGTTGCAGAATGTTGGGATAAGTGTGAGAAATGTATTGCTCCGCAAAATTGGGAAAATTTAGAAAAATAATTTTTTGAAATTTTTCGCCAGATCGGTACACTCCGCCGCGATGCAGCACAAAATTCTGAAAATTCGGTCCGAAAAATTTTTCGACGTGCGGGATTTGACCGACGAGGTTTCTGATTTTCTCAAAAAAATCAGTGCGCAGGACGGAATCGTGCAGATTTTCACGCGGCACACGACGACCGCGATCAAAATTAACGAATTGGAATCCGGATTGTTGCAGGATTTGAAAAAAGTTTTTTTCGAGGAAATTGCAAAAATTGATCGAAACTGGAATCACAATAATTTTGAAACGCGCGATCCGCGCACGATGTGCGCCGGCGACGAATGCAAAAATGGACATTCGCACGTGATCCAAATGTTGCTCGGGAGTTCGGAATCGGTGCCGGTTTTTGCCGGAAAAATGCAGCTCGGGGAGTGGCAGCGAATTTTATTTTTCGAACTCGATCGACCGCGAGATCGCGAAGTTGTGTTGAGTTTTCTCGGAAAAAATGCTTGAATCGCCGCGATGAAACGGATTTCTCCCGTGGTCAAAATTGGAAATGTGAAAATTGGCGGAAATTTTCCTCCGGTTTTGCAGTCGATGACGGCAACTGACACGCGAGACGTCGAAAAAACTTCGGCAGAAGTTTTGGCGTTGCACGCAGCGGGTGCGGAAATTGTCCGGATCGCGGTTCCGGATTTTGAGTCGGCGCGCGCGGTTCCAAAAATTTTCGAAAAAATTTCTCAAAAAAATGCGGTGGTGCCGCTCGTCGGAGATTTTCATTTCAACGGCGCGGAGATTTTGAAAAAAGTTCCGGAGTGCGCACGAGCACTTTCGAAATTCCGGATCAATCCCGGAAACACGGCGGATGCAGGATTTTTGGAAATGTTGGAAATCGCGCGAAAATTCGAAAAACCGGTGCGGATCGGAGCGAACGCGGGGAGCGTCGCGCCCGAAATTTTGAAAAAATCGAAAAATCTTGTGGACGCGGTGATTCGGACGCTCGAAATTTCCGTCGCGGCGGCGGAGTCGATCAATTTTCCTGCGGACAAAATCGTGCTGTCGGCGAAACTTTCAAATGTTTTGGACACGATCGCGGCGCACAAAATTTTATCTGAAAAATTTCCGCACGCTCTGCACGTCGGATTGACGGAGTCGGGGAGCGGGCTCGGCGGCGAAATTTCTTCCGCGGTGGCGCTCGGAATTTTGTTGCACGAAAAAATTGGTGACACGGTTCGCGTGTCGATCACGCCGCGTCCGGGCGAGGCGCGCACGCGCGAAGTTGAAATTGGAAAACAGATTTTGCAGTCGCTTGGGATTCGAAATTTTTTTCCAAAAATCGTGAGTTGCCCGGGCTGCGGGCGCACCGCGGGGGATTTTTACCAAAAAATGACGGCAGAAATTTCCGATCGCGTGGCGAAAAATTTTCCGATCTGGCGAGAGAAATTTTCCGGTTCCGAAAATTTGAAGATCTCGATTCTCGGCTGCGTGGTCAACGGTCCGGGCGAGGCGCGCGATGCGGATTTTGGGATTTGTCTGCCGGGACGTGCCGAAAATTTTGCGCTGGTTTTTGCGCGCGGTGAAAAAATTTGCGATCTGCGGGGCGAAAATGTGATCGACGAATTCTGGCATCTTTTGGAGCGGTTCGTCGCGGAGAACTTCAAAAAATGAGAAAAATCGTACTTTTGGGAGCGACGGGATCGATCGGGCGAACGACGCTCGATCTCGTTCGACGAAATCCGGAAAAATTTCAAATCGTCGGCGCGAGCGCGCACTCGAATTTTGGCGAACTGGAAAAAATTGCTTCAAAATTTCAAATCCCAAATTTGCTCGACACGCGGGGGGAATTTTCCGCGACCGAATTTTTGAAAAAATGCGAACCGGACATCGTTTTGAACGCGGTTTCTGGATTTTCTGGTTTGAAATTTTCGATCGCGGCGGGGGAGTTGGGAGTGGATTTGGCGCTCGCGAACAAAGAATCGCTCGTCGCGGGCGGCGAACTTTTGACCGAAATTTTTCGAAAAAATGGTGGAAAAATTCTGCCGGTCGACAGCGAGCACTCCGCGATTTTTCAGTGTCTGGCGGGGCGATCTGATTTTGAAAAAATATTTTTGACGTGCTCCGGCGGCCCGTTTTTTGGAAAAAATTCTGCTGAACTTTCCCAAATTTCCGTCGAGCAGGCGCTCGCGCATCCGCGCTGGAAAATGGGCGCGAAAATTTCCGTCGACAGCGCGACGCTCGCCAACAAAGTTTTGGAGGTTTTTGAGGCGATGCATCTTTTTTCACTGCGCCGCGACCAGATCGAAATTTTGATTCATCCGCAGTCGATCGTGCACTCGATGGTGCAGTTTCGCGACAGTTCGGTGATCGCGCAAATTTCGCCGCCGACGATGGAACTTCCGATTTCGCTCGCGCTCAATTTTCCAGAAAAAATCGACACGGATTGTCCGTGCCAGAATTTTAAAAATCTGAATTTGAGTTTTTTCGAGCCGGATTTGGAAACTTTTCGCACGCTCAAAATCTTGGAAATTTGTGCTGAAAAAATGCAGAATTTTCCGATCGTTTTCAACGCCGCGAACGAAATTTTTGTCGCCGAATTTCTCGCGGGGAATTTGAAATTTTTACAGATTTTTGAACTGCTCGAACGCGCGATTTCCGAGACAAAATTTGAGTCGGTGGACTCGATCAAAAAAATTTTTGAAATCGACGAGCGGGCGCGAAAAATGGCGATAACTTTTTTGAAAAAATGAAAAACGTTGCGATTATTTTGGCAGCGGGAAATTCGCAGCGGTGCGGATTTGACAAACTTTCCACCGAGAAATTTGGGCGGCCGGTGCTGCACCGAACGCTCGATAAATTTCAAAATTGCGACGCGATCGACGAGATTTTTTTGGTCGGCGGGGACGAGAATTTGAAGAAAACTTTCCCGAAAATTTCCGCGATAATTTCTGGAGGAAAAACGCGATTTCAGTCGTTGAAAAATGCGCTCAACTTTTTCAAAAATTCAGAAAATTTCCGAGTGCTCGTGCACAACGGCGCGAACCCGAACGTCAAAATCTCAGAACTCAAATTGGCGCTCGCGCGACCGGAAAAAAATTTAATTTTTGGATTTTTTACGCCGAACTCGATCAAAAAAGTTGTTCAAAAAAATGTGGTGAAATTTCTCGATCGGACAGAAATTTTTGAAACGCAGACGCCGCAGATTTCTGATCTGAAAACGTTGAAAAATGCCGCCGAAATTTTCTCCGGCGAGCCGGGCGACGAAGCAGAAATTCTTGCCGCCGCGGGTGAAAAAATTTCGATTTTTGAGTGCTCGCACGCGAACCAAAAAATCACGGAAATTTCAGATTTTTCTCCAAAATTTCGGATCGGAGTCGGGGAGGATTCGCATCGATTTTGCGATAAAAAAACGCCGGACGAAAAATTAATTCTCGGCGGTGTACCGCTCGATTTTCCAAAAAAATTTGACGCGAATTCGGACGGCGACGTGATTTTTCACGCGCTCGCAAACGCGATTTTGTCCGCGGTTGGCGAAAAAACTTTTTCCGAATTTGCCGACGAAATGTGCGCCGCGGGAGAAAAAAATTCAGAAAAATTTGTGGAAAAATCTTTGAAAATTGCGCGCGAAAATTTCGAAAATCTGGAAATTGAAAATGTTGCAATTTCGCTCGAACTCGAAAATCCAAAACTTCGGCCGGTGCACGAAAAAATCGTTGAAAATATTTCAAAAACGCTCACAATTCTCCCGAACCAAATCGGGCTCGGGTACACGAGCGGGGAAAAAATGCGCGAACCTGGCGTGCGCGCGCGCGTCGAAATTTTACTCAGAATCGGATGAAAAAAATCACGGGATCGGCTCCAGCAAAAATTAATCTCACGCTCGACGTGGAGCGCAAAAATCCGGGTGCGGAAAAACATCACGTGCGCACGATTTTGCACAAAATTTCGCTCGCGGACGAGTTGACACTTTTTGCGGCGGACCGGTTCGAATTGCACGGCGATTTTGACTGCGATCCCGAGGACAATTTGATCGTGCAGGCGTGGCGCGTCGTTCGAAAATATTTCCCCGATTCGTCGGCGGTGATCGTGCGAGTGCAAAAAAATATTCCGGTGGCGTCGGGACTCGGCGGCGGAAGTTCAAATTTTGCCGCGTTTGTAAAATTGTACGCGGAACTTTTTGATCTCAAAATTCCGGAAGAATTAATTTCTGAATCTGAAAAAATTGGTGCGGATATTCCGTTTTTTTTCTCGGGAAATTTATGTGCGCTCGGCGAAAATTTTGGTGAAAAAATCACGCTGCTGGATTTCAATTTTTCCGGCAAAAAAATCTGGTTGCACGTCCCGCCGAACAAAAATCTCACCGCGGAAATGTACGCAAATTTGAAAAATTTTGGAACAAAATTCACGGAGAAATTTTTGGAAAATCCGGATCTCGAAAAATGCGGAAATGCGTTCGACGAAATTTTCCCCGCGGACTGGCGAAACGTGCATTTGTCCGGATCGGGGAGCGCGTTTTTTACGCTCGAAAAAACGGAATTTCAGGGACACAAAATTATCGAAGCGACGCTGGCGTGATCACAGTTTGGTCGGATCTTCGATTTCATCCCATTCTTTTTTAAACATTTGAGCGTCAGTCAAAAAATGTAACTACGATTTTTTTAAATTTTATATTTTCATTTTCTTTATTTTTTTCATTTTCATTTTTTTTATTATTTTTTGGAATAATTTTTTCGTTGGAATCTTCAGGAATCGGCAGATTTTCTTTTGGCATTTTTGGGGAAAATTAAAAATTACGGACGCAGAATGCATTGTTTTTCGTTTTTCGTCAAATCATTGTGAATGAGTATTTTTACTTCCAATCCGGAGAAAATTCTAGTTTTCACCGATGAAACTTTTCGTCGAGTTCGTCGAACGGGACAAACCAGTGATTTGGGCGGCCGTGCGGGCAGAGATTTCTCCACTGCGTTTTTGCAAAATCGTCCAAAAGTTTTTGCATTTCCGCTCGTTCCAATTTATCGCCAAACATCACCGCACCGCGGCAAGATTTGTATTCGAGCATTTTTCGTAAAAATTTGTCAGTGAAATTTTCGGCAACTTTTTCGCCTTCAAAAAATTCTGAAAAATCCTGAAAAATCGCGTCGAGATTTTCACTCGCGAGCAGCGCGGGAACGGAAATTACGATTCCGCGATCGGAAATTTCAAATCCGAGATTTTTCAATTCGTCTCGGTGCGTGAGAATTTTTTCCAAATCGGGTTCGTCCAAATTTAATTCGTGCGGGAGCAGCAATTTTTGAATTTTTTTTGAAAGTTCGTGCCGCGCGTTCCAAAAATTTTCAAACCGTTCCCGCTCGTGCAGCGCGTGCTGGTCGAAAAACCAAATTCCATTTTCGTCCTCCGCCACGACGTATTTTTTCGCAACCTGCCCGATCAATCGCAATTCTCCAGAAATTTTTTCCGGTGTTTTTTCCGCAGAAATTTCAAAATCGCGGTGCTCATTTTTTTCTGAAAATCTGGTGCCGCTGGCGTTTGATTTTTCCCAAAAAGTTTGTCCCGGTGCCGAATTTGGATTCCAGTTTTTTGTGCCAAAATTTTGGGACGGCGCAAAATTTGGTCGTGAAAAATTCGGGTTCGAAAACGTGGAATTTGCACTGACCGAAACGGATTTTTCCAGCGAAAAAAGAATCGCATTTTTCATGGCGCGCCAGATTTCGCCTGGCTCGGAAAACTTCACTTCCAGTTTTCGCGGGTGCACGTTGACGTCGACCAGCAGCGGATCGAGTTCGATCGAAATTGCGAATTTTGGAAATAAATGTTTCTCGATTCCGGCGCTCTGCTGGTACGATTCGCGGATCGCGTGCGCCAATCGCCAGTCCTCGATTCGACGGCCGTTGACCGACAGCCACTGCGATTTTTTCGTCCGCGCGCAGAGTCCGGGCGCGATCACGAATCCGGAGATTTTTACATCCCCGATTTTTTTGTTGACCAAAATCAAATCGTCAGAATTTTCTTTCAAAATTTTTGCCGCGCGAATTTTCCGATCGCTCGCGGGCAGATCGAGAATTTTTTTTCCGTCGCGTTCCACCCCAAAATTTATCGCCGGATGCGACAGCGCAAAACTTTCGATTTCGTGCACGATCGCCGCGGATTCCGTCGCGTCCGTTTTCAAATGTGCGAGTCTCGCGGGTGTTGGAAAAAACAAATTCCGCACCGAAATTTTGGTTCCGATGTTCGCCGGAGCCAGAGATTTTTTCAAATTTTTTCCGGCAGAAATTTCGATTTTCGTCCCCGAAGTTTCGTTCGCGGTGCGGGTGACAAGTTCGAAATTTGAAACCGAGCTGATCGCGGCGAGCGCTTCCCCGCGGAACCCAAAAGTTCGGATCGCAAAAATGTCGTCGATTTTTCCAATTTTACTTGTGGCGTGTCGTTGTACCGATTTTTCTGCGTCGTCCGGAGACATTCCCGCGCCGTTGTCCGAGATTTCCAAAAATGTTTTTCCGCCGTTTTCAAATTTCACCAAAATTTCTGTCGCACCGGCGTCGATCGCATTTTCCACCAATTCTTTGACGGCGCTGGCGGGACGCTCGACGACTTCACCAGCGGCGATCTGATCAGAAACTTCTGGCGGCAAAACTTGGATTTTCATCGCGGCTGCAGTGTACTCCGTGCGGTTATTTTTTCAAACTCGGCAAGTGAAGTCCGTGTTTTTTGAATTTTCGATGCGTGAAAATTCCGAAAATAATTGCGAACACGAAAATCAAAACGAGCGGCAAAAATCCAAATCCGACAACGTACTCGATCGGGTACCCGCCGTAAATTTGCGAAACTTCTTCGCGCAGCGTCACGGAAATTAAAAATGCGATAAAAACTGGCGCCGCGTACAAAACGCAGTTGAACCATTTTCCGATTTTTAAATTTGTTGCGGTGTGGTTGATCCAGCCGCGAACTTTTTCTGCGCCAACCAGGTACGCCAACACAAAAGTTTCGAGCATTCCGACAAAAAGCACGCCGTACCCCGTGACAAAATGATCGGTGATGTCGAGAAAATACATTCCGGCGCCAGTCAAAAACGGCAGCGATCCAATCGCGATGATGACCGCGATCCAGCACGCCGTTCGGAAATAATTTGTTTTTTTCCAAAAATCGTGAAAACTTCCAACAATAATTTCAAAAATTCCAAAAATCGAATCGATCGCGAGCGTGATCACCACGAGAAAAAGCAGCACGGCGAAAATAATCGCGCCAGTTGGCATCATCGAGACAGCCGTCGGCAAAACGGAAAAAACCAACATCGGTCCACCCGTGGCCGCTTCGGAAATTGGAATTCCTTTTTGCAGTGCCATAAATCCGATCGTCGCAAAAACAGTGATTCCGGCGAGCAACGAAACGATGAAATTTCCCACCAAAATCCAGAGCGACGATTTGGCGATTTCGTCTTTTTCGCCGCGGTGACTTCCCGCGATCATAAAATAGCCAAGAGCCAAACTGGCGGAGAAAAAACTTTGTCCGAGCGCTGCTTGCCAGAGTTTCACGTCGAGCAGCGATTCCCAGTGCGGGAGAAAAAACGCGGACAATCCGTCGCTCGCGCCCGGGAGCGTCACGCCGCGAATCAGCAAAATTAGCAGCAGAAAAAACGGCGCGGTTGCGGTGATTTTCACGATCGGGGAGAGACTCAAAACATTTTTTCGCAGCGCAAAAAGAACGAACGCGCAGCTCGCCACCACCGCGGAAAAAAGTCCCCACTGAAAATTTCCCGTGGTCGAAATTCCTGGCGAAAGATGGATCACTTTTTCCGTGAAAAAATTTGTCGGATCGACGAGAAAATTTCCAGAAATTGACAATCCCAAATATTTTATTCCCCACGCCAAAATCGGAACGTAAAACATCAAAATAAAAAACAGCGCAAAAACTGGAAGCCACAAAATCCAGCTGGTTCCTTTTTTTATTTTTTCGAACGCCTGCGCGCCGGCAAGTTTGAATTTTTGTCCGACGACGGTTTCCATCATCACGAGCGGAAAAACAAGCACGATGTTGCAGATCAAAATTGCAAAAACAAACGCGCCGCCGCCGTGTTCGTACGCCAGCATCGGAAATCGCCAGAGATTTCCTAAGCCCGCCGCGCAGCCGATCGCCGCCAAAATGTACACAAAATTGCTGCTCCACTGCGGTCGCGAGTCGCCGAGAATTTTCATTTTTGGGAAATTAAATTTCAGATCCATTTTCTTGATTTTTAAAAATGTGTCAAAATCCGAGCGTGTCATCCTGAATTTATTTCAGGATCTTTCCCAAAAAGATGAAATCGTATTTTGTTTACATTCTCACAAATCCTGGCAATTCCGTTTTGTACATCGGGGTGACAAATAATTTGGAACGCAGAATCTTGGAGCACAAACAAAAAAAAATTGATGGATTTACAAAAAAATACAATTGTACAAAACTTGTTTTTTTTGAAGAAACCGACAGTGTGCACACGGCAATCGAACGAGAAAAACAGTTGAAAAATTGGCACCGAAATTGGAAAATAAATTTGGTGAAATCGCAAAATTTAAAATGGGAAGATTTGAGTCGGGACTGGTTTGATCCGGCTTTTTTCGATGCTGAAACAAAACAGCCCAACCGTCATTCCGAATTTTTTCGGAATTTAAAAAGAATAAAAAGATCCTGAAATAAATTCAGGATGACAATTTTTAATTTTAAAAAATGAAAACACTGCACGTCGTTGCCACGCCGATCGGAAATTTGGGAGATCTGACTTTTCGTGCGGTGGAAATTTTGAAATCCGCGGATCTGGTGCTGGCGGAGGACACGCGGCACACGCGAATTTTGTTTCAAAAATACGAAATTTCTCGACCGCTGCAGAGTTGCCACGCGCAAACTTCGCCGGAGAAAATTTTCGAAATTCTCAAAAAATTGCCGAACGAAAGTTCCGTCGCGCTCGTGTCGGACGCGGGGACGCCGGGAATTTCCGATCCGGGATTTCGGGCGGTGCGGGCGGCGCTGGATTTGGATTTTAAAATTTCACCAATTCCTGGCGCGAGTGCGCTCTCCGCGCTGGTTTCCGTCGCGGGCGTGCCGGCAGACAAATTCACATTTCTCGGATTTCTCCCACACAAAAAAGGACGCCAGACAATTTTGAAAAATTTGAAAACGGCGGAAATTTCCACAATTTTTTACGAATCGGTGCACCGGTTTCCGCGACTTTTGGACGAACTTTTTGAAATTTTAAAATCGGATCGCGTGATCGTCGTCGGGCGAGAATTGACAAAAATTCACGAAGAAATTTTCCGCGGAACGGTCGGGGAGGCGCAGTCGCATTTCACCGCAGAAAATACGCGCGGCGAATTTGTCGTTTTGGTGGCGCCGAAAAATTTTTCACTCTAAAATTCCAACAATGAAAAAAGTTGCAATTATCGGCGTCGGAAATGTCGGAGCGCATGTGGCGAGTGCAGCGGTGCTGCGGAATTTGCCGATTGAGTTGCTGTTGATCGATCAGTCGCAGGAATTTGAAACCGGGCAGGTTTTGGATTTGCGCGACAGTTTGCAGTTTTCGCCGCACGCGCGGGTGCGGGGAGCGGATCTCGGGGACGCGGAAGTTGCGAACGCGGATATTTTTGTGATCACCGCTGGTGCAGCGCAAAAACCGGGCGACACGCGGCTCGATTTGCTCGACAAAAATGTGAAAATTTTGAAATCGATTTTGACAAAAATTGGGAAAATCAAAAAAACGGCGATCGTGATTTTGGTGGCAAATCCGGTCGATATTTTGACGCAGATCGCGCACGAAATTTTGGAGTTGCCGCGCGGACACGTTTTCGGCACGGGAACGCTGCTCGACAGTTCGCGGCTGCGGTGGCGGCTCGCGGAAATTTTCAAAAAAAATATCGAAGACGTCGACGGATTCGTGCTCGGGGAACACGGCGATTCGGAATTTGTCGCGTGGTCGACCGTGGAAAATTCAGACGAATTTTCCGATGAAAAAAAGAACGAACTCGAACACACCGTGCGGCGCGCAGCGTACGAAATTATCGACGGAAAAGGCGCGACTTTTTTTGGAATCGGCGCGGCGACTGCGGAAATTTTGGAGCACATTTTACTCGATTCGAAAAAAATTCTCCCGGTGTCTGTGCCACTTTTTGGAGAATTTGGAATCCACGGAATTGCCGTTGGAGTGCCCGCACGGATCGGGGCGCACGGAGTTTCAAAAATCGAAGAAATCGAACTCGTCGAATCGGAGTACGAAAAATTGCTGACTTCTGCGACGGGGCTGCGAAATCTGTTGGATCGCGCGGATTATTGAGCGGCTTGATTCGCCTCGATTTGACGACGAAACATTTCGGCAGATTCGGGATCGATCGCTTCTATTTTTTTCAAGATTGATTCTGTCGAACCCGAGTTGAGTTCTTTTCGTTCGCGGAGAATTTTTTTCAATTGTTCCTGCGCGTATTTTTCGGTGATTTCTCCGGACGCGAGCTGGGTTTCCAAATTCGAAATTTCGATCTGCACGTTTTCATCGTGCGCGATATTTTCAATTTTTTCCTCCGAAGTTGGTGTGCCGCAACCGACGAGAAAAATGGCGAGACCGAGAATCAGAAGTTTTTTCATCGTGGAAATTGTACCGCCGGCGTTGATTTTTTCAAATAAATGTGGTAAACTTTTTAGATTTTTAAAAAAAAATGATGAAAAACCGCACAGAAACTCTCCAAAAAATTCGCAAATTTTTGCAAACAAATTTTGTCATTGCAGCGAAAAAAAAGGAACTTTTGGCAAAAAATCTCGAAAAATTTTCGAATAAAAAACTATTGCGATTGTTGCAGGTTTTGGAAAAAATCAGCGAAAAGGAAATTTATTTTGTCAGAAAAGCGATGAAAAAAAATCCAAATCTTTTGGAAAAAATACAAAATTTTTATCGAAATATTAAAAAAACAGAACGATTGGAAAAAGAAAATATTGATTTAAATAAGGAACAAAAAGAAATTGAGGTGCTTGAATCTCAATTTTCTGAAATTTTTACTAATTTTCAAAAATGAAATTTTTAGAATTTGGATGTTTCGATTTTCAAAAAAAATTCCAAGAATTTGTCTGGAATACACCATCAGCGCAACCTGAACAAAAAAGCATCAAAAATGTTGTTGAAGAAAAAATAGAATCGGAGAATCAAGCAGAAGAAAAAGAAAAAGCCGTTTTAGAAAAAATCGATGTTATTTTAAAACTTTTTCCGTACAAAACGGAAGAAATTTGTCAAATGTTGGAAACGAGTCTCGGCGATTTGGATTCAAAAAACCCTGAATTTACAGCATTTCAGACGGCGGTGGATGATTTGATCGAAAAAGAATTTTTGAGTGTTTTGCCGGAAAGCGAACGTGGGATGTACGCGGTAGAAAATGTTGAGTATAATTTTTCGCAAGAAAGTACGATTTCAAAATATTCTTCAGAATATTCTGTGGAGCAAAAAGCGGAAATTGTCTCCAAACTTCAAAAAACCGGATTTTTAACTCCGGAGCAAAATTTTGAAAATATCGATTCGGTCGGAGTGCAGCAAGCACTGATCGATGCGGGGTTTTTGACGGCAAATGACGACATGGCACTGGATGGAAAAATTGGTCCAGTGACGTTGGCAGCATTGGATAAATATCATGAAAATTTAGAAAATTTTGTAAAAGAACAAAAAGAAAATTATAACAATTCAGCAAAATTTGAAACGTTAGAATTGAAAAATTTTGAAACGACGAAAAATGTAAAAGCTGATTGTGCAAGTTTGAATAAAAATTCGACGGTTTTTGAGTTGCAAAATCAGTCGCGATTGTATGCTTCTGATTTTGAGCTTTTTAACAATGAAGCGAGTTTTTTGGAAAACGAATATTTTGATTTGACGACTGATTTGCAAATTTTATCTGGAAAAATTGATTCTGCGGATGATTTGAATCCGCCCGCCGAAGAAGCTGGTTGGAATTGGAAAAAAATCGGATCGGGAGCCAAAAAATTTCTTTCTTCGACACTCAAAACAGCAGCGCTTCCAGCGGTTTTGATCGGAGATTTATTTGGAGTTCAAGTTCCGGACAAACGAGAACAAAAGAAAAAATTGGAAGAAAAAAAGAAAGAATTACAAAAAAAATTCAAAGAAAATCAGGAAAAATTACAAGCAAAAAAAGGGAAAATTGTCGCGAACGGAACCGCGCTAAAATCTGCGGGAGACGGAATGAAAACCGAACAAGAAACTCAAAAAAATCAGCATTTGGCTGCGAATAAAAATCAAACAAAAACTGCCGCTGAAAATCAGAAACGCAGCGAAGAAGATTTTAAAAAATACAAACAACAAAAAGAAGAAATTGAAAATCAAAAACAAGAAATTGAAAATCAAAAACAAGAAATTGGAGACGCGAGTAAAAATGTGGAAAGTCAAAAAGAAACTCAAAAAAACAGCGTTTCTGGCGCGCTGAAACAAATCGAAAACTCGTTGGAAAAAACACCAAAACATTCTCCGCAGTACAAAAAACTTTTGAAAACAAAACAGCGTTTACTCCAAAAACAAACCGCGCTGGATTCGGATTCACCGATGGATTATTTTGATAAAATTGGTCAAGACGTTGATTTGAATCTCAGTGAAATCGGAATATCAAATTTGATGATGGATGCGGTTTTGGCGGATCTGGAAACCGGAATTTCGGCGATGGAAACTCTTCAAAATCAAAGCAGCGATCGCGCCACCCGGATCAAAGCGAATTTCAATCAAAATATTGAGCAAATCGAATCGCTGGATGTGGGAATCGATGAAATGGTGGATCAAATAAATCCCATCACAGAAAGTCACATCACGTCTCTGGATTCAATCGGAAAAGAACTTCCAAATTTAGAAGTAAAAACACCGAGTGTTTGGCAGCAAACCGTCGGTGGAATGTGTCGCGGAATTTCAGAATCCGTTTTACCAATTTTGACAAACGGGCTCACATTTGTTCCAAAGCTGGCGAGTAAGGCAGGACAGTGGCTTGAAAATACAAATATTTGGGGAATAAAACAACTTGGAAAAACAATCGATTTTACGGCAGATGTTGTCACCGGAGTGGTGGAGGGCGCGTCAGAAATTGTGGGCGGAATTGCCACGATGATTGAAAAACCAAAAGAAGCGCTCAAAGGACTGGGCGCGTTGATCGGGCGAGATCCGGCGACGGGCAAATGGTCAGCAAAAACATGTTTTGATACATTTTCAATGATTGGAAAATCAATGATTGGAATGGATGAAAATGGAAATTGGGGAGAAGATGGGAATCGTGGAATGGCGCTGGGAAAAGCAATTGCAAATATTGGATCGTTATTTATTCCTGGATCGCAGGGAGTATCGGCAGCAAGATTGGCGGTTGCTGCTTCAAAAGGAGGAATGCTCGCCAAAGTTGCGGCAATCACAATAAAAGCGCCGCTGGCGTTTACTAAGGCCGTTGGAAAAAATGCTTTGCGCACGGGGCCACGAATGCTCAAATCGCTTGTTATGTCACCGGTGACGATACCGAGAAACATTGTGAGAACATTCGTAAATTTAACCAAAAATCCCGCAAAATTGAAATTTGGAAATATTTTGAAAACACAAAAATATTTGGATGATTTGACAAGTGCTGTGGAAAAAAATTCAAAAGTTTTGAAGAACGGAAATCAATTAAAAAATTCTTCAACAACAATAGAAAGTATCGTCGACAATGCAGGGAAAATTAAATTTGATAAAATAAAAGGACTCGGTTCAAAAGGGCAGCAACAAATTCTGGACTATGCGCGGCAACAGAGCAAAATCTCAAAAGCCAGCGGTGCGGTCAAGGCTGCGGAAAAATCAATGGAAAAATTTATCACCAAAAATCCTGCAAAAGCGGGGAAATATTTTGATGGTCTGGAAAGCTCACTGAAACAAACCAAATATTTTTCTGAACAATCGGGAAATGGGACAAGAATTTTCAATAAATCCACAGGAGAAATTAATGAAGCCGCGAAAACTATTTTGAACAAGAAAACACCGCTACAAAAATACAAAATTATCAAAGAAGCGACTGATAAAATGGAACAGCTCCAAAATTATAAAAAAGCAGCAACAGAAGCAGCAGAAAATATCGCAAAAACAAAACCAAAACTTTTCACAAAAAAAGTGGCTGACGTTAAAAGTTTTATTTCAAAAAAACAAGAGACTCTCGGAAAGTTGGCGAGTGAAAATTCCGTGCAGGCGCTGCGCGAACTCAACGCGCTCAAAAAATTCAAAAAAACGGCAAGCAAAGGAGAAATTAAAAATATTGAAAAAGCAATTTCAAAATATGAAAACGCGCTCGCGCCACAAATGGAATTTTTGGATCAACTCCGAGCGATGCTGCCAGATGGCACTTTCAATGAAGCTTTTTTGAAAGATGTTTCAAAATTTGCCGCAGAAAAAATAAAAATGCCAAAATTCAAAAATATTCTTCCCGAACTTCCAGCTGCTTTTTCAACAAAACTTTTTTCAACCGCTGGACTCAAAAACTTGGCAAAATTAACCGGAAAAGTTTCGCTCGTGACGCCGACGTACCAACTTTTGCAAAAAGCTGGATTGCTCAATAATCTGAACGCCGTCAGAATTATCGCGGCGGGACAAATTACGAATTTGACGGAACAGGAACAGGAGCAACTTGCTCAAAACCTGGCTGAAATTGTTGAAGCAAGTTGCACCGCCAGCGCAGATGTCAATGAATATTATTCAGAATTTGCTTGAAAAAATTAATTCAAAATCTGCACTTTTTCCACAAATTTTTCCGCGACTTTTTTCAAACTTTTGAGTTCGTCGGACGTAAATCCGCGAAGTTTTTCAAACGTCGGATCGAGCGTTTTTGCCGGACGAAAGTTTTGAATCGTGTATTTTTTTCCGCCAGCGATTTCGGTGGCGATTTGTTCGAGTTCTTTTTCCCCGTGAAATTTTGGCACGACCGTCGTCCGAAATTCGTGATCGAGACCGGATTTTTTGATGATTCGAATTGATTTTCGCAGGACGCGCGGATCGACCGCAATGTTGACCAGTTCGGGATATTTTTCGAGCGGATGTTTCACGTCCATCGCGACGTAGTCGACGAGTTTTTTTTCAAAAAGTTTTTCCATCATTTCTGGATTTGTGCCGTTCGTGTCGAGTTTTACGAGAAATCCCATTTTTTTTATTTTTTCACAAAATTCTGGCAAATCCGCGTGCATTGTCGGTTCGCCACCGGTGACCACGACGCCGTCGAGAAACTCTTTTCGCGTTTCGAGGAATTTGAAAATTTTTTCCTCGGGAATCATCGTCGGCATCAATTTTTTCAGTTGATCGGGAATCACAAATTCCGGATTGTGGCAGTACCCGCACCGAAAATTGCAGCCCGCGGTAAAAACAATCGCCGAGACTTTTCCCGGAAAATCCAGCAACGTGAGCGTGTTGATTCCACCGATTAACATTTTGAAAAATTACAAATTAAAAATGACAAATGAAAAATTTTGGAATTTTTTATTTTTTCAAAAAATCTTGAATTTCTGAAATTTCTGATCCGCGGAAAACTTCGTTTCCGTTTTCAAAAATAATCAGCAGGGGAGCGGCCGTCACGCCAAACTTCGCCGCTTCGTCCATAAAATGTGGCATCGTTTCATCCAGCATTTCTCCGTCAAATTCTTGAAGAGTTTCTTCGACAAATTTTTTGAAAGCGGGACATTTTGGGCAGCGAGTGGTCGTGAAAAGAAGTGCGTTCATTTTTCAAAAATTAAATTTCTTCGAATTTTCCCTCGTCCAGATTTTTTCGAACGTGGCCGGACGCAAAAAGTTCGCCGTTCATCGCGAGGAAAATTCCCGGTTCGTGAAACATCGCACCCGAAATTGCGAATCCGAGATTGAACGGCGCGTCGGTTTCTGAAAATCCGTGCAGCGGAATCATCGATCCGGTCAGCACGATCGTGCGATCGTCGAGCGATTTGAGGTTTTTTTTCAAAAATTCTGCCGTCTCCGACATCGTGTACGTTCCGTGCGTGATGACGAATTTTTTGTGCGGAGAATCTTCGATCGCGCGCACAAGTTTCATTCGAATTTCGTCGGTGACATCGCGACTGTCTTTGAAACAAATTACGTTGAACGTTGTTTCAAATTGCGGGCGAATCATTTTCGTCAAAAAATCTTTCAGCCCGGAAGAATTTTCGATCATCACTTTGTCCAGCATTCCGTCGTACTTCGAGTCGATTGTGCCGCCGGTGAGCAGAAAATGAACGTGATTTTTCATCTCAGTATTTTTCACAAAACTCAGAATTCATCGTGGCGCACTCGCAGAAATGTTCGCGCGAGTAGTGCTCGGATTTTTTTCCTGTGTTGAAATGTGAAACTGGGCGATGGTATCCCATCACGCGCGTCCAGATTTCGCACGGCTGGCGATTTTCGTTGTGATCGGAAACGGGAGAAACGTCGGTCATTTTATGTTTGTGTAAAAAATTATAAAACTTTTTTGAAATGCGGCAAGTCAGCAATTTTTGTCGCTGCATCCGTGTTTTTTGTGGTGGCGCGAATCGTATTTTTTTCGCGTCTGGTGATCCACTTTTCCGCCAGATTTTTCTCGTCCGAGTTCGGCGTCACATTTTGGACAAAAGTCGTGCTCGCCTGCGAGGTAGCCGTGTTTTGGGCAGATCGAAAACGTCGGAGTGATCGTGATGTACGGAATTCGAAATTGCGTCAAAACTTTTTTGACGATTTGTTTGCACGATTCCGCGTCGGAAATTCGTTCGCCCATGTACAAGTGAAAAACGGTTCCGCCGGTGTATTTTCCCTGCAATTTTTCCTGACGTTTCAGCGCTTCAAAAGCGTCGTGCGTAAATTCGACCGGCAGCTGCGACGAATTTGAGTAATACGGCGCGTCGGGCGTTCCAGCCTGAATAATTTTCGGAAACCGTTTTTTGTCTTCGCGAGCAAATCGGTACGTCGTTCCCTCGGCGGGCGTCGCCTCGAGATTGTACAAATTTCCCGTTTCTTCCTGGAATTCGACGAGTTTTTCGCGCATAAAATCCAGAACTTCTTCGGCAAATTTTTGTCCCCAGTCGTCGGCGATGTGGTGCGCGTCGTCGGTGAAATTTCGAATCGCCTCGTTCAAACCGTTCAATCCGATCGTGGAAAAATGATTGTTCAAATGTCCGAGGTACCGTTTTGTGTACGGAAAAAGTCCGCGATCGATCCATTTTTGGATTTCTTTTCGTTTGATTTCGAGCGACGTTTTGGCGAGATACATCAAATGTTCGATTCTTTTCAAAAATGCTTCTTTGTCGCCTTTGAATTCGTACCCGATTCGCGGCATCGAAACGGTGACCACTCCGATCGAGCCGGTCATTTCCGCCGAACCAAAAAGTCCGCCACCGCGTGCCATCAATTCTTTGAGATCGAGCTGCAATCGGCAGCACATTGATCGTACTTGGCTCGGATCGAGATTCGAATTGAGAAAGTTTTGAAAATACGGCATTCCGTATTTTGCAGTCATTTCAAAAAGTGGTGTCGTGTTTGGATTTTCCCAGTCAAAATCGTTTGTGATGTTGTACGTTGGAATCGGAAACGTGAACACGCGACCTTTTGCATCGCCACTGGTCATCACTTCGATAAATGCGCGATTGACGACATCCATTTCGGGCTGACATTCGCCGAATGTAAATTCGTACGGTTTTCCGCCCATCAATAATTTTTTATTTTTCAAATCCTCCGGACACGTCCAATCGAGTGTGATGTTTGTGAACGGAGTTTGCGTTCCCCAGCGGCTCGGCACGTTCAAATTAAAAACGAAACTTTGCATATTTTGAAGAACGTACGCGTACGTTTTTTTATCGGTCCACTCGGCAAGTTTTTCGTCCGAAATTTCCGGATTTATTTCGAGAAGTTCTTTTTCCGTTTTGATTCTGTATTTTTTGACAAACGGCGCCATGTACGTGTCAAAACTCGAAAACGCCTGCGCGCCCGCCCACTCATTTTGGAGCGTTCCGAGAAAATTCACCATTTGGCTCACCGCAGTCGAAAGATGTTTCGGCGGTTTGGATTCGGTTTTGTCCTGCACTCCGTTGAAACCTTCTTCAATCAGCGCGCGCAAACTCCATCCGGCGCAGTACCCGCTGAACATGTCCAGATCGTGAATGTGCATGTCTCCGTTTCGGTGCGCGTCGCCAACTTCTCGTGGATAAATGTGCGAAAGCCAATAATTTGCCGTGACTTTCCCCGACGTGTTCAAAACCATTCCGCCCAAACTGTAGCCCTGATTTGAATTTGCATTCACGCGCCAGTCAAGTTTGTTTAAATATTCAGAAATTGTGTTTTCGACGTTCACCACAACATCTTTGTCGGCACGAACTTGCGCACGACGCTCTCGGTACAAAATGTACGATTTTGCAGTTTGCGCGTGTCCTTCCTCGATCAAAACTTTTTCGACAGAATCCTGAACTTCTTCGACGGTTGGAATCTGATCTTTGAATTTTTTGTCCAAGAATTTGACAATTTGTTCGGTCAATTCTTTTGAAAGTTGTTCGTTCGTTCCACCGATTTCACGCGCGGCGGCCCAGATTGCTTTTTGGATTTTTTCGGTGTTGAAATCCACGATTTCACCGGTTCGTTTTTGGACTTTGAAGATCATTGAAATGTTGAGATAAAAATGTACGAATTTTTTGCAAAAACGCTGCAAATCCCTTTCTTTTCTGATTTTGAAGAGAAAAGCCCGAAACACAACATCTTGTGTTGGGGGAGAATTTTGTACCCAAAATATTGGGGGGTCAAGAAAAGGGGGTTGATTTTTTTACGTAAATATTTCGTTGAAAAAATGTGTTCACTGTCAAGCACTTTTTGTGAACAATTAGGTGCGATTAAAATTAAAAAGTCAATAGAAAATAAAACTTCTTCCAAAAAACATTGACAATTTACGACGAATGCACCAAAAGTGCGCTGTGAAATAAATTATCTTCGGATAAGAAATTTCCGTTCTTTGAAAATTTGGCAGAAACTTGATTAAACACGCTGTGTTCTTGTTGAAGAATATTGCAAGTTTAACCAATTTATAAAAATATGAAGACAAATAAAAAACCCAACGAATGTTGGTACCGTGAATTTTTTCCAAACGACAGCTTGGAATCATCAATCTTTTATCTGGGATTTAGTTCCATACAGATTTCCGTGATGCAAAAACTAAGAAAAGAGACCCTACAGAGTGTGATTTTGCTCATATTTGGAGCAATTGTAATTATTTTAGCGGGGATTATCTTTTCCTTTTTGGGAAATTTTGATCCATCCATGTCGGCATTTGTAGTAATTGTTGCGATTGTTTTCGCTGCGATCATGATATGGTTTGCTCATTATTTATTTTTGCAAGAAATTAAAGAAATAGATGGCGTCACCGAAACAGATCTAATGATATACAGAAAAAAATTAGCGGGAAACGAATAATCTGCCTCAGGCTCTCAGAAAAAATCCATGGCACGAACTGCTGTGGATTTTTTTACGTCAGTTGTTTTTTCAAAACTTCCAGCGTTGTCGTTGCGATTCCGAATTTTTTTGCCAAAATTTCCAACTCCGCGCTCGTGGATTTTTCGCCGTGCTCGTTCAAAATTTCGCAGATCACGACGGCTGGAATTTTTCCGCATTTTTTCGCGAGTTCGACCGACGCCTCGGTGTGTCCAAATCGCTCGCGTGGATTTTTTGCTCGCAGCGGAAAAGTGTGCCCCGGTCGCACAAAATCGTCCGGTTTCGAAACAGGGGAGGCGAGTTGGCGGATTGTTTTTTCTCGATCAAATTTTGAAACGCCCGTGGAAATTCCGTGCGCCGCATCGACTGAAATTGCAAAATTTGTGGAAAATTCGTCCTCCGGATTTTCGACCATTTTCCCGATTTTCAATCGATCCAAAATTTCCGGAGCGCACGCCACGCAAATTAATCCGTGCGCGTGCTGGTACAAAAAATTTATTTGTTCGGGAGTGATCGATTCCGCGAGCGCGAAAAAATCGCCCTCGATTTCGCGGTGTTCGTCCATCACGAGGATGAATTTTCCCGCGGAAAATTTTTCTAAAATTTCGTCGATCGAGTTGCAGTTCATTTTTATTTCTTCAAAAATTCAATCATTTCCACGGCGGTCCGCGCGTACTCGGCGCCGCGATCAGTTCTATTTTTCAAAATCTCAAAATTGTCGCCGACCTGCACGCCCTGAATCACGGGCGTTTTTTCGTTGAGCGCGACACGAGTGAGTCCCTGCACGCAGGATTCGAAAACGTACTCGTAGTGGTCGGTTTCACCTTTTAAAATTGCGCCGAGCACGATCACCGCTTCGATTTTTTTTTTGTGAATCAGGTGTTGCGCAGCGAGGGAAAGTTCGATCGCCCCGGGAACGGAAAAAACTTCGAAATCTTTTTTCAATTTTTTCAACTCCAAAATTGCGGAATCGCGGAGTCCGTCGGTAATTTCTGCGTTGAATTTTGCCACCAAAATCGCGATCATTTTTTCATCGGTTTGATTTCCAAAAACTCGAACGGAACGGTTCGTTCCAGTTTTTCGTCGACCCAAATTTCCACCTGATAATTTCCGGATTTTTCAAATTTTGTGTTGGCAAAATCTGCGATGAATCCAGTTTCGCGTTCATTTTTTTCGTTCGGCGGAACATTGAGCGTGACATTAAATTTCGCGATTACTTCCCGCGCTTCTGTTTTCAAAATCTGAATTTTGAGTTGTGTCGTTTTTTTGATTTTCAGATTTGTCACCACCGCGATTCGCGGATGTAGTAGTGGAAATTTCGCCGCCCGCAGCGTTCGGAAAATTCCGATCAAATTGAGTTTTCCATCCTGCGAGAGAAATGCGTTTTCGCAGAGATGAACGAAATTGAGGGGGGAATTTTTCATTTTTAAAAAAAGCGCCGCGATCGTAGCGACGCTTCTTTGTTTTTGCAAGTTTTGAAATTATGCTTTTTTTTGATCCGGGTGATATTTTTCGATGATGTCTTGCGGGATTCGTTTAAGTTCCTCGATCGGAAACGGACGAATCAATTCCCATCCGAGTGTCAGACTTTCTTCGAGTGTTCGTTCGGCGTCGAATCCTTGCCCGAGAAATTGTTTTTCGTACTGATTTGCAAATTCGAGATACATTTTATCGATGTCCGAGAGAGAACTTTCTCCCAAAACCACCGCAAGTTCTCGAACTTCTGATCCACGAGCGTAGCACGCAAAAAGTTGATCTTTCAATTTTGAATGATCTTCTCGCGAAGCTTTCATCGCCACTCCGATCAAACGAGAAAGTGATTTCAACACGTTGACGGGCGGCGTCACTTTTTGTTGGTGCAATCCGCGATCCAACACAAATTGTCCCTCGGTGATGTATCCAGTCAAATCGGGAATCGGGTGCGTGATGTCGTCTTCCGGCATCGAAAGAATTGGCATCTGCGTGATCGATCCAGTGGAACCTTTCACTCGTCCGGCTCGTTCGTAAATTGTCGAAAGATCGGTGTACAAATATCCAGGATATCCGCGTCGTCCCGGAACTTCTTTTCGAGAAGCGGAAACTTCGCGCAACGCCTCGGCATAATTTGTCATGTCCGTCAAAATGACGAGCACGTGTATATTTTTTTCAAACGCCAAATACTCTGCGTACGAAAGTGCCATTCGTGGAACGGCGATTCGTTCGACCACAGGATCGGCTGCGGTGTTGATAAAAAGAGTCGCTTTTTCGATCGCGCCCGTGCGTTCAAAATCTTTTTGGAAAAACATCGCTTCTTCAAATGTTACTCCCATCGCACCAAAAACCACGGCGAATTCTGATCCGTCGTTCACTTTTGCCTGGCGAGCGATCTGCGCTGCGAGTTCCGCGTGGGGAAGTCCCGCTCCGGTAAAAATTGGCAATTTTTGTCCGCGAACGAGTGTGTTCATCACATCGAGAGAAGAAACTCCCGTCTGGATGTATCCAGTTGGTAAAATTCGTGAGTACGGATTGATCGCCACTCCTGAAATGTCAATTGTTTTTTCTGCCAAAACTTCGGCACCGCCGTCGATCGGTTTTCCGGCTCCGTTAAAAATGCGACCGAGCATGTCCATCGACACGCCGAGCTGCGCAACTTTTCCGGTAAATTTTGCTTTGAGTCCGCTGGTCGAAAGTCCTCGTGGATCTTCGAACATTTGAACCATCGCGCGATCTCCGTTGGCTTCCAAAACTTTTCCCATTCGTTTTTCTCCGGTAGTGGTGGTAACTTCGACGAGTTCTTCGTATTTTACGCCCTCGACTCCGTCTACCACAAGAATCGGTCCAGCGATGGACTCGATGTTGTCATACGTTTTTTGCATCTCAAAAAAGGTTAAAATTGAGTTCCCGCGGATTTTAAAAACATTCGCAGAGTTGTCAACGAAAAATTGTGGCAAAATAAATTTGCCTGAAAAAAAAGAGTGTCTAAAATCAAAGTTGGCTTTTTAATTTTTAATATTTTAGAGATGTATTTTCTCAACAAAGCTCAAGTCATCGGCAATGTAACTCGTGATCCAGAACTTCGTCAGACAAAGGCCAATCAGCCCGTCACCACGATTGGAGTGGCAACAAATCGACGATGGAAAGACACGGGAGGACAAATTCACGAGGAAGCAGAATTTCACAACATCGTGTGCTGGGGAAAATTGGCAGAACTCGCGACACAACTTTTGAAAAAAGGTTCGAAAGTTTTTTTCGAGGGACGGCTCCAAACTCGGCAGTGGGACGATGAAAACGGAACGAAACATTTTCGCACGGAAATTGTCGCGCAGGACATGATTGTTTTGACCGGCGCCAAAACGGCCGCGAGTGGAAGCGAAGAAAATTTGGAAACAGAAGCGTTGGAAACACAGCCAGAAGCTCCCGCGGGAGAAGATCTTCCGTTTTAATTTTGTCACGAAATCTTCGAAAAAGCGTTTTCTCGTTTGAGAGCGCTTTTTTGTTTTTCAAAATTTGGTACAATTCGACCACAAAAAAAAACATGAAAAAAAAATTCCTCGCACTTTTATTTTTGTTGCCGATCGCGGCACACGCATCTTTTTCGGATGTGGACGTGACGCATCCGCATTTTCAGGCGATTGATTTTTTTGAAAAAAAAGAAATTCTCAGCGGATATTTGCAGGGCGGAAAAAAGTTTTTTCGATCGAGTCAAAAAGTCACGCGTGCCGAATCGGTAAAAGTTTTGTTGCTGGCAGCGGATTTCGAAATTTCTGACGCGCAGAATCCGTTCTCTGATGTTTCGGAAAATTCTTGGTTTTATCCGTTCGTCGTGACCGCCGCAAATCTCGCGATCGTGCGCGGATTCGCGGACGGCGATTTTCATCCGAGTGCGCAGGTGACGCAGGCAGAACTTTTGAAAATGGCGATGACGGCATTTGGTGCCAAAATTCCAGATCCAACTGGCGATCAAACTTGGTACGATCCATTTTTTGAAAAAGCGGCGGAACTGCAATTGATCGATGGCGATCCGACACCGTACGCCGCACTCGATCGGGGAGAAATAGTCGAACTGATTTTTCGCGCGCAGCAAGTTGCAGAAAATAATTTCACCGAACCGTTTGTGTTTCGCGCGAGCGGAGCGGCGAGTTGGTACGGTTCTGATTTTTCGGGAAAATTGACCGCCAGCGGCGAAAAATACGATCCGATGTCGATGACCGCGGCGCACCGCACGCTTCCGTTTGGGACGCGATTGAAAGTTTCGTCCGATGAAAATTTCATCATCGTGCGCGTCAACGATCGCGGGCCGTTTGTCGGGACGCGGGTTCTCGATTTGTCGGAGGCGGCGTTTGCTGAATTGGCACCGCTCGAACGTGGCGTGATCGAAGTTTCGGTCGAACAGTTTTCTGGCGCGGAACAAGAAAATCCCGAAATCCCAGAATTTGTGCGGGACAAAGTTTCGCCGGTGATAAAAAATCCGGAAATCCCTGAAATCGTCGCCACAAAAATTTTGGAAAATCGCGGCACGATCGAAAAAATTTCTCCGGTTCACGACGCGCGAATTTTTGACGAATCGGTCGCACATCTTTCGCCCGATTTTTTTGAAAATATTTTACTCCGGCAGTCCGTTCCACAAAAAGTTTTGACGGGAACCGTTCTCAATATTTCTGGAAATGTCGACACATTTGGTCACGAAAAAGTGACGGTTTTTCTTTCCGGAAAAACGGACAGCGAGCAGCAACATTTTTCGGACAAACTTTCGGGCGAAAATTTTGTGATTCCGGTCGCGTTTCTCGACGTGGGAACGTACAAAATGGGAATCGTGATCGACGACGGAACGCGCAGTCGTGTTGGGGAAATCAAAGTCGTGCGGCCGAGACGAGAAAAACGGTTTTCGTCGAGCGATCAGGATTTTTCCGCGTTTCAATTTGGGACGCGAATTGTGCCGGAAGAAGAAATGGTGAAATTTGATTTTCAAAATCTGTCGTCGTCAAATCTCGTGAAATTAATTTTTTCCCAGGATCCGGTGCGCGAGGCGCTGCTGATCGAGGGAAATATTCCGACGCTGTCGTTGCCGTACGATTTTTTTGAGAAATTTTCACACGGCGATTCTTTCTCCGTTTCCGTTTCGGTGGCGGATTCCACGGACGGAACGCTCGCGGGACAGATTTCAAATTGGAAAAAATTGGCCGACGAAAAATACGAATTAGTCGCCGGATTTCGTGACACAGAATTGGAAAAAATTTCGGTGCATAATTTTTCGCGGTTTCTCCGATCGACGGAATCGTTCATTTTGTCTGGGAAAATTTTGGATCAAAACACAAAACTTCGATCGGCTGTTTTTTTGCGAACGCCGGCGGGACGAATCCGCGAAATTCCGGTCGCGAACGGTGAATTCGATTTGTTTTCGTTTCGCGTGACGCCGGAGGAGTGGGGAACGCACATTTTGGAAATTACGTCGGACGCGGGCGAAATTTTGTTCAATCGAGCAATTTATTTTTCAGAAAATTTTGTGTTGCCGGTGCTGCCGTGGTCGCACGAAATATTGCGCGGAAAAAGTTCTGTCGGAGTGCGCGATTGGGTCAACAAAATTCGAAAAAAATACGGACTCGGCGTCGTCGTGACCGACACAAATTTGCAGGCGCTCGCGCAGCAGTACGCAGAAAAAATGGCACTCGAAAATTTCCTCGGGCACACGAGTCCCACGGGAATGAAATTTGCCGATCGATTGCAGCAGGCAAATTTGCAGGGAGAATTTGCTGAAAATCTCAGTTTCGGATCAACACTTCAGATCGCACTCGAGGGAATTGAAGATTCGTCGTCGCATTTTTCACACGTGGTAAATCGAAAATGGCGTTCGCTCGGCGTCGGAATCGCGAGCGGAAATGGCGGCTGGTACGTGGTACAGATTTTTGGATATTGAGGAGAAGACGTTTTAGAGCTGCGAGTAAAAAAATAATCAAAAAAAACTTGATCTCATTTTTATTTCAAGTACAATTTTTGTGAACATAAAAATGAAACACAAACTTTTATTGGCAGCGGCATTTCTATTTTTACCGGGAACACTTTTTGCGTTGACCTGGAGTACTTTTGACATTCCAGACAAACAAAAAGGTTCGCCGCTCCGCGTGAGTGATTTTAACAAAACAATTAATACGCTCCGAAATGTTTGGTACGATGATGTTGCGAAAAACTTAGGAATTGGAACCAGCGATCCTTCTTCGACTCTCGACGTAAATGGAACTTTTCGCATCGGAAGCCAAATCCTGGGAACCTGCGACGACGAGGATGATTCTGGACAGATTTCGTACTACGACGACGGAGATTTGGGCGCATTTTACGGATGCATCCGTACAAATTCAGGAAGCGCAGCTGAGGATTTTGCGTGGATTCATCTCGATCTGTTTGGGAATTAAAAATAGAAGATTGAAGCAGTCCTTTGTATTTGTTTTTGACGCAATTTTTTGAACTTGAATAAAAAATAAAAAAAAATACAAGTTTTTTTCTGTTTTTTTTTGCATTGATTTTTATGAATAAAAAAAAAGTTCAAAAGATCGTGCATTTACTTAAATAATCAAAAAAGACTTAAATTGAGAACACAATTATTATTCTTTTTTCAAAACATTCCAGAAGAATTGCAACCCATTTTAGTAGTCAAAAACATCTTAAAAAAAATACAGGGTCAAGCCTAGAACAGCGAGTTATTTTTAAGAATTTCTAACATTTTACCATAAAGATTTTCGTTGCGATAATTGAACCTGAATTCACATTCTTTGAGGTGTAATAAAAACACTTCTTTTTTAATTCCACGTCTTTTTGAGA
>Ga0209042_1000434_pt1 | contig 46002 bp, 54 predicted proteins | sample SaaInlV_200m_DNA_6_FD_184649 | JGI IMG/M metagenome (GOLD analysis project Ga0209042, IMG submission 184649) | Marine microbial communities from expanding oxygen minimum zones in the Saanich Inlet - SI037_S2LV_200m_DNA (SPAdes) (version 2) | ecosystem: Environmental > Aquatic > Marine >...
TTAAAATAAAATAAAAAATAATCCTAACAAAGGAGGTTAGATAGAAAATGAATAATAAAACAATCGTTGCTTTACTTGCAGTAGCTCTTGTAGTTTCCTTAACTGGAACCATTATGAGTGTTAGTGAGATCAGTAAAGTCGGCGGACAATGGATGGTAATAAGTGGTGCAGTAACATCAAGTGCAACTGATACAGGTAACACCACATTAGAAATTTTGGCTAACGTAGGTTTGAATGTGGATGATGCTGAAATTGATATAGGTAGTGGTTATGTTAATGGGACCTCTTCAACTGCTGTTGTTGGAACTTCCGGTGTGCCACCTCTTAATTGGCTTAACTCAACAGGGGGGCTTGTAGCTTCTGTAATTGATACTCATCAATTAAATAACACTGGTTCATCTCCTGTTAATATTACTGTTAGTATGAATACTCTTGCAGATGCTGAAGAATGGTTATGTGGTGCAAGTGGTGCAACATGCCCTGGAGATAATGCAATGGTTGAAGTGAAAATGGAAGAACTTGATGGTGATTCTTGTATCGGTACTGAACAAACTAGTTGGCTTGAATTAGCGAATTATACTACTAAATCTACTGTGTTATTATGTAGTAATATGAAACCTACTGATGGGACTGATGTTTTTGATGTTGATTTTCAGTTGACTATTCCTCAGGAAGCTCCAACTGGGAGTAAGACTGCAACCTTTACTTACACTGCAGAAGCAATTTAGTGTTTAATACTTTTTTTTATTTTTTCAATTTCTTCTTTTATTAAATAAATCATTATTAAAATTCCAGAAATAGTTATCAATGAATCTGCAAAATTAAATGATGGCCAGAATGAAGTTCCAATAAAATCAATAACATAATTTCTAAATAATCTATCAATCATGTTTCCAAAAGTTCCAGCTAACAATAATGAGATTATAATTTGCAATGAAAATTCTTTTGATTTAATAATGTAATAGATCATTACAAAAGAAACAATTAATGAAAAAATACCCAACATTAAAGAATTATTTTTTAAAATTCCAAATGCAGCACCTGTATTTTTAACAAGGGAAATGTTGAATATCAACATTTTAAAATTGGGTTGTGAATTTAAAATAATAAATTTGGTTAATTGATCAAATAAAGTTAATAAAATTATTAAAATAGGAATAAAATATTTTTTTTTAAGAATCAAATAATTGTTAATTTTTTTAAATTTAATTATCATGATAATCTACCATAAATTATGTTCGTCTTTCCTTTTACCAACGCCAGCTATTTTTTCTAAATTAGAAGTTCTTTGATCAAGTGACATAAGTATTGCTTTAATGGTATCTAACTTACTACTTATTAGTTCTAGGTCTCTGTTAGGTAATTGATAATTAAAATTAGGGTCTTGTTTATCTAGTTTTTGATCTTGTGGGGTATTTTGTTGAAATGGACTTGGTGTGTTCATTGCTGGAGGTTGAGGTTGATTTGTTGGTGTTACTGGATTATTTTGATCTCCAAAGGGGTCCGAACTATTTTGATCTAAACTGGTGTTATCTTGTAATGGTTTTGAATCATTAAAATTAGTGTCGGTTAGCTTATCAAAATCAAAATCATTATCTTTTTTCCAAAACATAACCTTATCAAAAATTCCCATAAGTGTAATAAATAAGTAATAGGTATTAAAATTTTGTGTTTTTTTAATAGAAATTTGTTTAGTTAATGAAGTTTATAATCTTTTAAACATAGTTTCTGTACATGACTTAAATCCCCATTTTTGATAAATTTTCTTTGCCGGGTTTGTACTAATAACATCTAATAAAATATAACGACACTTCTCTTTTTTACCAATTTTTTTTACATTTTTAAGAAATAATGAAGAAATTCCTTTTTTTCTATATCTGTTCTGAATTACAATAGAATTAAGATATATTATTGGTGGTTTTTCAAAGAAGTTGCACCAACTTTTATTTAATGTGAAATAACAATATCCAATCACTTTTTCCTTTTTGGTGTCTTCTGCAACTAAGCAAATTGATTTTCTAGATTTAATTGATTTTAATATGTCTTTTTTAGAAAGTTGTTTGAACTCTTTTTTTCTTTTTCTTAAGTTCATTAGTTTATTATCTAATAATTTAGTGGCTTTATCTTCAGATTTAGCTAACTCCAAAAATATTTCATAAATTTCTTCTAAATCTTCAATTTTAGATTTTCTAATGAAGATCTCTGTACAAATATTCTTTATCATTTTTATAAATTATTTTTCAAGTATTATTATCATTATGTTTTTTTTATTCTAAATCTTTAATTTTTTTTAATATATCATCGGAATTATTTTTCTTTTCTTTAATTGCGGTTGGACTACTACCACCATGCCAAGTAAACCTTGGTCTCATTTGAACTGGGAAAATTGTTTCGTTAGAATCATCAAAAATTACAGCGGCCCCTTTTAATCTTGGTAGGGAATTAATCTCTTGATCTAAACCTTTACGCATATAACTTTGCATAAGTAATCCTAAAGCTTCAGTATCCATTTTTGCTGTAAGTCTGTGCGATATTACTACGTCTGATTGAGTCATAACATCTGTATGGATTTTTGCAGGTTGTTGTGTTGCTAAAATCAATGAAATTCCTGGTTGTCGACCTTCTCTGAGAATAGTAATCAATGCATCACTTGCAGCAGTTTTACCTTCTCTTGGTAAAAGTTCGTGAGCTTCATCAATAGCTACCCAAACTAAAGGGTCTTCCATTTTTTTATCAATATCTTTAGAAAAATAATGCATTGCTGAGTCAACCGATTTAAATTCTTCAGTTTTTCTTGATAACATTCTTTGATTAAATAGTGTACGGCATATTAATCCAACAACTAAAGCTTTAATCTCCCACCCTGAGGACATTGTTGCATAAGGACTTACATCTAATACTGTTACTTGGCCACCTGAAACAATATCTTTCAATGGTGTTCCATCTTTTGAAAAGATTTCCCATCCTTTTGCTTTTTCTAACAAATTAACTACAACTGAAGAAGTCACTTTGCCTGTTTCAGTATCTCCTCTTGCTAATTCAATCATTTCATCAACGGAATAAGAATAATTTTCAAAATTACCTTGACTAATTTCAATTTTTTTTGAAGATAAAATTTGGGTGACTTTGGTGATTAAGACCCCTTCTGCAGAACTTGGTGAAATATTAAATGCCCTACACCAATCATCGGGATCAACATCTAATGGCCGTATTGAAAATGGGAAGTCTGTGGGAATACCTTGGTCTTTGTACTTATAATAAAATCCAGAAGGTGTATAAATTTTAACATCTAAACCTTTTGGATCAAATCCCCATTTTTTAATTAATTCTGAATCTTGAAAGTTAGGATATTTCATGGTCCAATAAATTCCCATGGTGTCAAGAAGAACTATAGATAAATTTTGTTTAATTTCTGGGTCTAAGTCAGCTAATCCTTCAGCAATAGAACCCATAGTGTAAGAATTATGGACTATTATGTCGTTTGCAATAAAATTATGTGTTTTTGGAACAGTTAAATCATATACTTTAAAATTTCCTTTTATTTTTTTCTTACTAATAATCTTATCCCAATAAATGTCTGAATTTGCAAGGTCTGATAATTGGTCATTTTTTTCTACTTTTGCAATAACTTTTAACTTATCTCTACTTGGAGAATAATTAATGCTACTTCTTACTGATTTAGGTATTTTATAATTAAGAGCCTTTCCAATTTCAACCCAACTTTTTGGTTTAAATTTTTTCCAGATCTCTTTTGGAATAGTATCATTATTTGGATTGTTTTTCTTCTTATTAAGATATTTAATTGCAATTTTGGACTTTTTTTCTTTTATCCCATAAAATCCAATCTCTTGAATGAATTGTTTTACATTTACTCCATAAAGTTGAATTTCGTATGATATGAATCTATTAATTCTCTTTTTTCTGATATTTCCAATAATCCCAAATCTTAACAATAAGTGGTTAACATCTAAAATTAGCCTTTTTGATGAAGAAGCATAACTAATAAACCAGTTGTTGTTAGTTTTATAGATTGAACCATCACATGAAAATAATCTATTTAAAAATAAAATAATTTTTTCTTTTGGTGCTTCAAGTATTGTATCTGGTAAGAATCTTTCAATTGATTTTTTTTTGTACAATTTTTGTTTTTCGAGATATTCCCTCAATGAAGTTTTATGTTCGAATTTACTACCTTTTTCAAATTGACCTTTAACATTTCTTTTTGCTAATTTGGTATTACGTTTTTTATACTGGACAATTCTTAAAGATTCTTTTGAAGAATGATTATTTATAATTAATGAAGAGTCAAATATTTTAACTGATCTTTTAAATTCTTGAATAATTAAGTTGTCTTTATTTGTAAAAAGAACAAATCCATTATCCATATGGCCTTCTGCAATCAGATAAGCCAATAATTTAGTTTCATGCTTACTAATTTTGTTATTTCCAAAACAGTTTATAATTCTAGGGGTTGCAATTCTTGTATCTTTGTTAATCTCTTTTATTGGTTTCCAACCATCTATAGTTAGTAAAGGGTGTTCTGGGGTCAATTTTATTGATTTTCCACTTTTTAATTTAATTTTTATAATCTCTTTAACAGATCTTTTGTGAAAATTAGTTTTACGTTTAGAAATAATTTTTAAATTGTTGTCTAATGACATGATTTTATTTTTATTTTTATCTAAATCTTCAATTTTTATCTGTTTTCCATTACTTAATGTAATTATTGAATCTCCTAATAAACACTTTCCCGACCCCCTCTTGCCCACAATAAATACTACGTGTGCTCCTGCAACATCCATATAAACTGGATTAGAAAGAGAAGTTGTTTGTCCCATTTGAACATACTGTTTAGCTACAAATATAGTGCCTCTTTTTCCAAACTTTGCAACGTCATGTTTAGATCTACCAATGATAATATCAAAAGTCATAATGAAGGATAAATAATTGGAGATTAAAAAAGTTCTGGTTCTGTTATCCTATAAGTGCGAAAATTATATAAACTTAATTTTGTTTTCTTTTTTGATAGAGGTGATTTTTATGGCAAAAAAAATGAGTAATGATGAATATGCTAAAAATTTTCATCAAATTGTTAATTTTTTAAATGAAGGAAATAATGATTCTGCTGACCAGTTAGTTAAAAGTATTCGTAATATTGAAATTGAGAGATTATTTTTTAGATCAAGGACTAGTCCTGATGCTGATTTAAATACTACAATACATTTTGATAAACCAAAGATTACTTTAGGTTTAACTTCTTCTGGTGGTTTGATTATTAGTATCTTAGATCATCGTCTTCAAGAAGTTACATTGGGGTGTTATTTTAAGATGATTAACATAATTGATGATTATAATTTTGAGATTTTGCTTCTTAATCATAAAAAGGTGGGAAACAAAGTTTATCTGAACTTTAAGAAATAAAATAAATTAAAAAAATAAAAAATTAAGAAGAAATTTGTGCTTCAGTTAAAACTTTAACTCTAGCGGTTCCTTTTGTTTTGCTACTTGTTGCTACAAGATATTTAATGTTTAATTTTTCAGATAATCTTACTAATTCAATATCTATGGTGCCATCAAGTGCTAATGCATAAATTCCTGTTTTTAAACTTTTAATTGTACTATTTAGTTCACTAATTGGAACTTTACCTAAAACATTTAGTTTTTCATCAAATATGCAAGCCCCACGTGTACCAAATAATTCTTCCATAATCTCTTTTAGTTTCTTTTTCTCTTCTTTACTGATCGGTTCTTTACTATGGCTATTATTTGCTGTGTTTGGGGTTCTAGTTTGTTGATTTTCTGGAACTTTTCTTCTGAAATCTTTTTGTTGATTTCTATTATTGTTCCTTTGGTAAGAACTATTGTCTTTCTTAATCATTGGTTTTACTAATTTTGCATCTTTATTAATTAATTCTCCATCTTCAGTAATGCCTAAATCTAACTTAGCTTGTTCAGCAGTAATCTTTCCCCTTAAGGCTTTATGTATCTCTTTTTTAGTTAATTCTTCAACTTCTTTTCCATCTGGGGCTTTACATACAAAATCAATGTCTGCTACACTAACTAATTCTCTAATATTAAGATCTCCACCTCTATCTCCATCAACAAAAACAATTACTCCTTTTGTTTTTGCAAGTTCAATGATAGTTTTTGGAACTGAACTTCCATTCATAGAAATTGCGTTCTTGAAACCATGCTTTAACATGTTAAGAACGTCGGCTCTTCCTTCTACAACAATTATCTCTTCATTTTCTTTGATTGCTGGTCCAGCAGGTAATCTATCTTTACCATAATCTTTAACTTCCATCATTCTTACTGATTGTGATACTTCATCAGAAATTTCTTGTGAATCTGGTAAAGTATTTTCAGTTAAATCATGTAATAGCGCTTTAGCTCTTTCAACAACAAATTGTCTTTTACTAATTCTAACATCTTCAATTTTTTCTACATTAAGTTTAGAATTACATGGTCCAATCCTTTGAATTATTTCTAACGCGGCTGCAATAATTGCAGTTTCAGTTTTATCTAATGAACTTGGGATCACGATATCACCAGTAGTTTTACCAGATGTAGTACCTAGGTTAACTTCAATTCTACCTATCTTCCCACTTCTTTGTAATTCTCTTAATTCTAAATCATTACCTAAAAGTCCTTCAGTTTGTCCAAAAATTGCACCAATTACATCTGGTCTATCTACAATTCCATCAATTTTAATTTTAGTATGAACGATATATTTTGCCGCTACTGGGCTTATTTTTGCCATTTTATTTCCTCCTTGAATCTAAATTATATAGCAATATTACAAAGAAAAAGATTGTTAAACCAGGCTCAGGTTAGTATTAAACTAATTTATTTTATGCTACTTAAACTCTACGTATTTTAATTTTGTTTTTTCTTTTTAGCATAATCTTTCGATACTAACTAGTGCCCTAATGAATAACATCTATGTTTTGATGTTAGTTTAACTTTGAATGTGATTTAAACTTGATCTTTGTATTGCCTTCCTGCATATGTTTCAAATTAATTTTACATATGCTTGAAATCCAGTTTGAATATTCAATAATAACTGGTTTCAGTTTTGATATTTTAATATTTTAATTATGATGCCCGCGTCACTAACCCCAAAGTTCATTGCTTGATTTTCATCGTGCACTCCCCATGGTACTCTCGTGTCGGGCCAAACATTAATTATATAGTCTGATATATAAAACCTTCGCTTTTTTTGTTAATATTGTGTGTTTATTGATTTAATTAATCTGCTTTTTTCTCTTTATTTTTGATTTTAAGGTTAAATTTACTTTCTTGTGATTTGAGAACTTAACGTTTTAAAATAAAGGTTTCCTCAGAAGGCTCTAAAGAGCCCCACTGAGGAAAAGAGAGGTGGTTTTGAGGTGTTTTACTATTAACAGAGGGTACTTATATATAAATGTTTCGCCAATGTAGTCACGGCAGAGTGGTTAAAATACAGGGCATGTGGAAAATAACTTTTTTAGAACAATCTTCTTTGTTTTCTATCTTTTTTTATATTATAACCAATGGCTTTCATAATTGGATTCAGTTTTTTGATTAATCTTTTCCTGTAAACTGGGAAGTCTACATCTTGAAAATTAGTAGCTAAGACAACTCCTTTTTGAGAATAGCCATATCCAAATGTTTCACCTTTATCAATCCCATGTAGGACTGCTTGCCGAATGAATTCTCTTCTAGAAGCTAAAGAACTGTATGTTTGAGGGTCTGTACTAATTTTTTTAATAATTAATAAATCTTCTATTGGTGTTTCTTCAATTTTATCTAATGCTTTCTCATATTTTGTAATTGCTTCATTAATATCATTATCTACTAAAATTTTTTCAACAATTGAAAAAAACAAGTCTCTTTCATAAAAACACATATCTCCTTTATTTCCACTTAATGAAATACCTTGGCTATAAACATTATTATTTGAATACCAAGCAAACTTCCTTTTACCTATTGATAAAACTCTCCCTTGATTAACTATCAAACCAAGACCAGCTTTTTCTAATTTTGAACCATCTTTAATTATTGTGAAATATTTTGAGAAATTGATCGCTCCATTGCAAATTCTTTGATATTCTTTTTTGATTTCAATATTTTGTTTATGGGTTTCAATTAATGGGATTTCATGTTCATCTTGAAAGAACCATTTATCCTCTGGGCCCATTCTAATTAAATCAAAGTTTACTTTTTTTAACCAAGATTGTAATGATAAAAGATATCTCATTCTGAGATTTTTATCTTCACAATGCAATTGTTTTTCATATACTTTCTTTGCTTCTGGGTTTTGTAAAATAATTGGTAAGAATGTTTTTAATAATAAAGTAGGATAAACAATATCACAATTTTGAAAATAACCTTTTTTCCAACCAACATCAATTTTTTGTTCTTCATGATCAAATTCTTCAAATTCTCTTCTAAATTTTCTTGAAGGTAAAGTGTTCATTTCTTTAATATATTTTCTTTCATAACTTCTTACTGGTAATCTTTTACGAGAAGCAGTACATAAAACTTCAGGAGATCTTTCGAAAAGGTAACAACAATCATAAACTTGTTCCAAAACTTTTTGAACTATCATATGGTTTCCAATAACATCTTTCATACAATATTTAGCTAGCTCCATAGCACTTTCTTGATTCCCTAGAAGGGATTCAATTCTTAAAGTAGTTTGTTCTTGGTAGGATAAGTCTTTCTTAACTTCTTCTAATTCTTGTAAAGATAGTTCTGAACCAAAGAAATGTTTGAAGATAGTAAAGAGTTTATTATTAATAGTACCAATGTTATAATGTTGAGAATCAGATGCAGTATCAAAACAATGTTTGTACCTGGTAACCACTCTTTTAAAGAATCCACCTACCGCTTCTACCACTGGTTTTGATTTATCGAATCCTTCACTAAAATTCTTAGATATTTCTCTTAACATTAACATATCATAACTCATAAAATTTTGGCCTGTTGTAGTTAGAACTTTACTTTCTTTTTTTCCTTTAACAAATTTTTTAATAATGTTTTCTAAGTTACACCTGATTACTTCAATAGGGTAAGTTTTTCCCAAAAATTTTAGTTCAAAGTTGGGAACGTCGTAAATGGTGTATAATTGTAATTTATCTAAATTAACACTGAATCCTATGTTGTAAACATGTAAAGGCATATTGTTTATAAGTTCTAATGTTTTTTCAACTAAATCTTTTCTTTGAGTTATTTCATTGATATCAATAAATTCTTTTAATTTTTCATCAGAAATTCTTAAATTATTTATATGTTCAAAAGTTTCATTATCATAATTTCCAGTTTCAATGTCCCAACATTCACTTCCCTTATCTAATAATCTATCTACTGAAACTCTTCCTAATCTATTTAAATTTTCGTCAATTTCAACAAAAGGTGATCCTAATTTTTCTTCAAGTCTATGTCTGGCATTATCCCTATTATCACCATGTTTTCCAGATTTTTTTCCAAAAAATTCAGGATAAGGTAAATGTTTCCAATTATCTCTATCTCCTTCTATTTGTATGATATAACGAGTATTTCTTTCCCTTCTACCATTACCTAATTTAACGATTTCAACATTACCTCTAATTAATCCCTCATTTAAAATCTTATCACTTAACTCTAAAGCTCTAGAATGGCTTAAACCTTTAGAATATATAGTGTGGGGTAAAGTTAAATTTATAACTCCACCTGGATTACAGTATAACCTTGTTTTTTGTTTATCTCCAATTGGGATCACATCTGTTACTATCATTATATATTTGCTCGTTGGTAAATATTTATAATATTTGTCGGACAATATCATATATTTATGAGAACAGCATATTCTTTAACTTCAAGTATCTCTCAGTTTCTTCCATTTTTACCTCTCATACCTGAATTACCTAGAAAAACCGGTAAATCAAGAGTAAAATTAAAAGAAATTTTGGAAGAAGCAATTGAAAATCCTTCTACTAAAAATAAAACATATGGGAAAATAAATAAAGAGACTTTAGATAAAATATCCAGTTTAGAAGGTAAAACTTTAATCTTATTACCTCCAACCTCTCCCAATATTTTAGAATCAGAATTTAATGAAACTGGAATTTTCCCTAGAAATATTTTTCAAGATGCCTTTTCAGTTGAATATAGGCTTTCAGATGCTATATTACAACTTGCAAATCATGCACCTCAAACTTTTAATGATGTAATCTTCATGCCGGCATCACCAATACCTTTACCTATGAAGTATGAAAAAGAAATGTTTGTTCTGGCAATTGATTATTCTTTACAAGTGCCTACTCAAAGAACACTTTTTCCTAAGACTTCAGAAATATTTTACAGATTTTCAGAAGAAGCATTTGATCTTGAAAAATTTAAATCTTTTGTAGGTGCAAATTTAAAAATATTTGATGAAAAAATTGCAAAACAACTTTCTACTGATAACTTCTTTGAAGAACAATCTTACCATATTTATTTAAGAAACATTCTTTATTCTCAATTGTATGAAAATTTGTTAAGTGAAATGAAACCTTCTAAAGTTGTTTTATATTCCAAAAAATCTTCTTTTATCAGTCAAGGAATATTTTATCGGTTTTTGAAAGGAAAATTTTTAGATCTTGAATGTATGAGAAATACTGACCATTCATATTTTGGTGAAGCTGATCCTTCTGCATTAAGAATTCTTGATGGTTTTTTAAGAAATACCAAAATCAGGCAGTTTTATGTTGACACTGGCAGAGAATTAAAATTACCTAAAGAATTAAATTTAACTTCTGAAAAAAGTGATCTGGAAAAAATAGTTTTTAAATCGTGTCCCTTCAAAGGGTTTGATTTCTTTTTATGTGAACAAGCTACGGAATGTAGGGATAAACCAGATAGGCTAAGAAAAATTTGTGCTTATGATTATTTTCAATCTAAAGAAAATTTTTCAAATGAACAACAAGAAGCGTTGAGAACAAGAGCTACTAATCACCAATTCGGTTTTACTTCAGCAGTAGGCGTAATAGCTAGATTAATGCATGGGAAAAACATCCCTTTAATAACCTCCGATGGAAAAATGACTACTTTGAAAGATCAGTTAGGTGGTTCAGAAATTAGAATTGCAAAATTGCCTGAATTTCCTAAACAAAAAAGACACCTTAGGGCATCATCTTTAGTATCGAAATGTGATATAGATAAAATTTTAGGGATGAAAGTAAGAGCCCGATTTGATAATATCTTCACTTTATCTGGGACCGCTATGCATAATTTAATTAATACTTCTCCTGATTCAGATTATTTACATTATGATCTTTACGAAAAATTAGGTTTACCTTGTGTCCCTTACGAAGATTATTGTGAAGAATTAGTTTATTATACCACTCCTTCAGGTGTTACTCTTGCTGGAAAAGGTGATCAAATGTTAGTTTTTGATGAGGGTATAATAGTTATTGATTACAAAACTTCTTTGAGACAGTCCAAAGGTTACCAACACCAATTATTAGTTTATGGCAGAGCTTATGCACCTTATTTTAATGCTAAGAAAATTATTGGTTTGAACATGTTGAGACAGTATGATGGTGATTTTGGACAAGATTTCTTTTTAGATTATGATCTGGTAAGGTATGAAGGGGTAAGGAGACCTATGAGATTAGTGGGTTTTTCATGTTCTTCTGATTTAGAAGACCCTTTTGTTCAATCATTACATTCAGAAGTTGACCGTACAATGGAAGTGAAAACAAAGCTTGAATCTTCCAAAGGATATTTTAAAGAATATAAAAATTTAATGAGTGAAAGATGTTCAGGTTGTTTACTTGAATCAATGTGTGAATGGGAAAGAGTTAGGTAATCTTTTTTAAATATTGAAGTTATATCAATTAAATTGGGTGTATGTTAAAAATAATTAAAAAGAAATTTTTTTTTAACCTTCTTTGGAGATCTTATTGAACATATGAATTTTACTTAATTCAAATGTTAAATCTTCTCCCAATTGTTCCCACAGAATTTTTCTTTTATTTGTAACTTCTCTTAATTTTGCTCTAAGATTATTAATTGAATTAACATAATGTTTTGTTTGTCTATGATCATTATCTAAAGCTTCATTATTACTTTCACCATATTTAGGTTGGCCAAAAAAAGGACTAGTAGTATGCATTTTTTTCGTTTTTACCCAATGATTTATTTCTTCTTCAATTTGTTTACTATGTCTCCCTAGAATAACTAAACCTTCTAAAATTTTCTCATCATTATTAAATTCAGCTAATAATTCTTCTTCATTTTTTGATAAGATTATTTCTGCTTTTTTTGCTAGTTCATCTTTTTTCTTTGGGTCTTTTGCTTTTTCGTGTTTTTTTAGTAAAGACTCAATTAATATTAATGATTTATCTTTCTTGTTTTTTTTCTTAACTTCCCTATTTATTGCTTTTTCTTCTTTTCTTCCAAAACCAAATATCCTTCCTAGAAAACCTGTTGTGTTTACCATTTTTTAAGAAATATTTTTTAAATATTTAAATTTATCTAGTATTTTAAAGTTGTTCCTAATTCAACTAGTTCTTCTTTTAATTGTTTAATCTTTTTGAAATGGATGACCTTGATACCCATCTTTCGGGCTGTTGGAAGATATTTTTCCCTATCATCAATGAAAATACATTCTTCTGCTTTAATGTTAAGTTGATCTAAGGTGATTTGATATATTTTCTTTTCTGGTTTTCTTGATTTAGTATCGCAAGAATTAATGTAAACATCAAATAAATTTACTACTTTTGTTTCTTTATCCATCATTACATCAAAATCAACAGCATTAGATAAACAGGCAATAGTATATTTTTTTCTTAGTTTATTGATTAAATTTATCATCTCTTCTTTTACAATAAAAACTTCTAACCATGCTTTTTTTGCTTTGGTTCTAAAATCTTTTTTTGATATCTTTAAATCATCTGCTAAATCAAAAAAAGATTTTTTTCCAAGTAATAAATTATCAAAATGTTTTTCAATAAGGTTTGTGAGTTTATTATCTTCAATGTTAAGAAGAGTTTGTAATTTATTGTAAAAATCTTCTCTCTTCCCTGTATAAAGAATGCCACCAATGTCAAATATTATTGCTTTTATCATATGTTATATTGGGTCAATTGAGTTTAAAAAATTATCGTTTATTAACGTCTCTCTTATAAATTATATCTTAATGTCTTAGTTCTTTTAACCAATAAACATAAATACCAACCTACTTTCTAACTCAATATGGTTACGCTTACATACCAAGAAAGATTTAGGACTGAGAAAGGAGTGTTTGATGAGTTTACTAAACGTAACCTTTTTGGATTAGAAAGTCGAGGAGTATTTGATGAACTTTTAGGTCCTGTATTTGTGGGTAAAGAAAGTAATGTCTTTTTGGCTAGGAAAGGAGATGATAAAATTATTGTAAAAATTTATCGTGTACAAAATTGTGATTTTAAGAAAATGTATGAGTATATTAGGCAAGATTCTAGGTTTGAAAATTTGAAAAGAAGAAGGAGAGAGATTATTTTTGGTTGGACTCAGAGGGAATATAAGAATTTGTTAAAATCTGATGGTGGTGGTGTTAGTGTTCCTAAAGCTTATGCTTGTAAATTTAATATTCTTGTTGAAGAAATGATTGGTGATGGAAGTCCTGCACCACAATTAAAAGATCAAATTCCTCAAAATCCAGAAAAATTCTTTGAACTATTGTTGAAAGAAATTGAGAAGTTGTATAAAACTGGGTTAGTTCATGGTGATTTATCTGCATTTAATGTGTTAAATCATAACGAAAAACCTTATTTGATTGATTTCTCTCAATCAACATTAATAAAATCATCCAATGCAAACTTACTTTTAGAGAGAGATTTGTACAATATTTGTAAATTTTTCAAGAAGTTAGGTATTAAGTTAGACCAAGAAAAAATCATGCAAAAAATTCTTTCTCAACAAAAAGTTTAAAAAAGTGCTTCTTAAAAATGAATATTATGGAAGATATTGAAACCAACGAAGAGTTAGTTGAAGAACAGAATGAAGATCAAGTTGAACAAGATGATTATCAAACTGATGAACAATTTGCTTATCAGATTAAGATTCCAGAAGAAAGAGTTGCTGTCTTAATTGGTACTGCTGGTAATGTTAAAAATGAAATTGAAAAAGAAACTGGTTCTAATTTAGATATTAGTGCTGAAGGTGATGTACAAATTACCGGTTCTGATGCTTTGAATTTATTTGTTACAAGAGAAATAGTTAGAGCGATTGGTAGGGGATTTAATCCTGAATATGCATTAGAATTACTTAAACAAGATTATGTTTTAGAAATTATGAGTTTGAAAGATATTGCTGGAAAAAGTCAAAAAACTATGGAAAGATTAAAAGGTAGGGTTATTGGTAGGGGTGGTAAAAGTAGGGATAAGATTGAATCAATGACAAATTGTAATATTACTGTTTATGGTAAAACTATAGGTATTATTGGTGAAACTTCAGATGTATCATTAGCAAGACAAGCAGTTGCAATGTTATTACAAGGTTCCATGCATAAAACTGTGTTTAAATTCTTAGAAGATAAATTAAAAGAAGCTCGGTTTGGAATGTAATATTATCTTTTTTCCAACCACAATTTTTATAAAAGCATTATTTTTCATTTAATTTAATGGTTCGGAAAAGTGCAGAAGAATTAGCAAAAAAACAAAGAGACATTTCTATTGCTGAGTTCTTTGAGAAAAATAGACACTTGTTGGGTTTTGATAATCCTAGGAAAGCTCTCCTTACTGCAGTTAAAGAAGGTGTTGATAATGCACTTGATGCATGTGAAGAAGCGAGAATTTTGCCTGAAATTTGTGTTGAACTAATTCAATTATCTGATACTAAGTTTAGGGTTATTATGGAAGATAATGGGCCTGGGATCATTAGGTCACAGTTACCTAAAATTTTTGCTAAATTATTGTATGGTTCTAAATTTCATAAACTTGCACAATCAAGGGGTCAACAAGGTATAGGTATTTCTGCCGCAGTTCTTTATGGGCAGTTAACTACTGGAAAACCAGCTACAATTATCTCTAAAACTGGTAAAGGTAATGTTGCGCATCAAATTAAACTTAAAATTAATACTCAAAATAATAAACCAGATGTTCTTGGTGATAAAGAAGTTGAATGGGAAGAAAAAGACCATGGTACTAAGATTGAAATAGATTTAGATGGGAGTTATATTAAAAATAAGCAATCAGTAGATGAGTATATCAAAGAAACTGCAATTGTTAATCCTCATGCAACTTTTATTTATACTAATCCTAATGCTGAACAATTAATTTTTCCAAGAGCAACTAATGATTTGCCACCTGAAGCTAAAGAAATTCAACCACACCCTTATGGTGTTGAACTTGGTAGATTAATTAAGATGTTGGAAACTACTGCGGCAAAAACTTTACAACAATTTTTAACAACCGAATTTGTTAGAGTAGGTGCAGGTACTGCAAAAGAGATTTGTCAAAATTCAGCTTTATTACCAAAAACTAAACCTAAAAAAATTAGTCGAGAAATGGCTGAACAATTACATGTTGGAATTCAAAAAACTAAAATCATTGCTCCGCCAACAGATTGTATAAGCCCAATCTCTGCAGAATTATTAGAGAAAGGGTTAAGGAAAGAAATTAATGCAGAATTTTATTGTTCTACAACCAGGCCTCCAACAGTTTATAGGGGAAATCCTTTTGTTATTGAAGTTGCAATGGCATATGGTGGTGAACAGCCAGGGGATAAATCTGTAAGGTTAATGAGGTTTGCAAACCGAGTTCCTTTACTTTATCAACAAGGTGCTTGTGCAACTACAAATGCTGTACAAAATACCTCTTGGAAGTCTTATGGATTAAATCAAAGTAGAAACTCTTTACCTGTTGGACCTTGTTCAATTGTAATTCATATGTCTTCTGTTTGGGTGCCTTTTACTTCAGAATCTAAAGAAGCGTTAGCACATTATCCTGAAATTGTTAAAGAGATAAAATTAGCATTACAAGAATGTGGTAGGAAACTTGCCATGTTTGTAAGGAAGAAGAAAAGAATTAAGGATGAGTCTAAAAAAAGGAGTTATATTGAAAAGTATATCCCTCATGTCGCAGAAGCAATCTCTGAATTAATTGATTTAGATAAGATTCAAGTTAAAGAAATTGAAGATAATTTATGTGAAATATTAGAACATTCTCGAGGCGAATTAGAAGAAATAAAAATAGATAATCCTGATTATGATCCTGAACTTGCAAAGATTGGAAGAGAAGATAATCCTAAAGATGCAGACGAAGATAAAATTAATGTCAAAGTAAATAAGGAAGAAAAAGTGGATGATAAAAAGCAAGAAAATTCCAAAATTAACGAAAAAGAAGCAAATTCAAATAATGGGGTAGGTGGTCAAACTACTTTATTTTAATTTTAAATCAATAAATTTAATATAAAAAAAATAAAACGTAACAATCAAATAAAAAATGTCAAAACAAAAAAATAATTCAGATAATAAAGTTGTACAAAAAATTAAAAGTATTGCTACTGAAATGTATGATAAAATCAGACTAATTAAACAGCCTGAATTAGAAATGCCAATTAGGTCATTAAGTAATGTAAGTTATGATGATAAAGAAGGCTATTTTAAATTACAAGATAAAGTTAAATCAAGAACTTTAACTGCTTCCACCATTAAAACTTTTGCTCAGACTTTAAGGATGATGGGATTATCTAAACAGTTAATTGAAACTAAAGACATTGCAACTAAAAGGGAAGCATATTATGTGAGTAAAAATTGGGGGGATGCTAGGTTCAAAGAACAACCTGAATCCGATTCTGTAATGGACGATATTGAAGCAATGATTGCAGTTAATAGGGAACAGATTGGATTTTTGCCTGAAGAAAAAGGTGGTGATGTTGCTGGTTCTTTGATAGTTATTGATAAAGATGCTGATACTGGTAAAGATGTGAAAATTGATTGTACTAAGTTTGGTTCTGGAGCATATTCTGTGCCTAGTTCTGTTGAAGAATTGAAATTTGAAACTAACGCTAAATTTATTTTAGCAATTGAAACTGCGGGTATGTTTCAGAGGTTAGTTAAACATAATTATTGGAAAAAATCTAATTGTATTTTAATCTCTATGGGGGGAGTTCCAACTCGTGCCTGTAGAAGATTTATTAGGAGATTGGCAGATGATAAAAAAATCCCAGTTTATGTTTTTACTGATGGTGATCCATATGGGTGGCTGAACATTTACCGAACATTAAAAGTTGGTTCTGGAAATGCTGCGCATATTAACGAATATTTTTGTGTGCCTCAAGCACAATTTATAGGGATTACTGCTAAAGATATTACTGAATATAAATTACCTTCACATCCTTTGAAAGATGTTGACATGAAAAGAATTAAAGATGGTATTAAGAACGATCCTTTTGTTAAACATCATAAACAGTGGGAGAAAGCTTTGAAAGATATGATGAAAATGAAAGTTAGGGCAGAACAGCAAGCGTTAGCTAAGCATGGACTTAATTTTGTAATTTCTGATTATCTGCCAAACAAATTAAAGAATCCTAAAAGTTGGTTACCTTAGGATTTTAAATAATTAAAAAATATTTCTTATTCATATCTTTTTTTTACTTTGTATCCATCTTGTTCAAAAAGTTCAATTATTCTTTGAGCAACATCAGGTCTATGGGTAGTAATTCCTGAATTTTTTAGTGATTTATAATCCCCATTAATTGGGGCTTGTGTTTTAATTCCATTAATTACCTTAATCCAACCACTTGTTTTTTCCATACTAAAGTTAATTGGATCTCCATCAAGATCTCTTTTATACATTAAACATTGATAATCGTTTTTAGATTTTCCAAATTCAGAACAAATAATTTCAGTTATTTTTTCATATTCTGGTGAAGTTACAGCTTTTGGTAAATCACTTTCTACTTCAAATCTGTACATATCTCCATCACCAAAAAAGTTATCATAATCTACTCCCACTAATTTATCTAGACTAATCATTCTTTTTCCTCTTCTATACACACTTACAAGCTTTGTATCCTTGGTTAAGTGCTTTAACTTTTGAACTTAATTTAATTTTGTTTTTAGGTTTGATATTCTTAGCGAAAGGACAGTTAATTTCATGAAACTTTTTTGCTCCTTTGGCTGCAATGTAATTTTTAATACATTTAGATCCATTCCCATTACTTTTTTTAGATCTAATTTCATAAATTTGTGAGTTTAGCTCAGTAATTTCCTTAGTTAATCTTTTATTTTCATTTTTTAACGAAGTTAACTGTTTTAATATGAAATTAGTATGTTCATACAAGTTGTGAATGTCTGATCTTGCATTTTGGAATGAACTAATTACATTTTTTTCTAAAATTTCTACGTTTCTCATTTTGTGATTTGCCTCTTAAGTTATATTATTTTGATAATGTATTCAGAAACTTTCTACTTTATAAACTTTTTGTTTATTTTGCTCCTTTTGAGTGGTGAACCCAAAACTAGTAGAAATATTTAAAAGTCAGTGCTTTGTTTAGCTTCTTCATTGGGCCTGTAGCCTAGCCTGGACAGGGCGACAGCCTTCTATATGCAAACCAAGTTTGTAACGAGGAGAGCTGTAGATCGTGGGTTCGAATCCCTCCAGGCCCATATCATATTTAAGCGCCCATGGCCAAGCGGCTAAGGCACTCGCCTGCAGAGCGATGATCGTGGGTTCGAGTCCCGCTGGGCGCTTATTTTTCTATTAAATTTTAGAGAAAGAGTTTTAAAGCAAAGAAATAATCAATTTTTATTATGAAAAAAAATATTACCTCATTGGAATTGTATGCGTTAGATAATGAACTGCAAATCCTAGATAATGCTAAAGTTACTCAAATTTACCATCCTGAAAATGAGGAGGTTATATTTCAATTTCATGCGAGGGGTAAGGGAAAAACTTTATTGAGAATTTTTCCAGGTAAATTTCTTAACATAACTCAAACTAGGGAAAGTACTTTAAGACCAAGTGGGTTTTGTATGCAGTTAAGAAAATATCTTTCTGGTTCAATTGTTAGAAAAGTGTATCAAAAAGATTCTGAAAGGATTTTTATCATTAATTTTGAAAATAAAATTGGTGATAAATTTGTAAAGTATAATATTGTAATTGAATTTATTAATAAAGGGACATTAATTTTAACAGATGATAAATGGAATGTAATAACTTCGATGTCATATCATGAATGGGATGTTAGGTCTATCAAAACAAGAGAAATTTACACTTTTCCAACCCCTCGGTTTGATTGGAAAAATACTGATTTTAAAGAGTTAAAAAAATTAATTCAATCCAGTGACATGAAAAATTTAGCTACTTGTTTAGCTACAGAAGTTAGTTTTGGTGGGTTATATGCTGAAGAGTTGTGTAAAGAAGTTAAACTTGACCCAAAAATGTTGCCAACTGATTTGAAAGATTCAGATATTAAAAAAATTGTTGAAGGTATTGGCGTGTTTAAGGAAAAAGTTCTTACTCCAAATGGTTTTGTTTATGAAAAACATGTAACTCCTTTTGAATTGATTGGTGAATCTATTTTAGAAAAATTTGAAAATTATAGTGATGGGTTGAATACACTTAATCCTTTACAAAAAACTTCACCTTATGAGAAAAAAATTATTTCATCTAAAGCAGTGGTTGACCAACAAGAAAAAGCCATTTTAGATTTAAAAAATAAGATTGAATTAAATACTATTAAAGGGGAGTTAGTTTATGGGAAATATTCTTCTTTACAAAAATTGTTGGAAATAGTTCAATCACTTAAGAAAACTAAAACTTGGGTGGAATTGGGTGAAGAACTGAAAAAAGAGAAAAAGATTAAATCTGTTGATTTAAAAAATAAGAAAATAGTTATTGATTTATAATCTGGAGTTTAATTGTCTTTTTATATCTTGTAACATTCATTTTCTAACACAAGGTTGGGTGGTAAACAATATTTATTAACTTAGTCTTAACGTTTCTTGATTTATGATAATAACTAATAAAACTGCGGAAACAATTGAAAAAGTATTTGGAAAATGGATGGATATTGGTGTGCCAGTATCTATTGAAGGAAATAATTTGGTGATAAATCCAAGATATTTTTCAGCTTTATTAAAAATAAATGAGTCTGAAGATTTGTCTTACTCTGAAGGTATTGCAGTAAATAACCTTCCTGATGTTGAAAAAAATTCTTGTTTAAGACTTGAAGGTTATATCGGAAAAGATGAAAAAGGTAGTGGTATTGCGGTAATTGGATTTGATGGTTTGCCTGATAATCTTCATCTTCTTGAAAAAAGAGTTGATGACCATATGGATGAAATATTAAAATCTGGTGGGCTTCGTTATTTAGTTGGGTTAGGTGAAAGTATTAAAACAAAGAAACCATCAAACCTTAGATTAAACGGTTATAGTGATCCTGTTAAATTTAGACAGAAAAAATTTGGAAAAAGGTTGAGAGTTAAAGATTTTGAAAAAGAAGTTTTACAATATGTGTCTGATTTAAAAAATTTAGAAGGTATTGAAAGAGTTGCAACAACAATTTGTTGTGAACGTGAAGAAAGTCTGTTTTTAGATACTGAAGGTTCAAGAATATTTCAGAATCATGATTCTTTACAAATAGTTTACATTTTACAAGGAAAAGATAAATCTGATAAATCTTTTAATTTAATTTCTAATATGCATTTTGTTGGAAGAGATGGTTTTGATCCAAAAATTCTAAAAAGAAAATTAGAAAAATTAGTTGGAAGTTATGAAGATAGAAGGTTTGCTGAAAGAATTGATTCAGGATCATATCCCATAATTTTTGATGGTGCTGCTGTCGCAACTTTTTTCCATGAAGCTTTAGCTGCACATTTATTATCTGGAAAATATGTGACTGATGGAGATTCAACTTTATTTTCTGAATCTAGGTTAAACAAACAAATTTTACCACAGGGCATTAATATTGTTGATGGTCCTTCATTAGAACAAGGACTAGGGTCTTACCTTTATGATGAAGAAGGTGTTAAAGCTGAACCTATCACTTTAGTGGAAGGTGGTATCCTTAGGAATTATTTGTTGGATAAGTCTAGTGCTGCAGAATTGTCAAAATTAATCGGTGAAGAAGTAAAATCTAATGGCCGGGCAAGAAGTCAATGGGCAATTAATGAAGAAAATGCCATAATTAGTGAACCAAGGGTTAGTAATTTGTTAATTGATTGTGATAATTTACAAGAAGAAGATGATATGTTTACTTTACTTGTAGGACTGGTTGATCATTATGAAAAGGATTTTGGTTTGTACATTGAAGGTGCTGCCGGTGAAGTTGATGTTGTAAATGGGTATTTTAAATTAAAACCAATTCGTGCTTGGAAAGTTGATTTAGAAGGAAATAGGCAGATGGTTAAAGATATTCAAATTGTTGGTAATCCTGACGAATTCTTTCAAAAAATTTATGCTGCTGGATTACCTAATCGGACAAGTTATGGTATGTGCGGTTCTGATTCTGGTTTTGTACCAACACAACAAAGAGCTCCTGCTATGTTAATGTCTGAGATATCTGTTGTTACTGAAAGAAAAGATTATTCTACTGACCGGTTAGATAAGGGGAAAGAATAGTTTTTTTAAATATTGTATTTTTTTAATTTATTATTATAAATTATATCTTCTTTTTTTATTATATTTTCTAATTATTTATCAACAAAACATATAAATAACCACAACTTATTCTTAACTTATGGTATCGAAAGTTAGTCCTAAAGTAAACCCATACGAAGTTGAAGGGAAAATAGATTATGATCGAATCGTTAAAGATTTTGGAATCAAGAAACTTACCAAATCTGATTTAGGTAGAATCAAAAGATTGGCTGGTGAACTTCATCCTTACTTAAGGAGGGGAATATTCTTTGCTAATAGGGATTTAAACTGGTGCCTTGATGAATATGAAAAAGGTAATAAATTTTTCTTATATACTGGTTGTGGGCCTTCTGGGCCAATTCATTTAGGACATTTGGGAACATGGAGATTTACTAAATGGTTACAAGATAAATTTGGTGTAGAATTGTGGTTTCAATTTACTGATGATGAAAAGTTTTTGTTCAAAAATAAAAGTTATCAAGAAATTCAAGATTGGACTTATGAAAATATGTTAGATGTTATTGCATTAGGATTTGATTCAAAGAAAACTCATTTTTTAGTTGACACTAAACATGCTGGTATTATGTATCCAGAAGCAATTAAAGTTGCTAAGAAAATTACATTTTCAACAATTAAAGCTGCTTTTGGATTTAAGGACTCTAGTAATATTGGGAGTATTTTCTATACTTCTATGCAAACAGTGCCTGTATTTTTACCTAATGTGTTACGTAACGAAAAAAGACCTTGTTTGATTCCATTAGGCGTTGACCAGGATCCACATTTTAGGATTAGTAGAGATGTTGTAGAAAAATTAGGGCATAAAAAACCAGCAGTATTACATTCAAAGTTCATGCCACCAATTACGGGTTTGGAAGGAAAAATGAGCAGTAGTTTTGCTGATCACGCTATACTAACTACAGATACACCTAAACAAGTTAAGAAAAAAATTAACAAATATGCGTTTAGTGGTGGTCAACCTACTGTTGAAGAACATAGAAAATTAGGTGGTAATCCAGATATTGATGTGTCATTTCAATGGTTAAAATATTTTGAGTTTGATGATAATAAATTAGTTCAAATTGAAAAAGATTATCGATCAGGAAAATTGTTAAGTGGTGAACTGAAATTAATACTAATTGAGAAAGTTAATTCTTTTTTAGCAGAACATCAAAAGAAGAGGGAACAAGCTAAGAAACAGATTGATAAATACCTGTATAAAATTTAATTAATTTTTATTTTTTCATTATCTCTTTTTGTTTATTCTTTCTATGATCTAAATATTTATAATTGTATATTTTAATGAAGTAATTATGTGTGAATCAAACAATTATCTCCCTGGAAAGTATGTGGTAACTGGTGGGTCTGGGTTTGGAAAAACTGCATTAATTAAAGAATTTGATAAAGTGGGATTAATAACTATTCCTGAAACAACGTTAGACTATATAAAGAATTTTTCTAAAGGTGATCCTTCAAAATTACCTTGGAATAATCGTCCAGAATTTCAAAAGATTATTGTTAATCAAAGAATTAAAGATTATTTTTTTGCTCCGATTGATAAACCCTCTTTTTTTGATAGGGGAATTCCAGATGAAATAGCATATTATTTAGGTTATGGTTTGAAACCATCAAATAAATGTTTAGAAGCAAGTATAAATTTAAGATATGACCAAATATTTGTCCTTCCACCTTGGGAAGAGATTTATGTTCAAGATGAATTTAGACCATTTACTTTTGAAGAGTCTATAAGAATACATCATTTGGTGGGAGAAGCTTATTTGAAGTTAGGTTATTCTCTTATTGAAGTTCCTAGGGTGGGTGTTGAAAAAAGATTAAATTTTGTTTTAAATAGTATTTCCCAAAAGGTTTAAATACGTTTTTCTATTTCTAATATACTGGTTACAATATTAATATTAAAATAATTATGTTAATTTAATTTAAATTAATTGTAAAAAGAGGTATTGATGATGGCAAAAAAGAAAGATAAATTTTATCGGAAGTGGCATGCTTCTCCTTTAAGTGGGGGGTTTATGGTAACTTCTATGTTGGGTTTTTTAATTTCTACTTACTTTGTTTATCCACAAAGTTTAAGGTTTGGTTTAGCATGTATGTTAGTATTTACATTAATGTTTATAGCTTCACTGATAAGTATGACTAAAGCACCTTTAATGGACGAGGGCAAATAAAATGGCAAAGAAAAAAGTATCTAAAAAGAAAACTATTAAGAAAACTATTGTTAAAAAAAATGTGAAGAATAAAGCAAAAGTAAGTAATATTAGTGCTAGTAAAACTTTACATTATTGGAGTTTTCCAGGTGAAGGTTTATTTTTGATGAAATTAGAATCTATAATTTTAACATTTTTATCTTTGTTAGTTTTTGTAATAGTGATGGTTGAAACAGATTACAGTCTCTTTTCTGCAGCAGCAATGACATTATTCTTTATACTGATATATCTTGGTATTTCCACAATTATCAGAAACATGAGGAAAATTGAAGAACATTATCATGTTAAGCATGATAAACTTGAAATCATTAGGTTTGTTGGTAATAATGTTGAAAGAGTTCAAATTTTGTTGAAAGAAGTTAAGAAATATAAATTGGACAAATTTTTACTAGGTGCTTACCTTTTAACAAAAGATAAAAGGCATTCAGTTTACTTTAACAAATTAGAAGATTTAGAAAAGCTAGAAAAATGGTTGCTGAAGAAAAAATGAGATTTTTTTTTTTCTTACTCTCTTTTTATTTTATATCCATTAATTGTTGAACATTTCTCATAACTTTTAGTTTTTATACTTAAGAAAGAAAGTGGAGATATACATAAACGAGATATTTCTAATTCATAAAGATCACCCCAATTTTCAAAGATTATTTCTCCCTCATTAAATGTTTCCTTTTTTAGTGAAACTCTTAGTGGTATTGAATATCTAAATTGAAATTTATTTTCTCTTTTATATCCTGTTTTGTCAGAAATAGTTATGAAATTAAGACCTTCTTTTTTATACCAATTGCCCTTAGAGAGCCTTTCGATAACCAGTTTTGAGAATATTAATCCTGAACTAGGACCTAATGAATTGTAAGAAAGTATTCCCTTACTTTCGAATATTAATATATCGTATTGGCTTAATCCTTTTTTTAATAAATCTAATTCTTTAGATAAGTTATTATGTGATATAGAACTTCCTATCCCTCCTTGTTCAGACCTTACAATTTGGTCTAAACTTTCTATGCCTAGTATTTCTTTGAAATAACTAATCTCTTTTTCATGATCTACTCTGCTTAGCATATTATAGTTTGTTTACATTCAATTTATAATTATTATTGTTCTTGAAATACATAAATTGTTTTAAAAATAATTAAGAAAAAATGTTAATAAAAAATAAATTAAGCAGCAAAAGGTAATGGTGCTTCTAAATCTTCAAAATTACCCTGGCTGTGTTGAAATTTTAACAAATCTTGGTAAAATTTTTCAAAGTTTAACTTCATATTATAACATTCACTCCTTATTTATTCAACACTATCATCTGCTTCAACACTTCCACTATTAGGGATTGCTGTCTTGGAAATAATTAGAATATCACCTACTGCTTTAACAAGCTGGTGTGGAACGATAACTCCCTTTGCACTACCTAAAATTCTGCTTAAGAAAGAATTCTTAGTAGATTTAATTTTCCATCCAAAAACTCTGTTACCAGCAACTATACTATCTTCAACATCACCGAAATAATCACCAGAGTCAGTGAAAACCTTTAAATCATAAGTAGTTGATATTTTCTTCATTTTTAACATTTTGACCCACCTCTCAACATTACTTTTACCCAATAAGCTTAAGTTTATATACTTTTCTGTTGTGTTAATTATATAATGGCAATAAAGATTATTGGGACGTCACATATCTCTAAACAGAGTATTAAAGACATTATCGACGAAGTTAGTGCTAACCGGCCAGACATTATTGCTTTGGAACTAGATGTTAGAAGGACTATTGCTTTGACTTCAAAGGACCCTAAGAATAAAATAAATTTGAAACAAATTAAATTAATCGGATTTAAAGGATTTATATTTGCTAAAGTCGGACAATATTTTCAGGAAAAGATGGGTCAAATGGTAGGGATTAAACCTGGTTCTGAAATGAAAAAAGCACTTTTGTTAGCACACAAAGAAAAAATTGCTGTTGCTTTAATAGATCAACCTATTGAAATTACATTAAGAAATTTTTCCAAAACATTAACGTGGAAAGAGAAATTTAATTTTGTTAAAGATTTTTTTAAAGGAATATTTCAAAGAGAAAAACAAATTCAAGAATTAGGATTAGAAAATTTAGATTTAAGTAAAGTTCCTGAAGAAGAATTAATTGAAAAACTTTTAAGTCAATTAAACAAAAATTATCCCAATATTTACAAATCTTTAGTTTCTGATAGAAACAGGTTTATGAGTAAAGCACTTTTAAAATTACAAAGAAATAATCCTAACAAAAATATTCTGGCGATTGTTGGTGCGGGACATAAGAAGGAAATGAACAGAATTATTGCTAAAAATTGGCACAAATTGAACTTACCAGAAAATGTTCCGGAACATGAGAAGATTAAGCCGGAAGATTTGGTTTAATTATCTTCCATTAATCTTTTGTATTCTTCTAATGTTACGATTTGTTCTGGTTTGTAATCAGACCATTTTCTGATTCCTGAATGATAAGTTTCAAGTGCACATTCTAATCCAATTTTCATGTCCTGGTCATTATGGTTAAATTCTTCTGTTTTAAATGGTACTATCTCTAAATCAGAAAGATATAAAGAAAGTAATCTATTATTCCCATCTAAAGCAAAATAGGTGAATGGTTGATTTTCACACTTGACAATCCTGGGTGGATTATTAAAAATTCTAGAATTGTCTTCTAAGTGATACCTAATGGAAGTATCAATTAAAAGATTTTCAATTGGTTGAATTTTATTAATGTTAATAAGCATGATCTTCTATTTTTGTTACTATCTTATAAAAGTTACTGGTTTTGTGAAACTAGTATAATTATATGATCTAGAAAAACAAAGTTTATATTAAAATCATTAACTTAAATTTAAACTTGAATAAATGGCTTTAGAATTAAAATTAGTTGGTAGTGGCAATAAGGATTATTTGATGTATTCTATTCTTAGGTCAGGATATTCTAGCCCATTGGGGTCAGCAAAAGCAAGTTTAATTGATGGACATTATGTTTTAAGTGAACATTTTAGTTATGAAAAGGATTTTTGGTACCAAAATGTTGCTTCTGTGTTTGGTGTTGAACATAAATTTTCCAATACGAACAATAAATTGTATTCTCGAATGAGGCAAAGAGCAGAAATCATAGCTAAGAGAGAGAAAAGGACTTTAATTGAAGAGGTTGAAATAATTTATAATTCTCAGTAATTTTTAGTTACCTAATTAAAGACAATAGTTTTATAAAACAGTATTAATAATAAATGTTTTTGACAGGTGATGGTATTTAGTTAGGGTTTTTATTAACTCAGGAAAGTCCACCCACCATAAAAAAGCAACTCTTTGTAAGAAGAGAAAGAGAAATCTTTGGCTCTGGATCAGAAACGACACGTCCTTAAGAATGGAATGATAATGGCGAAGTTTGTTGCGAAACAAACGAGTTTAACCCTTTGACGTCTCTTAAGGGACCGATGAAACGACGAAACCTTGCTGGTGCAAGTTCGTTGAAACGCTTAGTAGAATACTAAAACGAAGTATCGGTATGTTTTTACATGCTTTGGCTTCGACAGAAGGTGGCTTATTCCATTCCTGTCAACTTTTCAATTTAAAGTTATTTTTACAAAAATTATTTAAATTAAACATGAATTAAATGTTAAAATGGCAAGAAATGATCAAGTTAGGATGCCATCTGGTCAAGGTGGATTAACAAGATATTTTGAAGAATCTACTTCTAAGATATCTTTTTCTCCAGCTGCAATAATTGTTATGGCAGTTGTGATTATGGTAGTAGTAATTGCATTACATTACTTTGGTTCAGCGTTACTATAATAACAAATAAAAATTATAACTAAAATAAAGGTGAAATTTGAAAATGTTTCCAGGAGTTAATCCAAGAAAAATGCAACAGATGATGCGTAAAATGGGCATCCAACAACAAGATATTGGTGCTACAGAAGTCATCATTAGAACTCCTGAAAAAGAAATAATTGTTCAAGACCCTTCAGTACAAAAAGTTAACATGATGGGTCAAGAAACTTTTCAAATTTCTGGAACAATAATCGAAAAAGAAATTTCTACTGGTCCAGACATTAATGAAGAAGATATTAACACAGTAATGGGCCAAGCTAATGTTGATAAAGAGACTGCTCTGAAAGCTATTGAAGATTGTAAAGGTGATTTAGCAGAAGCAATCATGAAATTATCTTCAGATGACGAATAGTTAATTAAATTCTTTTTACATAATAATTATTTAAATTTTAATTGGTCAATTAATGTGGATTGTTTATATTTTACTTCAAATAACTTTTTATATCTAAACAACGTGTAATCTCCCTTATGGGTCATTCTACTTTGTTAAGGGACAGAGCTAAGGAACTTTTAAACAGAGCAGATTATCTTCTTAACAAAACTTATTTATTAGTTAAAGAGGAGAAAATATTTCTATCTGTGATGAGGCATTTAATAGTTTGTGTTAACACATTAGTAGATTTAGTATTATATATTGCAAAGGTTAAAGAGCAAATTTCTGAAGTGCCCAAAATAAATCCAAAAAAACTCAGATATTTACATAATCTTAAAAATAAATTTGGATTAAGTAAAAATCAACTATATTTTTTTGATGAATTAATTCAAACATATTCTAAAATATTGGAGATTGAAGATGCAATGAATGAAGAGCTGATTCAGTTCAAAAGACATGGAAAATATGTAATTTGTAAAAAAGATTATAAAGTCGAAGTAATTTCATACTCTTCACTCAATCAAATGCTAAGAAAATGTAAACAATTATTGGCATTTATTGAAAAAAATTTTTGAGGTTTATTAAACTAATGTCAGATTATTCAGTTTTAGATTATGTGATGGAAGCTCGAGAAGAGCTAAAGAGAGTTGAACACATCATTTTTGTAAGTTTAAAGTATACTCGAACTACAGATGTCATTAGAAATGCAGTTTTAAGGTTAGTGAGTTTCTTTGATATGTTATTTGAAGGATATATGGTTGATTCTATTGAAAAAGAAAAACTTGACCGAAGTCCAAAAAGTCCAGCATTAAAAGTTAATAAATTATCTGAATTATATTCTGATGATGAAGAATTACAACGTTACATTACATTTTATTTCTTTTTAAAAGATTTATTGAACAGAGATTATGCTAAAATTAATGAATATAGGCGACATGTTGGTATGTTGTTTAAAATGGAAAATTCTTCAACAATAATTAATATAGATAGTTTAGAAACTTGTAAATATTATGCTTTTGATTTTTATGGTTTTTCTAAGAAATTTTTCGGGTTAAGTAAAGAAGAAGAAGATTAATTCAGTATTTTGGCAATATTTAATATATAAATTTTCATGGATTTTACTAAATTGATGTTTCAAGAACAATAATTATAAATATTAAAAAGAACTTTCTTATGATATGAGGTGTTATGATGACTAGGTTTATTGCTCTTGTTTCAGGAAAGGGGGGAGTGGGTAAAACTTCTTTAACATTAGCCTTAGGGCACGCTTTGGCTAAAGCAGGTAAAAGAGTTTTACTTCTTGATGCTAATTTAGAAACCCCGAATTTAGGTTTACATATAGGTATGATGTCTTCTAGGAAAACTTTGAATCATTTTATGAGAAAAGAAGTTGATTTACATGAAATTGTTCAAGAACATAAAGATTACAAATTTTCGTTTATTCCTTCATCTACTTCTTATATTGAGTTTCAAAAAACTAATCCTCAAGATTTAAAGAAAGTGTTTGATCATTTGCACAATACTTATGATTTTGTACTAGTGGATTCTCCTTCTGGTGTTGGTAATGAAGTTTATCATGTGTTAAAGAACACTGATGAAGCTATAGTTATAGTTAATCCGACTGTTAGTTCAGTAATGGAAGGTTTAAAATCTTCAGAATTGGCAAAATCTCATGGGAATGTATTGTCAGGGGTTGTACTTAACATGACCTCTTGGTTGGCAAGGCATGAAATGAAAGAGGAAGAAGTTGAAAACATTATAGGTTCACAGATAATTGCTAATATCAGGCATGATAAAAAGTTTAAGAAAGCTTTACATAATCAAGCTCCAGTAACTCATTTAAGTCCTTCATCAAGAACTGCTAAAGAAATCAATAAAATTAAAGATCATTTGTTAATGAACTTTGATAATTAATTTAATTGTTTAATTCGATATTAAATAATAAATATTATAAACTGTGCAATTATTTTCAATATTATATAATAATAAAATGAAAAGGAATTATAAGAAAAATCTTGCAAAGAAGGGTTGGTCAGAAGCAGAAATTAAAAGAGTGGAAAAAAGTTTAGAAACTGGGTTTAAACACGAAGTTTATTTTTCAAGAATTTTATTTTATAGTGCTTTAATGTTGGTTGTGTTTGCTAATCTGTTAATTTCTTTAGCAATTATGTTTTTAGCAATAGTTCTTAACTCATTAGCGTTATACTCTATAATTGTGATTACTGCGGCGATGGTTGGATTCTTATACAATTTCTTAATAACTGATATCGGTCATTTAGAAAAGAAACATCACGTGTTTGCAAGTATATTACTCCCTCTGGTTGGTTTATTCAATTTAGCTTTGATTGTAATTGTTTCAAATAAACTTGTTACAGATTTAGGTTTAGGAATAGAACATAATCCTTGGGTTGTTGGGTTTGTGTTTATTGTAGCGTTTATTTTACCAAGTGTAGTTGATAAATTATTTTTTCAAGAGTAATTTTGATAATTCTTTATATTATTAAATGATTTATATTAAAGAAACATTTTTATTGAATTCTTTTAATTATTGAATTCTGTGGAAAAATATAAATTTAGAAAATATGATTCAAAATATGTTAATCTGTTTAATTTAGAGAAAGAAAGGTTGTTTGAAATTGTAAAATTATTTGATCCTAATGTTAAGGTTGAACATATCGGTTCGACAGCAGTTCCTGGTTTAGGTGGAAAAGGAATTGTTGATGTATTTGTTGGGATTTCTAAAAATGTTTTTAATGATAAAATTAAGTTTGATAACATCAAACAAGCATTGATTGATAATGATTATGATTTTCGTGAGAAAGCAAGTTTTCCTGAAAGATTATTTTTTAGAAAAGATTATACTTATGAAAATTTAAGTGGTAATATTGAAACTAAAGGGAGGGTGCATGTTCATTTGGTTGAGTTTGGTGTGGATGAATGGAATAATGTTATTCGGTTTAGAGATGTTTTAAGGGGGAATAAATCAGTTCTTGAACAGTACGTTAAAATCAAACAAGAAGCAGTTAAGTATGCTCAAGGTGAAGGTGAGAAATATCGTGAGTATAAGAAAGGGTTTATTGAAGAGATAAAAAAGAAAATTAAAGATTAAATATTAGTCAGTAGTTGAACCATTCCACCTATCTGGCCCCCTTTGTACATCATTCCATTATCACAAACCATAGTTGTATTACAAGTTATGTGTATCTTTACAAGATTATCTTCACAATAGAATTCATAATGTAGTCTCTCATCTGTGCATTCATTCATTTGAATATTTTCATAATAAGAGGGAGTTTCTTCGTCAAAACAGTAGTCATTATATTTAAAGCCATTTTTAGTTACAGTACTAAATATTGTTTTTTCATTTCCTCCATCTGAATCAACACAAGCAACCTTACTGAAAGATCTAAATGCTTCCCCTGCAACATTACCCTCCCTTGAATAAACAAAGTATAAAGTTGAAATTGTTCCAACACTAACCAAAACTATAGTTAACACCAAAAGTAAATTATGATATTTAAAAAGAAATTTTTTAATTTTACTATTTTTCTTAAGGGTTAAAGTAAAATGTAAATTAACAAAACAATTTATTCTTCTCTTAATAGAATCTCTATAACAGCTGCATAAGCCGGTCTAGCAATGAATACTCCAAAAGATATACCCACTATGGTTGTGAATGCGAAACCTTTCAACAATCCTGCCCCTGCGAACCATAAAGGGATCATACCTGCAGTGGTTGTTAAATATGCACCAATAACAATGAACATTGCGTTTTTGATTCTTTGTTTAATATTATACACTTTTTCTCCACGTAAAGTTTCGTCAGTAATTATGATTAAATGATCTACTGCAGTACCTATCACTATAATAATCCCTGCAAGTGAAGCTAAGTCTAAGTTCCATGCTACTAATGCTGCGAAACCTAAAATTAAAACTACTTCTGAGATTATAGCTAAAGCCATTGGTAAAACAATTTTTAAATTTCTATAACGTACAATAACAACACTGATAACTGCTAAGATTGCAATTACTCCAATTAAAAATAAATTGTTTAAGAATTCTTCACCCAAACTTGGAGATATGGTGTCCATTTTTACTATGTTTAAACTTACTGGTAAACTTCCTGTAGAAATTATTGTTTGTAATGTTTTCATTTCATCTAACGTATTATAAATTGCATCCTGTTGACTTATACCAGACCCAGACCCCGAAATTTGTATGTTTGTAGTTGCTCTACCTTTAAGTTCAGCACCAATTTTTAAACTGTCAACTTCAACATCATCTAAATATAATGTTAAATCTCCACTCAAGTAAGAGTTGCCATTTTCATCCATAACAACATCTAACGCGTCTGTTAGTTCAGCTTGTCTTTCTGCAGCTTCTGGACTTAAAGTTATTCCAAAAAAGAAATTACAATATGATGTTCCATCAGAAAGTTCTGTACATCCACTTCTTGGATCAATTCCAGAACAGTCTGCACTTCTACAAACATAAGTTATATCTTTTTCACCACTGTAAAACACAGTTTCATTACCAATCTTTGCTTCAAATTTTCCTTGTTTAGCTAACAAATCAGTAACTTCGTTTTCTGTAGCTCCTGCAATTTCAACTAAAATATAATCTTTACCACTCAAATCAGATGCAGTTGTAATAATCATGTCAGATAATCCATAAACGTTAAGTCTTTCTTCAAGATTTTCTTTAATCATTTCTAAAACTTCATCATCAACATCTTCACTTGGTTCAAGAAGTACTCTGGTTCCACCAGCTAAATCTAAACCTTTCCTAATATTAGAATTTGGGGCTTCTTCAACTTTAATACCTAAATCAATTTCACCCTCTTCGTTAGTTTGAGTAATTAAACTGTACATATTTTTATTAGTTTCAAGCCGGATTGTTCTGTTTTCTTTTAATTCTGAAACTAAAGTATAATAATCATCTAATGATTCTATATCTTCACTATTAATAGAAATAATTCTTTCTCTTTCTAAAGGTGAATCGTGCGGCGTTGGTCCTTCTATCCCTGCTAATGAAGCAGAAGAATTAACATCAACTGTCCTAATTGCTACGCCTTCTGTTGACCAATTACCTGGGTCGATTGTAAACATGGATACTAATGAAAATAAGATAAATATCAATAACATAATCACTTTCCAATTTTTGAAAACGTTAATAATTTTATTTTTCATTTTGTATTTTTTTATTGTTTAATAAATTTAATTATTTACTTTTGTTTCTTTCTCTCTAAATATATCCTTAAGATTGACATATTCTGTATCCAAGTCATTATCATGTCAACTGCAAGACCAATAAGTAATATTAACATAATCTGTTTAACAACTTCACTTTCTACTAATACAAATGCAATTGTTAATACTGCTAAAGTTGTAGCAGTCATTGTTAAACCAGTACTTAAAGCACCATAAGCACGTTCAATAACAGTTCCATCTTTTTTCTTGAGTAACCTTGTACTTAACAAGATATTTGTGTCAACAGAATAACCTATTAACATTAAGAAAGCAGCTATACCTGATGTGCCTAATTTTGAACCTGTTAAGTTAAATATTGCTAAAGTTACAAATAAATCAGAAACTGCTGCTAATATGATTGCTAATGCTGGAACAATTGATCTGAAATATGCAAAAACAACAACACCCATTAATAAAAATGCAATAAGTAAAACCCATTTAGTTTGTTGGAAAAAACTTTCTCCTAAACTAGACCCCATAACTTCAATACTAAAATCTTCTGAACTAACACCAGTTAATTCTTCAACAGTTGAACTTAATGCGTTAATTTCTTCAGTATCTTGAGCATCAGAATCAATAGAAATACCAATCATTGAACCTGCCGAACTTAATTCCCTTATGCTGATTTCTGCTAAGGGGAAATTAGTTTCCAAGCTTTGTTCTAAACTAGTAATCTCAGGGTCAGTGAATTCTTGATTAATAGTAATTGTAGAACCACCTTTTAGACTTACTCCTTTACTAACAAAATCTCCTGTAGTAGAATATTGTACTCCTACCTGTATTATTGATAATAATAACAATGCAATAGGTATGATTAGAAGTAATTTATACTTTTCCTCATAAAGCTTTTTCAAACTTTTCATAGAAATGGTTTAATTTAAGGAACCTTATATAAAGATTTTGTAATTCGGGGAGTTGAATCAAAAATATAGTAATCTAATAAATTATTTAATCAAACAAGTGTAAATATTGGTTATATTCTTCTTTTTCTTTGAAATTTGTGAAATGAACTTGGTCTCCATAAACTTGATTAATTAATTTAGTTGTGACTTTCTTTTTATCGTTAAAATCAAAATTCAATAATTTGACAATTTCTTTAACTTCCTTTTCTGTAGGACTTTCAACTTCAATGAACCATGGAACTGTGGGATATTTATCAAATTCAATTTTACTATTATTTAATTTGTATGTAACCCTATATTTTTCCATGTCTGCAAATTTTTTCATTCCTAATCTTTCAAAAATTAAACATGCTTTTTCAAAATTACTTGACAGATATTCAATTTCTTCATTAATGTCAAAATATTTTCCTTTCTTTAATCCTTTAAAGACAACTTCTATTTTATCATTAATTTTTCTTACTCTTACATATTGGCTTTTTTTTCTTAAAACCTTTCTTGGGAAATCATAACCTTTAGAATGAACTAAACCTTGACTTATTTTTTTTGCTCCTAATTTTTTGATCTTATAAATGACCTTTTTTGGTTCTATATTTAGGATCTTAACTTCAATTTCTTCCATCTTATTGTTATATGTAATGATCAACTAAGTAACTTTATTGTAAATCTTGGTCTATTCTTTATCTTCTTCTTTTGGTTTTTCTGGAAATTCTTCATCAATCTTTTTTAAATAGTCTTTAACTCGACTTAACACTGAATTTAATATGAAATTTTGTATTTTATCTTCAAAAATCTCGCTAAGATCTGAGAATTCTGTGATTCTATAAAGGTTGGCGTTAGTTTCAATTAAATGTAAATCTTTAAGTCTTTTTAATTGTCTTCTGATGTTAGATGATGCAATCCCTAACATTGGCAATCCTTGAGATTTACGTGCTTCCATAACTTTATTTTTAATTTCTTCAGAATGTAATTCTTCTTTTGTTTGTCTTGCTTGTAATAAAACATAAAAAACATCTACCATAACATCTCTTGAATCACCTGGTTGTAACAGACCTAAAGAGAGACATAATCTTCTAACTAATTCCCTCTCAGAAACGTTTGGCTTTTCATAACGCCTAAGTGTGATCTCCGCTAAAGGAGTATCAATACTAATTTTCCCCATTTTTTATTCCCCTTTTTTTAATATCTATAAATAACCCCTTAATTTATTATAGATTAATTAATTTTTTTATTTTTATTTATGTAAATACCATAACTTAATAATCTTATCATTTCCTTTTTGATTAATTTCATCTACTCTGGCAAAATATCTTCTTTCTAATTGTATAATTTTACCCACTTTTAATTTACACATACTTTCTTCACCTAAACCTTTAATCATATTTCCATCTTCCATTAAAACTTCAACATTAACATTTTTTTGTTTTGAACTTTCTTTAGTTGGTAACCAATGAATAATTGAACCTTGTTTACTTGATTTTTTATAATCTTCATAACTTTCAGAAACAAATTTCCATTTACTATTTTTAATCTCAAAATTACAATAATCCATTAATCTGTGGATATGATCTTCTGATAATCTTTTAAGATCAGATTCAGAAATGTGGACTTCTAAAACCCCATTTGAATCTTTTTTTAATTCAAAAAACCTTTTTCCCTTTTTTGGAAAGTCCGGGTGAAAATCAATTTCAACTTTTTTATCAATCGCATTTTCAATATTAATTTCAACAGGGTTATCAATGAAAAAATATCTGTTAGATTTTGGTTCAATAATCTCTTTATTAAATGAATTAATATTTTTCCAGAATTCTTTTTTACTTACAGTTTTATCATTAAGACTTAATCCTATCTCAGTAGCATACTTTCTGAAAGCGCCAGATTGGTATCCTCTTCTTCTTAATGCCATTAAAGTTGATAATCTAATGTCATCCCAACTTTTGTATTCACCTTGTTCAATTGCAATTCTAGTTTTGGAGGTACTCAATTTGAATCCTTCAAAATTGATTTTACCCCAATGTTTATATGTTGGTGTTTCCCATCCAAAATAGCTCATAATTAAAGCTTCTTTTTTACCATTGTCAGCATGATCTTTTCCATTAAGAACGTGTGTTAAACCTAATTTGTAATCATCAATTGCAACAGAGAAAACCATTAAAGGCCAGACCCTATTTTTTTTACCAGTTTTAGGATGAACATGTTCATTAATTCTCATAATTGGGAAATCCCTCATTGCTGGATTTTTATGTTTAATGTCTGTTTTTAATCTGAGAACTGATTCTCCTTCCGCATATTCGCCAAACATTTTAGCATAACGAGTTTGATTTTCTTTTACTTCTAAATTTCTACAAGGGCAAGATTCTCCTTTATTTTTCATTTCACGCCATTTGTCTGCATTACAAGTACAAACATATGCTTTGTGATTATTAACCAGAATTTCAGCATGGTCATAGTAAATTCCTAATCTTGATGATTGAACAATCACTTGGTCAACATTATTATCTGTTAACCATTTACAATCTTCTTCAATTAATTCATAAGCAGGAGAATAAATATTTTCAGGATTTGTATCTTCAATTCTTACAATAAATTTACCTTTATACATTTTAGTATATTCGTAATTAAGGGATGAACCATATGCATGACCAATGTGTAATGGCCCACTAGGGCTAGGGGCAATTCTTACAACTAACTTATTCACTTCTGCATTAGGCAGTTCTTTCAAAGGTCCTTCAATTTTCTTTTTCTTTTCTTCTTTAATTAGGAGTTCTGGAGCAAGCTCTTGTAATTTTGATTTAATTTGTTCAATTGATAATTTAGAAACTTCTTTTTCATTAACTTCATTGATTGTTATCATCAAGCTTTTCATATCATTTTTTAATTCTGGGTTATTCTTAAGAACGGAACCTAAAATTGCTTTTGGATTAGCTTTTCCACCGAAATCTAAAGCGTTTTTTAATAAATATTTTAAGATAATTTTTTTCATCAATTATCAGAATGAGAGTATTATTATTAAATGTTTTTATTTTTGATAGATGGTGTTATTAAATTAAATGTTTTTATATTTTTAATTTTAAGTTCATAAGTTTATTTTTTTAAATTAAAAAGGTTTTATATACTTGATTGAATTTAATATTTATATGGGGCCTTTAACGATAATAGCATTGGTTTTAGGGGGGTTGCTTATATTAAGAATATTATTACATTTTGTTATGCCAAGTTTAAGGTTAGGCATTGGTTTTTTATTAATCATTGCAATAATCATCTTGGCCGCAGTAATTGGATATTTGATATATAATGGTGCAACACTCTCAGAAATATTTGTTTGGTGATAAATATCTTATTTTATTCTTTTTTTAAAAATATATTCTGTAGAATAATTTAAATAGTAAGAAAAGTTACTTTTATAGATGGATTTGATAATTATTTTAATTGCTATATCTTTTTTAGCAGTTATTTTATCTAAACCTTTTTTTAACAAAATAAATGTACCTATAAGTCTTAGTGCAATGTTTATTGGAATTGTTTTAGGTATTTTTCCAATTTGGCAAGAAACTGCAAAAAGTGAAGGATTTTCTTCATTAGCTAATGTAGGTATGCTTTTTTTGATATTTTCATTAATATTTCAGGTTCATAGATCTAAACGTAAAAAAGAAAAAGAGTTTAGAAAATATTTAGTTAAATCAGGAATTCTTATTGTTACTTTAGAGCTATTAATCTTATTTCCTTTAGTTTATTTCTTTTTGGAAAATAATTTTTTAAGTGCTTTACTTGTAAGTTTAATATTTACTACTGTTGCTGAACCTTTAGTAATCCCGTTCTTGAAAAAATTTAAAATTGTAAACACTAAACTTGGAAAGTCGATTATAGGGATAGGTGTTCTTGATAATGCGTTTGAGTATATAGTAATATTGATTGCTAGTTTTTCAAGTATTAGTGGCAATGCAGATTTTAAGACTTTATTAATCACTTTATCTTCAACAGTTGTTGCTTTTATACTAATTAGACAATTTTCAAAAACGAAGTATGTTGAAGAATTTATTATTAAATTGGATTCTAGTAGATTATTTCTTTTATCAATAGGGACCTTGTTTTTATTTGGAGGGATTTTATCTTTTGTTGAACTTGAATTTTTAGGAGCAGTAATTGCTGCATTTTTAATGAGAAATGTGGTTAAAGATTTACCTAAAAAACATACTGATGGATTAAGAGAAGTGATCAATGTAAGTTCTGATGGTTTATTTGGTCCAATATTTTATTTATGGGTAGGCCTTTCAACAAGTTTAGGATATATTGTTCAAAAACCAATGCTTGCAATTTTGCTTGTGGTAATAGGTTTATTTGCAAAGATAATTCCAGTGCTTATCGCAACAGTAAAAGATATGAATTTACATTCTTCATTAATTTTAGGTGTAGCGTTAAAGTTTGGTTCTGGGATCGTATTTATTAAACTATTATTTGAAAAAGCGGTGATCTCTGAATTAACTTATACTTTAATTATTGCTGCAATTTTGATATATAGGATTATCATCCCTCTTTTACTTGGTAACTTGATCAAAGGATGGAGAAAACAAATTGTTTGAATTAGGTTAACATTTTAGAAACTTAATTTTTAAATAAAAAGAAAATTCAGCTTAATGACTATCTCCTCTGTATATCAATTTCTTCATACGCATTACAAAATCAGCAGCTTCTTTATAATACAATTCATACTCTTGTCCTTTAATCTCTTTAATCTCTCTGTGGGTAATCATTTTACTAATTTTATAAAATCTATTCATAGTTTCAACATATTTTGGTTCAAGTAATCTATTTTTAACAAATACTTTGTTTAACATTTCTGCGGCATGGTCTGGACTTGGTGGTATTTGTTTATGTTTCATTAATGCTGCATGTGCTGAATCAATTACTGCCCAATATAAATCTAAAGTTGCTTGTAATAAGTGCCACCTAGAATTTGTTAAGGTTCTTGGAGCTCTTGAGAAATATCTCCATACACTTTCTTCACTTGGTCTAATTTTACCATTTTTCATTAAACTTTGTAATGGCTTGAAAAATCCTAAGTCATATAATGAAACTCCATCTCTTAAAATGTTGGTAACTACTGGGTCTCCAGCTCTAGCATAATCCCAAAATGAACTTAGGGTCATAGATGTGATATGTAATCTAATAGATGTTTTTGCAATTAAATTTTCAATAATAATTCTGTATGTTTCGACAAATTCTCTAGTCATTTTAAACTCTAAATCATCGCCAATTATTAAGATATCAATATCACTCACATTTGTACTTTGTTTTCTGGCTCCACTACCAAACAAAACAGAAGCTGCAAGAAAATTTCCCAACTCTTTGCTAAGTTTGTTTGTAAAATGGTTAGCTATTTTAAGATCTTCAGTTGGGTAAAGGTTAACATTTTCATTTACTTTCTTACCTATTTTAAATTCCATACTTAATAAATAAAATAAGTTTAGATTTATTAAGCTTTGTTAATCATTGTAAAGTAAGAAATGGTTATTTTAAAGTAAAGAATTGAAAATAATCAGATATAATTGTTAATACTTAGAAATGTTTTTAAACTAACAATTTGGTCCTTTATTATAAAATGGAATCAACTAAAATTCATAAAGTAATAATTATTGGTGGTGGTCCTGCTGGATTAACTGCTGCAATATATGCTGGTCGAGCCGAAATGCAACCTTTGGTAATTGAAGGGTTTGAACCTGGCGGACAGTTAATGATAACAACAAAAATTGAAAATTTTCCAGGTTTTGCAGAACCAGTAGATGCAAGAGAATTGATGGGGAATATGCGTAAACAAGCTGAAAGTTATGGAACTAGTTTTATCTCAGAGAATGCAACAGAACTTGATTTGTCTAAACAACCTTACGTTGTCAAAGTTGGTGAAAAAGAATTTCAAACTAAAACAATTATTATTGCTACTGGTGCTAAAGCTCGTTGGATGGGGTTAGAATCTGAACAGAAAATGATTGGTAGGGGTGTTAGTGCTTGTGCAACTTGTGATGGTCCTTTTTTCAAAGATAAAGAAGTCATAGTAGTTGGTGGTGGCGATTCTGCAATGGAAGAAGCTAATTTTTTAAGTAAATTTGCATCGAAAGTTACAGTAATTCATCGGAGAGAAGAATTCAGAGCATCAAAAGTTATGGTGGAAAGAACTAGAGAAAATCCTAAAGTTGAATTTCTTTTCAATTCAGTTGTAGAAGAAGTTCTTGGAGAAAGCGAAGGGAAAGTAACTGGTGTTAAACTAAAAGATACTAAAACTAGTGAAATAACAGAATTTAAATGTGATGGTATGTTTTTAGCAATAGGTAGGATACCTAACATCGAACTTGTTAAAGACAAATTAAAAACTGATGAAAACAATTATATTGTCACAGAAACTGATTCTTCTAAAACTAGTGTTGAAGGGGTATTTGCAGCGGGTGATGTGCAGGATTATACTTTTAGGCAAGCAATAACTTCTGCTGGAAGTGGTTGTATGGCTGCAATAGAAGTAGAAAGATTTTTGAATGAAAGGTAAAATATAACTTATTTTGAAATAAAATGAAAAATAAAACAATATTAATTATTTTAATTATTTTATCTATTTTAGGGTTATTAACTTCCCTTTATTTGACGAATTTACATTTTAATAAAGTAGATAGTATCTGTGATTTTAATCAAAAATTTTCTTGTACTGATGTAAGTAGGAGTGCGTATGCAAAAATATTTGGTGTTCCTGTTGCGATGTTAGGTGTTATTGCATATTTAGGTTACTTATTTGTACCAGCAATGTTATTGAAAAAATTTAATTTCAAAAGGATCCATAGTTCGTTAAGTGAATTGTTAATCACTAAATATTATTTCCTTTTTGCACTATTTGGATTATTCTTTTCATTATATTTAACTTATCTGGAACTTGCAACGATTCATGTTATCTGTCCATTATGTCTAGTCTCCCAAACATTAGTAATAATGATTTTATTTTATGGGTATTTGTACTTTGATAGAATCAAAAGAGCAAACATAAATAAAGATTAAGAATTTACTATTATCAAAATTATGGTTATAAAGGTGTTTAAAATGTTAGATAGAAAAAAGAAAATTAATTTAATCGTGGTTATTTCTGGAATAGTTTTGTTAGGATTAATATTTTATTTTAATTCAAATGGCAGTTCTAGCCAAACTGATAATGTTGAAGAATTAGCTAAATGTATTACTGATTCTGGTGCAAAATTATATGGTGCATATTGGTGCCCTCATTGTCAAGAACAAAAAGATTTGTTTGGTGATGCTGTTGAATACTTACCTTATGTTGAATGTACTGAAGAAGCAGAAGCTTGTGCAGCAGCAGGAATTCAAGGGTATCCAAGTTGGGTTTTGGGCGATAGAACTGTTTTATTAGGTGGACAAGATCTTGAAACTTTAGCTGAAGAAACTGGATGTTGAATTAATTTAATTTTTTATAATTTCTTTTTAATTAATTTAAGTTTGTTAAAAAAGGATTATGGGCAGTTTGTTCCAAAAACTATTTAAATCAATGCAAAACAATAAACAAAATCTCATTTAAATGGGGGATTGATAAAAATGACAAAATTTAAAGTTATACATTTTAAAAATGATTGTATTAGTTGTGGTGCTTGCGCAGCAATAAATCCTGACTTTTGGTCGTTGGACGAAGATGGAGTTGCACATCTTAAAGGTTCAAAAGAAGTTGAAGGTCAATGGGAATTAATAATTGAATCAATTGCAGACATGGCTAGTAACAAAGAAACTGAAGATGCTTGTCCAGCACAAGTGATTAAAGTTGAAGAAGTTGAAGAATAACTTTTTTTAATATTTTTATTTTTTCAATCAATTTTACTTTCTTTTTTTAATGCGTGGTAAAATGCTATATTGTGATGTTGTAACCTTTTAAGAATTTGATTATGTTTCTTTACTAATTTATGGATATCTTCTTTTTTACTTTTATGTTTATCGTAATGCTTCATTTTTTTGTTAAGATCACTAGCTTTATGGTGTTTTTCAAGATGCTTATCAGCATGTTTACTTAATTTTTTAATTTTTTTATTAATGGAAACTAACTCTTTTGAATAAACATACAAATATCCCGCTTCTGAACTTAAAATCATTTTTTCAGTTTTTTCCCATCTTTTTTATGTCTAAAATCTTTAACACGATTATTTTTTTTATTAACAACTCTTCGTTCTTTAGTTTTTTTACTATTGCTATTATTATTATTATTATTATTATAACTATCTACTTTATTTTTGATGTTTTTTTTACTACTTTGAGCTGTTTGGATATCAGACGGTTTCTTTTTTATAATAATCATACAATGATCTTTTTCATGCGGTTCTAAATTACGATAATCTACAATTAAATATTTTTTTTCAATTTCATCTCTAACTTCTTGAAAAATCTCTTTCGATTTTTTCTTAATGTTAATACTTCTTGCTTTAACTGAGATTAGCCCGAATCCTTTTTCTTTTAAGAACAAATCACAATTTTTTAAGAAAATTTCTGCTTGATTTTTTTGAGAAATATCTTGAAAAACAACATCTGCTTGACAAATTCTATCTTTGTACTGTTCAGGGTGATTTGCATCAGCTAAAATTGGAACAATATTATTTCTTTCTTTACTTAAAAAAACTAAATCTCTCATAACTTCTGGTGCTGGATCAATTCCAAAAATTAATCCTTCTTTGCCAACCATGTCTGAAACATATGAACAAGTAAAACCATGTGATGCGCCTAAATAAAGTATTACATTGCCCTCTCTAATGCCTGTGTTGGGACATCCATTTCTTACGCTGGCAGCTAATTTACTTCTTTTTGGTTCCCATTCCCTAAATTCGTCAGTTCCTTGTCTGATTATTCTTTCACCAAAATGTGATTTAGCTGGTCTTAAAATAGATTTAGTGTAAAGTCTTTTTCTCATGTCAGAATATATCTGAAAAATTCCATGTTCTTTAATTTGGTTTCTATTTCCCATGTTTCTCAATTTTTTAGTATTATTAATTTAGATTCAATAAATTTAAAGGAATTGTTATATTTAAAACTATTTATTTTTTTGACATTTTAAGTCAAAACAAACTCTAAAAGTGTATGGTGCATGTTGTCCACATTTAATGGTGTTAATTATATCTATCTTGAATCCTAACCTGTCACATAAATTTATAATTTTAATCTTTTCATTATCAATATCTTTTTCGTTTAGGAAAGAGTAAAGGTGAATTATCCCTCTATTTTTGATTTTTGGTAATGCTATGTCCAGAAACTCTTCGCTAGTTTTTGGTAAGGGCATTAGTATTCTATCAAACTTTTTATCAATGTTAGGGAGGACTGTTCTAACATCTCCATTAATTAATTCAATAATCGTATTCTGGTTGTTATTTTTACCTTTTTTCTGGTTAATACCATTAATCTTATTTAATTTCACATTATTTAAAGCAAATTTATGGGCATCAGGATTAATTTCGATACCTATTATTTCTTTAGCTGGGCTGTTTTTTGCTAAAACTAATGGGTAAGGTAAACTACCTGAAAACATTACCAAAATTTTTTCATTTAGTTTAACTTGTTTAGCGATTCTTAACCTTTCATTAGCAAGTCTAGCTGAAAAATAAGTTTTTTCAATATCTAATTTTAATCTAATCCCATTCTCAAAATGAGTAGTTTCTTTTTTATTTTTTCCCGCAATGACTTTAACTTTCCTTGTTCTAAAAGTTCCAGAATGAATTTCTGTTTTTTTAACTATAGTTTTGATCTGTTTATTTAATTTAAGATAAACTTCTGCAATCATCTTTTCCTTTTTTTCAAGTTCTTCAGGGATTTCTATAATCATTATGTCTCCAACAATCTCTTGGGTTTTTGGAATAAGTTTCATTTCTTGTGAATTTAATTTTTCTTTAAGAAGATCCTCTAAACTTATCTTTTTCTCCTTTTCTTTTAAATTTATTTCAATAAGTTGGGATTTAAAATCATTTAATTTAATTTTATAATCATTTTTTTTAATTTCTTCTTTTACTGGGAAGAATATTTCACCTTGTTTTACTTTTGATGTGAAATTTGTGTCAATTAGGTTTCTCTCTAATAAGAACTGTTTAAGATTCTCTGCATTTTTAAGTTTAGTTTTTGCCGATAACATATATTTTGTAACCTTACTTTTAGATTAAATGTTGCCTACATTAAAAAGCTTTATATATTTTTGAAAGTATCAGCTAAATAATGAAAAAGAGGACCCAAAAAAAGATTAAAAAAAGAAGTATTGAATTCATTAAATCATTTTTTCAAATAATTTGGGAAATAGTTGTAATGGTAAGTAAGAGTTTTGTTTACTTATATAATGGATTAGCTTTTATTGTGGAGAAATTTTTTGAATTTATTAGTTGGTTATTTAGTAAATTATTTTTTGAGATGAAAAGTAAGCATGGTAATAATTCTAAACATGAAATGAAAAGTAATAGTGAAGAAGTTGTAGATAAAAAATCAAGAAGCAAAGTTAGCATTGAAGAAGAGATGGATGTTAATAAAACCAATAAAGGCACTTTATCTGAAAAGATTAATAAGATATTTTCTAAAAATAAAAGGGAACTTTCTAAACATGAACCTTTGTCTCAAGATTTTGAAGTTATAAGGAATAAAAAGGGGAAATTGGATGTTTTTGAGAATTTTCTTTACACTAATAAAAGTACAATAGGTATAATTCTCGGTGCAAGAGGTACAGGTAAGAGCGCTATTGGTATGGCTTTATTGGAAAATTTTGCGGTTAAAACTGATAAGAATATTTATGCAATGGGATTTAAACAAAGTGCTTTACCACGTTGGATTGAAGTTGTTAAAGAAATTAGTCAAATAAATAATAATTCTATCCTTCTAGTTGATGAAGGAGGGGTTGAGTTCAGTAGTAGGGATGCTATGAGTAATTCTAATAAATTACTCTCTGAAATTCTTCTTATTGCTAGGCATAAAGATCTTAGTGTGATGTTCATAACTCAAAATTCTTCGAATTTAGAAATTAATGCTATTCGTCAAGCAGATTATTTAATTTTGAAACCTAGTAGTTTATTACAAAAAGATTTTGAAAGAAAGAAAATTAAAGATGTTTATTCAAAAGTTGATATTGATTTTGAAGAGTTGAAAGGTGAACAAGGCTTAACTTACTTTTATTCTGACAAATATTGTGGATTTATAAAAAATAATCTTCCTAGTTTTTGGAGTGAGAAAGTTAGTAAAGGTTATTCTGGAAAATAAGTTAAACGCACTCTTTTTTTTTGTATTAAATTACTTTTTCTTCTTTCATTTTTAGAAACTTTTATAACTAAAAAATGTTTATTTATATTTAAGTTATTATTATTTAACTTAAATATAAGAGGTGAACAAAAGGATGGCTAAGCGAAAAACAAAACGTTCTGTTAAGAAAATTAGTAAGCCTACTAGTTCTGATATCTCTGACAAAGCTGTAATTTATGTATTAGTAGCGGTAATTTTAGTAGCTTTGTTAAGTCTTGCATTGTACATGTACTATGCTGATCAGGCTGAACCGGAGATAATTGCAGGTAGTATGGGTGAAGTAAGTTTAGAAATCATCGAAGCTCCAATTGAACAAATTGAAGATAGCGATGGTAATGGTGAAGTAAGTTTAGAAATTATTGAACCTGTAATTGAAGAAGTGGCTGAAGAAGTAGTAGTTGAAGAAGTTGAAGAAGAAGCAATTACTGAGTAAATTTAAAATAAAATAAAAAATAATCCTAACAAAGGAGGTTAGATAGAAAATGAATAATAAAACAATCGTTGCTTTACTTGCAGTAGCTCTTGTAGTTTCCTTAACTGGAACCATTATGAGTGTTAGTGA
>Ga0209042_1000439_pt1 | contig 45770 bp, 36 predicted proteins | sample SaaInlV_200m_DNA_6_FD_184649 | JGI IMG/M metagenome (GOLD analysis project Ga0209042, IMG submission 184649) | Marine microbial communities from expanding oxygen minimum zones in the Saanich Inlet - SI037_S2LV_200m_DNA (SPAdes) (version 2) | ecosystem: Environmental > Aquatic > Marine >...
TGTATTTTTGATGATATTTCTATTTCTTTCATGCAGTAAATGCTTTTGTATTAGACAAATGAAAAAAATAGAAATATCGCAAAAAGAGATGTTTTTAATTTTGAACTGTTTTCTTAGAGGCACTACTTAACACTTTAAATTTTTATATATGAAAAAGATATCAATTTTCAGTTTAGTAGTTCTTGCATTTGCAATTATGAATTCTTGCTCCTCAACCAAAAATACTGGAATGAATAATATGGTAGCAACAATGCTAGTGGACGAACCTATTCCAGGAGTTTGCGACAATTATCAAGTGATTGCGATTCTACCATTTCCAGGGAACGGACAGGTAAAAGCTCAAGCCCCATTTACTGATCAAGAAATCGAAGAGCAGTTGAATTCTAATGTTAATTTTTTACTAGATAAGCCTGATTACCATGATAAAGGGATGGTTAATTTGATTATTAATTGCAAAGGTCAAATGGTTCGCTGTGAAATCGATAATAAAACGAAAAATCCAGAGTTAGATGAACAAATAGTTGCTGTATTTGCAAAATTAGAAAAATGGATAGCTGGAACAATTAATGGTAAATCTGTAGATACATCTGTACTTTACAGCTTCAAAATTGAAAATGGTAAAATATCTCTTTAAATCCAAAGTGAAAAACCTTTGCCAATAAAGGCTCGAAAGCAAGTGGAAAATAGGCGTTAAAATGAAACGAGAAATACTGACATTATTAGCATTGATTATGATTAGTAATTTGGTAAGTAGCCAAAATATTATTGATCAAATACTAACAAAATCAGGTGATACAATTTGTTGTAAGATCACACTAATAAATGATCAGAATATTTTCTACAGCTATCAAAAAAGGAAAACAGAGAAACATGATTATATCTCTCATAATGAAGTGCTAAGTTGCATTTGGGCAAGTAAAGACGAAATCACACCAGAAAACAATGATAAAAAAATTATCCCCTATTATTCAACTACGTATTGGCGATTAGGGATTAATGCAGTACAACAATTTAATTATCCAATTTTACATTCAGTTGTTGCATTAAATTTATCGAAAATGAATCATCTTATTTACTTTGGACCAAATTTCAACATACTATTAAATAATTACTTCGGTGATGAAGTAGTAATAGCTGACTCCGAGAAAAATTCTATTGGAATTAATTTTGGCTACAGATATATTGTTGATTCAGAATCGAAGAGAATGAACTTTTTTATGCAATTGGATTTTTCAATTTATGAAGTTAAATATAAAGAATGGGGAGGACATGGGACAGGTTTTAAAGACACGAAAAATGTGATTGTTGAGAATAATGGAAGTATTGGACTAAATTACAAAATTTCAAATAGTGTAGAACTTTTTGGTGGAATTGGACTTGGAAGTACAGAATATTTTTTCCTGATGCTGGAGCATTTAATTCCTCATTCATTTGTTGGACTACATTATAAATTTAAATGACAAAACTTGCGGTACCTAAAGCAAATGGCAGACTATCGGTCATATAGAAAATGAATACTAAAACTAAAACATATAACAAATCAACTAAACTTTGAGTAGCATTCGGACATGTGCCATAGCTGCAAAACATTGGCATTAATTGAAAGAAGCAACCTTCAAACCATAAAACCCACCTTAGATAAAAATTGACAATTATGAAAAAAAGTTGGATAAGAAAAATAGTTGGAGGATTAAGTTTTACATCGGCAATGTTTATTTTTCAAGCTTGTTACGGAACACCTCAAGATTTTGGACTTGATTTATTTATTGAAGGGCAAGTAAAGTCTAAAAATTCAGGATTAGCAATTAAAGGGATAAAAGTTTCAGTGGCAGAAAATATGCAATATGAATTGACAGACAAAGATGGCAAATTTTCGTTTTACACAGAAATGCTAGAAAGTTTAACACTTCAATTTCAAGATATAGATTCTATTCAAAATGGACTGTTTGCAGACAAAGATACTGTCTTGACTCAAATAAATGAAAGCGTAAACTTGGATATAGCCATGGAAGAAAAATAAATGCTTTCATCACTAAAAAAATATAGTTTTAGAAAATTCAGAGAATCGGAAACTAAAATTCACGAACTGAATTACTTGTTTTGGGAATGTACTACAAGATGTAATCTGAATTGTTTGCATTGTGGTAGCGATTGTTCCAAAGATAGTTTGCATAAAGATATGCCTGCACATGATTTCTTTCAGGCTATTGATACAATTAAAAATATACCTCAAAATTTCACTGTTGTATTTACAGGAGGAGAACCTCTTTTACGCAACGATTTAGAGCTTTGTGGAAAAGAATTACGAAAACGAGGATTTAAATGGTCTATTGTTTCAAACGGTCATTTATACAATAAGGAAAGGCATATTTCATTACTAAATGCAGGAATTGGTGCTTTGACAATCAGTTTAGACGGACTCAAAGAATCACATAATTGGTTGAGAAATAACAGCCATAGTTTTGAAAAAGTAATAAATGCAATTGAATTAGCATCATCTTCTAATCGAATAAACTTTGATATTGTAACTTGTGTTAATCAAAAGAATTTCAATGAACTAGAACAAATCAGGGAATTATTGATTTCTAAAAATGTAAAAGCTTGGAGATTATTTACAATTATTCCAATCGGAAGAGCCGCTCATAATTCTGATTTATCTTTGACAGATAAGCAATTTGTTGAATTAATGGATTTTATAACTAAACATCGAAAATCGAAAGAGATAGATATAAAGTTTAGTTGTGAAGGATATGTAGGAAAATATGAACCACATGTAAGAGATTCCTACTTCTTTTGCAGAGCAGGGATTAATATTGGTTCAATTCTAATTGACGGTTCGATTTCTGCCTGTCCCAACATTGATAGGTCTTTTATACAGGGAAATATTTGCACGGACAATTTTTATGAAACTTGGAAAAGCAAATTTCAGCCATTTCGAAACAGAGAATGGACAAAAACAGGTCAATGTGAAACATGTACAGATTATAAGGATTGTAAAGGTAATGGATTTCATAATTGGCATGGAGAAAAGAAAAATGTTTTAGTTTGCCATAAAGAAAAAATAAGATAAATAACGAAATGCCAACACCCGAGAATATAAAAACACCGTAAAATACCAAGTCCCAATTTTTCATCGGGATTAAATTAAACCTAAGCCAGCGAGGATTTTGGAGAGTGGCGAAATTTCCGGTTTGTTTTCCAAAGATGTTGGGTTTAATAATAAATTGAGTATGAATAATATAGCTTGATGCTAATTTGGGTTTTCCTAAATGAGCAATATTTTATAGAACAATAAAAGTTGAAATCATGAGACATATTTACATAGTTCTATTTTTAGCAATTGTTTCAATGACCACTTTTGCTCAACGGCTAAATGTAACTTCATATCCAGATTCAATTGACAGGAAGCAATTAAATACCACGATAGGAATTGAAGTTGGCTCATACCTTGTTGGTCTTTCCTTTTTGCAATATATCTGGTATAAAGACCACAAGCGTGTTCCTTTTCATTTTTATGACGACTCAAAAGGATATTTACAAATGGATAAATTTGGACATGCATTTGGAGCATATAAAGAAAGCTATTTTGCTTACCACGCATTGCGAAGAGCTGGAGTAGATAAAAATAAGGCCCTGATTTATGGAGGTCCAATAGGTTTAATTTTTCAAAGCCCGATTGAAATTTTTGATGGACTGTATGAAGGATGGGGGTTTTCTTGGTCAGATATGATAGCAAACACATTCGGTTCGCTACTGTTTGTAACTCAGGAGGCTGCATTTAACGAACAGGTATTTTTGATGAAATTCTCCTATTTACCCAGTATATATCCAAATTATCATACGCATCTTGGAGAATCCCATTTAGAACGTTTTTTTTTAGATTATAATGCTCATACATATTGGCTATCAGGCAATATGCAAAAACTAACAGGATTAAAAAAAATTCCTTCATGGATCAATTTAGCTTTTGGATACAGTGCAAACGGGATGATATATGAGTTTGAAAATCCTAAGTATTATTTGGGTGAGCCCTTTCCTAAATTAGAAAGATATCGTCAATATATTTTTTCATTAGACATTGACTTTTCCAAAATTCATACAAATAAAAAATGGTTAAAAATTGTATTTAGAGCAATTAACCATATTAAGGTTCCATTTCCTTCTATAGAATTTAATAAGGTTGATGGTGTGAGCTTCAGACCAATATATTTTTAGAAACTATGCTCAATCGAGTAGGCAGATGATGCTGAAAATAGTAACCAGTACACCTCTCCCACCACGCCCATTGTATCGGGAAATGATTCTCGTACTTAGCGGTTCATCAAGCAAAATAAAATTTGAGTTGATACTCTGATGGCATATCTCTTCGGAATTAATGGAAAAAAGACAAAAATAGTTTGCAAGCTTACAGAATTCTTGTATTTTTGTAATGGTATTTTTAATTTAAATTAATGTTTAGCAAAGTCAATCAATATTAGAACATGAAACAAATATGACAACTGAAATATACACTCAGGCATCAAGCACAAAGTTCAATGATATTGCTAATCCTTTCGACGATATGGCATTTAAAACAAAAAATAATAAAGAAATAAACGGAAAATTCCGTTTATACTAATGTTAGGTACAATTTTAAGACTCTCTGACAACAAGAACTGAATTAGAACAGAAACATATGTATTCTAAAAACAAAATTAAAAATGCAGGAAAGACTTTTAAGTCAAAAGAAACTCAAACTCCTGAGAAAATTCAAGAAGCATCAGATGTATTGACGTATTGGCGTTCAATACATGGAAAAATGATAGAAAAATTTCAAGAATGCTTGATAAAAAAATCATTAGAAATTGACTCAAAAGCAATAATTGCAAAGAGGTTAAAAAGAACACCCTCAATTGTTAAAAAACTTAGACGGCTAAATCATATTCAACTTTCATCTATGCAAGATATTGCCGGATTAAGAGTTGTAGTGTATTCAATACCTAAAGTTAAAAGATTAGTAAAAGCTTTAAAATCAAATGATTTTGCACAAAAGTTAAAAAATGAAGACGATTATATAGTGCAGCCTAAAGAAAGTGGTTATAGGGGTATACATCTAGTTTTTGTTTATAGAGATGAAGATAATCCAGAACTGGATGGTTTATTAGTAGAAGTTCAAGTAAGAACCGTTGTTCAACACGCTTGGGCAACAGCCGTAGAAACAATGGGTACATATCTGAACACCCAACTTAAATTTAACGAAGGGAAACAAAAATGGCTTAAATATTTTGCTCTAACCAGTTCTGCATTTTCATTTGTTGAAAAAACAAATCAATTAACTAAATATGCTCATTTGTCAGAGTTCGAAACGTATAATCAAGCTGTTTATGAATTTAGATATAATCAAATCGAAATTAAGCTAAATGCATTCTCTCAGGTTTCTAACGCTATTTGTGAAAAAGAAGAATTAAATGGAAAATACAACTTAGTCCTACTTGACATCAAGAAAAAATATGTAAATATTGAAGTTTTCGAACCAGAAAGATTAGACGAAGCAAATGTTAGGTACACTGATTTAGAAAAGGAATATAGCAACAATGATAATTTTCAAGTTGCTTTAGTCTCTACTGAAAACATACAAGAATTGAGAGATGCGTATCCTAATTATTTTCTCGATACTCACTTGTTTATGAAAAAAATGGCAATTGTTCAACGCCGTTTTGATAAAATAAAAAAAAGTGCCTAATCGAGTAGGCGGCTGATGGCAAAATAGTCACCAGTGCACCTCTCACAGCTCTGCTGAGCCTGCCGAAGTACCACTAAGCGTACGGGTCTCGTACTTAGTGGTTCATTAAGCAAAAGAAAATTTGAACTAATGCTCAAATGGCATATCGGGATTTAAGGAAAAAGACAAAAATACTTTGCGAGCTTACAGAATTCTTATATTTTTGCAAAAGTGTTTCCGGTTTGTTTTCCGAAAATTAGATAATTTTTGTCTAATTTTTCCGACAATTATTTTAGCTCAAATTCATTTTTTTCTCCATCTTTACATAATTTATTAAATTAATAAAGATGAACTTGCATGATTATTACTGAATTAGCTTCCTTGGATTTAGTTCAGCAAGTCATAGCACATAGTAGCATAGCGTTCATTAAGGCAAAGAGTTGTATATATGAAAATAGCAGAAATCAATATAAATCAGAATAAGGAACGGCTACCTGCCATACTTGCTGCAAATTATGGGCAAGGCAATGAGAGTATCTAAAAAAGTTATATGATTAATTATTATTCAGAAATATTAAACTCAAGCAATCTGGAAAAATGCTATGAGATAGCGCCACCCAGAGTAAAACAATTTTTGCAAGCTGAAATAAACTTTGTATTAAACAGTATTAAACATAATGACCTTGTTTTAGATTTAGGATGTGGATATGGTCGTATTGCTTTTAGATTATTAGAAAAAGCAAAAAAAGTAGTTGGTATTGATATTTCAAAAGACAATGTACAATTGGCTAAAAAAACCGCTCTGTCCAATAATAAACTTGAATTTTATGTTATGGATGCTAAGAAACTAGACTTTCCTGATAGTTACTTTACTACTACTATATGTGTTCAAAACGGTATTTCAGCATTTAAGGTTGATCCATTAGAACTATTGAAAGAATCTGTTCGTGTTACAAAAAAAGGTGGTACTATTCTCTATTCCTCCTACTCAGAGAAATTCTGGAATCACAGACTTAAATGGTTTGAAATTCAATCGGAAAATAAATTAATAGGTGAAATAGATTATGAATTGACAAAAAATGGAACTATTGTTTGTAAAGATGGATTTACGGCAACAACATATTCCAGACAAGAGTTTCTAGAACTTGCATCAAAGAATAATGTTCAATCAGAAATTTTTGAAATAGATAACTCAAGTATTTTTTGTAAAATGAAAGTTAAATAAAGCTGTTTCTTGATTACCCACCATTTACATATTTGAAGATTTTTAGCTTCACAGTAGATTATTATATTCTTGCTTTTATATAGATAATCTTTTTTTATGTAGATAAAATCCTTTGAACTGTCGATTATATTTTGCCGAGCATTAACCTTTATATACTTTCGTATCAGTTAAGTTAAAAAAATGATTGATATGAAAACATTTAAAAGTAAATTTTTAGGACTAAGCTTTTCTGCTTGTAGTAAAATTGAAAATATAATTTTAACATACTATTAAAGATTAAACCATGAAATCTAAAAGACGAAAATTAACTATAGTTTTATATGCAATGATAATGATCATTTTAACAATATCAATTGCAGCTTGCAGTAAAGATGATGATATTGTAGTAGAGAATACTGTAGTTATTGATGATACAGATTTTGAGGCTACAGATTGGACAACAGAAACACACAGCAATGATGCAGACCCAAATTTTGATGAAGTATTTGAGGACAATGCTGTAAAACGAATTGATATTGTCATAAGAGAAGACCGTTGGCAAAGTATGTTAGATAATATGACGGAAACTTTTGGAACTTTTGGTGCTGGTGGAGGACCAGGAGGATTGATTGATACAGATGAAGATCCCATTTTTGTTCCTGCCGAAGTGTTTTATAATGGAATAGAATGGTACAGAGTGGGTGTTCGTTTTAAGGGTAACTCAAGCTTACAATCAAGTTGGAAAAAAGGAATTTTAAAATTGGCTTTTAAGCTTGATTTTGATGAGTTTGAAGATGATTATCCACAGATAGACAACCAACGTTTTTATGGTTTTAAAAAATTAAGTCTTAAAAATAATTATGATGATAAATCGATGTTAAGAGAAAAAGTAGCAGGCGATGTGTTTAGGAATGCAGGTTTAGTAGGACCACATACAGCATTTTATGCACTTTATGTAGATTTTGGGGAAGGTCCTGTTTATTTTGGAGTATATACTGTGGTTGAAGAAGTTGACGATACTGTTTTAGATACACAATTTTCAGACGATGATGGAAATTTATATAAACCAGATGGTGATGGAGCAAGTTTTGCTTCAGGGTCATTTACAGAAGATGTTTTTGTTAAAAAAACAAATGAAGATGACATGGATTGGTCAGATATTCAAACCTTATATACTGCTCTGCACGACGACACAAGAACAACATATGCAGCCACTTGGAGAACAAATTTAGAAACTGTTTTTGACACCGATGTGTTTTTGAAATATTTGGCAGCGAATACGGTTATTCAAAATTGGGATACCTATGGAAGAATGACTCATAATTATTTCTTGTATAATGATCCAAATACCAATAAACTGACTTGGATTCCCTGGGATAATAATGAAGCACTGCAATATGGAAAACAAGGAGGTTCGTTACCATTGGATTTTTCAGGATTAAATACATCAGAATGGCCATTAATCGGGTACTTGTGTGAGGATGCTGTTTATAAAGCTCAATACGATAGCTATTTACAGGAAATTGTTGATGGGGCTTTCAATGGAAGTACTATTCAATCTCAATATTCAACATATTCAGCATTGATTGAGCCTTATGCAACCACCGAAACTGAGGGATATACATTTTTAAATTCTAGTTCAGATTTTCAAATAGCCGTAAACGAACTTAGCTCGCATGTCACAGAGAGAGCAACAGCCGTAAATAATTATTTGAAGTAATAAATAATTGATATGAAAACATTTAAAAGCAAATTCTTAGGATTAAACTTTTCAGCTTGCAATAAAGATGATAATGAAACAACTGAAAATAATACTGAAACTTCAAGGGATGCTTTTTACGGACAGGATGCAGATTATCTAAAAGGCGAAGAAATGGCATACAAGGATAATGGAGGTGAAACTATAACTGATTTGATTATCGGATTAATGTGGATCCAGGATGACAACGGTGAAGGCATTCTGTGGCAGGAATTGCAATGTTATGCTGAAGCTAAGGATTTTGCTGGCCACAGTGTTCCTAAAATTGGTGATCCTACTGAGTATGAAGATGGCCATAGTCCGCAAGATGATGCCATCCGAATTTACAATTATGTCCGACTGGTAAAAGATGCGGAAACAGGTGTTGGATTGAATGAGATTTATACTAAAAAATTTATAAAACGATAAAACGATGAAAACAAAAACTGAAAAAATGAAGACAAAAATTTTAAACACAAGTAGCACAATTCAGAAATTATTAGGAATTGTATTGATCATTTCAATGATTGTATTTACCGCTTGTAGTAAAGACGATGACACTGTAGTTGATACTCCTGATGACAACCTCCCTGAAATCTCGGGCTATCCTATAGTAGGAACCAATCAAACTACTTTCTATGGAACTACAGCTGAAATATCAGAACCAAATTCAGGAGATGCATTTTATGGCCAGGATGCCCAATATTCCGGCAACCAACCATCTTACACAGATAACGGCGATGGAACCGTAACAGATAATGTAACCGGACTTATGTGGGCGCAAAGTTCAGACCTTAACGAAGATGGCACTATAGATGCGGATGATAAACTTTCCTATGCAGATGCATTAGCTGGTGCATCAAGTTTTAATCTTGCTGGCTATACCAACTGGCGTTTGCCTTCAATTAAGGAGGCTTATTCTCTTATTCTTTTTAGTGGAGAAGATATAAGCGGATATGAAGGAACTTCTACTGAAGGATTTACACCTTTTATTGATACTGATTATTTTGAATTTGGTTATGGAGATCTTGACGCAGATGAACGGCTTATTGATGCACAATTTGCTACAACATCAAAATATGTTTCTACCACTATGAATGGTAATGAAACTATGTTCGGCACTAATCTGGCTGATGGAAGAATAAAAGGTTATGGGACAAGCACAATGGGTGGCGATAAAATGTTTTATGTAATGTACGTACGTGGTAATAATACTTATGGAATAAATGATTTTGTGGACAATGGTGATGGAACAATAACTGACAATGCAACGGAACTCATGTGGATGCAAAGTGACAATGGTGAAGGATTAAAATGGGAAGATGCTCTTACTTATGCAGAAAATCATGAATATGCAGAATATTCTGACTGGCGTTTACCAAATATAAAAGAACTTCAAAGTATTGTTGACTATACTCTTTCACCAGCTACAAGTAGTTCGGCAGCAATCGATCCAATTTTTAATTGTACCCAAATAACAAACGAAGGTGGTCAGGATGATTATCCTTACTTCTGGAGTAACACAACACACGCTAGTTGGGCAGAGGGTCATGAAGGAGCTCAAGCAGCATATATCTCATTTGGTCGTGCGATGGGATATATGAATAGTTGGATGGATGTACACGGCGCCGGCGCTCAACGGAGCGATCCCAAAGTAGGTGATCCTGATGATTATCCAACTGGTCATGGTCCACAAGGTGATGCTATAAGAATTTATAATTATGTGCGCCTGGTGCGTAATGCAGAATAAATAAATATCTTAAATAACAAACTTTAAAATAAAATTTAACAAATCATTAAAAAAAAAACAATGAAAGTAAAAAGACAGGAATTAACTAAAGTGTTGTATGCAATAATAATGATTATTTTAACAATATCAATTGTAGCTTGCAATAAAGATGATGATATTGAGGAAGATGACTCTTCAAGTACTTCATTAAATAATATCATGCCTTTAGGCGCATCGCGGGTACAAGGTTCAAGTCCTGACCACGAAAGTTATCGATATGATCTCTGGAAAGATTTAATTGATGGCGGTTGGGATTTTGACTACATTGGCACAAGTAATGACGCTGCATCGTATCCGGCATATAATGGTAATGACTTTGACGTAGATCATGAAGGACATGGCGGCTGGACTTCGGTAGGGATTTTAAGTAGCATCAGCGGTTGGTTAGCCGAAGCAGGAACACCAGATATTGTCTTGTTCAGCTCTCCGGGGGCTAATGACGCTCTACAAGGATTGCTTTACGACGATGCAATAACAAACATCAACGCTATTATTGATGAGATACAAAGTGCAAATCCTGACGTAACAATTATTATAGAACAAATGGCACCTGCACACTCTTCTATAATGACTACAGAGTTGACCACCTACTTCGACCAAATGCAAGAGGAGGTAGTTACCATTGCTTCGGAACAAACCACTTCAACATCTCAAGTAATCACTGTAGATATGTTTACTGATTTTTCTGATGATTATTTTGCAGATGATGGTGTGCATTATAATGAAGATGGTGCGGACTTCATCGCAACTCAATACTATAGTGTACTTGTGGATTTATTGCAATAACAAAAATTAAACGCAATAGAGGGTAAGTGTCAGTTTTCTCGCTTTGCGTTTTAGGGGACTTCTAAAAATAGTAAATTTCAAGGCGTAAGAAACTTGAAAACCGGAGTTTACTATTGTAAATGAGGATTTTAAAATTGCGAAACAACGAAGAAATTTGCATTTTTAGAGGTTTCCTTTATTAAAAATTGGAGTAAATTGTAAGGGTAAAGCAAGAGAAACGATACAGCGTTTATTCAAAATCGTTGTAGCTCATTTTCGAAGGACAGGACTAAGTTCTTCATTCTAATTTGTTAATATAAGTGGATTCTTATTTTAGTAATTAGATTAGAATAGGTGATATAAAGAATAATAAACATAGTTTACCGATAGTAATGATGTAAGCTAAAAAATGTTAAACTAATACTAAATAATTATGAGAAAATTAAAAATCATCAGTTTTACGGTTTTAATGGCGCTATTATGTAACAATTTACATAGTCAAATCAATCCTTTAGGGAGTGAGTCATTCATGCAATTAGATAGAATGAGAGGCTTTATAATAATGTCTGGTGCTGCATTGGGGTCATATTTGGCTTCAGAATTTCTACTTGAAGACGAGAAATTAAAATTCTATCAAGGGCATATAGGATACTATTCTGGCATAAGCGGAGTTCACCCAGGACAAGAAGACACACAAGAGACTTATAGCGTATTTATGCAGAATTTTGGTATCGAAAGTGAATTTTCAAGATGGTTTTCCATGCGTGTAGAAGCTAATATACAAGAGTTTACTACAACTGATTATGCAACAATGGGGACTGGATTAAAATTCTACAGTAAATGGACTGCACTTCGTAAAAAGAAGATACATCCATTTTTCGAATATGGCTATGGTGTATTTTATGCGTTCGATAAATTTCCTCAAGGTTCCAGTAATTTTACTTTTAATCTATCTTATGCTATTGGTGCTGAGTACATATTAAATAACCAAAATAAAATCAGGCTAGATTTCAATTTTCTTCATCATTCCAATAATAATTTATTTACGCCTAACCTTGGTTTTGATGGTAATGGGGTGAGTATTAGCTATTCTTGGTTCCGGTAGAAGAAATAAACGAGGTACAACACGCAATATGGCAAAAGGCGGTGAAGTACGTAATAGGACGGTTCTTACCCGTTTCAGCTTAGTCAAAGCTTGAAAGTGAATCGTTCACAAACCGCTTCATGCTATATTGCAACACTTTATGGGCAATTATAACGAATATAATATAGTTGGCGTTCATTATGGAAGCAAATTGAAAATTAATAAATGATTAATTATACAAATCTAAAATTTTAAAATAATGAAAAAGTTTTATCTATTATATTTCTACATATTGTTGCTGTTTAGCAATCAATTTGCATTTTCACAAAATTATCCAATAGTAGAGACAAATATTACCGATTTCTATAGCAATACGGCAATTATTTCAGCACCATCTATAGGAGATGGTTTTTACGGTCAAGATGCGACTTACTCTGGTAATAATCCATCATATACTGATAATGGAGATGGAACTATTACAGATAATGTTACTGGGCTAATGTGGGCTCAGGATATGGGGGATAAAATAACATTTGATACAATGTTCACTATGGTAGAAGCTTCTGAATTTGCTGGTTATGATGATTGGCGGGTTCCAACGGTAAAAGACCTCTATTCGCTAATACTATTTACAGGTCAAGTGGGACCTTATAATACAGCTGTAGAAATGTTTATAGATACTAATTATTTCAATCAACCATTAGGTGATACAGCAATTGGAGAACGAGAGATTGATGCTCAAACATGGTCAGCTACTCAATATGTGGGAGTCACTTTTGAAAATAACGAAACAGTGTTTGGAGTAAACTTCGTTGATGGGCATATTAAAGGATATCCTAAATCGCGTAATGGTGCCGATGTTATGATGTATAGTCGTATGGTTCGTAATAATGTTGATTATGGAAAGAATGATTTTGTAGATAATGGAGATGGAACTATAAGTGATTTAGCTACAGGATTAATGTGGCAAAAAGCAGATGATGGTAGTGTAAGAGATTGGGAAGAATCATTAGAATATGCTGAAGGATTAGATCTTGCAAATTATAGCGATTGGAGATTACCAAATATTAAAGAATTACATAGTATTGTGGATTACACCAGGTCACCCCAAACGACACAATCACCAGCTATAGATCCATTGTTCGAAACTACAGAAATTCTTGATCCTGATGGTAATTCTGGTCAATACGGCTATTTCTGGTCTGGCACTACTTTCTTATGGGGTTCAAACCCAAGTGAAAGCGCAGCATACATTGCATTTGGTGAAGGACAAGGGAAAATGTTTGGAGTTTTAATGGATGTTCACGGAGCTGGATGCCAAAGAAGTGATCTTAAAAGCGGAAATATAGAAGATTATCCTCAATATGGGGGACCACAAGGTGACGTTAAGTATGTTTTCAATTATGTTAGATGTGTAAGAGATATTTCCATTGGTAGTTCTATTAACAATTATGATGAAAATATAGATATTAAAATCTATCCAAATCCAATGAATGACAATTGCTTTATTCAACTTGACCGGATTTATTCTAATGTTAGCATCAGTTTAGCAAATTCACTCGGAAAATATTTAATTAGATTGAATGAGACAAATACAGATAAATTAACTCTAAGCACGGAAGAACTTTCCCATGGTTGTTATTTCCTTGTAATTAATACTGATGGCAAACAGGTGACAAAGAAAATAATAAAATAATAATAAACGAAACGCCAACAATGCATAATAAAACATTAGGGGTTCAGTGGTTTGCGAAACATTTGTACGTTTAATCAAGTTCGCCAAATCTGCGATTTGACGAGTTGATTAAAAAGTTTAAATTTGTGTTAATCGCAAATTTGGCTAAGTGCAAACTCGATAAGTAAGTGTTTTAAAACCCCTTACGCTTCATATACGAGCCGTCGGAATAAGCTGAAAAAACGACTATTAAAAAAAAGGAGTAGGCATAATATTAAAAGTATTAAAAATGAAAAAATTATTTTTAGGGACACTTATTGTAATGTGTGTAAGCAGTTTTGTATTTTATTCTTGCAATAAAGACGTAGAAGAAACAATTGAAGAAACAACAACTCCATTGGATGTAACAGATTATTATTCTACAACAGACCCATTCTATAGTGGATATTATGTTGATTGGACACAAATTGGCACATATACAAGGAAATCTGTTGTTAGTTATACTAATAATAATGGTATAACACATTGGTACGAAGTGGTTGAAATACCCGATGGTAATGTATCATGGTTGACAACAGCATATTTGGCACAATTATCAGGTGGATATCTTGTTTGTCCGGAAACCACTGATGAGAATGAATTTGTTTTTACACTTATTAATGACACATCCTATTGGCATCAATGGGACGACACTCACAATTATATTATGAATGGGCCCCCAGTTGGCGGTTTTCAGGAGAACAGCACAGATACTGAATCAGATGTTTCATCAGGTTGGATGTGGTTAAGTGGGGTAACTATGGATTTCACGAATTGGGCGGTTGACGAATATTGTCTTGGCCCTGATTGCCCTCCCGGTAGTTCGAGTACACCTACAACAACTGACCAAGATGAAAGAGATAATACCCAACCTAATGATGCAAACTTTGAAGATGAAGGATATTCCCAAGATGCAATGTTATTTGGAGAGATGAATGTTACCGTTTCAACCTGGGGTGATTTTCCAATATCTTATGGTGATATGAGCTTAGGTGAAGGTGGTGGTTTCTATGCTTTTGTAATTGAATATGAGTCTGAACCATAGAAGATTGCCAAAAAAAATAAAGCGATGAAAACAAAAGAAAAAATATACGCCTTATTCATGACGGCCTTTATAATTATCTCCATGATTGTGTCAGGATGTAATAAAGACAATGATGTCTCTAACGATGAACCGGATGATAATCACACTGATATCTCCGGTTATCAAATTGTTGGGCAATTATAACGAATATAGTCGGAATAAGCTGAAAAAAGACTATCAAAAAAAGAAGTAGGCCTAATATTAAAATTATTAAAAATGTATAAAAAGATTTTATTTGCTGCGATATTTATTTTAACTATAATTGGATTCACAGCATGCGAGAAATCTGAGGATTTGTTAGATGATACAGAGGATGCTGAGGAAATTGTTATTGTTGATGATAGCGATAATCACGATGATGCAGAAGATTATATTTGGGATAGCTCTGAAGAAATTCAAATAATATTAAATGGAAGTACAATAACTGTGAATGGAACTGGTGCCACTGCTGAAGAAAGCACCGTAACCATAACATCAGCGGGAACATACAGTTTAACCGGCACCCTTGATGACGGCCAGATTATTGTGAATACAGAAGATGAAGAAATTGTAAGACTCATCTTAAATGGGGCCGGCCTCAACTGCTCGACAAATGCTCCTATATATGTTTTGAGTGCAGAAAAAGCAATGATTGTTCTCGCAGATAATTCTGAAAATTATGTAACAGACGGAACATCATATATTTTTGAAAATCCGGAAGACGATGAACCTAATGCCGCTATTTATAGCAAGTCTGACCTTACTATCTATGGAAATGGCACCTTAACTGTTGAAGGAAATTATAATGATGGTATTACAAGTAAAGACGGATTGATAATTACAAGCGGAACTATCAATATTAATTCAGTTGATGACGGTATCAGGGGTAAAGATTATCTTATTGTTAAAGATGGAAGTATCACTGTTGAAGCTGCTGGCGTTGGGATAAAATCAGATAATGAGGATGACACTTCAAAGGGATATATTACAATTGAAAAGGGCGAAATAAACATTACTGCCGGAGGGGAAGCAATTGAGGCTGAAAAAGATGTGGAAATTGTGCTTGGAGAAATCGTTCTATCATCAGGTGGAAAAGGTATCAATGGGACAATCGGTGTATTTATTGATGATGGAAACTTTACAATTAGCTCTGTTGATGATGCAATTCACTCTAATGGATTTATAACAATCAATGATGGTTCGTTTGTCATCTCTTCTGATGATGATGCCATTCATGCCGACTATGACCTGGTCATTAATGATGGGGATATTAACATTACAAATTCATATGAGGGTATTGAAAGCGCCGAGGGAGATATCACAATTAATGGTGGGGAAATTCACATTGTATCAAGTGATGATGGCATTAATTCAGCAGCGAATGGCAACAACTACATTTATATAAATGGCGGATATATTGTGATTGATGCAGAAGCGGATTGTTTTGATTCGAACGGGTCAATGGAAATTTCAGGTGGTACTGTATTTGTGAGTAGTTCAGGAGTTCGGGGGGGGACAATAGTTGATTGTGACTCATATACTTTAGATGGTGGTTTTATGGTAGGATTAAGTGCATCATCCCGACATACGGCATATCCCAACACATCATCAGACCAATATTCTTTAGTTATAGATTTCAGTTCATCACAGCAAGCTGGCACACTAATACATATCCAGGACAGTGATGGGGTAGATATTCTTACTTATGAACCTACAAAGGAATACGAGGCATTTATTTTTTCTTCATCCGATTTTATTAGCGGATCAACATATGATGTCTATCTGGGAGGCAGTTCATCAGGGACAGCTACAGATGGGTTATATATGGATGGAACATATACTGCCGGATCGAAATATGCCAGTTTCACTATTACCAGCACAGTAACAATTGTAAACTAACTTTGATTTGTCTGTATGAAAAAACAGAATAATATATTGTTATTTATAAAAGTGGGATTGATACTCCGCTACTTGTTCCTATAGGAACTGACTAAACCACTATGGACTTCCAGTCCATAGTGGTTTAGATAAATAATACTTATAATCACTAAAAAGTTATAATGTATTGCCGGTTTGTTTTTTGGATGATCTTAACAAGTTTCAACCAGAATTTATACGACATCAACACTGTTGAAATTACCTTCGAGGAATCGAACTGGGACTTCTTGCTGGACCAGCTTGTAGCTGCCTGACAGGAAGAGAGAATTTGTTACAAGTTTGTAACTTATAGCAAATCATTCATTGTTTGCTTAGGAAGACAAACCACCTACTAAATTTCACTTTTGAGAAGAAACTATGATTCATTAACTATAATTCATAGTTAAACTATTTTCTTTTAAAATTTACATAACTATAAAAGAGGATACTTTTTCAGTATTTTATAAAAAAATCTTTTTTGTTTCCCAACAAATATATACTTTCGTAATTTCAATAAATTTTGTAAGTTTTGATAAAGAGAGTATTGATTTTTAGCTTGTTACTGTCATTTGTTATTGTTGGAAAATCTCAAAAAAGGATTGCCCTCGTCATAGGAAATAGTAATTATGAAAATTCCATACTTCCTACTGCAATCAATGATGCTTACGATTTTGCAACTGCTTTACGTGAAGTTGGTTTTTGTGTAAGCTATCAGAAAAATCTGAATCTCGAAAATATGAAGCTCGCAATTGAAGACTTTTCACAAAAAATAAATGAAGACGATATTGCATTGTTCTATTTTAGTGGATATGGAATTCATATGAATGATACAAATTTTCTGGTACCATTAGAAACACAAATAATATCATCAAAACATGTAGAACCATCATGTATCAATCTCGAGTATCTACTATCGAAAATGAAAACTACCGAAAATAGTATGAATATTATAATTCTTGATGCATGCAGAAATATCCCAATCAAGAAATTAAATTTAGACTATAGAGCTTTTTCATATACATCAGCTCCTTTAGGTTCTATAATTGCCTTTGCTGCCCAACCCGAAAAAGCTGTAGTAGAAACCGGTGGTAGAAACAGTTTATATACAAAAAGTCTGATAAGTGCAATTGAAATGCCCGATATTCCTATAGAAATTTTCTTCGATGTTGTTAGAAATAAAGTAACTAAAGAAAGTACAAATACACAAATCTCTTGGGAGTCAATGTCGAACACCAAAGACTTCTTTTTTGTTGAAGAAGAAAATGGCTTCGATGAAGATTTCTATTCTGATACTGAAAATAGCAGTAAAAAATCTTGCCATTACAATATGGTTTTTGTTGCCGGCGGTACATTTAAAATTGGCAGCTACAACGGCGACGAAGACGAAAAGCCTGTACATCCAGTAACTGTTGGCAATTTTTATATTGGCAAATACGAAGTAACTAATATAGAATTTTGTGAATTTTTAAACGACAAAGGTAATCAAGAAGTAGATGGCAAACTGTGGCTCGATATTTCTGATAAAGATTGTAATATCGAAAAACAGGGAGAATTTTTTACACCTAAAGGCGGAAACGACTACTTACCGGTAATTGAGGTTACGTGGCATGGAGCCGTAGAATATTGCAAATGGAAAGGTGGCAGACTACCAACCGAAGCAGAATGGGAATATGCCGCACAAGGCGGAAAAAAAACAAAAAATTATGTTTATTCCGGAACTTCCAACGAAAAACTACTTTTTCAGTATGCTAATTTTTGCGACGATAGTTGCAGCGAAAACTGGAAAAACAGAAATCAGAACGACAAATACAATTTATCGGCACCGGTAGGCAGTTTTAAACCTAATGAGTTAGGACTTTTTGATATGAGCGGAAACATTGCCGAATGGTGCATGGACTGGTATTCAAAAGAATATTATGCTATGAAAAAGATTTACAATCCGCAGGGAATGGAAAGCGGGAAATATAAAGTTCTTAGAGGAGGTTCGTGGAATGTCAGTACAAATTATTGCCGAACATCAAACAGAGCATGGAATTTTCCAAATGATTCATATAGCGATTATGGTTTTCGATTACTTATTCCTGTTGAGTAGCCATCAAAAAATATCTAATTTCTGTTTCAGATTTTAATTTCAAACAAATTCATCTTAATAAATAAAACCAAACACATTATGAATAAAATAGCATTCATATTTTTTGTTCTTACTATAACATTTAGCCTCTATTCTTGCAATTCTCAGCAAAATGAGACACTTGAGAATAATGCGATTTCTAAGACTGATATTGCATATGTTCCGCAATGGGCTAAAGAAGCAATATGGTATCAAATTTTTGTTGAACGTTTCAGAAATGGCGATAGCTTGAACGATCCTACCATTATGGATATACGAGGTACATATCCTGACGAAATTCCAAAATCATGGAAAACAACAGCATGGGGTAGCGATTGGTATAAAGCAGATAAATATTTCTCCGAATCTACCTTACCGGATAAATGGAATAATTTGCAATTACGTAGGTATGGTGGAGATTTGCAAGGTGTTTTAGATAAGCTCGACTATTTAAAATCAATCGGTATTAATGCAATTTATTTTAATCCATTAAACGATTCTCCTTCCTTGCATAAATACGATCCAAGATCATGGAGACATATCGACCGCAATTTTGGGCCATCACCTGAAATTGATTTAAAAATTATTTCAGAAGAAAACCCAATCGATCCTAAAACCTGGCAATGGACTGAAGCCGACAAAATGTTCCTAAAAGTGATCGACCAATGTCATAAAAGAGGAATAAAAGTCCTGTTAGACTATTCATGGAATCATACTGGAAGCGAGTTTTGGGCTTTCAAAGATGTCCGAAAAAATGGAAAAAACTCTCAAGTGGCAAATTGGTTTGAGATTGAAAGTTTTGACGATCCTAATACAAAAGAAAATGAGTTTTCGTATAGTGGCTGGTCTAATGTAAAGTATATGCCCGAAATGAAAAAAATTATTCTTAGCGATCCCACTGAAATTCCTTACAAAGGAAATCTGTATAGCAAACAAGCAAAACAACATATTTTTTCTGTGGCTAAACGTTGGTTAGACCCAAATTCTGATGGCAAGTTCAACGATGGAGTAGATGGTTACAGGCTAGATGTAGCTGCAGAAGTCCCGATGGGATTTTGGCAAGAATTTCGAAAAGAAGTAAAAAAAATTAATCCTGAAGCTTTTTTACTTGGCGAAATTTGGTGGAAATCGTGGCCCGATGAATTGCTTTTTCCTCACAATTTTCTGAAAGGAGATATGTTTGATGCTATTATGAATTATCGTTGGTTCCGACCTGCACGTCATTTTTTTGCCGATGCCCCTACCCCAATGAAACCAAGCGAATTCGTTGAGGCTTTGAAAGATAAATTGCGAGATATTGATAAAAACAGATCACAAACTATGATGAATTTGTTGGCAAGCCACGATGCACCACGCATTTCCACATCAATATACAACAATGGAGTTTATAAATTTAAGGTCAAACCATACGACAATCCTGAATACAAAATTGACAAACCTGACGAAAAAACAATGAAAATACAGAAAATGTTATTGATTCATCAGTTCACATTTATTGGAGCTCCGCACATTTGGTATGGCGATGAAATTGGTATGTGGGGAGCAGACGATCCGGATTGCAGAAAACCAATGGTTTGGCAAGATATTGATTATGAAGACGAAACTCATCACCCTTTCGGGAAAAACCGTGCCCAGGACAAAGTTGAACAAAATCTTGATTTATTGAATTTTTATAAAAACCTGATTAAAATACGTAAAGAAAATCCAGGCTTAATCTATGGAGATATTTCTTTTCCTGTGATTGATGATATAAATAATGTTGTAGCTTATTCACGGAAGTTTGAGTCAAATCAAATTATTGTAGTTTTTAATAAATCCACAGAATCTAAAACTGTTAAAATTCCCGTTGAAATAGAAAATGCTTTTTTCAATCCGTTAAATGAAAAAGAAGTTTTAAAACCTCAGAATGAATTTCTGACATTCGATATAAATGCATATGAAGCAAAGATATTTACACAGTTTAAAAATTGAAAATCGGTGAATTCGTGGCAATTTTTATTTGAAAGTTTTTTATTTTAGTATCTCAAAATAGACAATTATGAAAAGTATTTTAAACAACAAAATTATTTCTGAAAGATATTTTTTTCCAAGAAAAGATTATTTTGAAAACCCATATTGGATTGATTGTGGCAATGCGAATCTTGGCTGCAAATACTTTATAAAAGACAAAAGTGCCAAAACAATCATACATTTTCATGGCAATGGAGAAATAATTTCAGATTATTTTTCGGGATTTGTCCCAAAGTTTCACGAATTAGGATACAATATTTTTCTTTTCGAATATCGTGGATACGGAATGTCTAATGGAAATCCCGAATTAGTTACAATCTTGAATGATACAGAATTAATGATTCGCCAAATAAATTTACCATTAGAAAACATTATACTATTTGGACGTTCAGTTGGCTCAATTTATGCAATTCATGCAGCATCGTGCTTTCCCGAAATTTCGGGATTGATAATTGAAAGCGGAATTGCAAATATTCTGGAACGTATGCTTATGAGAGTAACACCTGTTGAATTAAATTTAGATGAAGATTCATTCGAAAATGAAGTATTGAAACATTTCGACAATGAATCTAAAATATCGGAATTTCGTGGTTCAAGCCTGTTTCTTCATTCCGAATACGATGGTTTGGTTGACAAAACACATGCAAAAAAGCTATTCGTAGCAGCTAATGAACCAAAACACTTGACTATTTTTCCTGAAGGAAATCATAATACTATTATTTCGGTTAATTGGCATGAATATTTTAATCTTATTGATAATTTTATTAAGAAAATAGAAATTCTGCCAAACAGTGGTAAATAACAAAGCCCCACAAAAAGTGAGGCTTTGTGACCGAGCCGGGGCTCGAACCCGGGACCCTCTGCTTAAAAGGCAGATGCTCTACCTGCTGAGCTACTCGGTCTATCTCTCAAAAAAGTTTTGCAAAAATAATAGCAATTATTTATATATCAAAATGAATATGAATATTTTTACGATTTTTTTCAACTATTGTAAACGTCTAAATTACAAGACCATACATTGTATTTCATTTTTAATAATAAAATATTTACTATAGCCATTAAAAATTAGAGCATTAAAATCTAAATTTGCAGCGTTTTTTTTGACGATAAAAACTAAAATTATGTATGTATCCGAAGTAAATATAAGAGTACGATATAATGAAACTGACCAAATGGGATATGTTCATCATGCAAACTATGCATGTTTTTATGAACTTGGCAGAACTGAATTATTCAGAAAAATAGGTTTCCCATATAGCGAATTAGAAAAAAGTGGAGTAATGCTTCCGGTTTTCTCGCTAAAAGTGAATTACCTAAAGCCAGCATTCTACGATGAGAAAATTACGATTAAAACATACTTGCGTAAAATGCCAAAAGTAAAATTGATGTTCGATTACGAAATTTTTAACGAAAAAGGAATTTTGCTGAATACTGGCGAAACAAGCTTAGCCTTTATCAATAAGGAAACCCGAATAGTAATGAGAGCTCCTCAATTTTTGCTCAACTATTTTACAAAATATTTCGAATAATAGAATTCCTTTTTTTATGAAAATTAATAAACCAACTTTAATTATTGATAAGAGCAAATCCTTAGAAAACATCCGGATGATGTGCCAGAAAGCTAAGAAAAACGGAGTCGTTTTTCGTCCGCACTTTAAAACGCATCAGATGCTTGAAGTTGGTGAATGGTATAGAAAATTCGGCATTGAAGCCATAACAGTTTCTTCGGTGGAAATGGCATCGTTTTTTGCAAAAGCAGGCTGGGAAGATATAACTATTGCTTTTCCATGCAATATTTTAGAAATTGTGGAGATTAATCAACTTGCATCAAAAATTAAGCTAAATGTTTTAATAGAATCAATTGAGACATTAGATTTCATTCTGCAAAACATTAAAAATAAGCTTGGTATTTTCATTAAAATCGATATTGGTGGCAGAAGAACTGGAATAATTCCTGAGAATATTTCTTTAGCTGAACAAATTATTGAGAAATTGAAAGACTCACGATTATTAAATTTTAAAGGATTCTTAGCTCATGCCGGGCAGAATTATATTGCTACAAGCAGACAAGAAATTATCGCAAATCATTTGTCAGGAAATAAAATTTTGTCTGATATTAAAAAACGATTTTCAAATACAAATGACGAAATCAAAATTTCGATTGGAGACACGCCTGCTTGTAGTATAAGCGAAGATTTTGAGGGAATTGATGAAATTCGTCCTGGTAATTTTGTGTTTTACGATTTAATGCAATTTAAACTTGGCTCATGTAATTTAAGCCAAATAGCTGTAGCTGTGGTATGTCCGATTGTAGCTATCCACAAAACGAGAAACCAAATTGTAATTTATGGTGGTGCTGTTCATTTTTCTAAAGAACATTTATTAGAAAATGACAGAAATCTTTTCGGATATGTAGTTAAATTTCAAGCAAATGGCTGGACAATTATTAAAAATTGTTATTTAGTTTCTGTTTCTCAAGAACATGGAATTGTTGAATGTTCCAGAGAATTTTTAGGTCAAATTTCAGTAGGTGATATAATTGGGCTATTGCCGGTTCATTCCTGCTTAACTGTGAATTTGATGAGAGAGAATTATCTGGTAATACGAAATGAGAAATGAGCAATTCGTAATTTCTATTGTAAATATAATTTTATCTTTGTTTGCCAATATTGTTAATTGAAAAATATATATTTTATGAAAATTGCAGTTGATTTTGATGGAACGATTGTGGAGCATAAGTATCCTGAGATCGGTGAGGAAATTTTATTTGCTTTTCAAACAATCAAGGAATTACAAAAAATGGGACATTTGCTAATTTTGTGGACCTACCGAGCCGGAAATGAGCTTGAAGCAGCTGTAAAATTCTGTGAAGAAAATGGTGTAAAATTTTATGCAATAAATAAAAATTACCCGGAGGAAGTTTTCGATAATACAATAAGTAGAAAAATAAATGCCGATTTATTTATTGACGACAGGAATATAGGTGGTTTTTTAGGTTGGAGCAAAATATGGCAACTGCTAAATCCGGAAGCAAGTGTTGAAGAAGAAGAAAAAAAAATATCAAAAAAGCGAAGAGGACTTTTTGGTCGTAGATAGAATGTTGATATTGCTATTTCATTTTCTAACTTCATGATGTAGCAAAACATATGCAAAACATTATAGCTACATTAGGTATGTTTCTTTTTATTTGGATAAAATAAATGTTTTTTATCTAAGAAAACCACTTGAAATATAAATCCTAAATCTTATTTTGAGTTGCTTGAAAAAGAATTTCCTTTTTAGTATATTCAATCTTTATGAAAAACCAATGTTTGTAGAACAGTTACAAAATCTCTTATCCTGAAAGGATTAAACGTGAAAGCATAGGCTGAAACGCAGTGCAAGCCTATGTCTGAAATTTGCAAGGGAAAAAGGGCTTAAAGTCCGAAATGTATATTCCAAAAAAATATATACAAACAATTTCACATTTCGGACTTTCAGCCCTTTATGCTCTACAAACATTTTACATAGGCTTTCTGCCTATGCTTTCACATTATGACCTTTCAGGTCAATAGTAATATTTGTGATTTTTTTTCAAAAAAATAGTGCATAATTGAAAATAGAAAATCAGTCGCACCCTTGCTTTAAACACCAAAATCCATTTTTGAAGACTTAGGCAAAAATGCTTGTTGCTATTAACACTGAAACCTCAATAATTGAAATCTTTATGTCGCTGGTTTTGCATATATATGGGTTTTACGTAATGAGCTTTTATACTTTACATGAAGAATAAAATCCAGCACCTCAAAATAAGATATAGCCATAAAAATACAATACGCAATTTATTTCTATTTTTTCGAATTGTATTTGTTATAATATTTGGATGATATGAAAAGACCTGACAGGTTTTCGAAACCTGTCAGGTCTGTTTGAAATACCCTGCTGGTGCAGGTTATTAGAAAAAATCTAATTCGGTGGATAAGTCAAAGAAACAGCATTTGTCATCTTTACCTGATAGCCTTCGCCCGGAATCATATTTCCAATATTATTTATTCCGTATGCGGGCCAATAAACAAATCCATAGCCATTTTTCACCAATACAATTTCGTTTACAATTGAGCTTAACATTGTGTCGATAGTAGCGGGGCTTGTGCGAATATAGCCTATCAGACTCCAGCCGGAATTTATGGAAATTGGCGTGTAAATTGGATTTAGAATATTACCACTAATCATGAAAGTGCTTGCAAAATTTGTTTTAACCTGATATCCTTCGCCGGTTGCAATATTTCCAATTTGGTTTATAGAAAAAGCTGGCCAGAAGACAGAACCAGAGCCACTTTTTATAATTAGTATATCTGAAATAATTGAAGCAAAAATAGCTTGAATGTCAGCATCAAAAGGGCTTATATATGTTGAAAAAATACTCCAGCCCAATGGCAAATCAATTTGTTGAATATCATAGTTGACTAATGATGTTAAACCGCTGGTGCCAAGCGAAACAAAAAATCCAAGGTATGGCATTTGTGGGAAAGGAATATATGTAGCCATTGCGTTATATTCGATATTTGTTGAAGCATCCCAAATTTTCCATTTAAATTCTTCCGAGCCTGCAAAACCATCGTTGCCAAGGTCTTCGCCCCAGGCTGTAACGGAGGTTGTTGCTCCATCCCAAATTTGATATCCGCCGCAAGCCAGAGTCCCGAGCGAATCATAAAATACACCAAAATAGTCGCCTGTGTCGATTTGAACACCATTGATTTTGATTTGGGTTGTATTCGGAATAAGAATAGTATGACTATATCCGGTAATATTGTACGACCAGCCGGGAGATTGAGCATTTGCTACCTCAATATATTCAATAAATTCAACCGTATCTGAACCGAAAAAATTGGAGACAATTAGTGAAACGGTATATAAACCACCGGTTTGGTATGTATGAACCGGATTTTGTAATGTAGATGTGGTTCCGTCGCCAAAATCCCAAAACCAACTTGTAGGCAATCCGCTTGATAAGTCAGCAAATTGTATGTCTAATGGAAGATGTCCGAAAGTAGTATCGGCTCCAAGAAATGCAATCAATTCAGGAGTTTGTTCGACCCTTGCAGATTGATAAATATGTTGCGAAATGTTATCTTGAACAAAAGCTACTACCGCTAAATTATCGAAATTTTCAACAGTATTGATAGCAGGGAAAGTATAGGAAAAATAGTAATAATTTGTATTTGCAATAGTCATTTGAGAAATATCAGTTCCATTTTCATCGGGCAGCATTTTTTTCAATACAAACAATGTAGAATCAATTTGCGTGCATGAAACATTGTTTGCTGTTTTGTTTTCGACAATTGCCAGTTGCAGTACTATATTTTGTAAATTGATAATATCACAAGTATTGATTTCCACTTGAATATCAACCTGAGTTCCATTAAAATTATACCATGAAATAATATTGACAGGTGTTGTGTCATTATCGTAGCTATTGACAATTAAATTAGTGTCAATAATGCTTGAGCTTTGGGGAGTTCCTCCATTAAAAACTACGGTTGGAATAGTATTGACTCCATAAAAATTATATCTCGCATTAGATTCGGTGGTTTCATATCCATCGGGAAAAATATTTCCGGGATATCTGATAACTGCACATTGCCCGTTTGTTTGCGATATAATGTTTTGAAAATTTTGCTCTAAATTACAACAATCGTAACATGCACTTGAGCCTGAAGAAAAATGTTCGAGCAAAGGAAGCCGGTTATAATAAGGCTCAAAAATATTGATAGTATCTATCGTATAACACAAATTAGCATCCGTTATAGTTACAGAATATTGACCAATTGGCAAATTAGATAAATCCTGAATAGTATCTCCGGTATTCCATAAATATGAGTAGGGTGGTGTTGCACCATTCACCGATAAATCAATAGTACCATCTGATGCTCCTATTGCCGATGCATCTGTAGCAACGAACGACAAATCAAATTCGTCTGGTTGTGTAATAATCACAGAATCAGTAATCAAATCATTATTAGCGTCAGTAATACTAACATAATATGTACCTGCTCCCAGGTTAGAAATATCCTCTGTAGTTTCGCCGTTGCTCCAAAGAAATGAATAGGGAGAAACACCATTATAAACAGAAATGTTAATTGATGCATCGGAGTTTCCAAAACAAGAAATGTCCAAATTTGTATGTAAAGCTGTAAAGGATTGTGTTATTTTGAGAAAATAATTCTGAGCATTGTTCATTTCTGTTAAATTATAAATACCTGGACCCGGATCAAAATCAACAGTTCCATCAAATCCCCCCGATGAATAAATATTTGCTGTTTTATCAAGAACAATGTTTCTCCCTACATCCCCCATATTACCACCTATGTTTCTTGCCCATACAAAATTACCAAGAGAGTCAAGCTTAGAAATGAAAATATCATCGTTCCCATTTGAACTAAGGTTATATACACCCGGTCCGGGATCAAAATCGACAGTTTCATCAAATTCGCCTGTAGTATAAACATTATATGCTGAATCAAGAGCCAATGAATAACCAATATCTTGATAATTACTCCCCATAGATTTAGCCCAAATAAAATTGCCTGAAGAACTTAGTTTGGAAATGAATATATATTCAGAACCATTTGAAACAAGATTATATACTCCCGGACCAGGATCAAAATCAACAGTTCCTTTAAAAAACCCAGTATAATAAATATTTTCGTTATCGTCAGCAGCCAATGAAAATGCGTTTTCACCGTAAATATCACCAATTCTTTTTGCCCAAACAAAATTCCCTAAAGAATCGTATTTGGCAATAAAAATATCTGCATAAACTTCTGAAACAAGATTATACACACCGGGTCCGGGATCAAAATCTGTAGTATCACTAAAATAGCCTATAGCATATATATTATTTTCACCACCAATTGTAAGGGAATTACACATGCTTTCTTCGCTACCATCAAGTTTTTTTGCCCAAACAAATTCTCCTGATGAGTTTAATTTTGAGAGAAAAATATTAGACCAGCCATCAGCTGTAAGATTATATATGGCAGGACCTGGATCAAAATCGACAGTTCCCTGAAGAGTTCCGGTAATATAAACATTTGTATTATTATCAATTTTTAGCGATGTTATGTTTGAATTATTACCCCATACGCCCAAGTATGAGTCAATCATTTTTGCCCAAATAAAATTGCCGTATGTATCAAGTTTTAAAATAAACTCAGCATAATAATAATCAGGCACTAAATAACAAACACCGGGGCCAGGATCAAAATCCAGAGTTTCACCGAATTCCCCTGCAATATATATATTGCCAACAGAATCTACAACTAAAGAAACTCCTTCGTCTCCACCTATACCCCCATAGTTTATTGCCCATTCGAAATTGCCAAAAACATCTAATTTCAAAATAAAAATATCTTCTTGTCCGTTTGAAACAAGATTAAATACTCCCGATCCCGGGTCAAAATCAACTGTATTCTCATAATATCCGGTATAATAGCTATTTCCGGCTTCATCAACAGCAAGAGAATTTATAATAATCTCAAAGGTTTCGGCCCATTCAAATACTGGTTCTTGTGCACAAAGGTTGGTAGTAATTATAAAAATACTTAGAAATATTAATATTTTTGTTTTCATAAGTTTATTAATTAAAATGTTATAATAAATTATTCAGCTAAGGTAATAATTTAAAAGGCAAAATGCAATTTATTTATTTCTATTTTTTCGAATTGTATTTGTCAAAATATTTGGATGATATGAAAAGACCTGACAGGTTTTCGAAACCTGTCAGGTCTGTTTGAAATACCCTGCTGGTGCAGGTTATTAGAAAAAATCTAATTCGGTGGATAAGTCAAAGAAACAGCATTTGTCATCTTTACCTGATAGCCTTCGCCCGGAATCATATTTCCAATATTATTTATTCCGTATGCGGGCCAATAAACAAATCCATAGCCATTTTTCACCAATACAATTTCGTTTACAATTGAGCTTAACATTGTGTCGATAGTAGCGGGGCTTGTGCGAATATAGCCTATCAGACTCCAGCCGGAATTTATGGAAATTGGCGTGTAAATTGGATTTAGAATATTACCACTAATCATGAAAGTGCTTGCAAAATTTGTTTTAACCTGATATCCTTCGCCGGTTGCAATATTTCCAATTTGGTTTATAGAAAAAGCTGGCCAGAAGACAGAACCAGAGCCACTTTTTATAATTAGTATATCTGAAATAATTGAAGCAAAAATAGCTTGAATGTCAGCATCAAAAGGGCTTATATATGTTGAAAAAATACTCCAGCCCAATGGCAAATCAATTTGTTGAATATCATAGTTGACTAATGATGTTAAACCGCTGGTGCCAAGCGAAACAAAAAATCCAAGGTATGGCATTTGTGGGAAAGGAATATATGTAGCCATTGCGTTATATTCGATATTTGTTGAAGCATCCCAAATTTTCCATTTAAATTCTTCCGAGCCTGCAAAACCATCGTTGCCAAGGTCTTCGCCCCAGGCTGTAACGGAGGTTGTTGCTCCATCCCAAATTTGATATCCGCCGCAAGCCAGAGTCCCGAGCGAATCATAAAATACACCAAAATAGTCGCCTGTGTCGATTTGAACACCATTGATTTTGATTTGGGTTGTATTCGGAATAAGAATAGTATGACTATATCCGGTAATATTGTACGACCAGCCGGGAGATTGAGCATTTGCTACCTCAATATATTCAATAAATTCAACCGTATCTGAACCGAAAAAATTGGAGACAATTAGTGAAACGGTATATAAACCACCGGTTTGGTATGTATGAACCGGATTTTGTAATGTAGATGTGGTTCCGTCGCCAAAATCCCAAAACCAACTTGTAGGCAATCCGCTTGATAAGTCAGCAAATTGTATGTCTAATGGAAGATGTCCGAAAGTAGTATCGGCTCCAAGAAATGCAATCAATTCAGGAGTTTGTTCGACCCTTGCAGATTGATAAATATGTTGCGAAATGTTATCTTGAACAAAAGCTACTACCGCTAAATTATCGAAATTTTCAACAGTATTGATAGCAGGGAAAGTATAGGAAAAATAGTAATAATTTGTATTTGCAATAGTCATTTGAGAAATATCAGTTCCATTTTCATCGGGCAGCATTTTTTTCAATACAAACAATGTAGAATCAATTTGCGTGCATGAAACATTGTTTGCTGTTTTGTTTTCGACAATTGCCAGTTGCAGTACTATATTTTGTAAATTGATAATATCACAAGTATTGATTTCCACTTGAATATCAACCTGAGTTCCATTAAAATTATACCATGAAATAATATTGACAGGTGTTGTGTCATTATCGTAGCTATTGACAATTAAATTAGTGTCAATAATGCTTGAGCTTTGGGGAGTTCCTCCATTAAAAACTACGGTTGGAATAGTATTGACTCCATAAAAATTATATCTCGCATTAGATTCGGTGGTTTCATATCCATCGGGAAAAATATTTCCGGGATATCTGATAACTGCACATTGCCCGTTTGTTTGCGATATAATGTTTTGAAAATTTTGCTCTAAATTACAACAATCGTAACATGCACTTGAGCCTGAAGTAAAATGTTCGAGCAAAGGAAGTCGTTTATAATAAGGCTCAAAAATATTGATAGTATCTATCGTATAGCACAAATTAGCATCCGTTATAGTTACAGAATATTGACCAATTGGCAAATTAGATAAATCCTGAATAGTATCGCCGGTATTCCACAAATACGAATACGGCGATGTTGCACCGTTCACCAATAAATAAATAGCACCGTCTGATGCTCCTATAGCCGATGCATCTGTAGCAACGAACGACAAATCAAATTCGTCTGGTTGTGTAATAATCACAGAATCAGTAATCAAATCATTGTTTGCGTCAGTAATACTAACAAAATAGGTTCCTGCTACGAGGTTAGAAATATCCTCTGTAGTTTCGCCGTTGCTCCAAACATAAGAATAAGGCGAAACACCATTATAAACAGAAATATCGATTGCTGCATCGGAATCGCCGAAACACGAAACATTCGTATTTGTACGTAATGCTGTAAAGGATTGGATTAGTTTGAGAACGTAATTTGGATGAGAAGAATTGGCTACTTCCAAATTATAAATGCCGGGACCCGGGTCAAAATCAACAATTTCATAAAATCCTCCTGTAGAATAAATATTTGCAGATTTATCAAGTGCAATGGAATTGCCAACTTCAGTCATATTACTACCTATGTTCCTTGCCCATACAAAGTTTCCCGAAGAATCAAGTTTGGAAATGAAGATGTCATAAGTACCATTTGAAACAAGATTATATACTCCCAAACCCGGATCGAAATCGACAGTTCCATTAAAATAGCCTGTAGTATATACATTACAGGCTGAATCAAGAGCCAATGAATAACCTAAGTCTAATGATGTACTACCCATAGATTTAGCCCAAATAAAATTGCCTGAAGAATTAAATTTAGAAATAAATATATCATCGGTCCCATTAGAAACAAGATTATTAATTCCCGGGCCGGGATCAAAATCAATAGTTCCGTCAAAAACACCTGTAAAATATATATTTTCACTATCATCAATAGCTACAGAAAACACACCTTCTCCATCACCATCCCCGATTCTTTTTGCCCAAACAAAATTGCATGAAGTATCGTATTTCGCAATAAAAATATCAGAATTAGCTTCCGAAATTAGATCATACACACCGGGACCAGGATCAAAATCGATAGTATCATTGAAATAACCACCTGCATAAAAATTATTATTGTTAGAAACTGCAAGTGAATTACACCTGCTCGATTCACTTCCATCAAGTTTTTTTGCCCAAACAAAATCTCCTAATACATTCAATTTTAAGAAAAAAATATTTGTCCATGCATCAGCCGTTAGACTATATACAGCAGGACCCGGATCAAAATCGACAATTCCCATAAATGTTCCGGCAAGATAAACATTTGAATTATCATCAACTCTAAGGGATTTGATACTTGCATTATTACCCCATACTCCCAAGTATGAGTCAATCATTTTTGCCCAAATAAAATTGCCGTATGGATCAAGTTTTAAAATAAACTCAGCATGATAATAATCAGCCACTAAGTTATAAACTCCGGGGCCCGGGTCAAAATCCTGAGTTTCATTAAAATCTCCTGCAATATAGATGTTTCCATTAGAGTCTGTTACAATAGCAATGCCTTCATCTCCCCAGTTTCCACCAATACTTATAGCCCAAACAAAATTTCCAGAGGCATCTAATTTTAAGATGAAAATATCATCTTGTCCATTGGAAGAAAGATAATACACACCAGACCCCGGGTCAAAATCCACTGAATCTTCAAAGTATCCTGTATAATAGCTATTGCCTGCATCATCTACTACGAAAGAGTTTATTTCAATATTAAAAGCTTCTGCCCATACAAATACTGGTTCTTGGGCAAAGAGGTTTGTAGTAATGAAAAAAATGCTTAGAAAAGTGTAAATTTTTGTTTTCATAATATTATTGACTAAAAGATTTATAATAAATTATTCAGCTAAGGTAATAATTTAAAAGGCAAAATGCAATTTATTTATTTCTATTTTTTCGAATTGTATTTGTTATAATATTTGGATGATATGAAAAGACTTGACAGGTTTTCGAAACCTGTCAGGTCTGATTGAAACACGCCGCTGGTACAGGTTTACAATCCGTGTTAGTGGGACTAATTAACAATCTTCACACTAAGGGGGGATAAACCTGTATTCTTTACTTTTCTAAAATGTTCTGTTTTAATTCAAATTCCTAAAACCACTCCTCAGCCCGAAATCTATACGAGAGTTTTACAAGAAGGACATCGTATGGAGTAATCTCAAATAGTTCCTTAAAATCGTTTTTATAGTCAAATTTGCCATTAGTTTCGCTACCTGTTCTCGATTGCGACCACACAATAAATAAAACTGAACCGGGCGAATATTCCCATCTCAGTACTAAATTTGATCGAAACTGCCTAAAATTGAAATCCGGATTATCGAAAGTAAAATCGGAATTTCCATTCCCGTTTGCATCTATGCCGTAGATATTATCATCAATCATATACGATATTTGAGAATTATATATAAGATATCTTTCGTTTAATTTAGAGGCTTTAGGGTCGATTATGTTTTTGAAATTATCGTAAATACCACCTGTTATAAAAGGTGAGGTATAGTATTGTAATGAAAAATTTGGTGTAAAATTTATGTCAATTCTCGATGTTACTCTAAAAACTTTTTGGTCTAAATTTGCAAAAATGTATTGCTCCTCTTCTTCAAATGCTTCATTTGTTACATACTGAAGAAGCGAATTTTCTTCGTGATATGAAGAACTTACATTAATGGAAATATATTTGCTTGGGCGATAACTCAAACCAGCCCAGAACGAATTGTTTTTATAGTAGTTTTCTTCTCCCCTATTTATAGAATATCCTATTTCTGCACTTAATGGCTTAGTTTCATTTGTTTCTAAATTCAACCAGGTATCCCAACTCCCGGGCAATAAAATTGATGGACCTCCACGCAACATATCATTCGATATTGACTGTCCTTCGAAGTTGATTCCTGTACCCAACGACCATAGGTTTGTAAACACAGTCCTAAAGTTGAGACTCATTCCTTTATAAAGATTAGTACCTCCAAAATCCCAGCCTGCCCATTCATTTGCATTTATGTTCATTTTTCGGAATATCGAAAATGGTTTTTCGAACTCATAGCCTATCCATAAATAATGGAAAATCTTATCGCTTTGCCTTAGAAAGCCCACATCGTTTAATTCCAATTTGGGCGAGCGCCAAGCCAGACAAAAAGTATATCTTAATCCTGAATTCGCACTTTTCCCCATAAGGATAGTTCCGCCATGGCCTGACATGCTTGTTAAGCTCGAATCTACATTTAAGTAGTCTGCATCAGGCCTTTGCAAATATCTTATTGAGGAAAGTTGTTGTTCGAGAATTGCATCTTCTGATCCTTCGATTTTACTTACAACAAACTTTGTTGAGAAATAATATTTTTTGTCTTTCCAATATTGTCGAAAGTCTAAACCGGCTGTGTTTGCCGATTTCGACAATACATCAAAATCTTCTCCATCAAAATTTCTGTTGGTTGAAGTGAATATTCCTCCAATAACTGTGTTTCCTTTATTAATATCTTTCTGCAATCTGCCAATAAAATAACTCGTAAGCGGTTCAATAGTTTCAAAACGTCTTTCTCCATTATAGTCAATTTCGGCTTGTTCACGTCCTGTAATGGATTCAACAATACCAATCGACCAACCATTTTTGGTTTTTCCGGTAAGTTTGAAAGCTCCAATAATTTTAGTTCTTTCCGGAATTTTCACATATTCATCGTCCGACACATCGGGATAAGTAAGAGCTTGTTTTCCTATCCTTCTGGAATAGAATAGATTGTCGCGAGCCATTGGATGTCCACCGGGTGTAATCCTATAATCAGTAATATTTTTTCCTTCAATAAAAAAGGGTCTTTTTTCTGAAAAGTAACTTTCGAATGCAGAGAGGTTTAACTCCGAAGGATCTGCTTCAACCTGTCCGAAGTCGGGATTCACTGTAAAATCAAGAATTAAATCGTTAGTAATTCCTACTTTTCCATCTACACCTACATTATAAGAAAAATCATTTCCTGTAGAAAATGGGTTATCATCTTCTGTTTCATAAAATTCATTTTTTCCTAAAACAAATGGCGCTATTTCAATTTGCCTTTTAGGTTTTATATTTTCGATACCATGTAATTCTCCAAAATTAGAAACCCAACCAGACTCCTTATTATCAATATGTTGCCATAAAGATAGCTCATCGTTTCTATATATTTTTCTTATTACTTGCATACCCCACTTCTGTTTTTCCTTTTTTGCAAAACGAAGCTGACTTAGTGGAATTTTATATTCGGCATTCCAACCCTCAGCGTCAATACTTGTTTTTACGAACCAAATTGGGTCCCAACTTTCAGTAAAATCGTCTCCATCGCTGTTGAAGATACCGTCATTTTTTATACCGGAAGCTGTTACTATAAACGCAAATGCTGTTTTTTTGTCGAAATAGCTATCAAGTTGAATTCCAAGAAAATCGCCTCCCCAGCCATCTCGCCTTGTCAATTGTTTCTCTATTTTTTCGGGTTCGCTGTCGTATGCTTTTACTGCGAGATAAAGATTATTGTCGTCATAAAAAAGTTTGAATGCTGTGTTTTGGCTTGGCTTTTCGCTATTGTGAGGTTCAAATTGTGTAAAATTCTCTTCCCAATCAATAGTTTTCCAAATGGGATCGTCCAATAATCCATCGATAATTGGTGGAGAATTTTCAATTCTATGAGTAGTATAAATTTTATTTTGGGCAAATAAAAGCTGAATACTCGAAAATATGAAAAAAATTAGGGTTAAATAATTTTTCATTGTGGGTAATTAGTGATTTTTTTGTGAATAGTTTTCGTAACAAACTTTAGGGAACTTCTAAAAATGCAAATTTCTTACGCCTTGAAATTTACTATTTTTAGAAATCCCCTTTATAAGTATTAATTTTACAAATAAGTTTATATTTCAAATAATTAGACCTTTAAGACAAAATTTCAAATAATCTTCAAATTTATAAAAATCCATTATCAATTTGATAAATTATTTCTTCAATTAATCTGTCATCATTTTCGGCATCGTATTCCGATTTTAGGTTAGAGCCAAAGAGCAATGCAACCGATTGCCAGAAAAAAGCAGAAAAACTTCCTCGCAATTGTTTAACTAATTCATAGGAAGTATTCCCGGTCTCCCTGTCGATGAGCTTAATAAGTAATCTCCCTTCCGAAAAAGTTAGCTTTATTAGTTCGTCTTCAAATTCTGATCGCAGGCGTTTTTCTGCCTGTTTTATGAATACCTTTTTTTCTCGTTCGCTTTCAATTTTTTCTAAGTTATTATTGATGTCAGTAAGCCACTGGTTGGCTGTTTTGGCATATGGATAGACTTTCTTAATTTTTTTTACGAGTTTTCTATATCGTTTATAATCTCTCTTTTTTTCAAAAATTCTTGGTGCATAAACTACTACTTCTTCAAGATCTTTATGTGGCATTGAATCGGCAAGATAAATTATTTTATTACTGAAAATACTATCAAGTTTTGCCGAGTAGTCTTGTCCCCATAGGTAACTTACTGCATTCGAACATATTAATAATACAACAAAAACCTTTTTTAGCATTTTAAATAAATATAATTCTGTTTATTTATACGAGCAATAGTGCTATTTATTTTTAAGAAAAAACACTTTGTAAAATTCTACCGGAAATTAATGGGAAGATTATGAATTAAAAAAATCAGCATAATTTTTCACTTTGTGCAAATAATTGAGATATTCACAAAAAGCCAAAATCAGATAGAATTATATCAAAAAATGCTTTTCTACCCTTGACCCACCTGACCTGTTGCATGGTCAAGTTCCGAACCAAACATGCTATGAGGAATACAATATATAAGAAGTAGCATAATTGCAGCAACGATAACTAAATATGGTTTGTCTTTTTTATAATTTGCTGCAATTGCAATAGTCCAAAAAACGAACCCAATAAGTGTTTTATTATCAGTTAAATCCCATCCGAAAGGAACACCCGTCCAAAACTCGTTGAAGGCAAATTTCTGAACAACGGGACCCAAAATCATTCCTCCAATAAGTAAAGCAATAAATGTCAATGTCGTATAAAATTTGTACTTATCAAATCTTGCAAATGCAAACAATCCTGCAACATTTGACAGGAACATTGCAATAAACATGAACAATACATGCGGAATTAAAGCCCAAGCCGGAACCTCACCTTTAAATCTAATTTTTAAAGGATTAGATTTTGAGATTTCGTAGCTGTTGCTTCCTTTATTCAAAACAATATAGTATTCCAATTTTCCTGCTGGAGGTTGATTGGGCAAACTTGTTTTTAGAAAATTGTTTTCTCTTGCCAAACTGGAGCTTAGCCATTCATCGTTTGAAGGATATTTTTTATAGAAGATTTGACCACTAATAGTTTTGTCACTTATTTCTATTTCAATAGGGCAATCGGCTGTTCCACCAAAACTTCTTGGCAATTTAAAGCTATATTCTATATTTTCAATTTGTTGCTTTATTCTTTTTGGATAAGTTGGGCCGGTTTTTCGTTGATAAAATACCGATGCAAGTGTAATTACTGCAGCCAGTATCCATAAAACATATTTTTTCGTCTTCATAAATTAAATTTTAAAAATGCAATGATATAAAAAACTTTAACAGGATTGTACAAATTTTCGTGAAATTACATTAATGAATTTTGACTGATTATTAAAGTCTAATCCTGTTTTTCAAAGTTTAAAACATAGAGTTCTCATTTATAAATTCTCTTTTTACCTAATTCTTTTTGATATTTGCGTGCATTGGAGTTATGCTGTCGTAAAGTTTTTGCAAAATTATGATAACCCGAAAAATCTTCTTTGGCACAAAAATAATAGTAAGTATGCTTTTCATAATTCAACACAGCATCGATTGAAGAAATTGAAGGAATATTTATTGGTCCCGGTGGCAATCCGCTATTTGTGTATGTATTATAATCAGATTCTACTTTTAGATGCCGTTTCAAAATTCTTTTTATTGAAAAATCTTTTAGTGCAAATTTTATGGTTGGGTCTGCCTGCAAACGCATTCTCTTTTTAAGTCGGTTTACATAAACTCCTGCAACTCTTGATTTTTCATCATTTTTTATGGTCTCTTCTTCAACAATGGAAGCCAGTGTACTAACTTCAGATTGCGACAAGCTCATATTTTTTGCTTTCTGCTTTCTATAATAATTCCAGAATTTTTTATACTCTTTTGCCATTCTTTCAACGAAATTGGCTACCGAGATATTCCAGTAAATCTCATATGTATTGGGGATAAACAGACTTACAATTGTTGCATTATTAAAACCATATTTTGAAATATTCTCCTTTTTGCTTAAGAACTTTATTATTTCTATAGAATCAGCTTCAATTTGTTCCGAAATCCTTCCCGAAAACTGCTCAAGTGTTCGAATATTATTAAATATCAACTTAATAGGCTCCTGAACACCGCTCCTAAGGATATTAATCAATTCATCGTTGCTAATATTATTTGCAATTTTATACCTACCAGGATAAATATGACTTTTATAGTTTTTTTTCTCAACCATCCACTCGAAAGACTCGATATCAATTATTATGTTTTTCGATTTTAAAGTTTGGAGAACATCTTCGTAATTCGAAGCTGTTTTAATATATAAATATTCAAACTTTTTATTAATAGAAACATTAGGCATATTTATTGAATCATAATACTTTTGAACCCAAAAATATGCTATGCCGATTAAAATAATTATTATAAAACTAATTATCCAATTTCTGTAATTCTGTCTTTTGTTTTTCTCCGATTTTTTCATAAAACTCGAAACTGATTGATTTATTTATAAATCACATTTGCTAAGAAATATGATTTTAGTAACCTTAGATAAAACGTATTTATTATATTGGTATTTTATTCAACAGACAATTCTGGGAAATTTGAACGAACCATTCCCGCAAATTTACTTTGATTTTGTGCTGCATTTTGAAATAAGCCTTTTGCGGTAGAAATCATTTTATAGGTTTCATCATAACTTTTATTAAAAGTCATCATTGCACTATTCATTTTTTCTTGATTATTTAAATCAAAATGCTGAAAAAATTCACAAGTTTTAAGATAATTTAGATGTTCAAGCCTTTCGTTATTCAGTTCTGGTCTGTCTAAACCATAGATGCTGATAGATTTTATGGCTTTTGAACTATTATTTATTGCTACCGGAATGTGCTGATTAAATCTAATATACTCCTCCGGATTTTCGCAAATTGGATTTATTAATTTGTATTCCTCATATGGAAGATTTACTGCCTCATTATGATTTTTAACTCTGATATTTTCATCAAATAGAGGAAATTCGTTTTTTTTATATGTTCTATTACACTTTTCGCAAGAAAACAAAAGATTATGCCAATCATAGGCAAGCCAATAATATCCGGGATAAATCAATTTTCGTCCTTTTTTGAATGCCTTTTTAGGTCTGAAATGTTCTACATCACCATATGAAGTTGCAGTAAATTTAGCTTCGCAAAAACAGCATTTTTCTTTCTGATCTGCAATTAATTGTAGCTTTACTGTTGTTTTACCATAGATTTTATTTTTAATAGCAAGTTTTTTTAATTTTTTATTGCTGAAATTTGGTCTTGATGTATAGGCTAAGGGGTTTGAGTCAAATTCTTGACATATTCTCTTATTGTCCTCAATTCCATCTTGTAACAAAATTTGTGGAATATTATTGCTTTTGTCTATACTTATCATAACAGAAAATTATTTATTTTTTGCAATTTCGCTTGCAAATTTTCTAAGCAATTCAAATCCCTCTAATTCGTTTTGATTATTACCTATTGGTAAATTTTCAACAAATTCAGTAAGTGAATGTAGTTTTTTTCGTTCCTTTTCAGTCAAATTGCTTTTTCTTAACAATTTAGAGTGACTATCTACTTTCTTTTGAACAGATGGTTTATAAATATCTCTTAATTCAAATAAGTCGCTTAATAATATTTGGTCAATTCGCCAATTATCAATATCAACAAAATTTTGAACTGCATTTACTGAATTCCCTTTATTTTTTAACAAAATAATATTAGCATTATCAATTGATTGTAAAATTAGTGGACTGTGAGTTGTAACAATGAATTGCGTTTTTTGAAAAGTATTTTTTAAAAATTTGATGACTTTTTTTTGTAATGCAGGATGAATATGTAAATCTATTTCATCAACAAGACAAATTGCCGGTTCAGCGAGTGGATTATCACTTTCAGGATATTTTTCAAGCATGCCTTTTGCAAAATCAATAATCCAAGATAACAGAGTTTTATAGCCTAAGCTCAATTCATGTAGTCGTACCCAACCAAACTGAGTTTTAAATAGAATTTGAGGGGAATTTTCTACGTCCGTTTTTATGTCTGTAACTTCACCTTGCAACAATAGTTTTACTATTTCAAAGACTTTTTCTTTATAGGTGTTGAATTTTGTGTTTTTTTCTGCCTTTAATTCTACTTGCAGTAGCCATTCTTCTGTATTCATTAAAGGTACATTATCTTCAAATAAAGTTTGTGCTGGGAAATCTTTGCCAGATGACATACCTTTTCTTCCAATATGTCTGGATGCACCATAAGCAAAAAGTAAATAATCCTTTTCAAACTCAGAGTTAATTCGTTTATTGATTTTTGCATTTTTTGTTAGAACTGCTTGAATATCTTTATGCTTTTCACCTAATGTCAAGTTCAAAGTTAAAGATTCCTTTTCTGTTTCGGCATAAAGAAAGTCTGTAACAATTTTTGTTTGTTTTTTGGCACCACTTTCTTGTTCTGAACTAAACCTTTCAAAAGTGTTTAAATTAATATTATATATCCAACTAGGATTACCCCAAGGCTTTATAAGAGGTAAAGATAGTGCTTTTAGTATTGTCGTTTTTCCAATACCGTTGTCACCGATAATAATATTCCATAAAAAAGGTTTATCATTTTTATCACAAAAATTGATATTCTGTTTTTTTCCAAATGTTCTTACATTTTCAATTAGAATATTTGTATAATAAAGTGAATTCATAAAAAGTAATTTTAAATTCAGACATTTCTAAAAATTAATTTAAACAATACATTAAATCATCAAAATTAGTCTAAATTAATTCTTCATCAAATACTTATTGTTTTAATAATAATTAAATCATAGTTATATGTTATAGATACATATATCAACGTAATCATATTATTAAGAATTATTGTACTAAATTGTTTTTAACTTAGTATTTTTGCATAAAAAATTATATCTAATGAGTACATATAGAAAATTAATAAGGTCGAATAATAGAATCATAGGTGGAGTTTGTGGAGGAATTGCAAATTATTTGAAAATAGATCCTACAATAATCAGAATAGTTTATATTGTTTTATCAATTATTAGTATCGCTTTTCCGGGCATAATTGTATATATTTTGCTTTGGATATTAATGCCTGATGAAGATGATATTTTCTAAAAAAAACATGCATAATAAATTTCGAATTACACAATAAGGGACTTCTAAAAATAGCAAATTTCAAGGCGTGAGAAATTTCAAAACCGCAGTTTACTATTGTAAATGAGGATTTTAAAATATCGAAACAACGAAGAAATTTGCATTTTTAGAAGTCGCCAATATTAAATGCTGTTTATTCAGCTATTAGAAATATTAATAAATTAATTTGATTCTCAACTTTATTAACTTATAAAACTCTCTATTCTTTACCGGCAGCAAAATCGGAAAGATAAGAATACTTTTCTGCAAGTTCACCATTTTTCACAATCGTTGCTCTGTCGGCAATTCCTTCAATATCACCATTAATGAATGCCGGGAAAACTTTTTCTATCAATCCTTCAGAAAAATCTACAGAAGCATTTCTGGGAGCCTCGCCGGGCAAATTATCTACTGCCATAACACAAATATTTTTCTTGTTGAAAGGATCGTCTTCCTTTTCCGAGAAAGTATTGTATCCATAAAAAGGTTCTGCAATTGTTGACGATCTAATTGTTGAAGGAATTGGGCCATCTATATCGCAACTTACATCGGCAATTACACCAATTTTGAAATCATCGGCACGCATATCATCTTTTGTCATAAAAACAGGTGATTTTTCGTCCCAAAAATGACATGCAATAAACATATCTGTTACCTTTGTATATGGCAAAAATGTGGATTCATATTCACTTGGATTTCTGAAAAAGTGTTCCAAATCAAAAGGTTCGCCGTTTTTTCTTTTTGTATAATTCCATGGATCAATCTGACAAAAAACTGCTTCATCGTAAGTTTTAGAGAGAAAATCCTGAGGTGTAACCTTTTTCAAGTTTAGTGGCTCTATAGTCTCCATTGCACCTTGAGCAACTCTTCCGCCACCTGTTATCAAAATCTTTATTGCTGGAAGTTTTACCTTATTCAGTTCAGCAAAAAAATCATCCATATCGTAGCATTCATGAGCACGCTTCATTTTGAACAGCCCCGAACGAAGCCCATAAGCAACCAAACCATTGTATGCACCTACGATTCCAGCCCATCTGCCAAATGCAACAAGACGAAAATTGTTTTTATCTGTCAAATATTCGTGGTCTAACAATGTAATTTTTTTTGCTATGATTTCTTGTAAAAGCTTCCTGTTATATGGCTGCTTTTTAGCTGTATGCGAAAAAAACAAATATTGCTTATTCGGAATAAGAGCCGGAATATCAACTTCTTTCACGCCTGCCAACAAATCGCACTGGCTAAGGTCGTCGCTAAGAGTTAAACCGAGGTCTGAATATTCCTTATCATCGTAACATCTTAGCTCGCTTGGTTGAATTATTAGTTCAAATTTGGGATACTTTTTCAGAAGTTCAACCGCCTGCTTTGGCGGCAATACTACTCTTTTATCCGGTGGATTTTTGGTTTCTTTTAAAACACCAATCTTAAATTTTTCTTTCATAATCATAATATTTTTTTTTTGCGAAAATAGTAATTCCAAAATATTTAATGAATTTTCATATGCATTTTTTGCACAAAAAATGTAATTATTAATATGAGTCTTTTCCTGAAAACGAAATATGATGACAAGTTAATTTATTTTATGTCAATTGAAATTCTCCAAATAGATGTAATTTTGTCCTCAAACTTTAATGAAATAAATTTATCACATATGGTTTCAAAAAAAAATACAACACCATTTTCCTTGAAAAAGAGAGCAACAAGTTTTAAATATGCTGCCAAAGGATTTAAATACATAATAAAGCATGAACACAACTTTCGCATACATCTTGTTTTAATGACAGTTGCAATTGTTCTATCCATAGTTTTAAAAATTGAAAGAACTGAATGGCTAATTATTTTACTCACAATTGCAATTGTTTTGATTACAGAAATTATTAATTCTGCTATTGAAGTAATTGTAGATTTAGTTTCTCCCAACTTCAACGAAAAAGCCGGGATCGCAAAAGATTTGGCTGCATCAGCCGTTTTGCTTGCTTCAATAATAGCTGCTTTTATTGGATTCTTCATATTTTTTCCAAAAATATTAGCTTTCTGTAAATTATTCTTTCAAAGTTAATTTGTTTTAATTTCTGAAAATGAACACATTAATAAAACCAATTTTCTATTTTTAAAAATAAAATCATTTTTTTTCATTTTTATATTGCATAAAGAAAAACTTCATTTATCTTTGCACCGCGAAAGCAAAACGGTCTGGTAGTTCAGTTGGTTAGAATACGTGCCTGTCACGCACGGGGTCGCGAGTTCGAGTCTCGTCCAGACCGCTTTTTTAAAATAGAAACCCTTATAAATCAATGATTTGTAAGGGTTTTTTATTTTGTAGGGTACGAATAAGGGTACAAATAAACTTATTTTGCTTATTTGAATTTATGATTTTACATAGTTGCAAAAAAAATCAAGAATTTCCCAACTCTCAATTTTGTCTATTTCCATATTACATTCAATGGTAATTCTGATAAACTAAATATTCCAAAATACATCTATGAAAATTACTGAGTAAAACTTTTTCTCATATTTTTAATTCTTTTTTTTCCGCCATCTTTCAATTTCGTTTTTATCAGATCAGTTTTATAAATAATATAATTCTTGTATCGTACCGGAAATTCCTTTTTTCTTGATAAGGTATGCCAATTTATATTATCGAAATGTCTGCACATTTCTGCAATATTTCCATAGGCTGTGCAGACTTCTGTATTTTTATCGAATACTACTATTATTTTTCGTTTTTTCATTTCTCTATTTTCTAATTCCATCAAATTATATGGTAAGACCAAATAAGATTGGTCTTTATATAGTGGTGCAAAAAGAAGTTTTTTAATACTCCTTTTCGCTTTTTAATATTAAATTTTAAGCTTTTATATTATTTGTTTTGTTTGCTCAATTTTTGTTGAGCCGAAAAACTCTCGCATTTCATTAAAAGTTACATCATTCTTTGATTTTCTAAAATTGCCTTCATGCCAATACCATTTGTAACGTTTCCTATTCCATTTGAAATCTTCTTCTTTCAAAATTTCTTTGTGTTCAAAAGTGTTTCCATCCAACCACAACCAACAGCCAACAATTTCGATATTAACACCAGACAAAACAATTATTGAATTTATTTTTTCTCTTAATAATTCAGAGATTTCATATTCAGTTTGTTTCCTTTCAGGGTCAAAGTTTGAGTTTTCAATAAAATTCTTTGATATATAATCATATTCATTTATTATTGCTTGCATTATTGCAGTATCACCACCTAAATCAGGATGATATTTTTTTGCTAATTCTCAATATTTTGTCCTGACTTCATTCAAGCTTTTGCAGCTTGCAAAATAATTTAGTTTCATAAATTAAAATTTTCTTTTCAATAAAAACCATTTTCAAGATGTCAATGAACACATAAAGCGAAATTTCTATTTCTGAAATCTGCTTGAAAAACTAATCTAATTTGTTAAATACTAATTAGTTATATGCAAATTGTTTGCCAAAGTTGTGATATTAAGCCATTATATTTGCTTTATTTTGTAGTTTTTTCACTCAATACAGGATTCATACACCAAAGCACACAGAGCTACATACCACACCACACAGACTAACACACAGACCAACAATGAAAATATAACTGCTTGAATTACTGTTGTTTATAATGTCTTCTGTCGCTTACTTGCAGCCAGTTTAAGGATTTTTTGCACCCAATGTCATATATCACAGATAAAAACAAAGGGTTTGTAAATAAATAAAGGATTCAAGTTGCACGTCCCGATACATCGGGATTGTTCATTTTTAAGGCATAAAAGTTGCGAATAGCCACAGTTTATTTAACACCTTTATAATGAAGAAAATGGACAAAAGAACAAGTACAAATGGATAGTTTATTTATTTACAAACCCAAAGTACTATGTACGAAGTTCTTAGGGCGAGCGTGGACGGGTGCATTGATATACATTTTTGCCTGAAGGAATTTTTGCAGGGTCTAAGTGCTGATTATTAACACTTTAACGTTTTTGTACTTTTCCATACTCTTCTGGGATGCCATTTTTTGCTGCTTAGAAGCCAATTTTTAGTACTAACTTCTCAATTTTCTATGGAAAAAGACGATTATTAAGTTAAAATACTCTGTGCAAAGGCATATTTCTTCGACTCAGATTTTAAATAAAAATCTGAGCTTATTAGGTATTTTTTTTATTCGAACAGATTTATTCTGAAATCTGTGAACAAAAACCCAAAAACTGAGCTGTATATTTTGTTCAATGTTCATTCAGATATTTTGGTCTGTATGAATAAGTACTTTTCAATTTATTTTATTTGAATTATTTATATTCCTATCTAAATTCAAAATTTTCAGGAATATTCAACAGAAATTATCTAACAAAACAAGAAAAACACAATGGATTCGTATAGTGCTGATATACAAGTGCATGTAGCATGTTGTCTCGTTTGTTAATAGCTCATCTAAGTGCAGTTTGTTTTGAACGTCATATATCGTCATTATAAAAAAATGGCATTGTTAACAAAGTATACTTAATTGATTATTCCATTTCAACATGAGCATCATTACAGCTTGTTTCAACATTTCTAACTTTTTAGTATAGCACTTGCTTTTTCTTCTCATTCTTGCTAAGAAGTG
>Ga0209042_1000459_pt1 | contig 44064 bp, 39 predicted proteins | sample SaaInlV_200m_DNA_6_FD_184649 | JGI IMG/M metagenome (GOLD analysis project Ga0209042, IMG submission 184649) | Marine microbial communities from expanding oxygen minimum zones in the Saanich Inlet - SI037_S2LV_200m_DNA (SPAdes) (version 2) | ecosystem: Environmental > Aquatic > Marine >...
CAAGGCAAGCTGCTTATAGGTTGACATAAGTGCTCCTTTCACTTTGGTCGGTGTCGGAGGCTAATGCTACCGCAGCTTGCCTCTTTTTCGACACTGTGAAGTGGTGCACTTACAAGTTGAATCTAAGTGAGAAGTTACTAAACGGAGGAAATGATGACGCGTAAATACCAATTTCTAACAGTAGTTATCTTACTAATTGTAGCCTTGGCTATTCCAATTGCAGTCCTGGCGCAGGATAGCACCACCACCATAAAAAATATTATTATTCCTGATGAGATCTATACAGGAGATCCGTTTGAAATTAGCGTTTATCTGGAAGGAAATAATCCAGACGAAACGATCACGGCTCTCTTTTGTGTTGTTGATACAGAAGCATACGAAGAGAAACCAGATGTTGTTCTCCTCGAAGAAAAGATCAAGGAAGATACTTGTCCTGATAAAACAGTCTCTTCCACATCTGCTTCTTTTGATGAAACAAGTCAAAAAATCACAGGAAATCTGCCAGGCGCTATAGAAGGCAATTACGTTTTGTATGTAGGTGTTTTTTTAGAGGAAGACGCTGAAAAAACTGCTCTTGACATTAGATTTGAAAGTCTAAGCGTTGATAGCCCACTCCCTGCTTCACTCACGCGCATGTTTGCAGGCTTGGGTGTCTTTATCGCAATGATGGCTGTGATGGCAGCGGGCACCGAGGTTGTGGTCGATTCGGTCAAAGTATTCTTCGGTTTGAAACGCAAAGTCACCGCTATGGAAGCCTTCGAAGATTTGCAAGAACAACTTCCGGGGCAGTTAAAAAATCTGGGTGTGGAAAAGAAAAGAATAGATCAATTCGAAAAATTCACCGATGAGTTCAAGAGTGATATAGAAAAAATAAAAGAAGGTATTGATTGGGACCATCTTTTCAAGAAGTACTTAACATGGGGGAATATTTTAGCTACAGAACCACTCAAAAAAGCTGGAGAAAAACTTTTCGGCAGTATCGAAACGATTCTTAAAAAAGCAGAGCTAAAAGAGGAAGAAAGCAAAGCCCTTATAGAAGAGATCAAAAGCAGAAGTATCACAGACTTCTCTTCTGGGAGCTTTGAAGAGACATGGACAAAAATAGTCACAAAGATCTATGGGAGCGGCGAGAGTGATGCAAAGAAAAAATTGAAAGCTCTTTCTGCTGGTATTAGGGCAGAAGCCAAAACCTTTTTAGAAAAGAACCTTGGTCCTATCAAAGAGCAGCTAAAAAGCATCATTACGAAAATCATTCCTGATGGGTTTGAATATGAAGAGAAAGAGCTAATAGAAGCGATCGATGACTTAGACGCAGAGACGATCTATGAAGCTCTCAACAAAGCCATAAAAGCTGCATTTGAATATCTTTCAACCTTTTCCGCAGAAGAGATTGGCAAGAAGCTAGATGAAGCAAGTAAAGGTATTGAGGGATACAAAAAAATGGGTCGAAAAACCCTGAATGCTGGTTTAGATGTGCTTGAAGGCTTCGGGATACCCTTAAACTTTGATCGTATTCACCGAGAGTTAGATGCCATCGAAAACGATGTTGACCGCGAAACACAAGACTTCATTGCCTCGTCCAAAGTATTGATAGAAAACCTTGAAGAGCATCGCAATGAGATCCAAAGTCCGCTTAAGCTCTTTTGGCGTTGGTTGCGGAGTTTCTCGCAATGGTCCAGTTGGTTAACTATCTTCGGCGTAGCGATGCTTTGGGTAGCTCTTTCAGGCATATCCCTATTAAATTCCTTGTGGGAAGTCTTGGCGTTGGTTTGCCTATCTCTTATTGGCATATTTTCAAGCTACTCAAATATCGTAGAGGTAATAAGGAGCAAAGATAAAAAAGTTAAAGACTTATATTTTTCTCTGAGCGAAGAGCCTAAGTTTTATAAACAGCGTTTTGTATATATACTCGCTGGCATCTTTGTAATCCTCGCTTTGCCGCTAAAGTGGACTGCCTGGGGGCAAGCAATTTATATCCTTGGCTCTATATTGCTCTTTAGCTGGTTCGATTCAACGATTGATTGGGGTAAATATAAAAACATCCTCAACTCTATAGAGATCAGCATAAATCAATATATTAAGGGGCAATCAAAAGATAAAGCCAAAGAATTAGGGGTGCCAGATCAAGATCTAATGGGCGAGATCAAAGGACTTACCCAGACTACGTTGGCAGGGATTCTGCTCAAACTTGAAAGTAAACACGTCGATCAAGAAAAGAGTCGTCAACGTTGGGTGAGAATAATGGCTTTTGTAATTGGCACTTTTTTGGCTTACTCCCTGAAGATCGATGCCATCCTTATCCTGAAAGAATCCTTCCCGTCGCTCAACACTGATTTCAATGTTGAATTGGCATGGACTATCTTTGGGAAAACATACAACCCAACCCCGGGTATGATAATTACCGGTTTGGCAGCTAGTGCTGGTTCCAAGTTCTGGCACGATCTACTCGGGCGTTTGGAAGCAACCAAAACACAGGCTGAAAATGTTGCCAAAACTGTCCGCAGTATGAAACGTAGCATTCCGAGTGTAGACGATAAATAACCTTAGCAAAAAAACTTCCTGTAATACAGAAAAATCCATCCGTATTCAGGATGGATTTTTCTTATATCGAGAAGATTCCAGCATCCACCTGCTGACTCTGCGCCACGGATCAAACTCAGTTTTGGCTTGCTCCCGTTAAAGATCAGGATAGCTGTCCCTTGCCTCATCATGCTAAAATAGAGCGGAATAAATACCAATAACTCGAAGGAGATACACCAGTGAAAAAACTCATTCCCCTACTCATATTACTTGCCCTCCTAATAACAGGATGCGGCGCTAAAAAGGATCCGCCTCCTGCCACATTCGATGTGACCGGCACATGGGAATTCCGCATGTCAGAGCATGATAAACAAGCTATAGACTACGATACAGGCACGATCACCTTCACAGGTACTCCCGATGGTGGCGAATTCACCCTCAGCAGCGATAATGGACTTGAAATTTCAGGTATCTACATCGTCAGCGGGATAGCCTTCAGCTTTGAAACTGACATTGATTTCATCGTCCAAGGCAGCTTCCCCGACGAAGACAATCTCTTCGGCTCCTGGGAGGTCAGTAGAGATAAAGGTGGTTTGTGGACGGCAGAGAGACAGTAAAATAATGACTATCAAAGCGAAAGTCCCCATACCTTATAAAGGTATGGGGACTTTGTTTTTAACTGATACACACGGGAAAGGTCTTAGTGCTTGGTATCTGTCCCCTTTTTCTTTATCCCCCTAAATGCAAAGCATTTGGGGGGATGCCCCAGCGGAGCGAGGGGCAGGGGGCTGAACGTCTGACTTAAAAATGCAAGCTTTTATAAGACTGGCTATACCAAAAACAACGCCGCCACGCCTGCCATGGCAAGGAATGTCCCTGCTATGGCGCCCCAGCCAAAGCGTTCTTTGAAGACGAAATAGCTGATCGGAAGCAGGAAGACCGGCGGCAAGGATGTGAGTGTGCTGGCGACCCCTACTTCTACGCGTTGGATGGCAAAAAGGGATAGAGAAACGCCAATAAATGGCCCCAGAAAAGCACCGGCTGCGGTGAAAAGGGCGCCCTTGGAATCGTTGCGTAAGGCTTGGATGGTTGCCTTTGCCTGCCCTTGAAAAAAAGTGATCCCCCATAACACGACGATCGCAGCGAGCATCCGGATGAGATTGGCAGAGATGGGAGAGAACTCGCCGCCGAGTCCATTCTTGGCGAGGACGAGACCGGTAGCTTGCCCAATAGCGCCACCCAGCCCGAGTAGAATCCCGCGCCCGTATTCGCGGTCGCCTTCGTGATGGCTATTTCCCTCCATCACCACCCAGGCAATCCCTGCAAGAGTTAGAGTGATTCCAAATATCTGTCCGCCTGTTAATGATTCTCCCAGAAATATCCACGCCTGCAGGGCAGCTAAAATGGGGGCAAGGCTCATCATCAGCATCGAAAGGCGCGGTCCGACAAGCACGAAAGCTTGAAAGAGAAAAATATCGCCCAAAACCAGCCCGACCACACCTGAAAGCCCGAGCCAAAGCCAACGTTCTGGCGAGGCATCAAAGGGAAGGATCGTTCCAAGGGTAAGCCAGTGTACAATGCTGAGAAAGACTGCTGCAATGACTAGACGTGTGCGGTTGACAATGATCGAGCCGATCCGCCGCCCGGCAGCGGTGAACATGGTAGAGCCAACAGAAAAGGTAAGGGATGTAGCCAGTGCAGCGAGTTCGCCGAGATATGCGCCCAAAAGATTTGCTCCTGAAAGAGGGAATTCGAGAATGGCTGATTATACCGCCGCGATCTTTTTTTGTGACAAAAACCCCCTATAATTGGATTTCCTTTAGGGAAATATTATGGAAAAACATATAACCATTTGGAAGCAGGCGCTCAAAGAAAGCTTCTCGCTGAATGCTGTCATTGCGGCAGCGGGGTTGGCATATTTTGCGCTTTTTTCTTTCTTTCCGCTCATATTGCTGATCGTCGCGATCGCTAGTCGCTGGTTTGATCCGCTCTGGGTCGAGAGTGAGCTCATCACGCGGCTCGATTTTGTGATTCCGGGCATCTCACAATTATTGGGAAATAATCTTGAAAAGATCATTGAAGCCCGCCGCTCTGTCACCACCACGGCCTCGCTGATGTTGCTCTGGTCTGGCTCAACGCTTTTCAGTATGCTCGCCCGCACGCTGGATTCGATCTGGAACGGAGAAGATGTCCGTCCCGGCATCCGCTATCGGGGATTGGCATTGCTCTTCGTGGGCGGATTAAGCTTGATCGCATTACCCCTGCTCTTTATCGGGACATGGGTCACGCCCCTGCTAAAAGGCCTGCTTCCATTTAAAAACTTCTTTTTTCACCCTAACGTGAGTCTGCTACTCTCACTCCTTTTCAGTATTCTGCTCTTTGGGTTGCTATACCGCTTTTTGCCACATGCCGGCCCCCTCTGGCGGGAACTGAGGATCGGTGCTGTCTCAGCAGGTTTCTTATGGGAGATAGCAAAAAAAAAATCGTGACCAATACCGCCCGTTTTCTCTCCAACTCGAATTTGATCTATGGTTCGGTTTCGACCATCATCGCCTTTTTGTTGTGGGTGCATTTAAGTGGGTTGATCTTCTTTTTCGGGGCGTATTTGGGGAAGGGGTATAGTCGAGGTGGGCAGGATGTTTGACGCTAAACGAGAAAACTGAGTTTATATTCACAGCTTAGTGCGCTTTTATATTGCTTAGAGATGAATCAAACGTTTATCGTTGGCATAAAAAAGATGCAGTGGTACCACAGGCGCTATATCGTTTTCTGGAGAATATCTTGCGTAACTTTCTCTTTGTAACGATTGCCAAGCCTTTAGTTGGCGCGAATATGCACGAAAGCGTACGTGCGACCGCCTAACTTAGATATTGGAGATTATTTAATGAGAGAACCGAATTTCATTATTGCTGGAGCTCCACGTTGTGGAACAACGGCTCTATACGCCTATCTATCTGAGCACCCCGATATTTTTATGTCACATGTGAAAGAGTTGCATTATTTTTCTGGAGACTTCCCGAATATGCAAAAGATAGCATTTCATTCTCATGATGATTATTTGGCGCTTTTTGCTAACGCGACAGATGCGCATTTGGGGATTGGCGAAGCTTCCACTTTTTACCTGTTTTCTGAAGTTGCCTTTCAGAAAATGTATGCAGCACTTCCTAATGCCAAGGTTATTATCAGCTTACGTAACCCCGTGGATTTTGTCCACTCCTACCATCGCTTGAATCTTTCCCTTTTGCGCGACAATGAAGCCGATTTGGCAAAAGCTTGGGCATTACAAGAACAGCGAAAGTTGGGCAAATCTCTCCCGCCAAACTTTCGAGAATCTGAATTGTTGATGTATAGTGAATTGGGGAAATTTAGCCCGTATCTTCAAAAATTATTCGCAATCTATCCACACGAACAGATAAAGGTCATTTTGTTGGATGACTTGATAGAAAATACAAAAGCAGTCTACGAAGAGCTTCTTGCCTTCCTGGATATTTCTTCTGATGGCAGATGTGAATTCCCACAAGTCAACGCAAATTTCGAGAATAAATCTCAGCTCATGGCGAAGATATTTCACCCGTCCCCCAGTGTGTATCGTTTCTTTATGAAGACGATCTCCCTATTTGGTACGAGTTTCATGGAAAGAGTTTCCGTTTTCTATAACAAGGCAGAACGACTGAATACCATGCCCAAAAAGCGAACCGAGCTTGATCCAGAATTTCGTGCTTATTTGATAAGTTACTTTCGCGAAGACATAGAGAAAATAAGTCATTTGCTGAATAGAGATCTAAGCACTTGGCTGGAATAACCGTGTTTTCTTTTCACTTCTCTCTATGTCCTGCTCTCACGAAACTCATCCACCTGATAGATCAATACATCTAAATTTTTGCGCTGCCAAAGATCGGCATCTTCCCCCATTTTTTGGCATAAGTGACTCAAAAATGCACGCGGGTCGGGTAATTGCTCCCAAACCTGCGGCAGGAAGGTGGCACGACGATGACCATCTTTAAGTATGACCCCGTCCACGTTTGGGCGGAGTTTTTTTAATAGATCATCAGCATCTATGTACTCAAGTGGGGCAGGGAGAGTCAGCCGCGAAATTTCGATCTGGATTTCATCCAACTCTTCGGGGCGCACGGTCGGGAAGCGATAATCCTTTTGGGCAGCGGCGAGGGCATGTTCGCGCACATCCTCGACAAGGGATTGATAGGGTTCCAATGCACCGATACAGCCGCGCAACTTCCCGTCTATGGTGAGAGTGACGAAGCAGACCCCGTCCGCTTGTAAGAGGGGAGTCTGAGTTGTATTATCTAGCGGAGGCAGATTCTCCCCACGCAAACCCATTTCAAGGGTTTGGCGGGCTACCTTGAGCAAGCTCTTTTTTTCCTGAAGGGTAAGGGAGTCTTTTTTCATGTGGAAAGGTTGCGCCGCTTTTTTTGATTAGCCGACTTTCCCATATTTCTGGTTGAAATAAAGCAGCGGGTCGCCATCTTCTTGCGCTTTTGACGCCACGATCTCGCCGACGAAGAGGGTGTTTGTTCCCATTGGGATTGTTTGCGTAACGCGACATTCAAAGAAGGTTAATCCGCCTGTGATGAAGGGGATGCTGCTGGCGAGGGTTTCAGTATTAAGATCAGCGAAACGATCTTCAGAATCTGCGATGCGCCCCGCAAAACGATTGGATACATCTTCCTGGTCTTTGGTGAGAATGGTGACGCCAAATTTCCCAGCCGCGCTAACAAGGGTGTGGGTACGGCTGGTATCGTAGAGGGAAACGGAGATGAGGGGCGGATCGAGTGAAAGGGAGGTAAACGAGCTAACGGTCATGCCGTGTTGGACACCTTCGTGCTCAACGGTAACGATAGTGATCCCGCTTGCCCAATTGCGCATGGCTTTGCGGAGTTCTTCGGGGGTGATGGTCATCTTTTCTCCAGAGTATTATCGAAATTCGCTAGTTCTCCCCCCGTTTAGGGGGGGAGCTAGAGAGGGGGGGGGCGAAAAAGCCCCCACCTATCCTCCACCGCACGCGGTGGAGGGACTTTTCCATCATACTTGCGGGCAGGTGCTGCGTCAAGTCGTTTATTCCTACTTTCTTTGTCCGAAAACATTCCTTGCTGTTTTTGAAGAATCTAAGGTACTATTTAAGTATACGTCTTTGAGATCATGGGTAAGGAGAAAAGGTTTGGAAGAGAAATATGATCGTCCAGCGGAAGCAAGCCCACAGCGGCGTGATTCGGTGCGCATCCTGCCTGTGGTTTTCGGCGTTTCCCTTTTTCTGGCAACCCTCTTCACGGCGTGGACTCCCGCCGGTCTCTTTTCGGGCAATCTCTCTGACAAACTAACCTTATTGCTCACCAGCCAGCCCGAAGATCAGATCGCCATCAGTACCTCTTACCCACAACTGCATATAGGGATCGTTTCAGGGCATTGGGGATATGATTCGGGTGCGGTCTGTCTCGACGGAAACGGTGAGGTAACCCTGACCGAAGCCGACCTCAACCTGAAAATTGCTACCCTTATTCAACAAAAACTGACCCAAAGCGGATTCCAGGTAGATCTGCTCCAGGAATTTGACCCGCGACTGGATGGCTATAACGCCGTTGCGCTGGTTTCGATCCACAATGATTCTTGTGCATTTATCGACGAAAACGCAACCGGTTTCAAGCTCTCTGCCGCAATGGATACGCGGGATGTAAACCGCGCTACGCGTCTAACAAGCTGCCTGCGTGACCGCTACGCAAGCACGACAGGCTTGGCTTTTCACCCGGGCAGTATCACCTCCGATATGCGCGAGTATCATGCTTTTACTGAAATCCACGATACGACCATTGCGGCGATCATCGAAACGGGATTTATGAATCTCGACCGCGATATCCTGACTCAACACCCCGAAGTCATTGCTGAGGGGATCGTGCGGGGAATTGAATGTTTTGTGAATAATGAGAGCGTTGCTCCAGCGCCTCTGCCTACCTTTTCCCCATGACCGATAATCTTTCTGCCGCAAAAGAAGCTATCCGCCGCGCGCGTATTGCCCTGCGCAAAGGAGAGAAAGAAGTTGCGCACCGTTGGGCAGAGAAAGCCGCGGCGCTTGCGCCGCAGTTAGAAGAACCCTGGTTGATATTGGCTGCTACTTCACGCCCGCAGATGAGTATCCATTATGTAGAACGGGCGCTGGCGATCAATCCGCACAGCCAAGCCGCCCAAAAGGGGATGCGCTGGGCGCAGAAGCGGTTGAGAGCCTCTACTTCTGCCACGCAGCCAAATAAAACTATTCCAAAAGAAGTTGTCGAGAAAACCCAACCACAGCGCAGCATCCCCCCTGCTGTGCATACCTCCGAACCCGTCGGTGGGATTTTAGGCATCCACGCACAAGTTGTTGGGGATACGCAGCCCATTCGTCGTATTAAAAAGGTTGAAAAGCCGCGCCGTCTTTGGCAGCAATCTCTACCTGCGTTATTGATCACGGTGATCGTTGTTTCGGCTGTTTGGGCATTATTGCCGCGCGCCTCTTCTTTTGCGGCGAGCTTTGACGCAAGCCCCACTGCCAGCCTCGTACAAGAGCATTGGGGGCAGGCAGACATAAGCAAGCCGACTTATACGCCAACAGCGACCGCAACCTTTACGCCCACGGCAACCCCGACGATCACGCCTACACCGACGGCTACGCCAACATTTACCCCCGAGCCGACCGCGACGCCTTATCCTACAGCTGAACCAAAGCCGCAACCAGAACCTCCGGCTGCCCCCGTGCAAGGACCCTCGCCGAGTGGATATAAATATGTTCTGGTGGATATTTCAGAGCAGCATCTTTATGCGTATCACGGCGATACCCTCGTTTATAGTTTTGTTGCCTCGACGGGGATGAATAATGCTACCGCGACCGGCAATTTCAGTGTGCTAAATAAAATCCCCAGCGCTTATGGCGCAACCTGGGATATCTGGATGCCCTCCTGGCTCGGTATCTACTGGGCCGGCTCGCTTCAAAATGGCATTCACGCACTGCCGATCATGTCGAATGGCAGCATCCTTTGGGATGGTTATTTAGGTAGACCAATTTCTTATGGTTGTGTTGTATTGGGGACGTATGAAGCGCAATTACTCTTCAATTGGGTAGACGTAGGCACACCGGTGACAATCCAATGGTAGCGAATAATGCCCAGGAAGCCCTTCAGCAAGCATACGCTGCTCTTAAAATAGGCGATAAACGCAATGCCTATGCCTGGGCAAAACGTGCCGCCCAAGCTGACCCGATGCTGGAGGAAGCCTGGTTGATCCTTGCAAAGGTCTCGAAGCCCCAAGCCAGCATCAAATTTTTGGAGCAGGCCCTTCAGATCGATCCAAATAGTGAGAATGCTCGCAAGGGAATGGCATGGGCGCAGAAGCGCTTACGCTCACAAACGGAACCACTTCGGGCTGCGCCGGTTGCAATGAGCAAACCTCCAGCCAAGAAGAAGAAAAGAGCGCCTCTGCTCTTTGTGGGCGGATTCGTTCTCCTGTGTCTCGTTGCTGCAGTTATCTGGGCAGCAGGCGCATCCCCTGCAATGGCGCTTTTCAGCAGTGCGCCCACGGCAACCGCATCCGCGACCCAGCAGCATTGGGGGCAGGCAGATATCAGCAAACCGACGTACACACCATCCCCAACAGCGACGTATACCCCTACGCCAACTTTTACGCTGACACCCACGCCAACCTATACGCCAACCCCAACGCTTACTTTTACGCCGACCAAAACGCCGCTACCAACCAAGACCCCAAAACCGACCAAGACTCCCGTGCCTGTGCCAACGACTGAAAAGCCACCGGAAACCAGCGGCGGCACACATTGGCTCGAAGTTAATCTTACACAGCAGCGCGTCAATGCCTATGCGGGTGATACGCTTATTAAATCCTTTATTGTCTCAACGGGAACTTGGCAAACGCCCACGGTAACAGGTAATTATCGTATTTATCTTAAGTATGTTTCCACCACGATGTCGGGTCCCGGCTACTACCTCACCGGCGTTCCCTATACAATGTATTTCTACAAAGGCTACGGTTTTCACGGCACCTACTGGCATGATAATTTCGGCACGCCCATGAGTCATGGCTGCGTGAACCTGCGTACATCCGATGCTGCCTGGCTCTTCGATTTTTCACCGCTGGGCACTGCCGTCTTTGTTCACTACTAGATTGATCTTATGTCTCCCAAATTGAATTCACTTTCTCGACGCGATTTTCTCAAACTTATGGGACTTGGGCTTCTTAGCGCATTCTTCCCTAAGCTGACGAAAGCGCACGCCGCCTCGGGCTTGCTACCGGACCAAAAAGGACGGGTTGCCGCCGAGAGTATTCAGATCTACGCTGCTCCCTCCTTTGAAGCAGATGTGGTCAACGAGCACTGGCAGGATATTCTCCTGCCGATCACCAGCCTTGAGATCAGCGCCGACGCAGAAGCCCATAACCGTGTTTGGTATAAAATTGGCGAAGAAGGGTATGCCTACTCAGGCAGTATCCAGCCTGTGCTGACGCGCCTGAATACACCCGTCTACGAACACTCCCAAACAGGCAGCCTCGCCGAAGTCAGCGTTCCCTACACCGACGCGCGCCGCGAACCCGCCGATGATGCTGAACTAGCCTATCGCCTCTATTACGAAACTACACACTGGATCGTTGAGACCATTACCAACGAAGAAACGAATAAAGTCTGGTATCTGCTGCGTGACGATAAATGGAAGGATGAGAAATATTACGTTCTTGCCTCGCATTTGCGCTTGATCCCCGCTGAAGAATTAACCCCCATTTCGCCCGATGTGCCGAATTTCCTCAAACGTATCGATGTACGTTTGCGCGATCAACTTGTCATCGCTTACGAGAATAACCGCCCGGTTTTTGCGGCGCGTGCCTCTACCGGAACACGTTTCGTAGGCGGCAAATATTACACGCCCGAAGGCTCGTATATCACTTATTACAAACGCCCCAGCCGCCACATGGCGACCGACAATCTCGCCAGCAATGGTTATGATCTGCCGGGCGTTCCCTGGGTACTATATATCACCAAAAGCGGCATTTCCTTTCATGGCACTTACTGGCATAATGACTTTGGTGCGCCGCGCAGCCATGGCTGTATCAACCTCGCCTCCCGAAGTGCAAAATGGCTTTATCGTTGGGCGAACCCTGTTCTTCCGCCAGAAAAGGAATTTGTTTACGGGTATACTGGCACGCGCGTAGAAGTATTTTAAATGAGTTATCCCCCCCGCTTGCGGGGTAAGAAGAAAGCTTAGGACACCATCATTATGGAAGAAGCCGTATTAGACAAGATCAGCATCACCTTTATCATTCTGGCCTTTATTTCAGCCCATCACTTCTATTTCGGGAAAAATATCCCCAAATGGTCGTGGTATCTTTCCATCGCATTCTCGTTCGCAGCCGGGATGTTCCTCGGCTTTGCGATTGCCAATTTCCCCGCAAATATTATTCTGGGGAGTGCCTTTTCAGCCGTTGTATTCCTGACCAATCTCGTTGTACGAAAATACAGGAATAAACAAAACGATTACACGTTCAAATAAAAACAAGAGACCACAAAAGCCTCCAAGACTTTTGTAGTCTTGGAAAAGAAAGATATGAAAAACTTACCATCCACATTTACTCGTAGAGATTTTCTAAAATTCAGTGCAGCAGGGGTATTTGGCTTGCTCATGGCAGAACTCGGCCTCGATAAAGTGAGGGCGGGCGCGCCTCCCCTAAAACGACAAGGGCGCACGACCTGGAGCAGCCTCACCATTTACGATAAGCCCTCCTTTAGCGGAACCGTGCTCAATCTCTACGGTCGGGATGTCATCCTGCCCATCACCGAAGAGTTGTATATCGAAGGCGAGCACGCCTATAACCACCGTTGGTATCGCATCGGGAACGAGGGTTTTGCCCATTCAGCATATCTCCAGCCGGTCGTCACATCCTATAACCTTCCCGTTCTCGATATTCCCGAAAGTGGTGTGCTGGCAGAGATGACCGTTCCTTTCATGTCCATCCGTTTGGGGGCGGGATATTATTTCAAACCCAAGCGTCGCTATTATTACGGCACAACCTATTGGGTGAACCAAATTGTGCAAGATCCGAATGATGGGACGTATTGGTACCGCATTTTCGATAGCTACACCAAAGATCATTACTACGTTCCCAGTTATAGCCTACGCATCGTCCCGGACGAGGAGCTTGCCCCCATTTCCCCGAACGTGGCGCCCGAAGAAAAACACATATATGTAGACATTGCTACCCAAACAGTGGTTGCCTACGAAGGGGATGTGCCAGTGATGACCTCCCTTGTCGCCAGCGGATGGGGCGGCACACCGACCCCTGCCGGAACATTCAGCACCTATCACAAGGCTCCTTCCGTTCACATGACCGACGGTGCCGGCGATGCCGCTAATTATGATCTGCCCGGTGTCCCCTGGGTTTCTTTCTTTACCGGCAATGGCGACGCCTTCCACGGTGCCTACTGGCATAACGACTTTGGCGATCCGCGCAGCCACGGCTGTGTGAACACGCCCGACAGCGTGGCAAAATTTATCTACCTGTGGTCGACTCCCTACGTCCCGCCTAGGGAAGATTACATCCATTTGCCCGGTCAGGGTACACGCGTTGAAGTTATTGACGAAAGATAATTTATGTTGAAATTGAAGACACTGCTAAGTGAAAAAACGACCATACTTCTTTCCATTATGCTGGGGGTGAATTTTTCTTTTTACTTCTCCATCTATGTAAAAACAGATCTTATTCCGTTGGGCAGCACCCGTTTTCATTTTTTGACGTTCTGTTTGATCGCGCTTGGTTCTTTCATCTACTTTATTGCATTGTTGTGGTTGAAAAAGCAGCTTTCAACATTTTCCAGGAAAAATATATTCAAAGCTGGGCTATTTAGTTTTTTGTTGGGGCCCCTGCTCTTTTTTGCAACAACCAGCCAATGGCAGGAAGAGGGCTTCTATATTCAGTCTGTTCTTCCCATTAGCTATGAGCTTTTTCTCCCTTGGTATGCTTCTCGGGGAGCTGCTTTTTTCGTAGGTGGAATATTTTTTGCTAGCATTGCTTTTGCACTCTTTGTGCTTCTTCTTTCAAAAGAGATAGAAGTCATAAAAGAACTCAAGGAAAAAATTCATCATATTTCTTTTTCGATAGTTGAAGACAAGAAGTGGCTAACGATCTTTGCTCTGGTTCTTTTTGCCTTTATTTTGCGCGCCATTAATCTGGAAGCTCTTCCCCCACACTTGGAAGAATATAGCCACCTGAATGCGGCAAAAGACCTTCTGGCTGGCGTCCCCAAGGAATTCGTTTATCAGAGAAGTTTTTATATGGTGACTCTCCCTGTAAAATTCTTCTTCTCTATTTTTGGCACAGAAGTTTGGGTTGCGCGTATACCAGGTATCCTCGTAAACAGCTTGGCGATCATCCCCCTCTTTTTTCTAACTCGAAAAATTAATACGCCCGTTGCATTACTAAGTTCAATTCTCTACGCGACCAACCCCTGGGTAATTGCTTTGTCGAGAGCCGTTCGTGAGTATGCTTTTTACCCCATCTTCTTTTACTTCATTCTATTAGGTTTTCTTTATTTACTTGAAAATATTCCACGTGGATTCGTTATTACCGAATTGAAGCCCATATTTACAAAAAAAATACTGGGAATAATTTCCTTGCTGTTTCTTGCAATTATTTTTGCATTAGTGGTAGATCCTCGCTCTACCTTCAAGGCAATCGCTTTCATGTATCTGGTTTTTCTGGTTTTCCTTGCCTTACGCTTTGACATGAAAAACTCAAAGAATATACTCTTTCTATTGCTGGGGATTGGTTTTATTGCGATTAGCATCCTTATTCTTCAGACGCTCCCAATTTTGGGCTTTCGCGATCATTTAGAAGTAGCCGAACCTTTTCGCAATCTGTTTAATGGAAACACTATAAATCTTTTAGGACAGTTTTTTTTCAACCCTCCTGTGCAATGGTATTATGACCGCATTCTTCTTGTGCCTGTTATAAGCTTGCTCTTTGCTTTTGGATGGGGTTTTCTTGTACAGAAGAAAAACAACATTCCTGTTTTTCTTTCAGCGCTTTATATTTTTTCAATTATTCTATTCATCTTTTTTTACGATTTCACATATGCGCCGCGCTTTTTTCTACATATCCAGTTATGGTACATCCCTTTGTTAGCAATGGGAATTTATGGCTGGTATCGGATCACGAAGATGTTTTTTCTAAATAAAAAAATGAGATATGGTTTTATTCTTTTGATATTGCTTAGCATATTCAATTTGAAGCAGATTTTTATACATACAGACTCCAAAGAATTGCCTGTCACATCTGCGATTCACATGGGATTTGATGGACTCGACGATTATTTAATAAAAAACGGAAGCCCTCAAGATGTGCTGGTTTCAAAATATTATGGCCGCTACGCAAAATTCTATAATTCCCCTGAATTTGCCATGATCTATGAAGCTTCATTTAGTGAAGAAGCGATAAAAGAAAATCCAGGTGGCTGGATGGTTCTGGACACATCGCGCCAATGGGCGTATGAAAAAGAACTCCCCTTGGAAAGTTTTTATCTCGGAGACACATTGGTGGAGTTTATAGGAGAGTTCCCTGATCCGGTTAGCAGGCTGGGCAATTATCTCTGGCATTGGAGTAGTGTAAAATAATATTCCATTAATTTGCTCCTTTCCCTTTTATCAATTTGGAGGTTCACATGCATTCCGCTTTTATTCACAACAAATACTTACTCAAACGTCAAGCTATTGCCATGACAGGCAAATTTCGTTTTTACGATCCGAATGGACAACTGGTCATGTTCAGTGAACAGAAAATGTTCAAGCTCAGAGAAGATATCCGTGTCTACGCAGATGAAGCCAAAATGCAGGAAGTTCTCAGCATTAAAGCGCGCAGTATCGTCGATTTCTCTGCCGCCTATGACGTGGTAGATGCGACCAATAACGAGCATGTCGGCACATTACGCCGTAAGGGCTTGCGCTCTATGCTGCGCGATGAATGGGAAGTTCTTAATCCTGCCGGGCAGGTGATCGGTTCCCTTTTTGAAGACAGTATGCAGCTTGCCTTGCTCCGTCGTCTTCTTGCTTCGATTATTCCCCAAAATTATGATATTAGCATTGGGCAGAGCGTTGTCGCTGACCTAAAACAACGCTTTAACATCTTCCGCTACGAGCTTGATCTCGATTTCAGCATGGACACCGCCAATCAGCTTGATCGCCGCCTCGGTATTGCAGCTGGAATTTTACTCGCCGCAATAGAAGGGCGTCAGTCGTAATATGCCGCTCGAACCCCTTTTTGCCGGTCTTGTCATCGATGAGTTTGATCATCCCGTCACGCATACCTTTGTTGGCAGTGAGCTTTGCTATGTAGTGGATGACAATGGTTTTCACCGTCATATCCCTGCCGAGCAGATCGACCGCCAGGTTTTGGCGATGATGCGTGAACAGATTGAGGGCCATGAAGATGCCCTTGGTGAGCAAACTGCAAAAATGCTTGGACAGGATGATATTTTTTCGCGTGCCATGATCCAGAAACAACTCGAAAATATCGATGAACAATTTGAAACCATTCTCAAAAGTGGCATCCCTGCCGAGGGGCGCAACTATATGGGGATGATGGGCTTCAAGATCATCATCAATGTGCATGGCGAAGTCATCCATTTCGAACAGCCCAGCGGATTGCCCGACGAAGAATAAAATTTAGACTTCCGAAGTTTCAATCTTGTTCCTGAACGGGAAAAACTTCGGAAGTCTTCTTGTTAGCTTTGCAGTACAATTCCCTCGTGTTCAAACAAATAAAAACCACCATTCCTCTCAGTATTCTGCTCGCGGCAATATTTGCCATCTTTGCAGGCGGTAACTACCTCCTTGCCTTTTTGCCTGCTGCGTTCATCTCCCTGCTCGGAATCACAGCCCTCCACGCCCTCTGGGAATGGACAGGCAAACCTCGCCCCCTTCTGTGGATCATCATCCTTGCCCTTTTGTTGCGGCTTGCCTCTGCCATTGCGTTGCAAGTTTTCCTGCCGATCAACGGTTATCCTGATAGCGAACAACAACAAGCGGGCTACGTTTTCTACGATGCTTTCCGCCGCGATACAGAAGCCTGGGATTTGTCTCAAAGTGATGCCCCCCTGATTTCAGCCTTCAGCAAGGAATACCATACCGATCAATACGGTGGTTTGCTCGCTCTTAGTGCGGGTGTTTACCGCTATCTTTCCCCGGATGTGCACCGCCCGCTGCTCGTCGTACTCATCGCAGCTTTCGCCGCAGTCCTCGGCATCCCCTTTTTCTGGATAGCAGCCAAAGAACTCGGCGGCGAAAAACTCGCCCTCCCCGCAACGTGGATTTTTGCACTCTATCCTGAAAGTATCCTTATGGGCAGTTCGCAAATGCGCGAACCCTTTCTGATAAGTCTCATCGCGCTTATCTTATGGGCATTTCTGAATTGGCAAAAAGACAGAAAATATCGTGCCGCACACTGGGGGCTTGGGCTTGGGCTCGCTGCCATGCTCTTCATCTCCCCCGCCATTGCCTTCATCACCCTCATCTTTCTCAGTATTTACGCCCTCATCCAAAATGGAAAAAGCCGCATCTCGCTCAAGCAGATCGTCATTGCCCTAGCCCTCTTTCTTTTTTCCATTTTGTTACTTTCCTCTGCACTTAGCCAAACCAATCTTGATTCCAGCAGCCCCTTCGGCATCATCGTTGAATGGACACAAAAAGCCGTCAAATGGGATATTTACCAACTTGAGCGCGGCTCCGGCTGGGTACAAAAACTCTTCGATGAGATGCCCGCCAGCCTGCACACGCCTTTCGTTATCGGCTATGGGATGGCGCAACCTGTGCTGCCCGCTGCTATTATTGAGCCAACAACGCTCACCTGGAAAATATTGGGGATATTGCGCGCAGCAGGATGGTATCTCCTTGTGCCTTTTCTGATCTATGGACTTTTTGCTCTCCCCAAAGTGGATGCCCCCCTCACGCGCCGCATCTGGACGTGGTTTGGGCTTGCCAGCTGGATCTGGATCATCCTCGCAGCCCTGCGCGCTGGTGGCGATCAATGGGACAACCCCCGTTATAGAGTCATCTTTCTCGCTCTGCAAGCTCTCTTCGCTGCCTGGGCGTGGATAACGCATCGGGCAGGTAGAGGCATTTGGTTGCCGCGCATTCTAACGGTAGAAGCTATTTTTCTGGCATTCTTTACCCACTGGTACGCAAGCCGATATTACGCTCGTTTCGGCACTTTATCCTTTGGCACCATGGTGTTGTGGATCGTTACCCTAAGCAGTGTTTATCTCATAACTAGTTGGCTGTTTAGTAGAAGGCAGGCATGAATCGGCTCAAGAAGATAACGATAAAGTATTTGTCCCCCTTGATCCTCGGGGGAAGCTTTGGTTTGTTTGCCTATAGCTACATTGGAAATGGCTATATACTCTATGGCAGCAAAAGATTGCTTGTATTTAGTCTATTGATTGGGCTTTTAGGCTCAATAGCGTATTACTTCATCGTTCGTTTTATTCTGAAACAGAGAGCTTTTTTGGGGAGGAAAGCTTTTTTTAAATTAATTATCCTTTCGTCTCTCATAACACCAATATTATTTTTCTTTTCTACTATACAATGGCAACGGGGTGATCTTTTCTTCTATCCGTTATTACCCACAAGCGAGTTTGAAATTACTGTCGCTCCCCAAAACCCCGAAACAGATTTCTCTATTACGTGGTTCTCAAATTCTTTTGGTGATATTTCCTTTGAAAGTGTTGAATATCAAGGTTGGAAGCGTGATGGAGATATGCTGAGATTGGCTAACAGCGCTGAAAACTCCTTGTTTTGGAGGGGAAAAGTTGGCGAGCATGGAGCGCTATATTTTGAAGCAACAGGGAATGGACAATTCTATGTGCGTTCTAACTTTGATAGCGTAGTCATTCATGAGTATTCTGCAGGGACAAATAAATACGAAATATTTGGTGACGTACCGTGGTTGGCATCTCGTGCAGGGGTGCTGGTTATTGGCAATATAAATTTCTTTTTCGGTGTGTTCGCTTTTCTATTATTCTTTTGGCCTCAGCGTAGACGATGGATATCGACATTTTCCCAGACTTTGGCGGGCGATAGAAAACACAAGATCAATAAGATTGATCTTGTGTGGATATTCACTTTATTCCTTTTTTCCTTGAGTTTACGCATTTTCAACCTTGATGCTCTCCCCCCTCATATTGAAGAATATCGCCACTTGAATGCAGCAAAAGATATATTTAATGGGGTGTCCTGGATGGATGTATACCAGAGAAGTTTCTATGTGGTTACGCTTCCAGTGTATTTGTTTTTTGCTCTCTTTGGTGTCAAGCTCGGTGTCGCTCGTTTCGTTGGTGTGCTTTTTAATAGCTTTGCCATTATCCCCCTTTATCTGATTACCAGGAAAATTGATCGGCGGCTTGCCATAGTTGCATCCTTTTTGTATGCAACAAGCCCTTATATTATCTCGTTAGCGCGAAACGTTCGCGAATATGCTTACTACCCGTTTTATTTTTACCTGGTAGCCTATATAAGTATTGAATATCTCGAGAAACTTTATAAGAGAGGCGTTACTTTAAAGTTTTTTTTAGAGAATAAGAACTTAATTTTGTTGTTTTTGTTGCTAATCCCATTGATTTACGTCTCTTTTGATAGACGCTCAACGCTAAAGATACTTATCATTTGCTATGGGATCTTGGCATTATTTATTTTGATGAAGATACGGCTTAATGGTAAAAGGGCTTACTTTGTTTTCCTTGTTGTATTTCTAGTCTCTTTGGGTGCTGGATTTTGGTTTTTTGTCATCCAAGGTAATGCCAAACATGGAACCTTTAATAATTATCTAATACCGTTTTCTCAAGGAGATTTTGAAACACCTCTAAATTACTTTTTTTACAACCCCCCGCAACAATGGTACTTCAATCGCTTAGCGTTGGTTCCCGTTACAGCATTGTTTTGTACTGTTTTTTATGGTGTTTTGGTTAGAAAAAATGTAGTAGTTTCTTATTTTGCGTTTTTGTACATGGTATCTTTGACTTCATTTTTGCTGTTTTTTGGGTATGATAGCGGGACACGTTTTTATCTTCACATTCAGCTTTGGCATATTATTTTGATCGCAATGGGGGGATACGGGATCATGGGCGTTTTATCGCAAAATCTGAATTCTAAGAAAATACTTTGGACAGTAAGTATTATTTTGGTTTTAGTTACATTTAACCCTTCTCAAGTGCTGTTGTCACAATTACACACACGCTCCGGTGGAATGCCGATCTCTCGTCAAAGTCATTATAATTTTGATATTACTCAAGCCTATTTGCTCGAACGTGTTTCGCCTGATGATGTTTTGATTTCTTATGATTATGGGCGATATGCATATTTTTCAGGAAAACCACAGTTTTCTGCGGTGTATATGGATGGAGGCTTAGAGGATCTTAGTAAGATTTCTATGCATGACACAGGCTGGATCGTTATAAATGAAAAGTATTACCCGAATTACAGTGATGTTGTTCCATTAGGAGCATTTACGATGGGAGATAAAGAAGTCTTTTATCTCGATGAGGTTGTTGGTGATCATGTTGATCATATTTGGCGTTGGGAGAATAGCACAGAGTAGGCAGTCTTTATTTATCCGTAAGGACTTGTGCCTGCTTTGGTGGTTGCCTTGACATAGAGGAAGGAAACCTTATAATCCAATTCTTGAAAATAAAGTCTCGTAGGAGAAAAAATGACTACTGCACTAATTACCGGTATCACCGGACAAGATGGTTCTTATTTGGCAGAGCTGTTGCTCGAAAAAGGCTACAACGTGGTTGGGATGGCGCGCCGTTCCAGCACTTTGAATTATGAGCGTATCGAACACTTGGTGGACAAGGTCACCCTAATTCAAGGCGATTTGCACGATCAAGGCTCGCTTTTAGCGATTTTGGAAGAACATAAACCAGACGAAGTATATAACCTGGCAGCCCAATCTTTTGTGCCTGCTTCATGGAGCCAGGCTGTTTTAACAGCAGAAGTGACAGCCCTCGGCGTGACACGTATGCTCGAGGCAATTCGTCTTTTTGATCGTTCGATCAAGTTCTATCAGGCATCCAGCAGTGAGATGTTCGGCAAGGTGATGGAAGTGCCGCAAAAAGAAGACACGCCTTTTTATCCGCGTAGCCCTTATGGGGTCGCAAAGGTTTATGGGCATTGGATCACGATCAATTATCGTGAGTCTTATGATATTTTCGCCACTTCAGGCATTCTTTTCAACCATGAAAGCCCGCGCCGTGGCTTGGAATTTGTGACCCGCAAAATCTCGAATGCCGTAGCACGTATCAAACTAGGGATGCAAGACGAATTGCGTCTCGGAAATCTCGACGCTCGCCGCGACTGGGGTTTTGCCGGCGATTATGTTGAAGCTATGTGGCTTATGCTCCAACAGGAAAAACCTGATAATTATGTGATCGGCACTGGCGAAACCTATGCAGTGCGTGAGTTTTGCGAATACGCCTTTGGCTTTGTTGACCTCGATTACAACGATTATGTCGTGATGGACCAGAAATTCTACCGCCCCGCTGAAGTGGATCTGTTGATCTCTGACCCCAGCAAGGCGCGTGAAGAATTGGGTTGGGAGCGTAAAGTGAGCTTTAAAGGGCTTGTTGAAATGATGGTGAATGCTGATCTGGAGCGCTTGAGTAAATAATTATGAAACCTTATCTCTCTCTTGTTATTCCTGTATATAACGAAGAAGAAACCCTCCTGCTGCTTTTTGATGCTGTTTATCAGGCATTGGCTTCTTTGTCATGCTCGTGGGAGGTTGTTCTTGTTGACGATGGAAGTCAAGATGAGAGCCTGAGTGTTTTGAAAACCTTTGCTGAAAAAGACGTTGAACATATCCGCGTGGTGGCGTTTCGGCGCAATTTTGGACAAACGGCTGCCATTGCTGCGGGGATCGATCATTCGCAAGGTGATGTCATTGTCTTGATGGATGCTGATTTGCAGAACGACCCCGCTGATATTCCCATGCTGCTCGAAAGATTGGACGAGGGCTACGATGTGGTGAGCGGCTGGCGTAAAGACCGCAAAGATAATACGCTGACGCGTACGATCCCGTCGAATATTGCCAACGGGCTGATCTCAAAGGTGACAGGCGTTCACTTACATGATTATGGTTGCACACTAAAAGCCTATCGCCGTGAGGTGATTACTGGTTTCCGTCTTTATGGCGAGATGCACCGTTTTATCCCCGTATTTGCTCATTCGGTGGGCGCCAAGTTATTGGAGGTTCCCGTTCGCCATCACCCACGTCGATATGGGGTAGCAAAATACGGTCTGGAGCGTACCGTCAAGGTCGTTCTTGACCTTTTTACGGTCAAATTCCTGCTGACGTATTCTGCCAAACCGATCTATCTTTTTGGCGGCACAGGAATTGGGCTGATCGGTCTAAGCGCGTTCTTACTTCTTTTCCTTTTTATTCGCCGAGTATTTTTTCAGGTGGCAGTTCTTGGATCACCGCTTTTCCAGATGGGCGCAATGTTTTTCATTTTAGGCTTTCAATCCATTTTGATGGGCTTGATTGCAGAACTCCAAGTGCGCACTTATCACGAATCGCAGCGTAAGCCGACGTATACGGTTAAAGAAAGAGTCAATGTGAGCAAAGAATGAAATTTTTGTTGCTCAATAGTGAACACCCTCCTATTGGCGGGGGTGCTGGAAACGCCAGCGCGAATATTGCTCAGCAAATGGTTCAGCAAGGTCACGAAGTGGTCTTGCTGACTGTTCGTTTTGGCGACTTTGCGCATGATGAAGTTTGGAATGGCGTGCATATGGTACGTGTGCCCGCCATACGTAAACGTATGGATCGTTCTGGTGCTGTTGAGCAGATCAGTTTTGTCCTCGGTGGGATCTGGGGAAGCCTGCGCCTCTTGAAGAGTTTTCGCCCCGATATGGTTATCGCCTTTTTTGGTGTACCCTCTGGTCCCATTGCCTGGACATTGAACTTGCTGACGGGTATCCCCTATATTGTATCCATGCGTGGCGGCGATGTGCCCGGCTTTCGCCCCTACGATTTCAAGATATACCACAAGCTGGTTGCCCCTTTTTTAAAGATCATTTGGCGGCGAGCGGGCGCGTTGGTTGCCAATAGTAAGGGTTTAAGAGAACTTGCTGTTAGATTCAACCCAAAAGCGGATGTGAAGATCATCCCCAATGGTGTGGATTTAGCCGCATACGCCCCCGTGCAACGAACCTGGTCTACCCCTAAACTCCTCTCGGTTGGACGCGTGGTTCACCAGAAAGGACTTGATCTGGGGATGCGCGCCCTCGCGCAATGCCAAGACCTCGATTGGGAATGGGTCATCGCTGGTGACGGCGGTGCCCGCCCGGAACTCGAAGCAATGGCAAAGGAATTGGGCATTGCCGAACGCATCAAATTTGTCGGATGGCAAGAAAAAGATGAACTGCGCAGCCTCTATCAAGATGCGAATCTCTTTCTTTTCCCCTCGCGCCACGAAGGGATGCCGAATGCTGTTCTCGAAGCAATGGCAAGTGGATTGCCCGTTATCGCTACTCAGATCGCGGGCAGCGAGGAACTCGTCGTCCATAACGAGACCGGGTTGCTGGTTCCCACTGAAGATGTGCAGATGCTTACAAATGCCCTCAAGACCCTCGTCCCGGACGAAGTGAGACGAGAACGTATGGGGGCAGTAGCCCGTCAAAAAGTCGAAAAAGAATATTCATGGGCGAGCGTTGCATCCCAATATATTCGATTAGCTGAAAACATAAAAAAACACAACCTAAATATATGATATCCCCACTGTTTTTTATCCTATAAGGATTTTTGTATCCAGTCCCAAGTTGTTGTGATGCCATCATCTAATTTTATGACTGGGTGCCAACCAAGTTCTAAGTTTGCTAAACAAGGGTCTAATACTATTTGTTGGATATCAAATGCCCGCTTAGGCAAGTTATTTACTTCTGTTTTTAGGAGAGTAATAGTTTTGATAAGCTCTACCAAAGACGTTAAAGATGTTCCACTTCCACTACCAATATTGAAAACATCATTTTGAGATGTTTTGAGTGATGCTAATTTTACTGCCTTTACTAAATCAGACACATGGATAAAATCTCGTGTAATTGAACCATTTCCAAATAATATAATTGGTAATTCCCTTTTTATTTTCCCCAAGAAGACAGCTATAACTCCTTGGCTCCCCAAAGGGTTTTGCCGTTCTCCATATGGGTTAGAAGGGCGGATTATCGTAAATGGCAACCCATATAAATGATGGTAGGTTTGAATATATTTTTCAATAGTTAATTTTAGTATTCCATATGATGAGATAGGGTTTGTTGGATGTGTTTCTGGCACAATACCTGTTTCAGGTATCCCATAAACGGTTCCTCCAGATGAGAAAAACAATAGTTTGCGGATTCTTTTCTGTACGCATATATCCAAGAGTGTTATGGTGGGTAGAAGGTCTGCTTGAATATCATGAAATGGATTTTCACCAGATGTTTGTGGAGTTGCACTGGATGCTAAATGAAAGACGATATCGCCTTTTGAAATAACTTTTTGAAGTAAAGATTTATTTCCAAGCTCGCCAAACACATAATTTACCCTTTTTAGAGGAGGTCGGAAGTGTTCAGGGTTTCGGTCATAGACTGTTATATCCCAATCGTCAATAAGAAGTTCATCAACAAGATGGCTGCCAATAAAACCATTACCTCCAAGAATGACTGCTTTCAAAATACTTGCTCCTTGATGGGGTGTTATTTGATAGATTGAAATTAGCTAATGAGATTATAATCTTGATTGTGATTGTGTGTCTTTAGTTCAAAAAAACTTGCTAACAGAGTTCTTTGCACATGGTTAGTCCCGCCCTATTAAAGTATGAGAGTAATTGATAATTGAGAGCCCTAGTAAATAAAGAGGTCATATTGAGTCCGAAGACGCGTTCCAGAGTTCTATTTGTAATATCAAAGATGGGCATTGGCGGGGCACAACAGGTAGTACTTGAATTGATCAATGGTCTAGCTCAAAAAGGCTTCCAAATTGATTTATGTGTTTTTTTTCGAACCCCTGAAGATGCTTCCGTAATTGCTCTATTGGATGATCGAGTGGAATTTGTCACCCTCTTAGGAGAGCAGATTGAATTAGAAGCAGATCATCGTGGTTTTCTTCGTAAACTGTTTTTTTTGTTGGCGATGCCCGTTCGCATATTAAAAGGTGCTTTGAAAGGTGTTTTTATAAAATACGATGCTGTTCATACAAATTTACTCATCGGAAGTTTTTTTTCTTATTCTTTGCGCGGAATTCTTCAGATACTAAAAAAAACACCTCCTGTATTTGTTGAAACTTACCATGCAGATTTAACTTCTACCCAAAGACTTGAGAAGAATATTTTTTACTTCTTGTGGAAGGGTTTAGACGTGCTTGTTCTAGAGTTACGGAAAAAAGATATTCAAACTATTCAAAAGAAATTCTCTAAGGTAAGAGTTGAATATATTCCGTTTGGGATTTCATTGATTCCTGACAAAAGTGAATTGACAAAAAAGAGACAGGATTTTATTGCAAAGTATGATGAACTAAGCTTGGATACGAGTCCCTTAAATATAGTTTCAATCACTCGCCTCAATAATAGTGAAAAACGTGTTAATAAGTTGATCGACCTGATCAAGCACCTTCATACAGATCTTGGCAGCCCGTTCAGATTTATCTTATGTGGAGACGGACCGGACAGAAAAGAAATAGAAAAACAGATCATAGAACTTGATATCTCCAATTTTGTCATTCAAACAGGATTTGTTGATGACCCCTTTCAGCCATTGAGCATTGCAACGGTGTTTTTACAAATTGGAATTGAAGACCGTGCAGGTATTGCTGCGTTGCAGGCTGCGTCAATAGGCGTCCCTGTTGTAACAGTTCAAGGGGATTCAGAATGGAAAATCAGAGCCAATGATAACGAATTGTTTTATACATCCTCATCAATGAATGAATTAGTAGCTCATATGAAAAAACTCTTGCTCGATAATAATTATCACAAATTAGAAAGTGAGCGAAATAAAAGGGTAGTTGAAGAAGAATTTATGGCGGATGCAATGGTTGATAGATATTTTGAAGTGTACTTGGATATTTTAGCCAGTTTGCCAGAAAAAAAGGATGTTGAGAAACGTTAATGTGCGGAATTTGTGGAATTTCCCTTTCTGAACGTAATCATGTAGACGCTGAATTATTGCGCAGCATGAATAACGCAATTTATCATCGCGGCCCTGATAGCGACGGTTTTTATGAAGCCGAAGGTGTTGGCCTAGCGATGCGCCGTTTGGCGATTATTGATCTGACCACAGGCGACCAACCGATCGCCAACGAAGATGAGAGTGTTTGGATTGTCTTCAACGGTGAGATTTTCAACTTTCAGGATTTGCAAACAGGGCTGCGCGCACGCGGACATCATCTGAAAACGAATGGTGATACCGAGTGCATCGTCCATCTTTATGAAGAAAAAGGTGTCGATTGCGTCAAGGAATTGCGCGGACAATTTGCTTTTGCAATTTGGGATAAAAAACAAGCACGGCTTATGTTGGCGCGTGATCGCATGGGGCAAAAACCGCTCTACTACACTGTGCAGGATGGCAAACTTTACTTTAGCTCGGAGCTAAACAGCCTGCTTGAAGGGTTGCCCGCCCGCCCTGAGATGAACTTGCAAGCCATAGATCTGTACTTGAGCCTGCAATATATTCCCGATCCGCACACGGCTTATGAGGGTGTTTTCAAGTTGCCGCCTGCACATACGCTGGTTTGGCAAAATGGTCAGATTCATCTCGAACGCTATTGGGCGCTGGATTTTGCGCCCAAATGGGATGCGCCCCAAGCCGAACTCGAAGAGATTTTGCGCGAGAAAGTGCGCGAAGCTGTACGCGTGCGCATGATTGCTGATGTGCCGCTAGGGGCACATCTTTCGGGCGGGATCGATTCGAGTATCGTTGTGGGGCTAATGGCACAGCAGAGCAACCAGCCTATAAAAACCTTCTCAGTCGGTTTCGAGGAGCAGGATTTTTCGGAGCTTCCCTACGCACGCGCCGTTGCTGAACGTTATGCCACTGATCACCACGAATTTATCTTGACTTATGGCGATATTCCCGCCACGCTGGAAAAACTCGTTAATCATTTTGGTGAGCCATTTGCCGATCCATCTGCGCTGCCGCTCTACCTGCTTTCGAAGATCACGCGTGAGCATGTGACTGTGGCGTTAAATGGGGATGGAGGCGACGATCTGCTTGCGGGATATATGCGCTATTGGCTCGATCCCTGGGCAGATGCCTACACCCGACTGCCGAACGCTCTCACCCGAGGCTTGCTACCGTCTATTTTGCAACGTCTGCCCGACGCATCGAACCGCCCCGTTGGACACAGCCTCGTTAACGGGCTTAAGCGCCTCGAACAGCTGACTGAGATCGATCCGCGTGCCAGCATCCTGCGCTGGGGATCGTATTTCTCGCCCACGCAGCGGCGCGCCTTGTGGAAACCCGCGTTTTGGAATGAATCCCAAGCCCATAACGCGGAAGCGATTTTATCGTCCGCGTTTGATATGCTGGATGGCGCTGGGCGGCTGGATCGTACCCTTTACAGTGATTCCCAGACCTATCTGCCCGGCGACCTCCTCGTCAAAGCCGATCGCATGACAATGGCAGCTTCGCTGGAGGGGCGTTCGCCTTTCCTGGATCATCATGTTGCTGAGTTTGCTGCACGTCTGCCCGAAAAAATGAAGATGCACGGTAGAACGGGCAAATATCTGCTGCGAAACGCCTTTGCAGAGATGCTCCCTGAAAATGTACTGGGGCATAAAAAGCAGGGTTTTGGCATTCCGGTTGGGGCATGGTTCCGAGATCCGCTCGCTGCTTGGACGCGTGAACGTCTGCTTGGTGTTGACGCACCATTGGCGGCATGGTTTAATCCGAAGGCAATTGAAGATATGTTGACAGAACACTTGGATGGGCGCGTAGATCATGGCAAACGGATCTGGGCATTGGTGATGTTGAGTTTGTGGAAAAAATAAAAAAGGTTAAGAGAATCCTTATGGAAGAAGCTTTTTACGACCATGCTTGGGGAGAATGGGATGACATGAAGCAGTACGGGCCTGTTTCGCGTCATGTACGTCGGTTAATTTTCAAAATGCTTGGAGGCATAGAATTTGCATCTGTGCTTGATGTTGGGTGCGGAGTAGGAACGCTTTTACAAGAAATCAAAAGCAAATACCCTCATGTAGAATTGGCAGGGACAGAATATGCAAGTACGGGGCTTGAGATAACGCAATCACGCATCCCTGATGGGCAATTTTCTCAACTCGATCTGTCTAAAAGCCATCTGGACGAGACCTATGATCTTCTCTTTTGCATTGATGTGCTTGAGCATATTGATGATGATGTCTCTGCTATGAGAAATTTGCGAGCTATGACAAATAAATATCTGCTCGCTGTGGTGCCAATTGGTCCTTTGTTTGAAATAGAGAGAGAGCGTGTGGGGCATGTGCATGGCTATAAATGGCAAGAGTTCGATCAAAAGCTAGAGGACGCGGATTTTGATATTGTCCGCCATATTCAGTGGGGATTTCCTTTCTATAATATCTATCGTCGCATTCTTCATCGTTTACCAGAATCTACTGTGTCCGGTAAGTATGGTTTATATAAGCGGTTTATTTCTTTCACATTATATGTACTTCATTTCTTGAACTTGCCAGTCTTTGGAGAGCGGCATTTTGTTCTTTGTAAGATTACCGAGGAAATATAAATTTGAATAGATTTCATAAAAAAGTCTAAATTTGATGATGCTTCCTGCGGCGTCCTCGGCGCAGGCTTCTCGAAAAATACGCCGCCGAGAACGGCGGCTAGAGCACTTATGCAAGATGTCTAATATTGTTCTTCGTGTTTGAAATCCACGCATGTAAGTTACAAGGTATTCAAAGAAGAATAAATATTTCATGAAATAGTGGTGCTTGAACCAGTGGTAAAGAAAAAGTGTTGCATATATTTGATGTTATAAAGGGCTTCAATACTCCCGAGTCAAATCGGTTCTTTTTCGGCAAAAAGTAAATAATATGAGAAGGTACATATGATCCATAAGACAGCAATTGTTGAAACCAATGATATTGGGGAAAATGTTGAGATCAAAGAATATGTTGTTGTACATAAAGATGTTGTTATTGGTGATAACTCTATTATCCATCCATTTGTTGTTATAGAAGATGGTGTAAAAATAGGAAATGGTGTGGAGATTTTTCCTGGAACGCATGTAGGAAAACCTCCTAGAGGTGCGGGGGCAACAGCGCGTCCAATTCATTATGAAAAAAAAATAACTATTGGGGATGGGTGCGCACTAGGGCCTAATGCCACTATCTATTATGATGTTCAAATAGGGAGCAATACTTTGATCGGTGATGGGGCATCAATAAGAGAGCTGGTAAGAATAGGGCATCATTGTATTTTAAGCCGGCTTGTGACGGTCAACTATGAAACCATAATTGGTGACCATACCAAAATTATGGATAGTACACATATTACAGGAAACTGCGTTATAGGAAGGAATGTGTTTATAAGTGTTTTGGTTTCTACCGTTAACGATAATATTGTTGTTACACGCTCTTATGATGAGGACAAAATACTTGGCCCTATTATTGAAGATAATGCAACAATTGGAGCTGGTGCTTGTGTCCTTCCAGGGGTTAGGATAGGAGAAGGTTCCATGGTTGGCGCAAATGCAGTGGTTACTAAAAATGTTCCTAATTATGATGTTGTCTTAGGGGTTCCTGCGAAAAAGGTTAAAAATCTTTTAGGTAAAATATGATGCAAGTTCATTTAGTAGACATACCATTAAAGGAAGATGGGCGTGGGAATTTGTGTTTTATTGAAGAAGGGCAACAAAGTCCCTTTCAAATAAAGCGTGTTTTTTATTTTTATGGTGTGCCAAATTCTGTCGTACGAGGGGCACATGCTCACCATACGATGGAGGAATTACTTGTTGCTGTCTCAGGGAGATTTATAGTAAAGACATTCGATGGTTATGAGAGCCGGGAATATGAGCTAAGCACCCCTGTTCAAGGATTATATATTCCATCTAATATTTGGCGAGAAATATATGATTTCTCACCAAATGCCATAGGCCTTGCTTTAGCATCAACGATTTTTGATGAAAAAGATTATATTCGGGACTATGCCAAATTTGAAGAATTTGTGAAGCAGAATGAAAAATAATACAATTCCGTTTTTGGATATAAAATCTGCTTATCTTGAACTGAAAGATGAGCTAGATGTCGCTTATCAACGTGTAATGCACTCTGGATGGTATATCTTAGGGGAAGAAGTTGAGCAGTTTGAAGAAGAGTTCGCGAATTATAGTGGTGCCAAATTTTGCATTGGCGTAGCCAATGGGTTAGATGCTCTCCATTTGATCTTACGCGCTTATGATATAGGTGAGGGTGATGAAGTCATCGTTCCATCTAATACCTATATTGCTACCTGGCTGGCAGTATCTTATGCAGGAGCGACACCCGTGCCGGTTGAACCTGATCCAGAAACATTTAATATTGATGCGTCGAAAATAGAAGGTGCTATTACGGCAAGAACGCGTGCGATCATGCCAGTATATCTTTATGGGCAACCAGCCGATATGGATCCGATTTTGGGGATTGCCAAGCAATATAACTTAAAGGTAATAGCAGATGCTGCTCAAGCCCAAGGCGCCTTATACAAAGAAAGAAAAATTGGCTCTATTGGTGATGCGGTTGGCTTTAGTTTTTACCCAGGAAAGAATCTGGGTGCATTTGGAGATGCAGGTGCGATAACGACCAATGATGCCGACTTAGCAACAAAAGTCTCTATGTTGCGGAATTATGGCTCCAGAAGAAAATACTATAATGAAATGCAGGGTTTCAATTCGCGTTTGGACCCTTTGCAGGCAGCATTTTTGCGAGTTAAATTAAAGCATTTGGATGATTGGAACCAACGTCGCAAGAAATTGGCATCTATGTATATTGAAAAACTAGCTGAGTGTGAAGACATAATTTTGCCCGTTGTTCCTAAGTGGGCAGAGCCGGTTTGGCACTTATTTGTAATTCGTGTGTCAAATAGAGATGCGTTTCAGCAATATCTGAAGAAAGAAGAGATTGGAACGTTGATACACTATCCGGTTCCTCCTCATCTTTCGGATGTATACAAAAAAGATTTTTTTGAAAGAAGCTCTTTTCCTATCAGCGAAGAACTAGCAAGTAAGGTGATCAGTTTACCAATGGGTCCTCACCTTTCTGAATCCGAGCTGGATCGGGTTTGTGATGTTATTAGAAAAAAATAAGCCGCTAAAAATACTTCTCATCATTTCTAAAATGGGAAAAGGTGGTGCTCAACAAGTAGTGCTTGAATTGGCAAATGGGCTGAGCAAAGCAGGAATGCTTGTAGAGATTATGTTTTTTTTTCGTACCCCTCAAGACAGTAGCATCATAAATTCCTTAGATAAAAACATTCACCTATATTACCCGGGCATGATGTTTTCTTTGCCATCTGATCATACTGGACTGCTAAAAAAAACCATTATGTTTATTTGGTTACCATGCTGGGCATTTTTCAAAACGATAAAGGGTGATTTTGAAAAATATAATATTATTCATGCAAATATGTTTTTGGCATCTTTGTTTACAAATTGGGTACATTTTTTTCAAATTCTCTTTCGCAAAAGAAAAACTCAATTTGTTGAAACCTTTCATTCTGATTTTGCATCCCTAAGCGTCAAATTCTTAGAGAGCAAAGTAATGCTTTGGCTATGGATGCATCTGGACACACTCGTGCTTGAGTTGCGTCGAGAAGATATAAATTATCTTGCAAATAAACTTCCTTCGGTCAGGCAGAAATATATCCCCTTTGGTATTAGTGCAGCTGAAGATTGGCTATCTCTCGAAAACAAGTTGCCCCAAGTAAAGAACAGCCACCCTCCTGTCATACTTAGCGTAACTCGTTTTCATAAAGAAAAGCGAGTTGCACGCCTGATCGAATCTGTTGCAAAGCTCAAAGAAATAACAGAAATAAAATTTACCTATATCCTCGTAGGAGATGGCCCTGAACGTCAAAAAATGATGAGCTATGCAAAATCATTAGGTCTGGAAAAGAATATATTATTTCCAGGGTATTTGGATGAAAAGGAAATTGCCTGGCAAGATTCTGCAGTGTTTTTAGCCGCAGGTGTTGAAGATTTGGTCGGGATAGCAGGGCTTCGATCTGCGTCTTTCGGAATCCCCGTTCTTTCTTACCGAATCGACAAGTTTTGGGAAGTGAATAATGATTTATTTTGGAACTCTCGCTCACCAGAGCAGATTGCCGAGCGGGTTAAAAAGTTGCTTATAGATAATGATTTTTGGCAAAAAGAATCCAAGCGTTCTCTAACAGTCTTTACAGAAAACTTCTCTGCAGATGTAATGGTTCGAAGCTACATCAACCTATATCAAGAACTTAGCCTCTGTGCTCAAGAGTGATTTTAATAAAAGAGTAGCTTGTAATTTCTTTGATGGAAGTTCGCCTCCCACGCGGTCCCGAGGTTTGCTTCCATCAAAATCGCATCGTCTCCCCCGTTGTGGAGAACCGTTTCAGTGAATATTGAAATGCCTTAGAGTAGGAAATTGTGTCTCTCTGCTAGTAGTGGAACAGAATTTCGAGATAGGTGCCAAGCTTATAAAACGATAACCTGTTTCATATCCACGTTTGTGGGCGGTTCTTCAATCCGCCTAACGATTAGTTGTGCGAATACATCTTGGGCGTTGACTCTCCCTTTTCGGCGTGGTTTAATCCGAAGGCTAAAGTATTGGGCTTGTGATGAAAGAAAAATAACGATTGGAAAATTATATGAGTGAAAAAACAATTTTAGTTACTGGGGGTAGCGGTTTTATTGGATCCAATTTGGTGCGCATGTTACGGCAGGACGAGGCATTTAGAGTCATTAATCTGGACAAGCTGACCTACGCTGCTAACCCAGAAACATTAGCTGATCTGAAAAATGATGATGGCTATATCTTTGTTCAAGGCGACATAGGCAATCGTGAATTGGTGCGTTGGATTTTCAAACAATATCATCCTGTTGGTGTTTTAAATTTGGCAGCCGAATCGCATGTGGATCGTTCAATTGAATCACCCGAAGATTTTGTGCAAACAAATATTGTTGCTGCTTATCGCTTGCTTGACGAAGCTCTTTTTTATTGGCGCACGCTTCCTGATGTCGAGAAAAAAGAATTTCGCTTTTTACATGTCTCAACAGATGAAGTTTTTGGTGCATTAGGCGATGATGGTTTTTTCACAGAAGAGACTCGTTACTCTCCGAATTCTCCTTATTCTGCATCTAAAGCTGCCAGCGATCATTTTGTTAGGGCTTACCAGCACACATACGGATTGCCGACCTTGATTACAAATTGTTCGAATAATTACGGCCCGTATCAATTCCCGGAAAAACTGATCCCCATGATGATATTCAATGCCTTACGTGGGGAATTGCTTCCGGTCTATGGCGATGGAAGCAATGTCCGCGACTGGATCTATGTCGAAGATCATTGTCGGGCGATTATGTCGGTCTTTGAGAAAGGCCAGGTTGGTGAAACTTATGTGATCGGTGCTAATAGCGAACAGAAGAATATTGATCTTGTTCATACAATTTGCAACATCATGAATGAGCTACTGCCCCTCGATAAGAACCCTGGCTTAAATGCAAAAAAAATCAATAACTACGAAGACTTGATCCACTTTGTTACTGATCGCCCAGGGCACGATCAACGCTACGCGATTGATGCAAAAAAAATGCACAACGAACTAGGCTGGGAGCCAGAGATGTCTCTGGAAGAAGGACTCCGCCAAACTGTTCGTTGGTATATAGAAAATTTAGACTGGGTCAATCAGGCAAGTGGTGGTAAATTTGATGATTGGGTAAATAAAAACTATGCTTGGCGGGGAGCTTACTAAAGTGGCTTCGTCAACAAAAAAGCAAGTAGATCAAAAGTTTTCTGTTTTTGGAGGAACGGGTTTTATCGGCTCCAGATTTTGTGATTTGTATCCCGACCTTACTGAAATTGTTAACAGAGATGCTTTTAAAGCGCGAACGAATAGTATTTTGTACTTTATCAGCACTGTAGATAACTACAATGTCTTTACAAATCCTCTCATAGACATTGAAACTAATCTGATAGTGTTGCTGAAGGTTTTAGAGGAGTTTAAGAAAACAGGGGGGGTGTTTAACTTTATAAGCTCTTGGTTTGTTTATGGTGATACTGACTTGCCCGCAAGAGAAGATAGTGTTTGTTTCCCAAAAGGATTTTATTCCATTACAAAAAAAGCAGCTGAAGATTTATTAGTTTCTTACTGTAAAACTTTTGGATTAGATTATAGAATATTGAGATTGTCTAATGTATATGGTGTTGGAGATCAAGGAGTATCCAAAAAGAAGAATGCCTTACAGTATCTAATCAACAATTTGAAGAATAATGAGGCAATTGATCTTTATGATGGAGGTGACGTGATACGCGACTATTTACATATTGATGATGTCTGCCGAGCTATTGAGTTGATTAGCACAAAGGGGGATCTCAATACAGTATTTAATGTAGGAAGCGGAAAACCTCACCGCATCAAAGATATCGTTCATGTTGCCTATAGTGAGTTGAATTCCAAAAGCGAAATTCACTCAATTCAACCACCAGAGTTCCACAGGCTTGTTCAAGTACAAAATATGTATCTAGATATTAGCAAATTAAAAGCCTTAGGCTTTCAACAAGAAATAACTATTGAAGCAGGAATAAGAGAATTATGTCAGAAAATATAAAAATGGAAATAAGCGCGTTTCTTGAAAAGTTATCAGAGCAAGAAGAACTTTATCCGTATGTATACAACCGTCCATCTTTTGATAAAGACAAAGATATTGTTTATTACTCCGGCCCATATTGGGATGAGCAAGAGGTCACAGCAATAATTCAAAATGTTCTAAAGGGGAAGTGGCTTGCGTCAGGTGAAAGTGTGCATAAATTTGAGGTTCAATTCTCAAAGAAATTCAATCATAGCAAATCTCTCATGGTCAACTCAGGTAGCTCTGCAAACCTGATATTGATTGGTGCATTAAAAAAGTATTATGGCTGGCAAGATGGAGATGAGATTATTGTTTCAGTTGCAGGTTTTCCAACAACAATCAGCCCAATTCTCCAGCATAATCTAAAGCCAGTTTTTGTTGATATCTCTTGGGATGATCTGAATTGGGACTTGAGGCAAGTGGCGGATAAAATTGGCCCCAAAACAAAAGCTATTTTTTCTTCACCGGTATTGGGTAATCCTTATAATATAGATACTGTCTTGGATATTTGTAAACAGAATGGGTTGCTTTTCGTGAGTGACAACTGTGATAGCCTTGGTTCCAAGTGGAACGGTAAATATTTGACAGATTATTCTGTAGCTAGTTCGTGCTCATTTTATCCGGCTCACCATATCACAACCGGCGAAGGAGGTATGGTTTCATCTAACGAACCTGAAATTATTCGCATAGCTCGGAGTATGGCGTGGTGGGGGCGTGATTGTTATTGCGTTGGGAAGGCAAACACCTTTCCTAACGGCACTTGTGGAAACCGGTTTGATTTTTGGTTAGATGGATATGATTCTGTTGTAGATCACAAATATATTTTCTCGAATATTGGATATAACCTCAAGCCATTAGATCTTCAAGGTGCGGTTGGTTTGATCCAGTTGGAAAAATTCGCGGAAATTCATAGGAAGCGTCGAGAACATAAGTTGAGAATACAGAAGATTTTAGAAAACGCTATTCAGGGGCTACATGTTGTTAGTGAGTTGCCCAACGCAGAGACCAGTTGGTTTGGTACACCTATTATCTGTGAGACAAAAGAATTAAAGACAAAACTGGTTAAGCATCTTGAGGTAAATAGAATTCAAACACGGAATTATTTTGCTGGAAATATTTTATTGCACCCAGCTTATCGGGAATTAGATGATTTTAAGAAATACCCTCAGGCTAATCAGGTTCTTGAAAAAGTTTTTTTCCTTGGTTGCTCTCCAGCATACACTGAAGGGGTTTTCGAACATATTTCCAATGTTGTTAATTCCTTTGAAAGATAAGACTATGAGTTAGTATGACACTTCCATTGGTTTCAATTTTAATAGCAACTTATAATCACGAAGATTTCATTAGAGAAACTCTTCAGAATGTAGTTGAACATGATTACAACAATCTCGAAATTGTTGTAACTGACGATGGCTCAACCGATCGTACTCAGGAAATTATCAGTGAGTTTGCTGAAAAATACCCTGAGAAAATTGTTGCTATATTACATAGAGAAAATGCTGGTATTTCAGCGAATCATGCGAAGGGTTTGGTAAGGTGTACAGGCAAGTACGTTGTTATTCAAGATGGTGACGATGTGCTATTACCAGGCAAGATCGCTCAACAAGTATTTATTATGGAGGCTGATTCTGAAGTTGTTATTAGTTACCATGATGTTGATGTATTTGAGTCGGAAACGAACGAAACTTTGTTTATTTGGTCTGAGCGAATTGGTACCAGAACAGGGAATGTGCGCACTCTAGTACGATATGGCCCTTTTATGTGCCTAATTAGTATTATGATCCGGCGAGAATGGGTTCCCGAGTATGGATATGATGATCGCTTGCGCAATATTGGGGATTGGTATCTTCTCGTTGAGGTACTATACAAAAGTAAAGGGAAAATCGCATATCTGGACAAGGTTTTGGCAAGGTATCGCAGGCACACAAAAAATGTGACTTCTGATTGGGAGAGAAAATTCACAGATGGTTTCTTGACATTAGCTCTAATCGAATCTCAGTGGGCTGAGCTGGTTCATGACGTGAGACTTAGACGATCGGAACTATATGTGATGATTGCAATTTATGCATGGCAAAACATAAGTAAAAAAACAGCGATACATCTTTTAGGGGAAGCTATGCGTTTATCATTCCCTAATCCATTTCCTTGGTGGAGATTAGCTTGGCGTGAAGGAATTTATTTTCTGACAAGCGGAAGAACGGATTACCTAATAAAAACTCTTTTACAAAAGAAAGGCAGGGAACAACTATGAAAGGAATAATATTGGCAGGTGGACGGGGAACACGCCTATACCCTAGCACAAAAGCACTAAGTAAGCAGTTATTGCCTGTATACGATAAGCCAATGATTTACTATCCACTTTCGATGCTAATGTTAGCTGATATTCAGGAAATTCTTATCATTAGCGATCCTGATGCCTTACCTTCGTATAAGAAGGTACTGGGTGATGGGACGCAGTGGGGACTTTCTTTTACTTATGCTGAGCAAGCAGAACCACGAGGGTTAGCAGAAGCCTTTATTATTGGAAAAGACTTCATCGGGGATGATACCGTGTGCCTAATTCTTGGAGACAATATTTTTTATGGACATGGGTTACCAGGGCTCATGCGAGAAAGCGCTGGACTTAAAGAAGGGGCGTTAGTTTTTTGCTATAAAGTTTCTGACCCTGAAAGATATGGCGTTGTTGAGAGAGATAGTGATGGACAAGTACTAAGTATTGAGGAAAAACCTAAACAGCCAAAGTCTAATTTTGCGATTCCAGGTATATATTTCTATGATAATCAGGTAGTAGAGATTGCTACAAATCTTCAACCTTCTTCGAGAGAAGAACTTGAGATAACCGATGTGAATCGTTTTTACCTTCAGAAAAAGCAGCTAAAGGCCGAAATCTTAGGGCGAGGCGTGGCGTGGTTGGATGCAGGAACGCATGAATCTCTTTTGCAAGCATCAACTTTTATCCAAGCAATTCAAGAGCGGCAAGGTTTAATGGTTTCAAGCCCTGATGAGATTGCTTTTCGAATGGGATTTATTTCTAGAGATACCTTTTCAGAACTGGCTAAAGCTTTTTCTGGAAACAGTTATGGAGAATACCTTCAACATATTTTAGATGAAGATGAAGCGATGTAGAATGATGGGTTTTGAACCAAAAATCTTTGACATTGCTATAATCTCAGGAAAAACCATCTAATTATGGAAAGTATATAAGTGTATGTTATCTCTAGGTATTGCTAGTTGTTTTGGATACCGACGGGTTCTGCACATGATTTTTTTGTATCTCAAACAACAACCCTTTTTTCCTGAAAAACAGATTTGTTGTAGATAAAATACTTAGAAGCTTTATCCATGAGTAAAAGAAAAATGCAAGAAAAAAAACCTCGAAATGTAGTATGGAACACAGTCAAGATCTTGTTGGCGATATTTTTGCTATATCTCGTTATCTCAAAAACAAATTATCAACAACTTGCATTAACAAAAGATAGTGTTTCTTGGCAATGGGCCATAGTACTTTTTATATTATTTATAATAATGTCCCTGCTCAAAGCGTTTCAATACTATGTCCTAATTAGTAATCAACAAGGTTATTGGAGTTTCTTCAGGGTCGTTATTTGGCAAAATGCCATCTCTAATTTCATTGCCAGTAGCGCAGGAATAGCCTCCTACATGACTATGCTTAAAGCCGAGCAAGATGTTAAATTGACTCGCTCTGGGGTGACTTTCATTATTACTAAATTTGGAGATTTACTAGCAATATGCTTTTACTTGGGGGTATCTGCTGTTCTAGTTTGGAAAGAAATACAGCCCTTACGCTGGCTGACAACAATTCTGGTAGTTGGTATTATTTTTGGGTTGGCTATTTTTCTGATCACAGTTTTGTGGCGAGACCGTTTCGTGTCATCCTTGGAACGTTTTTTAGTAGGGGTAAGGTTAGAAAGAATATCGCTGGTCAAAAAAGTTTTGGGAATGTTGCATTCACTTGCGCAGGAAGAACAGGCTCCTATTTTTGTTATGCTGCGGACAGGAATGTTATGGTCCTTTGTTTACATGTCAGTGACGATGGTCTCTGCTTTTTCGAGTATGCAAGTTTTTAATGTTTCTATTGATATATGGCCCATTATTTACGTTTCAGCGCTGATGCAAATAGTTTCCTTTATACCCATTCAGGTCTTTGGCGGGCTAGGGGTTTCAGAGGTCACAACGGTTTATTTATACAGTATCTTTGGTTTAGGCCAGATTGAACTTTCAGCAGTGATGTTGGGATATCGGGCGCTTTTTTACCTGATGAACGGGGCCATTTTTCTTTATATTCCTCTCGATGCACTTATCCGAAGGTACAATACTAGACATGCGAACAAACAAAATTCATCTGGCTAAAAGCCTCCTATTCGGAGCAATAACTTACTCGCTCTTTTCTACAGCTTTAGAGTTCTATAATATTGCTTGGGGCACAGGTAATTCACTTGGAGACTTTTCCCTTAAGTGGGGAGTTCTTTTTAGCGGTTTTTCGCTTTTTCTAACATTTATACTGCTTATTATTTGGTTCTTGCTATGGCGCCCGCAAGTCTTGGAGTCTTTGATCGACTCTTTGGTCTCCATGCGCGATCGCTTAGGCTTTCTTCGCTATTGTATTGCGATAGCCATTCTTGTTCTTCCTGTTTGGTTTTTACGATATTCAATATGGGGATTGGTGTTTACAGGCACATATTTCAGGGCTTTTATTTGGATGCTTATTGTTGTGGGGCTTGCAATTCTTTTATCTAAAACGAATACGCTCATTAGCTGGAATGCTCTCCTTTTAAGTGCCCTGCTCTCTAGTGTCGCTTTTGTGATCACCAGCACTTACTCAAATGTTAGCGCGTACCCTTTTAACCTGTTTTGGTCTGATGGCAATCGCATTTGGGATTATTCTATTATGTTCGGGCGCGAACTTTATAATTACCCTGCCGATCAATCTATTGAGGCTTATATTTCGCTTGGTAGACAGTTTCTCTGGGGCTTACCTTTCCTTTTACCCAAAAGCAGTATTCTCTTCAATCGTTTCTGGAGTGCGTTGGTTCTCTCATTTCCATACGCATTGTTTGGATGGCTGACCTTTAGAAGCAAAAAGGACAACAGGAAGCAATGGCTTGCCCTCGGACTTTGGACTTTTCTCTTTCTTAGTCAGGGACCGATATATACCCCCTTGCTTTTAAGCGCAATGCTGGTTGCATTGGCTTGGGCACGTCCTCTTTGGTTGGCGATTCCTTTGGTACTCGTGGCAGGTTTTTATGCACAGTTTTCGCGTATAAGTTGGCTCGTGGCCCCGGCAATGTGGATCGGGATATTGGAGCTAAGTGACATTTCGATGCAAAAGAGCTGGCTCCCACTCAAAAAATGGATAAGGGTAGTCACACTTACTTTTTCCGGGCTTGCGGGCGGTTTTTTCATCCCAGCCATTATCAAATCAATACAAAGCAATACGCTTGAAAACCCAGCGGCAGCTATAACCTATTCCTTAAATCAGCCATTGCTATGGTATCGACTTTTACCAAATGAAACGTATTCGCCGGGCATTATTTTAGGGCTTCTTATTGCTATTGGACCCTTAGTAATCTTGTTGCTAAAACAGAAAATACTCATATCAGTTTGGCAAAAAATTGGCATTGCTTTGGCAATGCTGGCATTTTTGGCCGTTGGTTTGGTCGCCAGCACAAAGATCGGTGGCGGGAATAACTTGCATAATTTAGATATGTTCTTAATAGGTATGGTTTTTCTTGTTGCCATCGCGTGGAAGAGCGGAGGCAGTGAGTGGTTAAGTCGCTCAGAAAGAGCTCCGCTGTGGATCAAAACAACCTTGCTTCTCTTTCTTATCATCCCTGCATATCCTTTTTTGCAAAATCTTCGACCAAGGTTATCTTTGACCTCTGCTCAAATTTCACAAATAGAAGTGCTTACTGATTCAACAGTTTCGTCAATGCCATCCAATGAAGAAGTGCAACAATATTTAGAATATATTTCGTCTTCTGTAGAAAGTGCTGACAAGCAAGGAGAAGTCCTTTTTATTGATGGGCGCCAATTGCTTACTTTCGAGTATGTCCCCAAGGTGCGCCTCGTACCAGAGTATGAAAAGAAACAGATGATGGATCAAGCAATGAGCAGTAACGCTAGCTATTTTGCCCCCTATTATCAAGACCTCGCCGCGCAGCGTTTTTCTCTGATTGTGTCTGAACCCCTAAAAATACCCATCAAGGAAGAGGGCGTATTCTCTGAAGAAGGCGACGCCTGGACAAAATGGGTTGCCGCCCCTACTCTGTGTTTCTATGAACCCATCGAAACTTTTAAACCGGTTCATATTCAACTCCTCGTGCCTCGTGCAGAGCCACTCGATTGCTCTGACTATCTGATAACGCCATGAAACTAAAATACCTTATCCCCCGTCTTGCACGTCATTTTTTGCCTGAAAAACTCGTTCGTTTTTTGCTGTTACGCGGCTGGATCATCCGCCCTGGCATTGAAACGCAAAGCCCTGAAGAAGCTGCGGAACGCACTCGCCTTGATCTGGAAGAAGCAGGTGTTGATCTGCACGGAAAAAGCATCATGATCTTTGGATATGGCGGACGCTTTGCCTTTGGTGTTGCCTTGCTCAAATTAGGTGCGGCGCATGTTATTTTGTGCGATAAATTTGCCCCGCCCGATGACACCCGAAACCGGAACTTGCTACAGACATATCGAGAATATCTCCAAGAGGAGCAGGGACGCGTCACCACGCGTCCAGCGTGGATCACGCTTATCGAGGATGATATCCGCTCGGTGGCAGAGCGATCCGAGCTTTCTCCTGTCGATATTATCATCAGCTCGTCCGTTTATGAACATCTCGATGAAGTGGACAGCATCACTGCGTCCCTCGCTTCAATAACTAAACCTGAAGGTGTCCATTTGCATTATGTCGATCTACGCGATCACTACTTCAAATATCCTTTTGAGATGCTCTGTTACTCAGCCAAGGTTTGGTATGGTTGGTTGAACCCCTCGAGCCATCATAATCGCTTTCGTGTTTGGGACTATCAGCGTGTTTTTGAGAAGTATTTTGACGCTGTAGAGCTAACTGTAGTCGAGCGGGATGAAGCTGCCTTTGAAGCGACGCGCCCGCGTATTCAACCCGAATTTATCAGTGGAAATTTGGATGACGATAGCGTGACGCTCATTAAAGTTATCACGCATAAACCTGTGTTGTAGATATGAAAAAAACTGCCTTTTTCCAAAAATATGAAAAGTGGCTTCCTCTACTTTTAGCCTTGTTTTTTGTTCTCTTAACGGCTTCAAACCTTGATTCAATGCGAAACCCCGACGAATTATTGCATCGGGTAACAAAGGCGCTCGAAGGTGAGTGGCAATTTGACGAGACAAATTTTGATTATCCCTCGCTACCGAAATATGTGATGTACGGCGTGGGACAGGTCGTTTATGCCCTTGATCGTGTCGAAGATTTTAGTAGCGTAGCCCGTTTTCTTTCGGTATTGCTAGGAGCAGGCACGATATTTCTCGCTTATAAAATCACCCGAAAACTTGGTGGCGGAATACTGGCAAGCTCTTTCGCAGCCTTATTTTTGATCTCTAACCATACGCTGGCCGTGAATGCTCGTTTTGCGCATAACGACCTTTATCTCACATTCTTCTTAGCGCTAACCGTTTATCTTCTGTTGCATTATCAGGATCATCAGAAAAAAGGCTGGCTATACCTTGCCTTTTTCACCGTTGGCTTGGCGGCTTCGAGTAAATATAACGGGGGTGTTTTCCTGCTGATGCCTTTGCTGGTTTTTGCTGTGCAAAAAGGCAAGTCGCTTTTTGCTGAAAATTTGGCAGCACTCGAAACGCTTTTTATTGGCATCATACTAACTTTTTTGGGTTTTGCAGCAGGAACACCAAAAGCATTATTCTGGATGTCTTTTTATTTAAAAAGGATCTTGCCAGCACTTTCGCGCCACGCCAGTTATGGGAAAGCAGCCGACAGTGTTCGGGGTGTTATCGGGCAATGGGGTGTTCTGCAAAGTGCGCTGGGACTAATGCTTTTTCTTCTGGTATTGCTCGCTTTTTTCTACTTTGCATTTAAGTTTTTCAAGCGAGCTTTAAAGACAGAAGAAAAAAAATCTCTCTGGGTCGTTCTTCTGGCAATTCTTGTTTTTGATCTTCCCATCATGGCTTCATATAATTATCAGGCGCGTTTTTTCATTCCGCTTATGCCTTTTTTTGCAGTCATCAGCGCGCTTTTTATTGAAGAATTATATGCGCAGCTCCTGAAAAGCAAATTCAGGTCGTACCACCTGGTATTGCCACTTGCCGCAGGTTTAATACTCTTTTTTGCTTTCTTGCAAGTCATTAGCGTACGTCTCTTGTTGGCAAATGACCCGCGTATGCCAGCAGCAGAAATGATTGCTAGTTTGCCAGCCGAGACATCGCTCGAATATACGATGTACCCGCCCGCCATCCCCAGCGAACATTTCGAGCGCGAGCACTCATATCCAGTTTTCTTTACGAAATTTGAAGGACAGGAAGTTCCCGAAGTTGGCCGTGGAAAACCCTATAAAGCTTTCAATGAAGGCGAAGCCGGGCTAATAAAACGTGGAACAGATTATATTGTTATAGATAGCTTTACCTATGCGCGCTGTGCAGACGAAAATATTTACGCGACAAATCCTGTTGAGTGCGCCTTCTTTGAGAGCCTTCTTGCAGGTGAAACTTCCTATGAAATGGTCGGTGAATTCACCTATTCTTTGCCGAAATTCCTGCCCCAAATATCACTTGCCTTTGTAAATCCAGATGTTCATATTTTTCAAAAAGGGGAATAAATCTTGTCTATGCCAACAGCCTATCGCATCACCGATCTACCTGCCGACGACCGTCCGCGCGAGCGACTAGCCAAACTCGGCGCGCAAGCCCTCAGTTCTGCTGAATTGATCGCTATTTTGCTGCGGGTTGGGGTGCAGGGAGAGAGTGCGGTGCGGGTTGGAGAGCGTTTATTACAAGAATTGGATGGATTGACAGGTCTGCACCGCGCCCCCTTTGAAGAGATCTGTGCCCAACATGGGATAGGCGAAGCCAAAGCTGCGCAGATCAAAGCTGCTATTGAACTTGGTCGCCGTTTAATGTTGGAATCTCCAGAAGAACGCCCTACCATTAACAGTCCTGCCGATGCGGCTGCCCTTGTCCAATATGAGATGAGTGCCCTCGAGAAAGAAGAGATGCGCGTCATCTTGCTTGATATGCGGAATCATGTCTTGGATATTATGACCGTTGCGCACGGTTCGTTGAATGCGGCCCAAATGCGCATTGGAGAAATTTTCACTCCTGCTGTACGGCGGAATGCAGCCGCGCTTATTGCTGTTCATAATCACCCCAGCGGAGACCCAACTCCCAGCCCGCAGGATGTCGCGGTTACGCGTGCCATGCTTGAAGCAGGCAAATTACTCGATATCGAAGTGCTTGACCACTTGGTAATCGGGTTGGGGAAGCATGTTTCGTTAAAAGAGAAAAAACTGGGGTTTTCGTAACAAAATATCACAAAAAAGCAAAGAACAATCCAATAATGCATAAAACGGGGCAAGCCGAACACCTTAAACGGAGTAAGTCGCACAGGTTAAACGGAGTATGCCGCACACCTTAAACGGTTGATGTCGCACACTTTGGTGAGGGGTGAAATGCTGGAAAACTCAG
>Ga0209042_1000464_pt1 | contig 43890 bp, 48 predicted proteins | sample SaaInlV_200m_DNA_6_FD_184649 | JGI IMG/M metagenome (GOLD analysis project Ga0209042, IMG submission 184649) | Marine microbial communities from expanding oxygen minimum zones in the Saanich Inlet - SI037_S2LV_200m_DNA (SPAdes) (version 2) | ecosystem: Environmental > Aquatic > Marine >...
CGATCTACGTATATTTTAAGGAAAATGCCTGGTGTGAGAAATGTGAGACTCAGGACTGTGATCATATACGATACACGTTGAGTCTTCCTAAAATTGTTGAGCCGCTAATGAAAAAAGGTTGGATCATAGTAGACGGAAAAGTGATCAAATCCATCACTTCGGAGGGATTTTAACGATAAAAAACGCAAAAAACGGTTATAATGTTAACCTGAAGATGACAGCCCTCACCCGGCGCCACTTTTTCAAAACTATTCTAACTGTTTAAGGAACAGTTTGACTCTCTTTGGGTCAGTCTGCTTCCATCTAAATTCAGGTATGTGCCTTGAACCTCCCATGTAAACGTCTGACCTACGAAACTCCATTACGCTTTCAACTTCAGCCCAGAGCGTCGAGTGGTATTCCTTTGCGCCTACCATTGAGTGGAAATCAGCGATGTTCTCGACCTCCAGACCTGCCCCAGGCATGATGATTATCCTATCCCCTGCCTTTTTGACTAGATCTGCGATCAGATCAACCCCTTCTGGTGCCATGTTTTTTTGACCAGAAGTTAGTATCCTGTCAATCCCTATCTCAATCAGCGCCTCCATGGCCTCGTATGGGTCCATGCACATGTCGAATGCTCTGTGGAAAGTGACTGACATGGGGCGAGCAAGCTCAACTATCTCCGTGGTCTTCTCGACATCGACATCACCGTTGGTGGTCAGGAAACCTATTACGACGCCGTCAATCTCCAGCTCCTTGCACTTGACCACATCACGCCTGATAATCTCCATCTCGTCCTTGTTGTAGACGAAATCGCTTCCCCTAGGCCGTACCAGAACATTGATCTTTATGCCTAGCTTTTCTCGCGCCAGCTCAAGGATTCCATTGCTGGGCGTTGTGCCACCTTCGTACAGATTGGCGCACAACTCAACCCTAGGGGCACCCCCCTCCTGGGCGGCGATTGCGGATGCAAGTGACCCGCAGCACACCTCAAGTATCGGACTCATGGGTAAACAATGCACCCTGATTGGTTAAGATTTTACGTGCAAGAGTATCCTTTTACATGTTATGAAGGTCGATGAGTTCCTGGTTGAGCGGTGGATGAACGAATACGAACATAACGTCGAGTACAATCTTGCCGAGACGTGTGTGGACCCGTTTACCCTATTCGGGTTCCTTAATTTTGTTGGAAGACAGGATTTCTTTGACGATTTCAAGCATAAACAGCTTACCTACGGGCACATTGAGGGGACCCCCAAGCTGAGGGAGGGGATTGCTGACATGTACCGGGATGTTGACCCCAAGAACGTCCTTGTGACTGGGGGAGCTATCGAGGCAAACTTCAACAGCTTCTACAGCGTCGTCGAACCGGGAGACACAGTGATATCAGTCGCCCCCACGTACCAACAGCTGTTCAGTGTCCCAAAGGGGTTCGGTGCCAACATCAAGATACTGGACCTGAAACCGGAGAACGGGTGGCTACCGGATATCGAACAACTCAAGGAACACGTAGATGGCAAGACAAAGATGATCGTACTGAATAACCCAAACAACCCCTGCGGCAGCCTCATCGACGAGCCAACGCTGAGATCCATCTGCGAAATTGCTGAGGACACGGATGCCTATGTTCACTCTGACGAGGCTTATAGGGGGCTGTACATCGACCCCAAGGATACGGTGCCATCAGTTGTTGATATCTATGACAAAGGGATAGCGGTAGGCAGCTTCAGCAAATCGTTCAGCCTGACAGGGCTACGTCTGGGCTGGATCACAAGCAACGAGGAGACCGTCCACCAATTCATGCTGAGAAGGGATTACACCACCATCAGCAAGTCAATGCTGGACGAGGCGCTGGCAGCCGAGGCCATGCCCCACATTGACAGGATACTTGAGCGGAACAACAAGATAGTACGCGAGAATTGGCAGATGCTCGATGATTGGATTAACAATGAGCCTCTCCTCGACTGGGTCAAGCCTACGGCGGGCAGTGTCGCGTTCATCAAGCACCACGTCGACATGAAGGCATCAGAGCTTTGTCTCAAGCTAATCTATGAGAAGAGCACATTCCTAGTCCCTGGAGACTGCTTCGACTTGCCAGGTTATCTGAGAATTGGCTACGGGAATAACAAGAAGCTCCTTGAGGTTGGCCTTAAGCAGGTCAGCGAGTTCTTAGCCAACCTCTGATACTATCTTTCCGCACATCATCTTGGGGTATCTTTAAATTATTGATAAAAGTAGATTCTTCGGTTGTGGAACGTATGAGTAAAGTTAACTAGTTTTCCCGGATTCATCTCTCGTTCCCCGTTTATTGAACCATCATGCAACCCAGATAAAGTGAATAAAATGTCAGGTCAAATCAAGAAGATCCGTGAAGTTCTCAAGGGAAATCTAGCTCTAATGATAGTCAGCTCGTCATTATGGTCCCTTACTGGCAACCTCACCATGCCGTTCTACGCGTTGTACGTGCTTGAGCTGGGCGGTGACTATGCAATGATTGGGAAGATCCTTGGAGTTTCTGCCCTCATCAAGATAGTTCCTGTAATCCTGGGGGGCTACCTCACTGACAGGATTGGTCGGAAGAGGATACTCTTCACCATGACGTACCTGTTGGCCTGTATTTCCCTCATCAGGGCATTTGCACCAGATTACCGATTCCTAATGATAGCATCAGTTCTGGAGGCACTTCTTTTCGGGATCAGGGGGCCTTCCATGAACTCAATAATAGCGGACTCGACGCAGCCCGAGACTCGCTCACTGAGTTACGCATTGTGGATAGTTGGGCCAAGAATTATCGGCATCCTGTCACCTGCTTTCTTCGGCTCAATGGTGGACCAGTACGGTATGAGACTAGCAATGAGGTGGGGCTATTCCTCCATTTTTATCGCGGGCGTACTATCTGCTTATCTAAGGCAGAGGTACATCTCGGAGACGCTGACAGAGAAAAACGAGGTAAAAGCTGATCTGGCTGAGTTGAGACTCATGTTAAGTGGTTTCGGTGAGACAGTGAGGGCCATAAGCAGGCAGGGCCTGACCTTCCTATCCTTGGACATGATCTTCACGATATCTCTTGGCCTCGGTGACCCATATTTAGTAACGTTCGCTACTGACAGTCTTGGACTATCGTTCACACAATGGGGGACTATCATGACATTCGTAGGCGTGCTAAACTGTGTCGTCATACTGCTTGTTGCGAACCCGTCCGATGACCAGGGCAGAGTCAAGTTCGTTCTGTCGTCAATGATATCATGGCCAATCACGTACCTGATATTCATCAGCACTGGGAGCTACTTCCAGATTATGCTGGCAAGGCTCGCGATCACCGTGTCTGCAGGGGTAGGTCAGCCAGCCTGGCACGCCTTGTTCGTTGATTACTGCCCAAAGGAGCACAGGGGCCGGTACAACGCAATCCTTGAGATAGCATGGTCCGTTCTCTACGGGGGAGGTAACTGGCTTGGTGGTCTGTTATACCAGAACGTTGGGATTAAAGCCCCCTTCCAGTTAGCGATAGCCCTGATGAGTGTCGGGGCTGTAGCCGCTGTTTTGCTCTTGAAGGAACCCGAGATCAGGGCCGAGTAGCTATCCTCTTATCATTGCGAGTTGCGTTAACAAAGTATGCTCACCGAGAAAAGATACCAAAACAAGGACATTAACTTGAACTACGCCGAGGGACCAAATGCGGGCCCTCCCGTACTATTCTTACACGGATTGACTGACCGTTGGCAGTTCTTTCTCCCGGTCATGCCCACCATGACCCAGAACTGGCATGTCTACGCCTTGGACTTCAGGGGACACGGTGCATCAAAGCACACACCGCCTTACAGGTACCTCGATCACATCAACGACACAATCAGTTTCATCAAGGATGTGATCGGTGAACCTGTACATCTTTACGGAACAGCCCTGGGCGGGATGGCTGCATTAATGGTCGCAGCGAGGCGGCCTGACCTAGTCAAAAGTCTTGTATTCGGCGACGCCAACATCAAGCTAGATTATGTAAGGAAGGTAATCGTTGATTATCATACCTTCTGGAGTGGGTGGCATAAATTGGCTTCCTACCCTGCTGAGCTGGACGATTACGTCAAGATGGTTAGCAACATGCCCATCAACATCCCTTGGAGGGAGCCAGGCACATACGGAGATGGACTTGATTACGTCAGCGTTCTCAACAAGGCACTATACCTCAGGAACCTTGACCCCGAAGTTGTACGGGCATGGTCTGAAAGCGCGGAGGACGATGCGGCGTTTAAGACCCTGACAACTGGCTATGATGAGGACGAGATAAGGAATATCCAGTGCTCTGTACTATTCATCCAGGCCAATAAGGAGAAGGGCGGAATACTCGCTGATGACGAAGTAAAGTTCGCACTTGAACGCGTCAAACGAGCCCAGCACATCTACATGCCAATGTACGGCCACAATCTGGGATGCTACTCGTGGGAGACGGGGGCCCTCCTTCGCGCCGTGAACACGTTCCTCATGGCTCACAGATAGGGTCTAAATAACCCCCCTTCCAAGCTTTTACTGATTGTTATGGTTGAGACTGACAGGTACAGCGAGTCCAAGGCAGAGGCCGTTGAAACACTGAGGGAGCAACTCGTGATAGAAGGCAAGCTGGTTGGCCTCTATGATGAGCATGAGAGAAATTCAGAAAACAAGGCAATGAAGAGGGTTATGCTGATGTTCAGGCTGGATAGCCAGAGGCACATCAATATAATCCAGGCCGCAATCGAGATCATCCAGGGCGAGGAGGTTTACATCGAGGACAGGGGATCGCTAAAGGAGACTTTCAAGAAACACCTTGAGCTAGAGACAAAATCGTTAAAGATGGCAAACGACGTTCTCAAGAATCTATGGGTTGACGAAAACGAGGGACTCAAGAACCTGATCCAGTTGTGGAGGGACGACGAGAAGCGGCACCACTCTGCCTTGAAGACCATTACATCAAAGCCCTACTTTAGGATGGCCAGCAATGATTTTGTGTCAATGTTCAGAGATGAAAAATTCCTTGAGGAACGCTACAGGCGATCCAAGAAATTCAAGGAGAACCATGAATCATCCTGACCTGTTATTGCATTATTACGTAATATTGTCCCAAACGCGGCGAGCGATAATATTATACCCTGAAGGCGGCTAGTATCTTCGATTAGATTATGAGTATGAAGGATCGTTTTAATGGAAAGGATTACCTTACCCTAATGGATTGGAAACCAGAGGAAATCCAGTACATTCTCGACGTCTCAATTGACTTCAAAAGACAGCGTTTGATGAAGCAGCCACACGAAAACCTACGAGGAAGGACGATGGCAATGGTCTTTGAGAAGGCCAGCACGAGGACTCGCTTCAGCTTTCAGGCGGCAATCGCTCACCTGGGCATGCAGAGTTTCTATTCAACACCCAGTACAATGCAGCTATCACGGGGTGAGCCAATCAAGGACACGGCACGGATCCTGGACCGGTACTGTGATGGATTGGTACTCAGGACATTCGGACAGGACATTGCAGAGGAATACGCCGCCTACATGGACAGCCCGGTCATCAATGCGTTAACCGACATGACACACCCATGCCAAGGATTAGCAGACATGATGACCATGATTGAACACAAGGGTAAACTGAAGGGGCTAAAGTTGGCCTACAGCGGTGACCCATGGAACGTGTGTCAGAGCCTCATGGTATCAAGCAGTCTGATGGAGATGGACATGTACGTTGCACTTCCAAAGGGGTGGATACCACATAAGAAGATCATGAAGTTTGCCACCGAGAACGCCGAGGACAGGGGAACCCAGATCGTGGTCACGGACGACATAGAGGAGGCATTCAGTGGGGCAGACGTCATCTACGCAAACACATTCCACAGCATGGGACACAAGGACATTGAAGAACGTAAGAAGAAGTTCGCGGCGTACCAGGTCAACGACGAAACCATGGCATACGCGGATAAGCACGCCATTTTCATGCACTGTCTCCCAGGCTACCGTGGCGAGGAGATGACTGACAGCGTTATCGAAGGCCCACAGTCAGCCGTGTTTGACCAGGGCGAAAACAGGATGCACACGGAGAAGGCCGTTCTGGCCCTCTTCGTGCAGTAATCATCCCATTTTTTAATTCATTCTTATACCATACTTAGATGTTGATCCAACTTCCTCGTAAAATCCATGAACAAGACTCAGTATTTCTCTTGCAACACTCCATGTCTCAAGGCTCTTTTCATCAGAACGAGGGATATGCTTGAACATTATTGTGACCGCGTACGCGTTCCCTGGGTGGTAAACTATCCCGGTATTACAGAGGACACCGCCCATCCAGCCCGATTTATCGGCAAGCTCAACACCTTCCGGGATGGAATCTCTGATGACTCCCTCCTTCCACAGTTTGAGTTTTGCCAGAGTGTTCTCGGCCACGAACTCAGATACTTCTTCTTCCTTGTGAAGGATCGATAGTATCCTGGTCATGTCCTCCGGTGTAGTGATGTTCTCGTTCTCACTCCTGATGTCCCTGAACGCCTGCATTTTGCGCCTGAGCAATGTATCTGGGAGTCCCAGCTCGACAAGTAACTTGTTTACGTCCTGGTTTCCAACCCTGTCGAACATGATGTTTGTCGCCACGTTATCACTCAGGACAATCATGAGAGTGGCATAGTCCTCCAGCGTCAACATGGTTACTCCCGAGGTCAGATGCTGCAACACACCGCTCCCTCCGCAGATGTAATCCAATGGAAGCTTAATCTCCTCCTTGGGATCTAGTTTACCCGCCTCGACTTTCCTATAGTATTCCATCAATAGAGGTATTTTGATGATGCTGGCTGTAGGAAATGCCTCGGATTTGTTGATGCTGAATCTATTTCCCTTTCCGTCTAGGCTGACGGCGTGGAGACCGATGACCCCGAGGTACTTATCCGAGATTTTCTGTATCCTTTTCTCTATTTTTAGGTGGAGGGAACACATGGTTATGCATGGGTGATATTGTTAATACGTTTTTCCAGAGGGCATCCAGCCCCGAGGTTTTCCAGCTACTTTATCTGTGAGGTTGTAACATACTGGTAGATTAAACATTGATGCGAAATCTGAAGAACCGTTTCGCCTTCATGGAAGGAAATCTGACCATACTGACGATTCGGCAGGTGGTTGGAATGTTCTTCAGGCGCATGGTGCTCACTTATGCAAGCCTCTTTGTGCTCGCTGTCGGAGGAAGTAGCTCACAGATTGGGGTAATCAATAGTCTGAGGCCCCTCGCGGGTCTCCTCATGTTCCCGATAGCGGGCTACTTGACAGATAGAACGAGCCGAGTAAGGATAATCGTGTTAGCGGACATACTTAGCGGAGTTTCTATGTTATTATATGTGCTTGCACCGAGCTGGGAATGGATAGCAGTAGGTGCGCTTGTTCAGGGGTTCATGGTGTTCTCATTCCCTCCAACATCGGCTATACTCGCTGACAGTATGAAACCAGAGAACAGGGGATTGGGTGTTGCAACCATGGGCACCATATCAAACGCAATCTCTATGTTCAGCCCCTACATAGCCGCAACTATCCTGATAATGTTCGGTGAAAACATCGGGATGCGACTTCTCTATGGAATGCTTGGACTGCAGTTCCTATTCGCAGCTGTCTTGGCATTCAAAAAACTTGAGGATACCAACGAGATTAACAACAGCGAGCCCATGCCCAGTGTATTCACGATACTCATGAATACGTATGGTGGCGTCCCAGGCCTTTTGAGGGACACTCCTCGGAGCGTAGTCGCTCTTGGAGTTGTAGTACTTATGGGCTTTATTTCAAATGGGATTTCGAGCCCTTTCTGGGTTGTATACGTTACAGAGAAAATTGGTCTTAGCAAGATCGAGTGGGGTGTCATTCTGCTGTACGAGTCTATACTAAAAGTTGTGCTCACCATTCCGTCAGGGATGGTGGCTGACAAGGTCGGGAGGACAAAGACTCTGATTGTCGCAATGATTGTATCTTTGGTTTCACTACCTGCACTCATATTCGCGGATAGTTACAACTCAGTACTGTTGATTCGCCTCGGTGCGGCTTTGGCGGGTGCCTTGTTTATGCCCGCTAGCACAGCGTTGATGGCTGATTACGTCCCAAGAAATCTTAGAGGAAAAGTAATGGCTGCTTTCGGTAGGGGAAGCGTAATGATCGGTGCTTCTGGTGGAGGAACTGGTGGACCTGGAATGGGTTACCTATTTGTCCTACCCGTGATGGCGTCATCAATCGTCGGCGGTGTTCTTTACAACATGAACCCGGTTTACCCATGGTATGCGGTAGGAATTGCGACCGTAGTTCAGCTTATATGCGTATTATTGTTCATACGTGACCCTGAGAAGGCACAGAATTAAATTTCTGAAACTACAAGTCGCTGTAGTATTACAAAGGTTTTTTAATTAAAGATGTGGACTTTCACGGGATATCACGTTATCAGGATACATGTAGTTGGCCTCAATACTTTCTGACGTAACATCAAGCCTTAAAGAAGTCTTCTCCAACCGGAACATCGTGGCGATAAGCAGCACAAACATGCTCTACACAATCTTTAACGGGTTCTGGGAGCTGTGGTGGGGCCTATACCTACTCCAAGTACTGAATGTTTCCCCAATCATCATTGGTTTTCTAGCAACGATTCAAAACACCAGTAGAATCCTGTTTCAACTGCCTGGTGGTATGCTAGCAGATAGAATTGGCAGGAAGAAGGTAATTGTTCTTGGTACAGCTCTGAGAGTTATTTCACCAATATTCCTGTACTTTGCAAACTCTTGGTATTGGGTAGTACCCGGTATCGTTGTAAATGCATGTGCAAGCATCTATATGCCAGCCTTCAACGCAATTATCGCCGAGAGCCTGCCTCAGGATAAAAAAGGAGCAGGTTTTGGTGCTTATAGATTCATGACCGGAATCCCCGGCATCTTCATGCCTGTAGTAAGTGGTTATTACTTAGACGTTATGGGGATTGAAAGGGGCGTCAAGACTGGGTTACTTATGTTCATTGTTGCAGCCGCGGTAGCTACAATTGTTAGACAAATCTTCCTTACAGAAACCCTTGTTACTGAGGACCCTCAAGATGAGGAAACAACCGAACCGAAAGAACACGTTGGAATGATCGAGACGTTCAGACAACAACCGAGGACTGTTTGGGCCATGTTAGCAGTTACAATAATCACTGGTTTTGCCATGAGGATGACTTGGACGTTCCTTTCAATATACGCCGTCAACGTAGTTGACCTATCATTAGCACAATATGGCATGCTCCAGAGCGTTGCCATGTTTATCAGCGTGCCACTGTATCTTGTCAGCGGCGTAGTAGCCGACAGAACAAGCAGGAAGAACTTGATATTGATGGCGAGAGGACTCGGGCCGTTCGACAGCCTGAGCTTGTTCTTATTCAACGATTATAGACAGCTCCTTGGCGCATACTCCGTAATAGGTGTGGCACAAGGAATCGGTGGAGGACGTCTCAGGACAGGCGGATTCATGGGTGGCCCTGCTTGGAACTCATTGATTACAGATCTGGTGCCGGCGAAGGACAGAGGAAAAGTACTCGGTTTGATGGGTACTGTTTCGGGTCTGCTGGGACTTCCAGGCGCAATGATAGGTGGATACGTATACGACAAGAATCCCGCATTGTTGCTGATATCTGGATCACTGCTTGAAGCATTGGCTATCCCGATTATCATATTCTTCCTGAAGGATCCAAAACGGGATGAAATTCCCCCACCTAACCTACCTTAAACCGGTGAAAAACGTCTCCCGTTAGGGTTATTAACCATATGCACCCCATATATTCCGATTGATTATGGCAAAGGTTCCAAACCTAGTCACAGAAATTCCAGGCCCCAAGAGCCAGGAATCGATAATACAGAGGAATGAATACGTGCCAGCTGGAGTATACCTTGTTCAGCCAGTCACAATCGCCAAGTCACATGGCGCAGTGGTTGAGGACGTAGACGGCAATACATTACTCGACTTTACCTCAGGAATCGGCGTAACAAGCTTGGGTCACTGTACGGAGGAGATAGTCCAGACGATCACTGATCAGGCCAATAAGCTAATTCACAGTTGTATTCACGTAGGAAACTACCAGGTGTATATTGACCTAGCGAAGAAGCTATGTGAAATCACGCCAGGAAACCACAAGAAGCGGGCTCTCATGCTCAACAGCGGATCAGAGGCAGTTGAAAACGCTGTCAAGATTGTCAGACAGTCCACTGGAAGGCCAAACATCCTGAGCTTTGAGAACAGCTTCCACGGAAGGACCTACATGGCGATGACCCTAACGGGTAAGGTAGACCCATACAAAATCGGCTTGGGGCCATTCGTGCCAGGTGTATACTTCACGCCATTCCCATACGCGTACAGATGCCCATGGGGTACTGACGACAGGGAAGAGTGTGGGAAGGCAGCTATCCACCACATCGAGAAGAGCATTTTCAAGACACAGGTGGACCCAAGCACCGTTGGCGCAATCATTGTCGAGACAATACAGGGAGAAGGCGGTTTCATTGACCCACCAAGGAACTTCTTCCCAATGCTGAAAGAGGTCGCAGACAAGCATGACATCAAAATGATCTTCGATGAGGTCCAGACGGGCTTTGGCAGGACCGGCAAGATGTTCGCAGTCGAGCACTACGGCGTCGTTCCAGACGTGGTCGTAATGGCCAAGGCGCTCGCAAACGGTCTACCACTAAGCGCGGTTGTCGCAAGCGAGGAACTCATGGGAGACATCCACCCAGGCAGCCTCGGTGGCACCTACGGAGGAAACCCCATTGGATGTGCCACAGCTCTCAAGGTCATTGAGATCATGGAGAGGGAAGACATCCCAGGCAGGGCCGAGAAGATGGGCATTAAACTCCGCAAGAGGCTCAACGAGTTCCAGGAGAAATATCCGAAGATAGGTGATGTCCGAGGTCTTGGCCCTATGCTGGCCATGGAGTTCGTCAAGGACTCCAAGACCAAGAAACCGGACGCGGCGGGAAGCAGTGCCATTATGAAGGAGTGCCTGAAGAATGGTCTCATGACCCTGAAGGCAGGCCTTTACAGCAACGCAATCAGGCTGCACCCACCACTCATCATCGAGGACGACCTCATTGAGACGGGTCTTGGTATTCTAGAGGCTGCTATCAAGAAGCACGCCTAATCTTCCTTTATTTTCAATCAACATTTTATATGATCAACATTTCTAGTGCGCGCGCAAAAGAACTTTAAATCTTCACGTGGGAAAGATTAGAGCTGAATCTGGTGTGTATGGACAAGGAAGTAGCTTCAGCTTTACTATCCTATTTACTTCCTCATAACGAAATAATCCAGGACCTCGCCAAGGACCGTCAGAGCGTGCTCAGTACCTGCGGGATAATGGATAGCTACAGTTATACTCCCGTCAAGGTTGAACTCCTTCTTGTTTCCTTCGGATTCGACCTTGAAATGCCCATGGGTAGCTATCACCCATTCGTATGCGTCATGCCGGTGTGGGTGGATTCTTCTTCCTTTCTGGTATGCGTGTCTGATGAGGATGTGGTCATAGTCCTTGTCCATGCAAGCATCGAAGGCGTCCTCTAATGCCGGAAAATACTCTGTTTTAATCATGGTTTGAATACGGTCTCGGGTAAATAAAAGACAACATTAATCAATGCCTGAATTACGCCCTTTTTTATTTCGCTATCCGGAATATGAGCCGATGAAGCTAGGTTGCCACGTCTCTATTGCAGGAAGCATTGACAAAGCGGTTGACAGGGCACGGGAGATCGGGTGCAATACGTTCCAAGTGTTCACCCGCAGTCCCAGGATGTGGCGGTATAGAGAGTTCAAGTCGGAGGAGATCGAATCATTCAAACGGAAAAGAGTTGATGCTAGCATCTATCCCGTGTTCAGTCACATGCCATATCTCCCGAACCTCAGCTCATCTAACCCGGAGCCTTACAGGAAAAGTGTAGAGACCCTTCGCCTTGAGTTGACTAGGTGTAACCAGCTGGAAATCCCGTTCCTAGTGACACACCTTGGCAGCCATCTGGGGAAAGGATTGGACACAGGCATCAAACAGATCGTGGGGGCTATCGATGAAGCCATCAAAGATCTCGATCATTACCCGACAATCCTTCTGGAGAACACATCGGGCAAGACCAACGAGGTGGGCTCGACCTTCGAGGAGTTGAACACAATTATTGACAATGTTTCAACTGAGAGGATTGGTGTATGCTTCGATACATGCCATGCCTTCACAAGAGGCTATAATATATCAACACAAGAAGGAATAAACTCAACCATCAAGAATATCGAGGAAACAATAGGGTTGAACCGCATCCAGTTGGTCCACCTAAACGACAGCAAGGGCGAACTGGGGTCAAGGATTGACAGGCACAACCACATCGGGGTCGGGCATATTGGGGAGGACGGATTCAGGCGGTTCCTAAAAAGTAGGTTCAAATCAAAGACGCTTATTCTTGAAACACCTGTCGATGAATTCAGGTCAGGCAAGGATAACCTAGAGAAGGTCAGAGAACTGGCAGCCTAGAGATGGGCAAAAAGAGTTGACTGGTAGCTCGGAGCGGTAGCCTCTCCCAGAATAATTCTTAGCGCGGTCTGGCTGTAATCGAAACGATCTCTATAAGATAAGGTAGGATAGATCTGTCGGACCTTGCGAATTATAGGATCGATGGTGGTGATTGGCCTATTTCTCGTAGCGGCCTCCTTCTTCACTATGAGGACTAGTCGTCTGATTTCTTCCGCTCTGAACCTATTTACAGCCATCATACGGATATCGACCAACAAACTATCTAATTTCTTAGTATATAAAGATTACACTGTTTATCCCAAATTACTTTCTAGAGTGGTCAGTGAAAGTGGCTCCCAGCATAATTTACCAAGACAAACGGATGCCTAAAACGTCTTCTTTTCTAATAAAAACAAGAAAACCGATTTCATTAATGACCTCGAAAAGATTAAACCACCCTTCACAAAACATTCTTTTCGATAGCTGTGTTTTCGGAAGTTTATCCCAGAAAAAGTCCATGGGAATATTAAAAAGCAAGATATTGTTCAATAGGGATACGTCGCCCCGATAGCTCTAGCTCGGTTAAAGCGCTTCCTTGGTAAGGAAGAGACCGCGGGTTCAAATCCCGCTCGGGGCTCCATACTACAAGAGTTTATTGTGACGTAGTAGTGCCTCTGTTGATGGCTCCCTTCCCATAAAGTCCTTGAACACTTTCATCGGGTCGACACCGCCGCCTACAGCTAAAAACGAGTCTCTGACCTTCATACCCAATTCCTTGATAGCGTCATGGTTCTCTAACCCAGCGGACTCAAAGGCAGAGTAGAGGTCTGCGCTTAATACCTCTGCCCATTTGTAGCTATAGTATCCAGCAGCGTAACCTCCTGCGAATATATGGCTGAAAGCGCAGAGGAAATGGTCATCATTTAATGGCTCAAGCACCTGAGTCCTTTCCGCGATCTTCCTATGTACCTCAAATGGATGTATTGGTCCCTCAGGGTCGTACGTGCTATGCAGCTCGATATCAGTCATCCCGAATTCCAACTGCCTCACCATCGCGCTCCCTGCCATGTACACCTTTGCGTCAAGGAGTTTCTGAACCAGGTCGTCGGGTAATGGCTCGCCTGTCTCCCAGTGACCTGAGAATGACCTGAGTATTGGTTCGTGGTAGCACCAGTTCTCCATGAACTGGCTCGCCGTCTCAACGGCGTCCCACTCAACTCCACTGATACCAGAGACATCAGCGTAATCTACAGTGGTGAGCATCCCTTGGAGGCCGTGGCCGAACTCGTGGAAAAGTGTTAGAACCTCCCCGAAGCTCATAAGGGATGGGCGGTCACCAACTGGTGGCGTCCCGTTTGCATTCAGGTACACTACGGGGAGCCTCAGGTCTCCTTCTACAATTCTCCTGCTCAGACAGCTGTCCATCCATGCACCTCCACGCTTGTCTCCTGGCCTAGAATAGGCGTCGAGGTAGAACGATGCTATCTTCTCCCCATCCTCTTGGACATCAAAGAACTGTACGTCGTCGTGCCAGCCATTGAACTCGTCACCCGATTCATTGATCTTGACGCCGAATAGGTACTCTGCCAGCCCGAACATGCCTTCAAGCACCTTGGGCATGGGGAAATACGGCCGCAGCTCGTCATCGGTGAACTGGAAACGCTTCTCCTTGAGCCTCTCAGACCAGAACGAGATATCCCACTGCATGAACTGCTCGACTTGTCCTGACTCCTTTGCAAGCTCTCCTAGCTCAGCATATTCTTTCAACTGATATGGCTTGGACGCTTCGAAAAGTTCGGTAAACATTTTCTGGACGCTATTAACGTCTGGAGCCATCTTTGAGGCCAGGCTCAGGTCGGCGTACGTGTCGTACCCGAGTAGTTTTGCTTTCTCATTTTTGAGTTTTAGAATTTCCAGGATTAGTGGGCTATTGTCTAGCTCACCTTTATCGGCCCTTGAGACGTAGACTCTGTATATTTCCTCCCTTTGGTCTCTGTTCCTGCTGTGTCTCAGGAAGGGCACGACGCTGGGTGCTTCAAGTGTGATCCTCCACGGGCCGTCTTCTGGGGTTGATACCTCGGTCTCTTTCTCCTTGTTATATCCCATTGACGAGAGCTGCCTCAGAGTATCGGGCCATTCTTCGGTGTCGCCCTTATCGGAGATTATCAGCTCGTAAGCCTTGGTTGCGTCGAGGACATGGTTGCTGAAATCGGTTTTGAGCTGGGACAGGCGCTTGCTGATCTCGTTGAATCTCTCCTTTTCCACCCCCTTCAGCCCGACACCGGCGTGTTTTGCATCCCTGATTTTCAGGTCTATCGCACGTTTCTGGGCATCATCCAGCCTTCTCCACTCCGGTCCTTCCCTGATTGACAGAAGGCCATCATAGATGGGTTTGCTCTGTCCTATCCTGAGACTGAACTCCACAACCTTGGGCTGCATCACTTCATGGGCTTTTCTCAAATCTTCGGTGTTCATCACGTTGAGCAGGTGTCCGATGGGGCCCCATGAATACTCAAACGGTAGCCCCATTACATCTATAGGTTCAATCAGTCCTTTCCATGTTGGCTGTAAATTGGTTTCCAACTCTTCTAGCTTGTGCGTCGCCTCCTCAAGGAGTCGGGTAATGGCTGGCTCGATGTGTTCTGACAATATTTCGTTGAACTTGGGTAGCCCAGACGTCGATAATAATGGATTATCGGAAAGAGTCATGAAAGAAAAGAGGCGACGGAGCTATTTTATGGTATAGAATTAGATGGGAAGTGACTTCCCGTCCAGCTTCAACAGCTCGTCCCAGCGACTCGACGCCATCTCCTGGTACTGGCCAATCTCGTCATCAGTGAGATGTCTGAACCGTCTCTGGGGCTTCAGTGCCTCTGACACTGGCTTCAGCTCCTTTGGTTTGTAGTTCAGATGGAACTCGCCGTCCACCACTTCATACAACGGCCACAGGCCGGTATCTGTCATGAGCTTTGCTACCTTGACGGTTTGGCTTGGGTCAAACCCCCACCCCGTTGGGCACGGTGACTGAACCTGCAGGAACTTGAACCCGTAGATGTCCTTGGCGAATTCGATCTTGCCAACCATGTCAGGGACGTTTCCTACTGATGCCGTACCTATATACGGAACATGGTGTGCCGCAAAGATGAAAGGGAGGTTCTTGCTCCACGTCTTCTTGCCCCTGCTTGCCTTGCCCACTGGAGTTGTCGTTGTTGCCGCGAACTTAGGGGTCGCTCCGCTCCTCTGACCGCCAGTGTTCATGTAGGCATGGTTGTCAGCACATAGCCAGAAGAAGTTCTCGTTCCTCTCTGCTGCCGCGCTAAGACCCTGCATACCGATATCCGCGGTACCTCCGTCGCCGACGAAGGCCACCACGTTTGTGTGGGTGTTCCCCTTCTGCTCAAGAGCGTTGGTGATACCACTTAGCAAGGCTGCCCCTCCCTGGAACGATGTGCCTGTCCAGTAGAGGGGGATGCTCCTCTGGATGGTGATCCAGATGCACCCAGGCACGCTGATGAAGCACGTGTCGTTGCCGAACGTCTTCATGGCGTTTCTGGCGATTATCCCGTGTCCGCACCCCTGGCACGATGATGTGCCTGGCTGCATTATCTCGACTGGCTCGATTCTGGGTATTGGTATTGGTTTACTCATTTAGACCCACTCCACACTGTCCACCTTTTCATCGATGGAACGCAGTGTCTTCTTCGCTATATGGTTGATGTGTTGTGGCGTAACCTCCTTTCCCGCCATGCCCGTATGGAAGCCTACGACGTTGGGCCGGTCATCCATATCGTAGAGGGCTCCACGTAGCTCGTTGTAAACGACTCCTCCGCTGCCAAGACTTACGTTTCTGTCAATAACCCCGATGGCCTTGTACTTCTTGGCTATTTCACGTAGCTCAACGTCTGGGAATGGCCTGAAGGTCTTTAGCTTTAAAAGTCCCACCTTGTAGCCGTCCTCCTGCAGTTTGGTTATGGCTGGCCTCGCTGTACTGGCGATGGTGCCCATTGCCATGACTACTGCGTCTGCGTCCTCACACTTGTACTCCTCGAAGAGTCCACCGTATTTCCTTCCGAACGCCTTGTAGTACTGCTCGTCCACCTCATTGATGATCTTCTTGGCCTTCATCATGTGCTCGTGGTGCTCGATCCAGGCCTCCTGTGTGCCGTATCCTCTGACTGGCTGCGCCAGCTTCCAGTCTCCGTATGGAAGCGGGTCTCCTAGCCCGTACTTTGGGTTGAACGGTGGAAGCCATTTATCGACGTCTTCCTGGTCTGGTATTTCAACCGGCTCGGCCGTGTAGCTCAGGATGTACCCGTCCATGCCAAGAGCAACCGGCAGGTGTACCCTCTCGTCTTCGGCTATTTTGAACGCCATGATCGTCGTGTCTAGGACCTCCTGGTTGTCCTCGCAATAGAGCTGTATCCAGCCCGTGTCTCTCTGAGCCATGAGGTCAGTGTGGTCGGGCTGCATGCTCTTCGCACCCCTATGGACCACTGCCATTACAACTGGCCTCCTGAGCCCGTACATGGGGTGGTGCATGTAGAACAGACCTGGACCGCTTGTCGCGGTGAAAGTCCTTGCACCAGCGAAACTCGCGCCCTGCACGCTGATCTGTGCGCTGATCTCCGACTCTACCTCGATGAACTTTGCGTCCAGCTCTCCTTTAGCAACGAACTCGGCAAGGTAGTGGACTATTGTGGTCTGGGGTGTGATTGGGTAAGCCGATGTTACTTCTATCCTGGCCAGCTTCGCCCCGTATGCAACAGCCTTGTTTCCTACCATTAACTCGCTATGTGGCATCTTATACCGCCTCCGATTTCATCAGAATTGCATCAACAGGGCACTGCTCGGCGCATATACCGCATCCTTTGCAGTAATCATAGTTGATGACGCTCTTTTTCTCTACCATGTCTATACTGCCGTCCGGGCAGACCATCCAGCAGAGCTTGCAACCCGTGCATTTCTCCGCATCAACTATGGGTTTGAATGTCCTCCAGTCCGCCTTACTGTTGCTGGGGGCACCGGATGTATCGATCTTGTCAACCACTTTTGGCCTCCCGACCTCGGTTCGGTTGTATGCTTCCTCAACGGCCTTGACGTTCATTTCGGCCAGCCTGCCTGACCACTGCTGTTTAACTGCCTGGATGACAGAATCCAGTTTAACCTCACCGGTTGCCTTGCAGAAAGCTCCAAGGATGGCAGTGTTAGTGATAGGCCTGCCGAGAACTTCCAGCGCAATAGCCGTGGCGTCAACTGACGCCGTTGGGATATCCAGATCTATCTCGACCTCCGCAGGTGGGACTGAGCTATTGACTACCAGCATCCCGGTGTCCTTCAGTCCATCAGTGATATTCACAGTTTTCCTGAGGAGTGGGTCAAGCACCACGACATAATCAGGTTCGTGGATTAGGCTTCTCACCATCTGATCCTTCTCGCCTATCCGGACGAAGGCAGTTACTGGTGCTCCTCTGCGCTCCGTGCCGTACATGGGTATGGACTGGCTGTGGTGGCCTTCAAGGAACGCCGCTGTGGCTAGGATTCGGGATGCCGTGACCGCCCCCTGTCCCCCTCTGCCGTGGAAACGTATCTCTATCAATATAATCCCCGATTAATTACCCATTGAGCATATGAACTTTCTCAGGTGATGACTCATTCAGGCATAATACAGGGGTCTTCCTATACGTTCACCCAGTTATCCTGAATGTGTCTGAGCAGACAGTTAGAACCGCGTTTTATTGATAATCCAATTATGAGGCCCATTTTTCTTTTGGATAAGTATGATGAAGCTGATTTGCTTCCATTGCCCTCGCCGTCTGATTCAGTTCATATCTCGCCTCTGGAGTTCAACGATATGTTTGCAGATGCTCAGACCCTATCCTGTGGACAGCTTCATACCTAGAAAGAAAAATTGGATGTATCAGTCTAGTTTTTTTACTTTGGTGTGTGACCAAGGTAAATAAGGCGCGCCACAAAGACGTTATTGACATAAAATGAATTCAGTCTTTTCAAGTTCAGATAAAATAGGGGACATCGTCGCCAGGTTCCCTAAGGCAGGGGAGATATTCACGAAATATGGGATTGATTTCTGTTGTGGCGGACACAGGTCTCTATCAGAAGCGATCCAGGAGAAAGGTCTTGAAGAAAAGAAGGTCCTTGAGCGATTAGAGAAAGGATATCAGGATACGATTGGCCAAGCCTTGACAGACATCGATTGGAGGCAGGCCCCTTCAAATAGCCTCATTGACCATATCCTCAACACCCATCACGTGTTTCTTCGACGTGAATTGCCCCAGTTGAGCGACCTCACGACAACTATACTGCGTGTCCACGGGGCAAGCCACGGGGATGTCTTGGCTAAGGTTCACAGACTTTTCCATACCCTGAAGTTGGAGGTTGACCAGCACCTCATCCAGGAGGAAGAGATCGTGTTCCCACTGTTGAAGGAGTACGCGGAAAACCCTGACCCGGGCCAGCTGGACAAAATAACCGATTTGAACGGCGGGTTGATTGAGGTACACGAGGGGGCAGGTGGTATACTGAAGGAGCTGAGAAAGGTGACTGACCAGTACAAGCTACCTGATGATGCATGTCGAACCTACATGATGACTTACACCAAACTTGAGGGACTAGAGTCAGATCTGTTCCAGCACATACACCTTGAGAACAACCTCCTTTTCCCCCGGTTTGAGGGGTAAATTGAACTTGGCTCCAGCATCTATTCTGAGCCCGGTATTTCTTGAAGAGGCTCAAATATTTCGCATATCCTATATGCCATGATGAAATAACGTTGGTATCCATGAAACATCTGAACATAGACGGAATAGTCTTCGACCTAGACGCAACATTGGTCAACCTGGGCGGTTTCGTCGAATGGAGGAAGGCACACGAAGAGATAGTCGATAACTATCTGGAGCTAGACTGCAATGAGAAGACCGTAAAAGCCTGTAGCGACAAGGGCTTGTTCACAATGCTTGAGGAGATGTACGTTAATCTCCAAGAAAAAAGGGGGGATAACGAGGCGAGAAGGGTTCAAAACTCCGCATATGAGATACTCAGCAGTTTTGAGGAGAAGGGGGTTGAATCATGTACACTTATGGATGGTTGTATAACCATGCTTGACTGGTTAAAGAATAGGGGGATTCCTATGGGCATTTGTACATCAAACTCAACAAAATCCGCTATTTCCGCACTCCAGTCCCAGAGACTCCGCCACTATTTCCAGGCCATTGTCGGGAGATCCGTTAATTTCCGTATGAAACCCCATCCAGCTCAACTTGAGGAATGCTTCAGGCAAATTGGCGTTGACCCAGCCAGGGGGGTCATGGTGGGCGATAGTCATAAAGATATTATCGCAGGAAAAGCCACTGGAGCTTACACCGTGGGAATCCCCGTCTACTTCACGAGGCTTGAGTTGATGAAGGAAGCAGGGGTGGACATAATCATAGAGAATTTATCGGAACTCCCCGCTATCCTCGAAGGTCTCTAGACGACTAAACCGTCAAAGTAGAAGAAGACATAGTACAGCGCGACCAGGGTCAGCACAGAGACTAGCAAACCCCTCATCGCCCTGTTATAGTCCATACCGAACGCCCCGATCCCTCCCGCCAGGAAGCCGTACAGGTGAATGTCGTGGGCTACGTTGATGTCGTTTGCATAAAGCAGAGAAGTGACCTCTATCGCGAGCATCCCCAACCCAAGCAGCACGCCAGGCAACGGTATGAAAAGAGCAGGCGTGAACTTGAATGGCATTAATAATAGGAGTAGCGCGATTGCTCCGAAGACGGCACCCGACGCGCCTATCACAGACATGGTGGACGCCTGGTTTGTTATTACATGGGCGTAACCCGAAGCCATCCCGGAACCAACAAAGACTAGCCCAAACTTTGTTCCGCCTATCTCTGACTCAACGGCCCTACCCACGCTGAGGAACACAAACATATTAGAAACGAGGTGCTGCAGGTTGATGTGGAGGAACATGTAAGAGAATAAACTTACAAAGTTCTGTCTATCCATGAACGAGGCCGGACGCACCGAATACTCCTCAACGAGTTGCATGAATAGGGATTCTGGTAACGCGTATCCCACGAAAAACACAATTGTACATACCGTCACGAAGAGATACGTGAAGACCGGCTCGTGCCTGCGTGACATATCTAGCAATAATCGTCTATGATATATTTAAAAACCTGAACTCCCCGGCATCACCCTGCGGAAAAAGTAGTCCTGTGAAGATAACCGCATCCAACTGTATGAATTATGACGATTATCATAGCGATTTGATCCTGAAATGATAACTCTTTTGACTAGGACTTATCATTATACGGTGAAGGTCGAGCAAAATGTTAGACAATCTACGGCCCATAGACAACAAGAAAGTGATCGGTAGAGGTACATGGTATGATAAAGCTGCGGATGAGCTCATCAAGCGCGAGAAAAAGCTCAAGCGCGACCTTACCAAGATGCGGACAGAGAGCGGTCTAGGAGCCAGTGGATACCCACATATCGGCAGCATTGGTGATGCCCTCAGGAACTACGGGATTGCATTGGCACTCCAGGTCAGAGGATATGAAAGCGAATACATTGCGTTCGCCGACGATAAAGACGGGCTCAGGAAGATCCCGGCAGGTATGCCCAAGGAACTTGATCAGTACCTTGGTTTCAGCGTTGCCCAGATCCCTGATCTGTTCGGAGACTGCCATTTCAGCTTCGGCGAGCACATGAGCAGCCTACTGAAAGAGGCGCTAGACGCGAACGGGGTAGTCTACACACCCATGTCGGCGTATCAGACCTACAAGGACGGACTTCTGAACGACCAGATTATCAAGATTCTCGACAACAAAGAAAAGGTCGGGAGGATCATCGAAAGGGTAACAGGTCAGGAGAAATATCTTGACAACCTACCATATTTTGTGGTATGCGAAGAGTGTGGAAAACTCTACACAACCTATGCCCACGATTACAACCCCAAGACACAGACGGTTCAGTACGAATGCAGGGGAATGGAGGTCAAAGGAACCTATCAAGAAGGCTGTGGACACAAAGGCGAGGTAGATGTTCTTGGCGGAAACGGTAAGCTCCCCTGGAAGGTGGAGTTCGGCGCAAGATGGCACGCCCTTGATATAAGGTTCGAGGCGTACGGCAAGGACATCGCTGACAGCGTCCACGTCAACGACGCAATATGTAGGGAGATATTCGAGTGGGAGCCACCCATGCACGTCCAGTACGAGATGTTCGTGGATAGGGGAGGCAAAAAAATCAGCAAATCTGCTGGAAACGTATTCACACCACAGGTGTGGTATCGGTACGGTAGCATGCAGAGCCTGAACCTGCTCATCTACAAGCGCTTCGTGGGCACAAAGAGCGGATCCGTGTATGACATTCCGCCTCATATGGACGAACTTGACGACTTGGAGGACATCTACTTCGGCAAACGAAAGATCAAGGACCAGAGGGAGTACTACAAGCTTACTGGCCTGTACGAGTATGCCCACCTCCTGAACCCACCAGAGGAGCCCGAAGTGCACGTGCCGTTCAACCTGATGGTTAACCTGACACAGGTGGCGCCACCGGGTAACGAAGCCGAATTCATGAAGGCTAAGCTGGATGAGTACGAGTATTTCAAGGAGACCGACAAGGGCATCGATGAGCGTATTCAGAGGACTCTTAACTGGGTCAGGGATATCGCTGATGACAAGCAGGATGCAATCGTGCTTACGGATGTTCAGAGGCAGGTTGTGAAAGGCATCATCAGTGAGTTGAGGGCTGCCGAGAATCTGGAGGCTTACCAAGCAAGCATATTCAATGTCGTCAAGGCACTTGATTTGAAAGCAAGAGACGTGTTCCCAGTTGTCTACAGGATACTGCTGGGCAAGGATAGGGGGCCGAGATTCGGCCCGTATGTAGGGTTAGTCGGAAAGGATTCAGTCATCGCCTCGCTTGAAGCAGCTCTCTAATTATTATTCGTTTAGGCTATACCCTAGCTATCTTATTCTTTGATTCAACAGATGTGATGATTTATCTCGTATGTAAAAAAGAGAATATAATAAGAAAAGTCCATCATTTGGAAAGATTTTTGGTGAACCGCTCTATCCGATCAGCTGCGTCCTCAAGAACATCAACGTCCTGAACGAGTGCGGGTCTAATGTGGCCATATGCTATGCTCTTATTCCCGATCACACTCACCCCTCCGTGTCCCTCGCCGTTTCCCACCAGAACGCCCTCTTCGCGTTCCAGGTCGTCAACGAACTTCGAAACAGGAATCCCGAAAGACGTTACATCAGGGTAAGCGTAGAATGCCCCATCAAAGGTATGGCACTCTATCCCGTCAATTTTGTCCATTCTTTTGCAGAAGAACGTCCTCCTCCGGTCATACTCGTCCCGGTGCTCCTTCATGACAGCCTGCCCGTACTTTGTGGACATGGCGTTGAATGCCTCCGTCCCCGCTCTTTGAATAAACGTGGCCGGCCGCACACCGATGTACTTTGTCTTTTTCTCAACCACTTTATAGTACTTTTTAGGGATTATCAACGAGGCAAGCCTCCACCCGGTGAAGTTGAACATCTTCGTTCCGCCCACGAGAACAAATGTTCGCTCACTCATGCCTTCCATTGCTGAGATTGACAGGTGATCTTTATCGTCATACACGAACTCACTGTAGAACTCGTCGGAAACCACCATGATGTCGTTATCAATGGCTATATCGGAGATTGCCCTAAGCTCGTCCTTTGTGTAAACCGTCCCTGTCGGGTTGTTGGGATTACACAGAACGATCATCTTGGATTTCTTGGTAACCCTGTCGTTGAGGTCATCCGCGTCTAGATGGAACCCTGTTTTACTTAATGGAACCGGTACGACACTTGCCCCCATGGTCGGTGGTTCACCGAAATATCTAGAGAACGAAGGATCAAAGACAAGCACCTCGTCGCCTGGATCGAGCATGGCAACGTTGATCATGTGCAATGCTGGGCTTCCGCCGGAGGTCACCATGACCTGTTCTGGGTCGTACTTTATCCCGTATTTTGAGTAGTAATTCGCTATAGCCTCTCTCAGCTCTGGGATTCCAGCCGAGGGGGCGTAATGTGTGTACCCCTCGATTATCGCATTGATTGCCGCGTCCCTGATGTGTGCAGGTGTGGCAAAGTTTGGGTCACCTCCCCTGAGGTAAATCGTCCCAGGTTTGACGCTGTAATGCTTGTATGATCGTTCAATCAATATTTTCCACTGAATAATCGTTGGCACATCGTGTATTTAACACCCGTGAGCACATGAAACTCGCCGAATCGACAGGAGACGGGTTTCAAAATAGGATAAATGGGACTATTCAGGTATGGCAGCTGTGATCGTTATCTCGATCTGACCACCGTTGAGACCCGACTCGACACATGTGCGTGTCGGTGGGTCATTTGGGAAGTACTCCCTCCACAGTGGATTCAGGATCGCTGGCCTGTCATTGATATCCTCAAGGTAGACAACTGCCTTCACGACATCCTCCATCGTTAACCCGTTTGCCTCCAGGACGCCCTTGATCTTGTCAAATGTGTTCCTGAACCTAGCTTCCTTGGTCTCTCCCCTGCCGATTATACCGCTGAGATAGAGGGTGTTTCCTGACTTCCTTACTGTTGAGATTAATGGTTTTGACATAATAGTTCTTGTTCTCTTCTGAGCCATTATTATTAAACACTCTTGGAGGCAGCCATCTGTGAATTGAAATGAGGGAGTATTTAGGAGAAAACTGTGTTATGGCATCATATAATTCCCGCTATCATCCTTGTAAAAATCCTCAACGCGGATAACCGCGTCAAGAGGTAGACTAGCGTACAGGTGCGGGAAATCTTCACCGATCTCGTCCTTGTCCTCCCAAATGATGTGTTCTTTGATCTTCTCAGAATTTATATACAACAACACCATGTCAACTGACTCCTTGTAATAACTGTTAGCTACAGAGATGACCTGCTGCTCCGTTGACATGTGGATGAACCCCTGATTCTCAAGGGAATCAGCGACATATTCCCCTTTCTTCTCAGCCTTGACCCAGTCCTTTCGATTAGCAATATGGTATATCAAGCCATCATACCAACTGAGAAAACACGTGATAAAATTATGGATTTAATAATGGACCTTATCATCAAAGTTGATAATTCTAAACTTTTTATGGTATTAATTCGGGATATAGAATATGACAGTCATCACTCTCCTAACCGATTATGGGATAACCGACAGTTACGTGGCTGAGGTTAAAGGGGCAATCCTGAAGATCAACCCGAAAGCAACGATCATCGACGTGAGTCATGACGTGGGTAATTATAACATCTCCGCAGGAGCCTTCCATATGACCCGTGCATCACGATATTTCCCAGATGGCACTATACATGTCGGAGTTGTAGACCCCGGAGTGGGGAGTTCAAGGAAAGCAATAATCATCAAGGCAAAAAACACGTGGTTCGTTGGCCCGGATAACGGACTGATGGCTCCAGCAGCTGATCGGATCGGGTTCGAACAAGCATGGGCTATCACCAATCTTGACCTTCTCCCATCAAAAGTCAGTGACGTCTTCGACGGAAGGGACGTTTTCGGGCCAACAGGGGCCCTCATCTCAAAAGGGGTCTCACCGGACGAGATTGGAACAAAAATCGATGATATCATAAGGATACCCTACTATCAACCAGAGATTCATGGTAACACCATACAAGGAAATGTGATACACATTGACGGTTTCGGTAACGTCGTAACCAACATCACCTATGATACCTTGGGGCAAGTAGGCGTTGACAGTGAAGCATCGTTCAAATTAACTGTGGATGACAAAGAGTACACCGTCCCATATGTGAGGAGGTTTAGTGCAGTCAAGAAAGGCGAGCTGCTTGTTCTTGTGGCCGGAGGAGGCTACTTGGAGATATCGATTAACCAAGGGAACGCCGGGAAACAACTTGGTTTGAGCGAAGGTACAGAAATAGAGTTACAAATTGACTGATATCAACGCCCTCTCCTGAATTACCTAGAATGGGATGAGAAAATAGGCCTCCTTCACAATAACTGGCGCGCGCTACTTTCAAGCAGACCGTTCTAATATTAAATTATGGAGTTGTAAGCTAGACCGGACTCTATTACTCGTAGAGCTTGCCGTTGCTGCCCCAGTCGCTCTTTTTTATGTCCTGGAAGATCACTGTGACGTGCTCAGGGGAGGTGCCGCAGCCCTCACAGATGGCCTTCGTCACCAGCTCAATCGTCTTCTTCTTCGTCTCCGCATCCCTACCGTCAAACCACTGAATCGTTACCGTTGGCATGTATATTCACCGGGTAAGAACCGTTGGCACAGGATAAGAAACCTTCTCACCTTCAAAAAAAGGCACCAAAGCAGCAACTTGTGGGCTCGGCTAGTACTGATAAATTGCTTATGTCAGGATACTTATTCAGAGCTACCGAATAATATTTTTTCCAGAATTTACAATCCACTGTAATCATTGGCGGGCTCCAAACTCAAGATCTTCATCACTATTCAGAAGGGCAATGTTATCATCGCCCGCCAAGGAGAAATGGGTAGGCCACGGGAAAAACGTTTCTAGCAGAAACAATAAATCCACCCGACAGCCTGATGGTTGTATGAACCGACCCGACAAGACCATGTATTTCCTCAATATTGCCCTCAGCGTAGCTGCCAGAAGCACCTGCCTCAGGCGCACCTTCGGAGCGGTAATAGTCAAGGACAACACCATTGTCGGCACTGGTTATAACGGAAACGCCAGGGGCGTCATAAACTGCCACGAGATAGGATGTATCAAGGACATGATGAAGAGCCCGGAAGGCGCGGCCTACGATTACTGTCCCGCCGTCCACGCCGAGGAGAACTCCATCATCAACAGCAACAGGGCGGACAGGGTCGGGGCCACGTTATACATTGCTGGCCTCAAGGCGGACGGAACCTATACTATGGCTCTTCCCTGCCAGAGGTGCCAGAGGAAGATCATCAACAGCCAGATCAAGGACGTGGTGATCCTCAGGGACGACGGCACCACCATGACCGTGGATGTGGAAGAGTACATCAAGGCGGACTCGGACTGGTACACCAAGCTAGTGCAGGATAACAGCTGAGGACGCTAAAGTTTATATTTGGAAATAATAGACTCCCAATCGTTGAACATGAGTCTAGAGCAAAAGATCGCCGACCTTGAACTGGAGATTCGCGTGATGATGGACAAGATCGAAAGTATCGAGGAAAACTTTGAGTCAATCAGCGAGAGGCTTGAAGAGATCGATGAGAAGCTCAAGGAGCTATAGGCTACTCCCGTTTGTTATACAAGGATTTTAATAATTACAGACACGACGCTTCCTCTGATAGAGATGGCGTTCGGTGAGCATTCATCAAAGGGAATTATCGGCACAAAGAGCAAAGAGCTAGCAGGCAAACGGATCATCCTGTGCATCACGGGAAGCGTTGCAGCTATCAAGAGTCCCGAGATAGCCAGAGATCTCATGAGGCGCGGCGCGGATGTCTACGCAGTCATGAGCAAGAGCGCATTGCATATCATCCACCCAGACATGGTTGAGTGGGCCACGGGGAATCCGGTTGTCACAGAGCTGACAGGTCAGATCGAGCACGTATTGTATGCGGGAGAGCACCCATTGAGGGCAGATCTCATACTGGTTGCCCCAAGTACCGCAAACACAATCGGCAAGGTGGCATGTGGCATCGATGACTCTCCTGTAACCACCACTCTGACCACCGGGATCGGTGCGGGGATACCTGTCATCATTGCCCCGGCGATGCACGCATCAATGTACAAGCACAGTATCGTCATCGAGAACATCGAAAAGCTCCAGCGGCACGGCATCAATGTGCTGATGCCTAGGTTCGAGGAGGGCAAAGCAAAGATACCTGGGACAGCTGAGATAGTGCACGCCGTCGTGGCAAAGCTCAACGTGAAACGGGACCTCATCGGAAAACGGGTTCTTGTCACCGGGGGGCCAACGAGGGCCTATCTGGATGCTTTCCGGTACATCACGAACCCCAGTTCGGGGAAGATGGGCGTTGCCCTAGCCCAGAATGCGCTGGACCGTGGTGCTGAAGTTACACTTGTTTACGGCCCCGGCTCAGCAAAGCCTCCAGTCGGCGTTAAAGTCGTAAATATCGTGGGGACTGATGACATGCTTGTGGCGGTTCAGTACGAGCTGGGCTCAAAGAAATACGACACGGCCATTCTTTCGGCAGCTGCGGCGGATTACGGCGCATCGGACAGGAAGATGGAAAAAACACCCTCAGGCAAGGATGAGTGGGTTATTCAATTGAAACCGTTACCAAAGGTCATAGAGAACGTCAAGAAGATTGATGCAGACGTTTTCTTGGTTGGATTCAAAGCCGAGTTCGATTTATCAAATGAGGAACTGATCCAACGTTCCTATGACCGCATGGTGGGGGCGGGAATGGACCTGATTGTAGCAAACGATGTGTCCAGGAAGAACGCGGGGTTCGGTACAGATACTAACGAGGTCTTTATCATCGGCACAGAGAAGCAGGTGTTGCATGTTGCTATGGCATCCAAGTACGATGTTGCCTCGAAGATTCTTGACAGCGTTATTGAGGCATTGACCTAGTCTTCCCTCGTTTTATTTTATGCGTCAATTTATCCCTATTATATGGGATATTTATTGTTCCCTTCATCGTTGATTGATTACTCCTCTTTAATTAATTGCTTAAATTTCTCAGTCATTGCGCTGTTAATGTGTTAAAAACTACAGGTTATCCTCACATCTTGAAAATAACTTTATTATTAAGAGACATGATAGATTCAAACATGAGCAAGGTTAAAACGAGCCTTATCGCGCTGACCGCGATAATGGCCACTTTAATGATTTTTGGGGTAACCCCGGCATTCGCACAGACAGTAGAAGAGATAGAGATGTGCTATGGGTACAGCGAGACCACGCTGTCCCCACTGGGTATTACCAGCACGTTCCTTACCACAAATGAGGAGGCAGGTATCTGGGTCAAAATAATCAACCCACCTGATGACGTCATCTTCAAGGTCTATCACGATGTGAATGGAGTTGAAAAGGAATATCCTCTTGGATACTCAAGAGTGGACGTTATTCCAATGGAAGGGTCAAGTTGGGGTATCGCATTTGCTACCTTAGATATTGACGGAAAGACGCCCGGATTTGACCCCGGTATCTGGACAGTAAAGGTGTTTATTGACGGTAGTGTCGTAAAAATAAAGCCTTTTAGCATTATCGATTATTCGTCAATTTCCAGTTCAATTGATGCAATTAGGGAAGATTTCGAAGCAATGGAGGCCGAAAATATTCAAATCATTGAGGATAATGAGGCGAATAATCAAGAGAATATAGCGAAGTATAACGAGCTAGTTGAGGCTTACGAAGATCTTGAGGACTCTTCCGTAAGTGAGATTCGGTTCATCGAACTGACAAACGATTTGGAAGACCTTCAAGATGAGTACGATGACCTAGTAGATACACAGGGAAGCACAAAGTCAATGATGTACGGCTCAATCGTCGTAGCCTTGATTGCGGTTGTCGTTGCTGTCTACTTTGGATTGATGAAAAAGTAACCTACAAACCTTTTAAAACTCCCAGCTTTTACCTATTTCGCTCACAATGGCTAGAATTCTAGTTCTTTATGATAAATGGATGCGTGAAAACGCGCAGGAAATGTGGCGCACCGCCTTCGATGAGGCAAAGATTGACGAGGAACATGAGCTGGTGTTCACGGAAAACATCCCCGGTTCTTACAAATGGTCCTCAGAGGTCTTTGATAACGTCAAGGAGGCTAACGGAAACCCGGATTACATCAAGGAGAAAATTGCGGGATGCGAGGCAGTGGTATCCGGATATGCTCCCTTTACGAGTGAGATAATGGAGGCATCTGAAGAGCTGCGTATTATTGGCATATCCAGAGGCGGTCCTGTAAATGCTGACCACGACGCCGCAACCCAGTTGGGAATAAAAATTCTGAGGGCTGTGGGAAGGAACGCCGAGTCAGTAGCTGACCAGACCTTGGGTTTCGTCATCTCTGAGAGCAGGTTCATTTCAAGGCATAACCACGAGGTCAAGACAGGGAAATACTTTGAAAAACTGGAGTCAGAGGGACGATCGAGTTTCCTGGCAGCATTCAACTGGATGGAGCTGAACGGAAAGACGCTGGGACTCATAGGATACGGGCAGGTCGGGACAAGAGTGGCGAAGCGTGCCCATGCATTTGGCATGAAAGTTATCGTATTTGATCCATACATTGATGCAGCAATTCTTGAGGGCGAGGGCTGCGCAAGGGTTGAACTGGTGAATTTGTTAGAAACCTCTGATTTCATCTCAATCCACGCCAAGCTAACCCCGGAGACACATCACATGATAAACGACGAGACCCTAGCAATGATGAAGAGAAAAGCCGTTTTAATTAACACGGCCAGGGGCAGCATCATCGATGAAGAGGCACTATATAGGGCACTGACCAACGGTGTTATCGCCTCGGCGGCATTGGACGTGTTTGAGGAGGACCCCATCAAGCAAGATAACCCATTGATCCAGCTGGACAACGTCACGATAACGCCTCACAGCGCAGGAAGGTCACCTGATACAGAGATGAGGGGATACAGACAGGTTGCCCTCCAGGTGGCCGTCTACCTCAGGGGCGAAGAGATAAAACCCATGTACGTATCGAACAAGGCGGTTCTGTAAGGGTTCGATATGGTTGAAGATGGTTTCCTGGTCATAGATGCGGGGTCTGGAAGCGTCAAGACATTTCTGGTTAATCCACTTGGAGTTATAACCAGACAAGCCGAGATAGACTGGAACCGTGAGACCTGGACAGCCAAGGAAGGCTGGCCATTGATAGTCAACTCGATAAAGAGCCTAAACATAGAAGCATCAAACATCCATGGAATAAGCGTCACCAGCATGAGGGAGGAATTCATCCTCATTGATGAAGAAGATGGCGTGAACCAGTATAACTTATCTCAGGAATCCAACGCTCACGGGGAGAAAACGCTCAAAAAATATGGTGCCATTATGTATGACTCCTCGGGCCACTGGCCAGTTCCTAACTGGATAGCTGGAGCAGTTCTCCCCTGGCTCAACGAAAAGCATCATGCGATAATCCAAAAGACGAAATCAATTCTGATGCTAAGCGACTGGGTGAACTATAAACTCACAGGAGAGGCGTTCACAGACGCAACCAGTGCTTGCGAGACAGCCCTTTTTGATGTTAGGAGGAATAACTGGAGCTGGGATATCATCAACGAATTAAACTTGCCCTCAGCTATCTTTCCAAAGGTAATATCAAACTCATCTAGGATAGGGGAAATCACGGAAAAAATAGCAAAAATCACAGATCTACCCCGAGGAACTCCAGTCTACATGGGTGGTGCTGATACCCAATGCGGCCTCCTTGGAATGGGAGTGAAAAAAGGAGAGGTTGCAGCTGTTGGAGGCACCACAACTCCAATCCAGATGATCACTGACTCACCTATATTCGATGAAAAAAGAAAAACATGGACCAACAACTACTTGATCAGAAACAAGTGGATATTGGAATCTAACGCTGGATATACTGGGAGTGCAGTACGATGGGCAAGAGACGAGTACGGATTTGAAGACTACTGCCAGCTAAACGGGGAAGCAGGGTCAATCCCAATTGGTTCAAACGGCGTCTTCTCTTATTTAGGATGCCACATTTTTGATGCAGGCCCTGAATACTGGGCGATGGACAAACTGGGAGACCTACCAGTCCCCCAGATTTTAACAGGAAAGAATGATCCCAATAGAGCTGAAGTAACGAGATCAATAATCGAATCAAATTCCTATGCTGTCAGGGGAAACCTGGAACAGCTCAAGGAAATATCGGGCGCCGATTTTGAATACATTAAGTTCTGCGGAGGAAACTCCAAATCTGATCTGTGGATGCAGACCCAGGCTGACATACTTGGAATTCCCGTTATAATACCAGAGGTCAGGGATGGCACCGCAATAGGGACGGCGGTTCTGGCGTCGTTTGGGTCAGGTTACTATGCATCAATTGAGGAAGCTGTATCGGAGATGGTCAGGTTCAGGGATCATATATCGTCGGACAAAAAACGTCACGTCGAGTATTCAAAACAGTACATTAAATGGCTTGAGACCCGTAGACGTATCTCTAACCGATAGAAGGTTAGCTTTTATTGGATGAGCCACTCATTCCCTCCCATGACTGATATCGAGCAGCAGCTAAGAGAGCGACTAACTGTCGTTGGAATAAATTTATTTGACGAAGGACTAACATACGGCGCATCAGGGAACATCAGCGCACGTGTCCCAGGTACTGATACCTGTCTGATAAAACCATCGGGGTACCGATTCTGTGACCTTGAGCCTGAGCATTTTCTGCTTGTGGACATCAACACAATGGAGGTACTCAAGGGAAACGCAAAGCCCAGCATCGAGACACCTTTCCACACGAAACTGTACCAACAATGGCCTGAAGCCGGAGGTGTAGTTCATATTCACCCCGAGTTTTCGATACTCCTAGCGACTCTCGGTAAGGAAATCGTGATGATGGGAGTTGACCTATATAGGGCACCTGCCCTCGCAAAAGGGATCCCACTGTCCAAGTTTGCCATGCCTGGAACGGAGAAGCTTGCAGATAACATGGTTGATGCCATGAAGGAGCATGTCTCATGCCTCATGCCACACCACGGGTGCACTGCAATCGGCAAGTCGATAGAGGAAGCAGCTAAAAACGCCAAGGTGGTCGAGGCTCTCGCCGAGCTCAACTACAAGATACTGTTGGTGGGTGAGCCAAGCCCATTGCCTCAGAGCATGCTGGACATCCTTGTAGAAACAGCGAAAAACAAGGGTCTCCTAGTGTGATGACTTTTTCATCTCAGCCAATTTGTGGACCAAAGTCTCTCCTTTTTCGAAATCCTCGATTGGACCAGCCTCGATGAGTCCTGATTTAATCGCGGATTCAAGAGCCTGTTTTCCCCTCTCAGTTCTCACTAGCACGGTACTGTAACCAGGGGGGCTAGCCACGTTCCCGACACTGATGTCCGCATATTCAGATGCAAAATCTTCGCACTGGTCACAGCATGACCTGATTAGCCCTTTTACTTTCTTGAGGCGCGCCCTGTGTAATCGCTCCTCACCTGCGTGTGCGTAGAACCGTCCTTTCTTGATCTCGAATTTTGTCACGTTGGCTGGGTCCACATCGTTCTCCCCTAGGTACTCGATGAAACTGTCATGACTGAACGTCTCCATGCAGAACAGGCCGACCTTCAAATCCACCGCGTCCCTGTACTTTACGTTCTTCATTGGACCTATAGTCAGCCTTGTCAGTCCACGCATCTGGCATGGTGTCCCAACAACCGCCACTTTCTCAAGTTTATCCTCTTTTACCGCCTTTTTTAGGCCTAAAAGGGTAGGACTTGGGGTGTATTTTGTCCCTGCTGCCTGCACTACCTCTTTCCTGGCTCTAGCGACAACAGGTTTTGGTAACCACGGCCGTTCCTCATCCAATCCCGCAACAATTACTGCGTCCCCGCCCTCGTCTAGGAACTGTGACACTAAAGCAGTGACCACGCCTCCATCCTGTGCTCGTTCTTGGATATCAGAGGGAATCGCCTTTGCGGCGTAAACCTCTGAATAAACACCAGTCAATCTTTCCCCTTCGTTTCTGGTTCTACCATGAATTGATTCCTCTAATGTCTGATCGTCAAAATCAGTCCTTGGGCAGTTATTGTAGCAGATTCCACACTCAATGCAGTCACCTGTGAGGGTAGGTACAAAGTTGTCCAATTTAATGACATTGACAGGGCAAACCGCATCACATGCCCCACATGCAACACAGCGATTCTGATCAACTACGTCATCAATCAAGTTCGTGAAGGATATTTTATCGGAGCTCAAATCGTTCAAGAAGTATGAAAGCTCTTGGCTTAACTATTTTTCCTCGAGACATACACATCAAATGACTACCAATTAAGCTCGTTTAGAATTTATTTTCCATTGGACCCTTATTTTTCCGTCTTACTATATACTAACAATACAGCGGGTCAGCCATTTGCTTAAAGTTTTTATTTCAATAGTTGTAACTCGTTAGAGTCTTGAAGGTGCTAAATGTTTGAAGCTCGACGCGATTTTTAGACCAAAATCCGTCGCCATCATCGGGGCAAGCAATACTCGTGGGAAAGTAGGGTTTGTTCTCGCAAACAACTTGCTAAAGAGTGGTTATGACGGTCCGATGTACTTTGTTAACATCAGGGGGAATGTCGTTCTTGGAACCCAGACATTCAAATCAATTACAGATATCCCTGGAGATGTGGACCTCGCAGTCGTATCTATTCCATCTAAATTTGTCATATCAACGGTCGAAGAGTGCGGAAAAAAAGGCGTAAAGGCAATGATCATTATCTCCGCTGGGTTCAAGGAGATGGGAGGAGAGGGAGCCGAGCTTGAGATTAAACTGGTCGAGACTGCAAAGAAATATGGTATAAGAATTCAGGGTCCAAACTGTCTAGGGACTATCAATACCCATTTGCCTCTTGACCTGAGTTTCGCCTCAACGTTACCCAAGAAGGGTAGCATTGGTTTTATTACCCAGAGTGGAGCACTGGGCACCGCGATTCTTGACTGGGTTATATCCGAGGAAATTGGTTTCGGCAGTATCGTCAGCCTAGGAAATAAGGCGGATCTGGATGAGATTGACTTCATCGAGGCCATGGCAGAAAACCCTGACATAAAGGTGATCCTGCTATACCTGGAATCCATCGAGAGGGGGCGTAAATTCCTTGAGGTTGCCTCAGAGGTCGTCAAGACAAAGCCAATCATGGTTGTAAAAGGAGGAACCAGCAGCGCAGGTGCGAAGGCCGCGGGAAGCCACACGGGTGCGCTGGTCGGCAGCTTCCTTGCCTACCAGAAAGCATTCGACAAGGCAGGCGTCATACTCAGCGAGTCAATGGAGGATCTGTTCAATTACGCGGTCGCCTTCACTGAGCAAAACCTACCAAAAAAGGAAGGTGTAGCCATTGTTACCAACGCTGGTGGCCCAGGTATCCTTTCAACGGATCTGATCGATTCACTCGGCCTCAAGATGGCGGCGTTGACAGAATCCACGGTAAAAACTCTCAGGGAAAACCTTCCATCGGCTGCATCGACGGGAAACCCCGTTGATATCCTTGGAGATGCCCTACCAAATAGGTACGCTGTCGCTGTTGAGGCCACTCTCAAAGACCCGAACGTTAACTCCCTCGTCGTCCTGCTCACTCCACAGGCCATGACTGATAGCCTGTCAACGGCGAAACACATTGTCAAGATTTCAAAATCGCAGGAAAAACCAGTGATCACAGTATTCATGGGAGGAAACTGGGTTGAAAAGGCAACGGAGTACCTGAAGGACAACGGTATGCCCTGCTTCAACTTCCCAGAGAAAGGAATCAAAACCCTAAACGCCCTCTACAAGTACTGCAGACACCTTAAGTTACCCGAGTTAAAACCACCAGAGTATGATGATATCGACCGGGACGCAGTTCGCAAGATATTCAACGGCGTTAAGTCCGATGGTAGAAACGTGCTGTTCCCTCATGAGGCAATGAACGTGGCAGAGGCATACGGTATCAATGCTCCCGCAAGTGCACTGTCAAAGACAGCTGACGAAGCAGTTGAAGCCGCAGACAAAATGGGTTATCCCGTGGTCATGAAGATCGTGAGCCCTGAAATCATGCACAAAACGGATATAGGGGGGGTTGAACTGAACCTTACCAACTCCAACATGGTTAGGATAGCCTTTGACGAGATTATGAGGAAGAGCAGGAAAGCTCAGCCACTGGCTAAGATCTATGGGATAACCGTAGATAAAATGGTGCCCAGGGGACGTGAGATGATAATCGGCATGAGCAGGGACCACCAATTCGGTCCAATGGTGATGTTCGGGTTAGGAGGAATATATGTGAACTATCTCAAGGATGTCGCGTTCAGGCTTGCACCAATGAACGAGAGGGAAGCCCAGCAAATGATGGAGGAAACTAGGTCATACAGTCTGCTGAAAGGCGTCAGAGGTGAAACCCCGGCTGATATCGACACGCTAAGGGAGGCAATCATTAGGGTTAGTCACCTAGTCTGGGATTTCCCCGAGCTGCAGGATCTTGACATAAACCCGATTTTCGTCTACGACGACGGAAAAGGCGTCAGTGCCTTAGATGTCAAGATAACCCTTTCTTAATTAGTGTTTTATAACTTGAAAACATCATTCAATGAATGCAGCCCACTGATCACTTTTTTGATATATTCTTTGAGCTATCTAACTCATACAGATACAATGTATTAAAAATGCTCAGTGAAGAAAACTTCAACTCAACGGCAATAGCAAAACACCTCTCTATCACCACACAAGAAACAAGCAGACATCTCAGTAGATTGGTTAACGCAGGATTAGCATACAAAACTCAAACCGGAGAATATGACCTAACGCCCTACGGATATATTATCGGTCATTCTGTATCAAATCTCCTTTTTATAACTCATAATAAATCATATTTTTCGGAACATAGTATGTCTGAAACACCAGATCGTTTTTTATCACGGCTGAACGAGTTGGAATCGTGTAACCAAATAATGGACGTAATGGTTGTGTTCGCAAACATTGAGCGAATTATCGAGGAGGCGGAGGACTATGTATGGAGGTTGACTAACCGATACAACATGATGTCTTTGCCAGAACTTGAAAAAGCAACCGAGCGAGGTGTAGAATTCAAATTGTTACAGACAAAACAGTTTAAATTCCCCCCAGATTGGCCTGGCCCAGGCGTGATTCTTAAAGATGCTAGATTAAATGGCGTTTTTGAAGTACGAAATAACCCCGATGCAAATATTTTTCTAGCCATGAATGAAAAAGAGGTCGCTATTCTTGCCTTTCCATTAAACGAGAACTCTTTCGATTATCGAGGATTTTCATCAAAGGACCTAAAATTCCTTGGATGGTGTACTGAAGTCTTTGATTATTACTGGCAGACAGCTTCTCAAGTGAATTAAATCAGAAAAATACTACGCGCGTGTGCTAGTATATTATTAAAATGTTGGAAGAGGTTTTTTGGAAACATACCCAGTAAATGGTTTCGGGTAAATCACTCGTTCTTGACGTATTCCACTGCCTCCTGGTTCGTCATGGAGGTCCCGTGTTTTCTCATGAAGTAATAAGCAACGTTCCCGATGTCCCTAGCCAGGATCTCCTCGGCGTTTCTATGGTCCGTTAAGATGTACTGTGGCCAATCAATTATCCAGTCCTTGCCGTCCTCGTCGATCATAATATTGTACTCGCTGAGGTCAGTATGGATAACCCCCGCCTTGAAGACTATCCTCATATTGTCAAGGATGCCCATTAGGAATTCCTCGGGCTCCTCCAGGCTTATGATGTCAGATAGCTGGCCTCCCTTGATGAATTCCATAATAATGACGTGTCTGTTCTGGTGGATAGGCTTTGGAACGCTAACCCCGGCATCGTACATCAACTGCAACGCCTTGAACTCGAACTCAGCAGCCAAACGAGACTGGTGTAACCAGGAGGTGTGCCTCCGTTCTGCCAGATATTCCCTTTTCCTCTTCGTGTCCCTGAAGCTGGTTCTGCCCAGCCTGTGGAACTTTACCGCGACGGTGATATCATCGGAGGTTACACCCTCAAACACATCAGCCTCTTTCCCTACCCCTATCGATGGGCCGAGGAACTCGATGAGTCTGGATTTTACGATGGCGTTCAGGGCTAGCATGTCGTAGGCCGTATAATTCATGAGATAACCCAGGTACGGGTCACTCTGCCGATAAATGAGATCATTCCGGTAAAGCCGATTGAGATAGAAATCCACCCTACGCTCTGAAAAACCTGTGATCCTCACTAGTTCACGGGGAGGGACAACATGGTATTTTATCATCCCCAGCTCGATAGCCGACAGAACACGGATATCGTGCTTGTCTACCTTCGTTAAAGTCTGCGCTGCTTTTTCTGCTGAGGACACGGGGATAGAATATGGATGGGGGCTTATATGATATCCAGTCGGTCCTTGAGGGCGAGGGATATCGGGATTCCAATTGCACCTGCCACGATTGCCTGGAACACGTTGAATGGGATCTCAACTGCGGCTGCAGGAACTCCATACAAGAAAGACTGGAATATGAAATATCCTACAGGAATCAGAACGGCGCCTGCTGCCCAGGCAATTATCGTCTTTTTCAAGGTTCTTCCCTCTTTATCTCCTGCAAGCTTACCCGTAACGTACCCTTCAGCCCCTTTGATGAGTGCCGTTGGTATTACGTATGTGTACCAGCCTCCTAATAGATCAGCTAACCCAGACCCAAGTCCTCCGGCTAATGCCCCTACTACGGGTCCAAATACAAGTGCTGAGATCTGGACTACTACGTCTCCAAAGTTGAAGTATCCGCTGGTTGCGGGAATGGGGAATGCGAACATTATAGTTGCTATGGTTGCCAGTGCCCCCATCACACCTATGGCCGCTATCTGTCTAGTGTTTAAAGATGACATAACATATTACAGTTATAACTATAATATAAAATGTGTAGTTGTAACTATACTATTTTTCGATTAAACAACCTAAAGGTACCAGAGATAGATGGGCTTAGAGCAATACTTGCAGGTCATCAAGGGCCTGGAGGGCCCGCCTTCCCCGCTCGGTAATCTCAAGCTGCTTCCTCTTACCATCAGGAGTGGACTTAACCAGTCCCCTCCTCTCAAGGTCCGTGAGGTGCTGGTACACGGCACCTATAGTCATATCAAGGCCGATGCTCTTCCAGATGGCATACCCGTAGGTGGGCTGCTGCTCGATGATCCTCAAGATCTTCTCCTTCGTTGAGAGTCTAGACCCCAGTCGGGGTGCCTTTTTCCTTTTTGTCAGGTTCCTCAGGATGTCATCTGTCTTCAGTCCGCTACTGGTTACCAGGCACACGATCTTTGCATCAGAGCTGATCCTCGATTGGACCTCCGCCAATTTCAGACAGGCAACTGGTGCCGACGATGCCGGCTCTGCGAATATGCCCTCCTTGCCGGCGATCTCCCTGCCCGCCTCAACCATCTCATCATCCGAAACAGAGACGGCGAAGCCATTTGAGTCCCTGAGGGCGTTAAGAGCCAGTTTCCCGTACAGCGGCTCCTTGACCCTGATGGCGGAGGCATTGGTGTTCCCGTCCTCGATCTTGATAGGTTCGTCCGAATCCTCCGAGAAAGCCCGGGAAATGGGGGCGCATCCCACAGCCTGTACCCCGATCAACGCCGGCTTTTTTTCGATCATACCAAACATCTCCATCTCCTTGAATCCCTTCCAGATCGCATGGAGAGTCGCTCCGCTTCCCATGGCAACGATTACCCAGTCAGGCACTCCCTCTTGCTCCACGATCTCGTAACTGATTGTCTTGAGTGCTTCGATGGCTAGCGGGTTCAGCTCGGTTGTGGCCTGGTACCAGTCCATCTCCTCCTCTAGCTCCTTGGCCATCGCGATAGCCTCTTCGATTCGGTCTCCTTTCTGGACGATCTTTGCGTCGTACATCATCATTTGGGCCAGCTTGCCCATATCAACCATGCTGGGCACCACTAGGTTGCAGTTGATATCCTCCCTGGCCGAGTAGGCGGCGATTGATGCTCCGTGGTTGCCGTTTGTGGCGCAGACAACTGAATCATAGCCCCTGCTCTTGGCGTCGGAGATGATTAGGCTGGCGGACCTGTCCTTGAAGCTGTTGGTGGGGTTCCTGGTCTCGTCCTTGAGGTACAGGTTTTTGAAGTGGAGAGACTCTGCCAACCTCTCTGCCTTCTGCAGGGGTGTGCCTCCCTCGCCTAGGCTCACCGTCGTGGATATCTTCGGCAGGACCACCTTGTAACGCCAGAATGTCAGCGGGCCGTTGAATTTTATATTATCATTGACGAGCCGATACTCCATCAAACCCCCGCATTCAGCGCAAACCGTGACGGGGTTATTGTCGCTTGTGCCGTACCCACACTTCAGGCACTCAAGAACGTGGCTCATCATGGCATATTGTACGCCCCAGCGTTTTATCATTATTCTTTGAGCATAATAAGACGGACTGGGTATACCCTTTTATCGAGTAAACAATACACCAGACATTGAAAATGAACCTAGGAGAGCTGCGGCCAGGTATGGAGGAGCTAGATCTAGCGGTAACCATCATTAGCCTAGAGAAGCCTAGGGAGATTGAGACCCATCGAGGCAAGAAGCATACACTTGTCGATGGCAAGGTCCGGGATGACATGACTTCTAGGGAGCTCACAGTATGGAACGAGACGATATCGGAGCTTGAAAGTGTCAAGCCAGGGGACAAGGTTAAGCTCATAAACTGTTTCATCAGTAGCTTTAAGGGAGTCCTGTCCGTGAACGTGGGCAGGGACTCAAGGATAGAGAAACTGTGATCGATTATTCCGAGCTTGAGGATATTTCTAGGGCGAGACAGGAGTCCAGTGGGTGCCACGGGTACGACCATACTGAGCGCGTCATTAACTTATGTGAGGCAATAGGCATCGAGTGTAACGCTGACATGGTCGTGCTTATACCTGCGGCGATTTTGCATGATATAGGTCGACCAAACGATGACCACGCTTCACACAGCGCGGTCCAGGCCAAGGAGATATTGATGGATAAGGTGTGGGATGTTGACACCATCAACAGCATTGTACATGCCATCAAGGTCCATAGTTTCTCGGTTGGAGGCGAGGCATTGACCCTCGAGGCCCGGATTCTTAGCGATGCAGACAAGCTTGATGCAATTGGGGCAGTCGGAGTGTACAGAGCAGCACAATACGGGGTCGAGCACGGCAGGCCAATAGAGGATTTTATCGGCCACTTTCACGAGAAGCTGCTCAACCTAAAGGATATACTCTATACAGAGATGGCGAAAGATATGGCTGCAAAGCGCCACGATTTCATGCTATCCTACCTTGAACAGATTGGTAGGGAGCTCAAAGGTCTAGTCTGATCCCCATCGCCTGTACAAGTTGTTTTTCTTACCAAGCTGATCAAGGATCTTGCCAGTGATGAAATCAACTAAGTCTTGAATGCTCTTTGGGTCATGATAGAACCCGGGCATCGCTGGGAGGATTACCGCGCCCATATGGGCTAACTTTGCCATGTTCTCCAGGTGGATCGCGTGAACCGGTGTCTCCCTCGGAACCAAAATCAACGGCCTCCCCTCCTTGAGCTGCACATCGGCTGCCCTTGTAACGAGGTTGTCTGCGAACCCGTGGGCTACCGCTGAAATGGACTTCATTGTACAAGGTACTATGACCATGGCGTCAACGTTGTGGCTTCCACTCGCTATCCCGGCTAGCAAGTCATCTTGATCATAGACGGCATCAGCTAGTTTGACAAGTCCATCTGTTCCTCCAAGCTCGTGTTTAGATACTTTCGTCCCAGCTTCAGTGATTATAAGATGGGTCTCTATACTGTGTTCCTTTGCCGCCTTGAGAAACCCCTCAGCGTATAATGTGCCTGATGCCCCTGTTACGGCTACAATCACTTTCATGGAGATATCAACTAACTCTGAGAAGCTCTGGTGTATAATAACGTGTTCTAAAGGAGAGGTTTACTCGCCTGGGGCGAGGGTCTTTGGGTCGATCACAACGTAAACAACGTTGTTACCACGGATGAATATGTCTCCATACTTGGCGACTAGCCCAGTTTTATCGTACTCCTTAGAGTCCTTGAGGATCATGTTCATGTATCCGTCTGCACGAACCAGCTTTCCCCTGTATGAACCCCTTCCCTTGAGTGCGATTTCCACGTTACTTCCATTTGATTTCATCAAAACATTCAATGGTTTTTTTCTTCGTTCCAAGTATTGCACCTTTTGTGAATTGTTACATGTGCGATGTGCAGGCTATAAAAACCTTCTGAACTAGACATTTACATACTCTTCTATCGTGTGTTTCTTATTACAGCTATCCAGTCGTTGATGTTTTCGATATCATTCACGATATTTACTGTCAACCCACCCGTTTCCACCAGATTACTGAACTCATCCTCGGAGTAGACACGTTTTAGAGAGCTGATAACTAGGGTACCATTTTGTGTGACTACTCTTGACGATTCAGCGACTAGTTTATTTGAGCTGGGTAAATTCTGAATCACAGTTATAGATACCATGTTATCAAAGACAGCCGCCCTGAACGGCAGGTTCTCTGAGTCACCCTGGACAAGGGCGCGGTTTCCAGCTTTCTCTCGGGCTTCCTTCAATAACTTGGAGGATATGTCCAGTCCCACTGAATATTGGTCAAGAAATGGCAAAAATAGCCCGGTGCCGCAGCCATTATCCAGTGTTTTACCCCTACCTAAGTAAGCCAAAATATGCTCGTATTTTGCTGTCTGTTCCTCCATGTACCGGACATTGTACAGCTTCCCTCCCAACTCGTCGTACCTCGCCTTAACGCGGCTCTTGTCCGGCTGGCTCATGGGCTATGTTTGATATAGGGGTTTGTATTCTTTTTGGGTGATATACATGGAAGCATTGAATGCAATTATGGGTAGGAGGAGCATCAGGAACTATACGGGCGAGAAGATCCCTGACGGGAACATCAAGGTATTACTGGAGGCAGCGATGAATGCCCCCAGTGCTCACAACAACAAACCCTGGCATTTCATAGTTGTTGATGAAAGGGAGGCGCTTGATAAGATACCTGAGTACCACCCGTACTCCAAGATGTTGGAGCAGGCCAGCCATGCGATCGTTATTTTAGGCGATACCCAGGTCCAGGATACAGATTTCTGGATACATGATTGCGCGGCAGCTACACAGAACATGCTGTTAGCGGCACACGCGATGGGGTATGGGGCGGTCTGGCTCGGGGTCCACCCGAGTGAGGCTTTGATCAAAGGAACGAAAGACCTGTTCGAGATCCCTGACAATGTCACACCGCTTGGTATAGTGTCCCTGGGCGTGACTACTGTTGTGAAACCTCCCCGTGAGAACTACGACGAGGACAGGGTCCACAAGAACAAGTGGTAATCCTATACCACCACCATAACATATTTATAGTAATGTTATAGTTCTCTTATTAGTAAACTATTAGAGGTCTATAACATGTCCGATAAAACGACTATACAGATCGATAAGAAGCTGAGGTCAGTTTTAGATGACGTCAAGGACGAGATCTCTGGACTCGGAAACGAACGTATAAACTACAATGATATCGTGTACCGATCACTACAATTTAGAGAAGTAGCACTTATCCTGGCATCATACCTCCAGAACGTAAATACACAGTTCAATCCCTACAATATATTGGCATGGTACTTCGACACCTTCAACAAAACCATTGACACCGACGTCCTATCTGCATACAACCAGGTAATGACCGAGTCTAGTTCACGCACAAAATGGATGAAACAGTTTACTGGAGGTGAAAATGAATGAGTACTACATTGTTCCCCAAGGAAGTCTATGTAATTACAGAGGCGATAACACCAGCAGAACCCGCGATAATAGAGGCCCTTCGTTCAATATTCAAGCAACTAGGTATCAACAAGGACCTCTCCTGACCTCCCTCCTTCGAATCATTTAAGAAACTCGGACTGGATGGGTATGTTCATGAGTCAGGAATTTATTGACATCATACTTAGCAGGAGAAGTATCCGCAAGTTTACCGGAGAGGACATCCCGGAAGCAGACATAAAGACAATACTTGAGTCGGCCATGGCGGCACCATCTGCATGCAACCAGCAGCCCTGGCACTTTGTAGTCACAAAGAGCAAGGAGACCCACGACAAGATTAACGAGATCCAACCATACACAGGCATGCTCAAAAAGGCAGCCCTTGGCATCACCGTATGCGCGGACCCGGAGCTACAGACATGCCCAGGGTTCTGGCAGCAGGACTGTTCAGCGGCCATCGAGAACATCCTACTGGCGGTACACGCCATGGGTTACGGAGCAACCTGGTGTGGCCTATACCCAAACGATGATATCGTGTACAAGATCAGGGACCTACTCGAACTACCGAAAACCATTTTCCCACTGGGAGTAATCGCAATTGGCGTACCTGACGAGGAGAAGCCTCCCTCAGATAGGTACAAAGAGGACAGGGTCCACCACGAAAAGTGGTAAACACACCATTTTCTTTCTCAAAAACGGTTTCCCACTAATATTATAAAGAGTCATCGTGTCTCAGAGGTTATGAGTTATAATCCGAGGCATAAGAGCAGCTATGTATACGATGGCCCAGAGAGGATAAGCCACAGGGCCCTACTGAAGGGAACCGGCGCGACAGAGGATGACATGAAGAAACCCCTCATCGCAGTCGTCAACAGTTATACTGATATCAACCCCGGACACGTTCACCTGAACCAGATCGCAACACAGGTTAAACTAGGTATTGCAGCTGCAGGTGGGCTAGCCCGTGAGTTCAACACCATAGCGGTCTGTGACGGTATCGCCATGGGGCAC
>Ga0209042_1000467_pt1 | contig 43730 bp, 46 predicted proteins | sample SaaInlV_200m_DNA_6_FD_184649 | JGI IMG/M metagenome (GOLD analysis project Ga0209042, IMG submission 184649) | Marine microbial communities from expanding oxygen minimum zones in the Saanich Inlet - SI037_S2LV_200m_DNA (SPAdes) (version 2) | ecosystem: Environmental > Aquatic > Marine >...
ACAGATCCCCGAGAAACTGAGAAAGTATTGTTCTCTTGCTGAAGGCGAGGACGTCATCGACAGATTCGTATGCCCTGTGTGTGATTTCAGTACCCGTCTAGGGCCGGGTGCCATAAGGGTGCATATGTTAATGAAATCAGACCCGTTAGCAAATTTCTTAGAGACGGGCCATAAGGAATTCTACAAGGCTAGCCGTGTTAATCTGACGATTGTTTCCATCAAGGAACTTGCTGTTATACTCTTCCGGGCTATCACCTATGACTATTCCAAGTGACACAACCTCTTCTCCCTTTATTCGCCAAACCTTTAAACGGTTAACCTGACCCGTTTCACCCATGTATCAGGAAACTCTTGTCATCCTAAAGCCCGACACCCTTGAGAGGAACATGGCGGGCAGCATAATCAAGTACTACGAGGACGCCGGCCTGAAGGTCCTTGACATGAAGTTCTACGAGAAGGTGACCAAGGAGAGGTTGACCATCCACTACCCCGACACCATGGCCCTCAGCATAGGGAAGAAGGCCCAAGCAGCAGTCCCCTCAATCAAAGACGCTGAGGCGCACGGCATGAAAGTGCTCACCGCGCTCAGGGGCTACTTCAGCAGGGCCCCTGTTCTAGCCATCAAGCTTGGTGGTGAGGACGCCATCAGGGAGGTCAGGAGAATTACAGGTTACACAGACCCAAGCACCGCTGACAAGGGAACAGTACGCGGCGACCTTGGAGTTGATAGCATTGCAAAAAGCACGGAGGAAGACCGTGCCGTGGAGAATCTTATCCACGCCTCAGGTAATCCCGAGGAAGCGGAAGCCGAGTTAAAGCTCTGGCTTTAACGCTCTACCTTCCCCTCGATATAATCTTCTACCCACTGATGTGCCTTGTCGTCAGTTACCTGCTTGGGCGGGTGCTTGAAGCTGTAGCTGCTGATGCCCAGCAGTGGACCGCTAATGCCTCTGTCGAGGGCTATCTTTACGGCTCTGAGAGCGTCAATGACTACACCCGCGCTGTTGGGACTGTCGTTCACGACCAATTTTGCGTCAAACGTAATTGGTAGGTTGCCGAAACTGTGGCTGTTGATCCTAATATAGCAGATCTTGTGATCTTCCAGGAATGGGACGTAGTCACTGGGTCCGATCCTTGTGGGGAGATCGTATGGGATGAGGCTCTGGACCGCTTCCGTCTTGCTAACTCTCTTAGTATGAAGCCTGTTCTCAACGGTCATGTTCTCGAAATCAGTGTTGCCGCCAATGTTTAGCTGGTATGTGGAGTCGAGCAGTACGCCTCTGTCGTAAAACAGCCGAGCGACGACTCTGTGAAGGATGGTGGCACCGACCTGGCTCTTGATATCATCTCCTGCAACGGGTAAACCCGCCTCGACGAACTTTTGAGCCCACTCGGGGTTGCTGGCGATGAACGCCGGGATGCAGTTGAGGAAAGCGCACCCCGCGTCAAGGCACGCCTGGGCGTACATCTTTGATGCATCATTGCTGCCCACTGGTAAGTAATTGATGAGCATGTCCGCCTTCGTTTCCTTGAGCACCTGTGCGACATCAACCGTCTCGATGGACTTGTCCGCCCGGAAGCTCTCGTACATGTGTGGTGCAACGCCATCCATAATTGGCGCGGCCTGGACTATGACACCCGTCTCAGGTACATCCGAGAACTTGGCACAGCTGTTTGGTGCCGCCCAAATCGCCTCGCTGAGGTCTTTACCGATCTTCTCCTTGTTCACCTCGAACGCGGCGACGAACTCTATATCGCTGATATGGTAGTCACCAAAAAAAACGTGCATGACGCCAGGGACCTTCTCGTCACGTTTAGCGTCCTTGTAATACTCAACGCCCTGTATGAGCGCTGACGCGCAGTTTCCTACGCCTGCGATTGCTACTCGTATGCTCATGGGTTCACTTACCTGAATGAATCATTTCCCCCCGATTGCCCTAAAAGTGTTTCCAGTTAGGCCCAAGCCATGAGTTTTCCGGGCTGCTCCTCCAGAAGCTCCACAAGCACCTTCACGGTCTCGGGGGGAGTCAGCCTGCAGAGCAGGTCTTTCCTCAGGAATCTCAGCTTATTGAACACCCTGTCAAGCTTCATGACCCTGCTCCACTCAACCTCTACCTGGGAGGGATAGTTTCTCTTTGAATCAATGAAAATGTAAGAGTCCAGGTGTATCCTAGGCTTCCCTGGGACCCTGAAAGGGCCGTAAAGGATACCGTACATGTTGGCCAGGAAAACAGGGTCACCCGATTTATCTTCCGCACATTGTCCCAGTACCTGTATGAGTTGCCGAAGACGCCCATCTGCATGATCTCCATCTCTGTACGGTATGTGAATATGGGTTGATGTTAGATGATTGAGGCCAAATCCTCAAGGAGCCTCTTGAGGTTCTCCCTCTCTATCCCATAGTGAGTCACCAGTCTAACTCTCTCAGGGCTTCTGACTCCCGTCTTGAAGCCGCTCTTAGCGCAGGCACTGACCCACTCCTCTTTGCCCCAGCCGACGCTGGTCAGGTCAACGAAAACCATATTGGTCTTCACTGGGAAGCTCAACTTAAAGCCTAGCTTCTCAAGTCCCTGTCCTAGGTACGCAGCGTTGTCATGGTCCTCCTGGAGCCTGTCCACCATCTTTGTCAGCGCGACGATACCTGGTGCGGCTATAATCCCGGCTTGCCTCATGTTTCCGCCCAGCATCCTCCTGAAGTTCTTGGCACGGTCGATGACATCCTGGGGCCCGACTACCATTGAGCCAACCGGGGCTGCGAGCCCCTTGCTGAGGCAGAACTGAACGGTGTCTGCCTGTCTGGCTATCTCTTTCACGTCCACGCTCAGGGCCGTTGAAGCGTTGAATATCCTTGCCCCGTCGGTGTGGACCTGTAGCCCCAACTCCTTTCCGGTGTCGTACATCTCCCTCATCTGATTGACGGGGATGGCCGTACCACCTGCGGCTAGGTTCGTGTTCTCGTTGCACAGGAGACTTGTCCTGAAACCTTCATTGACGCTCCCATGGATGTTGGCCCTTACCTGATCTGACGGGAGGAACCCGTCAACTCCTTTGATGAGCCTCGGCACAAGGCTTCCTATTACGGCCCAATGCCCCTTCTCCATGCTGTAGATGTGGCTCCTTGCCTCCAGTATGATCTCGTCTCCTTTGCCGGTTTGTGCCAGTATCGCAACTGCGTTGCCTTGGTGCCCGCTTGTAACGAACATGCCCGCCTCCTTGTCCAGCTTCTCCGCCGCTAACCTCTCCAACTCGTTCACCGAGGGGTCCTCACCGTATCCCATGTCGCCCACCATGGCTTCTGCTGCCGCCTGCCTCATCTCGGGGCTGGGCCAAGTTACTGTGTCGCTTCTAAAATCTAGGTTCTTTTCGACCTTACCTTCATACATGTTGATTAAGTTTCATTCTGGAGACAAATAAGGGCTTCATCTCATGCGTGTGTGTTTTATCCATAATAATATGGAATGTCCCCGAGTAACCGATTATCACCTATAATTTAATCGCTGTTTTTATCTTTACATCACCATAACCTGTGCGCCGAGCTATCGTAAAAAAAAGAAAAAAAGTTAGTACTCGATTCTTCTTGAAAGTTTCTTGGCTTGACTTATCCAGTCCTCCACCATTGAGAGGCTGGGAGTCCTGCGTACAAGGCTTTTCTCATCGTTAATCTCCACAAGTTTTGCTATTAGGTTCTCTGGTACACGCTGTGCTAGCTCAGGCACTGTATCTACTCCAGCCTCCTCTAGTAAATCCGACCACTCCTCAGCCACACCCTTGATCCTAAACAGATCCGAACGATTCACCCATTCGAGTATGAGTTTTGGTGAGATCTCTGTCTTCACGGCCAACTCGTTTCTTTTCTTTCGGGTTGAGCCTGCTTCAAGGAGTTCTTCTGTGGTATATATTCCGAAGTTGTTCAGTTTGGCTGTATAAATGGAGCCAATTCCTTCGATTTCAATAATCTTGTAACTCGATGTGGTGGATGCAGTTGGTGCTTCATCAGGTGTTGGTTTGAGAGTATTTTCTGGTTCTGGGTCAGTAGCTTGGGCAGACTCTGGTTGGAGAACGGTTTCTGGTTCTATGGTTGTCTTCTTTTTCTCAGTTTTGATTGGGCTTTGTATTATTGCATATAATATGGACATCACGTATAGGAAAAGGATGCCATCCATGGTTAAGACAATGAGAGCATAAGTGTTCATTACAATCAAATATAAAATTCGATGGGACTTAATCTATCTTCCCATAAAAACAGTGTGCACGTTGATAAAAAAAGAGGGCGAAAGCGCGTGCCATTTTTCAAAGTACACCTGATCTATAATTATATTCCTCACTTCTCCATGAAAAGAGAGATGGAAACATAAAAAATGAGAAATATGTGCCTATTCTACTAGTTCCATTGGCTTCCCACAGCACACTAACTGACCAGGCCCCGCTTCAATAACTTCCACTTTGTTTCCACATATTTCACAGAGATATACTTCACTAACATTTGTCATATGTAGCCTATCGAAAAAGGATGTATTAAGTTAACCCTGTCAAACGACATACTTGTTTCGTTTTGAAAACTGAACACTTTGAATAAAATGGCGACCCAATAACTCGATAAATATATCCCCAGCTCCCGATAACGCGATCTTTAAACCCTGATCAAGACGATTTCATACGCACGAGCTTGGTTAGATTAACGTTAAACGGCATCGTCCTTTTCGACCAAAACCAATCAGTATGATGTATCCTAGACTGTTTTGAGGTTATCCCAGTCTGCTGGCGATCTGGGCTATCCTCATGGTCATCCAGGGCGAGGGCTCCTTTTTCTGGCCGAAGCTCCACTCGCTCCAAGCCTTCCACATTGACTCGGGTACGAACCCGCCCTCGGGCTGCTGCTTACTCTTGATGACCTCCCACATCTCCCAGAACTCTCCGTGTTCCATGGCGTAGGGGTACCTGCTCAGGACATCGACGACATGGAGGATGTCAAACCACACGTTTGGGTACTTTAGCCTCTTGAATGTGGTGCCTATACCAAACATGTGGATCTTCTTGCCACCCCTGTTTTCCCAGTGAAGGATATGTGAGTCGATTCCGTTCTGAACCGCCTCTGTATCACGGTACTTTCCCAGGCTCAACGCCTTCAACGTTATCAGGTTACCGTACGGGCAGTAGTCATCCTTCCTCCCCGGTCCCCTAAACTTTGGTATGCTGCTCCTGCACCTCCACCCGTTGTTCTCAACATTCCAGACCATCATCCTGGCTGCCTCGTCTGTGAACTCGTTCTCGATTCCGAACTTCAGTAGCGCGTAGAGCAGGATAGGTGAGTCGCATTGCATCCACTCCATTGTCCAAGTGTCCTTGCCACCCCACCTCTCGGGTATCTCCACCTTTGACGCAAAGTAACAGTCCTCCGTCCTGTTCTCCATGATGAGGTTGCAGATGGCGTTAATCCACTTGTCCCTTATGTCAAGCCCCATATCCGCCAGCATCTCTATCTTGTGGATGAGGTGCTTCGCGTCGTTGTGCCGCTTGATGGGAGGGTCGGGCCACCTGATGCACTCGTCTATCAATAACTGAATCCTTGGGTCAGCCGTTAGCTCCTTGAACTCCTTAGAGCTGTCCTCTCCACATAGTAGCTTGAGATTGTACCTGACCCACGGTTCCTCAGATGACTCCAGGTAGGGAAGCGGGTCATAGTTGAGGAACTCGTGGATACCCATACCTCAAGGACTGGTATTTAGAATAAAAAGATGAATGATGGCAAAATGGGTGGGGGATGAGTGAAACTAGTCGGTGCGCCGATAGTACCCTGGTCTCGGCATATAGATTGTGCCGTCCTTCATCAGCATGCTAATGAACCTGGCTCCCTCGCTCCTGTTGATGCCATGGTCCGTGGACAGCGTCTCATACATGTCGCTCTCCTTCACTGAGCCACTGATGCGCTCCATCTCGCTGATGACTTGGAGTACCTTCTGTAGCTGGTTCTGTAGGCTCCTTGGCTTGCCGGTGTATAGGATGTCTATGTCGATCTGTCCCGTTGCCATGTCGATGCCGACCTGCTCAAGACTCTTCTGGAACAGGTTGATTACTGCCTCTGCGTCTTCGATGATGATGGTATCCCTCAGGTGTGCCCTTGCCCTAGCCTCTGCTAGCCTGACAAGTGCCTCCAGCTGTCTGGCCGTGATTGATATGGCAGATGACTCTCCTCCATCGACGCTAGCGTTCCTCATCCTGACGTAATAGTCCTGGAACCTGTCAATGACCTTCTGGGTCAGAACGGGGTCAATAGACTTTGCGAAACTGATGTACTTTTTCATGGTCGCCATGTCTAGCGGCGGCGATAGCAAGGTCTCGTCCCTTGATAGGTTGAGTATGTGGCTGGCGATTGCTGTGTCCAACTGGTTGTCAGGGGTGTCCCTGAGTACGAATATGATATCGAACCTGCTGAGCAGAGTGACCGGGAGCGTGATGTTTTGCCCGATGGTCTGGTAGGGGTTGTACCTCCCCAGGGTGGGGTTTGCCGCTGCTAGTATGCTGCAGCGGGCGTTCAGTGTAGCCACAATACCTCCCTTTGCGATGGGGACGATCTGTTGCTCCATGGCTGGGTGTATTGCTCCTCTGTCCTCATCCCTCATCTTGTCCATCTCGTCGATACAGCAGATTCCCTTGTCTGCGAGGACTAGCGCCCCTGCCTCAAGGACAAAGTTTCCAGTACCGCCCTCCTTGACGACGGCCGCTGTGAGTCCAGCGGCGGTGCTTCCCCTACCGGTGGTCATGAGGCCACGTGGAGCTACCTTTGCTGCGTAGTTTAGCATCTGGCTCTTTGCAGTACCAGGGTCCCCAACAAGGAGCACATTGATGTCTCCCCTGATTCTGACGTCATCTCGCTGTCTGCTCACCCCTCCTAGGAGCAGATATAGGACTGCCTGCTTGATGTAATCGTTGCCGTAGATGCTGGGCGCGACGCTCTTGAGAAGGGTCTCGTGTACGAACGGATCTGCCGCTATCGCCCTCATCTCCTCTTCTTCTTCAGGTGTGAGGTCCATGAGCTCTGCATCCCTCCCGGCTACGTCTACGTAGCTGGCGTCGATGTTGAGGTCGAACGTTCGTAACTCCCCTCCTCTACCGTACCGTGGCAGGAGCTTGATGTAACCTGTGAGCGTGATCCTGTCGCCTGGACGGGCGATATCAACGATGTCGTCCTTCAGCTCTATGTTGACTGACCGTGGGAGCTGACCTGGTGGGAGATCTTCCGGCCGCTCCTGGATTGTTACCTTCTGTGAGTCGATGAACACGGACTCCCTTGGAACTAATTCAAAGCCCTTCCTGTTGTCACATGAGATGCATTTCTGTGGCTTCATTATGGTCTGTCCGCTCTGCTCAAGGTGGTTCATATCGCCACAGAGTGAGCACCTGAAAGTTGCCCTGGTAACAAGCGGGGTTACGGATGATGCCCTGACTATGATCCCGTGGACCATGACAAGGTGACTGATATGGACTGAGCCTATCTTTCTCAACTGGGTCTCAGCGGGGAGGTTCCTGTACCTAATGTTGATCCTGTCAAGGCTCTCCGCGAAGATGGGGTCCCTTGTCCTGAGCTTGCTCCTCACAACGGAGCCGAACATAGCTGAGTATGTCTCGGGATCGTCCAGGACCATTCGCGCCAGCTCGGCATCGAAGCCGTAGAGGTCAGTGAAGTTGATTACGAGGCTCTTTTCGCCTTTGACCACCATCTCGCTGATTGCGAGTTCGTAGACAAGCTCCCCTTTGTCGTCCTCGTGGTCCTCGATGAACCGCGTGAACGACCCTTCCATAGATTCCTGTCTAGCCACTATTCTTCACCCAGCTCCAGCAATGTGTCACGCCACTTCGAGGTAATACGGTGAACGTCAGTATATAGGGCAGTCTCACTCGGCTGTAGTACCCTGGTAAGTGAATCTGCCTGTGCTGTCGCCTGCCGCGTGATCCTGTTGATCCTTGACTCAAGGATGTCCCTGAAACGGGCCTTCATCCTGTTCTGCAGGTTATCGGGCTCGTTGTTGTCCCTGGCCGATGTGAAGGACTGGTACGCTTTCTCGTAGAAATCGTCCGGGAGCGGGCCCGGTGGTCCGGCTGGATTTATCCTCTCCTTGAAATGGATCTGAGTCCACTCGTTCGTTGATAATGTCTCATCAACGAGTTCAGCCAGCCCGTTCTGGATGAGCTGTCTAGCTACCCAGTAGTATGTGGTGAAATCCCGTTTCTCCTCGACCGCGTCGAACTTGTACCCGACAATAACCACCTCGGGTATGTTCCTCAACGCCTTACAACGTACAATATTATTCTCATGCTCTAGGCTGGGCTGCCGGCTCATGTTGTCCCATTTTCTTGTGACATTCTTATAAATGCTATTTTTTCTGGAGTTGAGAGTATCTTAAATCGCGCCCTCTCCTCTTTGGACTGTGAAGCTCAATCTCGATAATCTTGAAGGAATTATTGGATTAGTTGAACGCGTCAACGAGCTCAGGCGTGTCCCACGTGTCAAGAAAATGGTGGAGGACAGGATGGAAGAGTTCCGTCAGGTCCACGAAATGGACACTTTCAAGTGGTATGAGGAGCTGGTCTATTGCCTCCTCACTGCCTACGCCAGCGCCGCCATGGGGCAGAAATGCGTTGACGCCCTCTGCAATGACAACGTTCTCCTTGAAGGTTCCGAGGAGGACATTAGGCTGGTCCTTGTGGAGACTGGCCACAGGTTCCCAAACAAGCGATCTGAGTACATCTTCAACACGAGGGCCCTAGCACCATCAATCAAGGAGACCATACTGAGATTTGATGACAGCAAGGAAGCCAGGGCGTGGCTTGTCAAGAACGTCAAGGGCATTGGCTGGAAGGAGGGGAGTCACTACCTGAGGAACATCGGTTACTTTGACCTGGCCATCATCGACAGACATATACTTAACAACCTCAGGGAGTTCGATTTGCTGGACGAGGATGGTATGAAGGGGCTTACGAGGAAGCGGTACCTGACCATAGAGGAGATGCTTGATGTGGTGGCCGAGAAACTGCAGCTTGACCCCGGAGAGCTTGACCTCTACATGTGGTACAGGAAGACCGGTAAGGTCCTCAAGTAGGCACTCTACGCATCACCTAATATACAATGAGACAGCCCTTCCCTGTGAGTTCAATGGGAGACAAAGTCAAGGTAGGGATCGCCAAGTTCATCCACGACGGCAACTTCGCGAGAGCCGAGTTCGACGTGGGGCCGGACATCATGGAGAACAACGGCCTCTATGGTTTACTGGACGAGATGGGTGTAGAGGTTACTGAGACCAGGACGGCAACACTGACCGAGGATGATGAGAAGGAGTACGGCACAATTTACAGGCTGGGCCTTGCCAGCGGTCACATGTCCGAGATAGTCTCCTCCCAGATCAGGCGTAACGATTTCAGTCTAGCCTTGATATCCAATTGCATCGGTCTCATGGGGGTCCTCGGCGGCGTCCAGAAGTCAGGCGACGGTCAGCCTCTACGAGTTGGGCTCCTCTACTTTGATGCCCACGCCGATATCAACACACCAGAGACCACTCGCAGTGGCCTGATGGGCGGAATGCCAGTGGCTTCATCTATCGGGCTGTGCTTCCACAGGCTCAGGAGGCAGGCAGGGCTTGAGGTGCCGCTAGCAACTAAGTACGTCACCTATGTCGGTGTGCGCGAGGTTGACGCCCTTGAGTACGAGATACTGGACAACAGCGATATTGAGTATATCACTGTAGATGATGTCAAGACCATGTCAAGCACGATCAGGGAGCAGATGGATAGGCTGTCAAGTGTTACTGACCTCATCTACATCCACATCGACACAGATGTGCTGAACCCAGGTGAGATGCCGGGACATACCACGCCCGAGCCCAACGGCTTCACAAGCGAGGAGTTGGCTGATTGCCTTGAGGTGATGTGCAGCTACCAAAACGTGGCTTGCTTGGGAGTCGCCAGTATGCCAACGGAGGGTGACCCCGAGGGTGCATCAATCAGGGCGTTCCACAACATGATAGAGGGCGCGATTAAGGGCTTAAAATCCCGATAATCAAACCTTGTCCCGCCCCCCTTGTGAGTAGACAATAAATGTGGGTGCGTCACCTTGTTTTCCCATGAATGTCAAGATGGACGGAGTGGAAATGGATGTCCTTGCCGTCTGGCGCGAGGGAAGCGTCGTCAAGATGGTGGATCAGAGGAAGCTGCCCCATAGCTTCGAGATCATCGATTTAAAAGACCACAAGGAGACGGCGTGGGCCATCAAGGTCATGGTCACCCGCGGGGCGGGAAGCATCGGTTGCGCGGCCGGATTCGGCATGGCGCAGGCGGCACTGGAAGCAGCTTATTTGCCTGACAAGGATTTCATGGTGTACCTCAACGACGCCGCGGATACGATACGGGCCACACGGCCCACAGCTGCTAACCTGTTCAAGGCAGTTGACAAGTGCCTTGAGGCTGCTGATTGGGGCAAGGTATCAATCAAGGTCGAGAACATCGTCAAGGCGGCCGAGTATATCCTGAATGATGATATCAAGGCGACCGAGGAGATAGCTAAGGCCGGGGGCAGGCTCATCAAAGACGGTTTCAAGATTCTCACCCACTGTAACGCAGGTGCTTTGGCATATATTGGCCTGGGTACTGCGCTGGCCCCCATCAGGCAGGCCCACAGGGACGGCAAGAATGTCTTCGTGTGGGTTGACGAGACCAGGCCAAGGGGTCAGGGCGCAAGAATTACCGCATGGGAGTTGGAACAGGAGGGAATCCCTTATGCGCTGATAGCTGACAACGCGGCTGGTTACTACATGCAGCGGGGCGAGGTTGATATGGTCATCGTGGGTGCTGACAGGATAGCGGCCAATGGCGACACCGCGAACAAGATAGGTACATACGAGAAGGCGGTTGTTGCTTTCGAGAACAAGATTCCGTTTTGGGTTGCAGCGCCGGGGATGACTATTGACCTACAGACAAAGACCGGTGACAACATTGAGATTGAGGAGAGGGATCCAGAGGAGGTAACAAAGATGTGGGGGCTCAACGATGCAGGCGAGCCCACAACCATCAGTATCGCCGGGGTAGGGACAAACGCTAGAAACCCGGCTTTCGATGTGACCCCTGCAAAGTTCATAGATGGGTTCATAACAGAGCACGGCTTGATACAGCGGCCATTCATTGAGGCCTTTTACTCGCTTTTCGCGTCGCCAGGTATTCCCCCGGGCAATAAATACGCAGGGACCTAGTCCTGGCCTGGCTCTAACTCTCTGGGCTCTGCTGTTTTTTCGTGGGGTTGCATCCCGAGCATGATGGGGCCGCTTGGCAGGTTCCCGAAGATGGGGAGCCTCTTGATGTTCTCAAACTCCATGGTCTCCGCTACCTTTGTTTGAGTATTGTTGTACTTTGTCCAGATGAGTGTTTCTGACTTTATCGAGCCTACGTCAACCATGTCCAGGGCGGTCTTCCCCTTCTCAATGTCTCCCTTGGTGACGATGCCGACTAGGTAGGTGCCGTGTGACAAGCAGGCTGTCCATTTTGAAGTAGCTGATCAAGCTTGATGCTGATCTGACTGATTTACTCATGTCCATAACTCCTATCTTCTTGGTATCTATGTCTCTTACAGACCAACTGTACTCACTATGTTGTAAGGGGGATTATCCTTTATGGAAGTCTGAATCTGCCTTTAGGTTGATAACTCTAATCTGTATCCTAAATGGGTAGAAAGACATGACCAAATCGCTTAAATTAATGTAAAGTATCCATTGGAGTTGTCCCGCCCGCCCTAGCTCAATGGCAGAGCATCCGGCTGTAGTCATCGCCCCGAGGGGCAGTGGCAATCAGACCATGAGCAGACACCGGAGGGTTGCAGGTTCAACTCCTGCGGGCGGGACCAATTTCCAGTCAATTGATGATTATTCTGATTTGACTGAAGAAAAAATCGTGTTCACGACAAGCATGAACTTTTTTCCCTTACTGAGACTGGAATCATTTTAAATCCCGATTAAAAAACAGACAATAATTCAATGGATCAATTAATGCTGAAATATTGCGACATAATGCAATAAAACGAAGAATAAGAAGCTATTTCTTAATTATTATTGCAGTTTTCACATAAATTATAAATACTCAATAACAGTGTAAACTTACTTGATTGTAAATGAATCGTAAAAATGGAATCTTACTAGTTTTCATACTTGTATTAATGGCAACAGTTGTCGTCCCAATCTACGCTATATCTGATGATTATAACATGAATGTTCACGCAAAGGCAGTTAATGCCGATAGCGGCTCTGTTAAGAACGACATAGCGGTCAAAGGGAACATTATCATCGCTACCGAGGAGGATACAATCAATGTAAACCTCCAAATCGTGCTAATTGGACCAGACGGAAAGCATGAAACTCAGGAGTTGAGCTTAGAATATGAGGCATCAGAGCACGGAAATACTCTTCTTACCTATGATGCGACATTCTATGACTTTGCTTCTGTAAAAGGAATGTACTACGTCACCGTAACAAGTATAGGTGATCTGACTGGCTCGGCGGATTTCAAATGGGATCCTCCAGGTGGCGGTGGCGGACCACCAGAATATTAACTCATGCCAATCCTAACTTTTTTCATCACCGCAAAACCGAGATAATCTGAGTTGAACTGAATTAACATGACATTGACAGATGAAAACCTCAAGATTTTAGCCGCCCTTGGCAAGAATCCCACGGGGACGAATCAGTCATTATGTAAAGACGTGGGCATCTCCTCACAGTCGCTGAAAAACAGGCTCGATCAACTCTACTCGCAGAAAATATTCCTGGGGGTCTCCGCCACGGTCAGCCCATTCGCAGTGGGCCTTGAGCCTATCGCGGTTTTTGCCGAGGTCTCGCCGGAGAACTGGAGTTTGTTTGAGAAGATCTGCGATGACCACCCCTACACGCGTTACAGGATCCGCACATTTGGCGCGGTCAACGGCATCTTCGCAATATTCTCGGTCCCATTCCACACCACCCATATCCTCATAGATCTGCTGGAGAAACTAAAAAAACGTGGAAGCATCCAAAACTATGAGCTTGCGGTACCTACATCGAGTTATTTATCAAGCGAGACCGATTTCGGCTATTATGATGTCAATATAGGTTGGAATTTCAATTGGGACAAATGGGAAAAAACATTGGAAGCTGATGAGGCTAATGGCCTGGAAAGCCCACCCCCGAGTGTGCTACAGCGCCTAGATGAGAAGGACATGGGTATCCTGCGGCAACTTTCTATAAACTCCAGGAGAAAGAACAAAGACATCGCCAAAATACTAGGTATCGAGCCATATCACTTGAGCAGGAGGAAGAAGGCAATGGAAAGGATGAAAGTTATCAATTATTACCGGGTCCTTGTGGGGAATCAAAGTCTCCAAATTACCTCCCATGCACTCCTGAACTGCAAGGCGTCAAATGATGTGATTGGTAGCGTGGCCACCGCTGTGAAACAGCTCCCCTTTCAGAGCACCCTCATTCCAGTGCTAGACGGTTTTATTCTATACACGACTACCACATCCTTGGATTTTCCCATACTCGTTACTGCTTTGCGCAAGCAATGCTCCTCTATGGAGTTCATGTGGTGTGACTACCGGTCGGGCTATCGATACTGGTTTTATGATGAGCCATTCCAGAATCGTCAATGGAAAGCAGAATATGACTTCATGGTGAGAGACGTCTTATGCCCGCTGAAAAACGGGGATAGTGATGACATTGAGAATTAAACCGGTCTCCTATGGACTCCCTGAGGATTAAGTTGAGGAAAAGCGTAGGAGAACTGAACAATTAAGACCTGCTGTTCCGACGCTCGGTACAGGTACCCCTACACAAACCTTTTAACGCATCCCTGTAAAATTAATCCTCGTCGGGGTGTAAGCATGACAGGTGTATATATTCTCCGGGCCTAACGGCCAGGGCAACCCAACCCCCGAGTTCAGCGGTATACTCTCCAACATTCAAACCATAAAGCGAGATGTAGCTGACTTCGGCCAAGGAACAGACCAAATAACCATAAACCGGCTCATAAAGCGCGTGGACGCCCTCGAACAGAGCATCCACGCCCATGGCAGACAGTTGGACCAACTTGAGCAAGCCCTCATGACGGCCGCGTCCACAAGGCTCACTGGCAAGCAGAGGACCATTCTCAACTGGCTCACCGCCAACCGGGTGGAGGATACCGTGTACACGAACCTAATCAAGCAGCTCAGTCGGGAGCTCTCCATCCCCGAAAGCACGGTCCGGTGGAACCTTAGGGGACTACGCGAGGCTGACCTCATAAACGCCGGTACCAAGGAGAACAAGGGAGTGCCGGTGAGCCTCACCACTATGGGCCGCATTATGGCTAACTACGCCGGGCCATGATGGGCAATTCCCATTGTCCATAACCTTTAAACCACTCCTACCAAGTGTGTTTGTGAGGCATCATGAGCAGCATTGAAGCATACATTATGATGAACATCAAATCAGGCGCGGAGGACGAGGTCTGCGAGGCACTCGCCCATAACCCAATAGTCGAGGAGGTATCCGTCATCTACGGCGAGTACGATGCTATCCTCAAGGTTAAATCCGAGAACATGAGGACACTCGACCAGTTCATCACTGAGACACTTAGGGCACTACCAAACATCTTCCTGACAGCTACAATGCTAATCGCCAAGCAATATAAATGAGCGGCGTAGCCCCAAACTTTTAACTCCGGTTTACCGGATGCCACAAACTTTATTATCCATTCCAGTATTCATAGGTTCTACGTGCTCTGGTAGTATAGTCTGGCCCAGTATTTCCGGCTGTCACCCGGAAGATCCCGGGTTCGAATCCCGGCCAGAGCGCCACTTCTCAACTCAAAATATCACATTTATACGTGAGTATCAAATATATGCATTAGAAACAGCGAGAGATAGCACAAGGAGGAAAAATAGGAATTTGTTTATGCCTAGAGCTTACGATAGGGCCATCACGATCTTTTCACCGGAAGGAAGACTTTACCAAGTAGAGTACGCTCTCGAACTAGTCAAGAGGGGAGCACCAATAGTGGGCGTGGCCAGCCCGGAGGGAGTAGTGCTGGCTGCAAACGAGACCCCAGAGAGCAACCTGGAAGACCCAGCGTATTTCAGGAAGATCTACCAGCTGGACGACCATCTGGCAAGCGCCATATCTGGACTTAGCAGCGACGCACGGGTACTCATAGGTCAAGCAAGGGTATACTGCCAGAGCAACAAGCTCCTCTACGACGAACCAGTTGATGTCGAGATCCTAGCCAGGCGACTCGGAGACGTGAGCCAAGCATACACACAGCACGCGGGAGTCAGGCCATTCGGCGTGACCATGATTCTGACGGGCGTAGATGCCACTGGGCCTAAGGTAATGACAACTGACCCAAGCGGGGCATACAGGGCCTTCAAGGCGATAGCGGTAGGCAGGAAAAACGACGAGGCAAATAAGATCCTAGAGGACCAGTACACTGATGATATCACGCTTGATGACGCCATCAAGCTGGCGATCAGTGCGATTAAAACAGCCTCAGACAGCGATGTAACAAAGGACACTGTCAAGGTATCAGTGATACCGACAGATACGAAGGTGTTCAAGAGACTCACTGCTGAGGAGACCGAGGGCTATCTCGGTTAGGCAAGTGCTTCAATTATGATCAAAGAATTCGCAAAAGCGAAGAAATTCACAGTAGTGCGTCACCAAACAGGTGGCGATAAGTTCGAGATTCTCGTAGACCCAGACAAGGGGCTGTTATACAAAAACGGCGAGATCGGTGAAGTAGCAAACGTTTTGATGGCTGACTTCATTTTCACTGATGCGAAGAAGGGAGAGAAGGCGTCAGCCGATAAACTCGAAAAGACATATGGCACAAGCGATGCCTTCGAAGTCGCTAAGATAATGTTCGAAAAGGGCACATTCCAGTTGAACGCCCAGCAGAGGAAGGAGATGGTGGAGCAGAAGAACAAGAAGATAATATACATCATCTCAAGGACCTACGTGGACCCCAAGACCAAGATACCTCACCCCCCGCAAAGGATACAGAATGCAATGGAAGAGGCGAGGATCAATATTGATCCGTTTATAGAGGCGGAGGAGCAGGTACAGGAAATTGTTGACGCGTTAAGGTCGATTCTACCAATGAGCAGCGAGAACATCCAGATCGCACTCAAGATACCCGCGGAGTTTACAGGGAAGAGTTATGGTACCGTTAAGAATTACGGCACCATCAAACGGGAGGAGTGGCAGAACGATGGCTCATGGGTTGCAGTGGTTGAGCTACCAGCAGCGATGCAGATGGAGCTCCTGGATACGCTGGGCAAGGAAACGCAGGGAAACGTGCAGTCGAAGATAGTAAATTAAAAAAGTGGGAAAAAAAATGAGTGCAAAATTTGAGACCCGCGACGTAGTTCTCCCCGGTGACCTCATATACGAGGGCAAAATCCGGAGTGGAGATAACACATACAGAGAAGAAGGAAACCTATACGCTACCCGAGTAGGACTTGTCAACTATGGCAAGGACCGCGTAACGGTGATAGCGCTAGAGGCAGGATTCGTGCCTCTGGTCGAAGACCTCGTAATCGGGGAGGTCAGGGACATCGAGCTAGGACAATGGAAAGTGGACATCGGTGCAGATAAGAACGCCATATTAAGCGTAAATGATGCCATCAACAAGCCCTTCAGGTCCTTCTTAGATATGACCCGGATACTGGACGTAGGAGACACAATTGTCGCGAAGATAGTAGACTTAGACCGGAGCAGAACTGCTATCCTTTCTATCATTGGTAGGGACCTGGGACGAGTTCACGATGGCTTTATCATAAATATAACTCCATCCAAAATACCCAGACTAATTGGGAAAAAGGGAAGCATGATCAACATGATCCTCAGGGAGACAAGGTGTCAGGTCACAATCGGCCAGAACGGTCGAGTGCTGATTCATGGAAGGAATAGGGCTGATGAGGAGCTTGCCGTCAAGGTAATTAAAAAAGTGGATACCGAGGCACATACATCTGGTTTGACAAGCAGAATCCAGGCATACTTTACGGAAATCAAATCCAAACCATAATTATACCTAAATTGCTTCTTTTTTATTTCGTTTTCAGATTATATATAATGATATTGTTGGATTTTTTCGATTAATGAGAACGTAAAAGAGCTAAAACGCTGATGATATCATCGAGTCCATTTTTCACATCCTTTATATCTTAAAAAAAGGTTATCATCCGCATCGGTTGAAGGTGTAACTTAACAAGCGCATCTAATTGTGTTTGGCACTCAACCAAGTATAATGATCAATGAGGCAAGCAAAGCTCTAGGCTTGTACACCTCAAACAATCAAGAGGAATCGAAATGAGTAAAACAAAGACGAAGAGAAAACGGAAAACCAGTAAAAAAATGGTTAGGATTGATGGAAGGAAAATTGACGAAATCAGGTCCACCACAATCGAGACAGGTATTATTCCCAATGCAGATGGTTCTGCTTACATCGAGATGGGAGACAACAAGATCATAGCAGCTGTATATGGACCAAGAGAAATGCACCCAAAGAGGTTGAGCAAGCCACACATGGGCGTCCTCAGAGTCAGGTACCACATGGCCCCCTTCAGTGTTTCACCGAGGAGGTCACCTGCTCCATCTAGGAGAGATAAAGAGATTGGGATGATCATGGTTGACTCCCTGTCTCCGGCACTTTTCTTGGAGAGATACCCGAGAAGCGTAATTGATGTCTACGTGGAGATCATTCAGGCAGATGGAGGCACAAGGTGTGCAGCAGTAAACGCTGCCGCCGTAGCCTTAGTTGACGCGGGAATACCCATGAAGGACCTTGTTGCCGCTTGTGCCGCAGGCAAGATGAAGGGCGAGATCGTTCTCGACCTCGGAGACAAGGAGGATAAGGAAGGCGAAGCTGACGTACCTCTTGCATACATGCCAAAGCTGGACCAAGTAACACTTCTCCAGATGGACGGAATTCTTACCACAGACGAGACGGTAAAGGCAATCGAGATGGCCATCGAGGGCTCCAAGCAGGTCTACGAGATCCAGCGTGAGGCACTAAAGAAGAAGTACGGAATGGCTGAGGAAGAATCTGAGGAGAAAGTTGAGGAGGCTGAGGAAGAGAAAGCCACCGAAGAGGCTCCAGAGGATGTCCTAGAAGAAAAGGAGGAAGAAAAATGAGCAACAATATAGTATCCAGACTCAAGAGAAAGAAGATCCAAGAAGTCGTAGCCGCGGGAAAGCGTATGGATGGAAGGAGTCTACTTGAGTTCAGGGAGATGACGTTAAAGACAAACTTCCTCAAGAAATCCGAGGGTTCATCCGAGCTAAAGCTAGGGAAAACCCATGTCATCGTAGGCGTTACGGCGAAAATCGGGACTCCATTCGAAGACACGCCAGATAAAGGCGTCCTGATGTGCGGAGCAGAGTATACTCCATTAGCTCACGTGACATGGGAGCCGGGTCCACCACCATTGGGCGCTATCGAACTTGCGAGGGTTGTTGACAGGGGACTCAGGTCCGCCGAGATCCTTGATATGAAGGATTATTGTCTTATCGAGGGAAAGAATGTATACATCATATCCGTCGATCTCTACGTGCTCAACTGGGACGGAAATCTCATTGATGCATGTGGTGCAGCTGCAATCGCAGCGCTGAGAGATGCAAAGATCCCGACGTACAAGGTAACCAAGGGTGAGCTCAAGGCAACAGGTAGGTCCAAGAAGTTAAAGCTCCGGGTTGAACCAATCCCGATAACGATCACAAAGATCAACGAGCACTTTATTTTGGACGCCACTGCGGACGAGGAAGAGGTAGCTGATGGCCGCCTTACAATAACCATGGACGAGAAAAACAACGTAACGACAATGCAGAAAAGAGGTTCAATCGGGTTCACACTCGATGAAATAAAGAAATGCATAAATATCGCTACGGAGAAGGCGGCAGAGATAAGGGCACTCACAGTGGCGAGTAAATAATGGCAAAAAACAAACGCTTGAACGTCGGACTACGAGGCAGGGGAGGATCAACCCTAACTAAACGCTATGGAAGGATCATGGCTCTCCTTAAAACATACCATAAATGCCCAAGCTGCGCAAGCCCAAGTGTGAAGCGTGAGAGCGTGGGTCTCTGGGGATGCAAGAAATGTGGCCACACCTTCGCAGGCGGGGCATATCAGCCATCCACGAAGCTAGGTCAGGCTGCACACAGGATACGTGTGCAGAACTAACCCTTTTTTAATTCAATTAACTCTTTTATCGATTAATGGACAAACCAGCTTTTCCCGTTTCAGCAACCATAAGTATAGAACTGAACACTGATCTACTAGCGGCAATGAAAACCGCTTTGATCCCAGAAACTGAATCTCCCTCCTCTGAGAGATCTAAGACTGATATAACTATTCAGAGAAACGAGTTAATTATTGAGACAGTTGCCAGTGATACAACAGCGTTACGGGCATCTCTTAATAGTTATCTTCGCTGGGTGCAGGGAATTCAAGGTATTGTCGATATCCTATAGATTTTCCCCTAAACCATTTATACCCAAAGTCAACTGGTAATCTGTTTCTCTAAGGTGAAATATTCATGAAGAACGAGTTAAAGAAAAGGATGTACGCTGGAGAGCAGCTTTACGGAACGTGGATCACAGTCGAGAGCCCCATCATGACCGAGCTCATGTCCAGTTTAGGGTTCGATTACTTTGTTATTGATATGGAGCACGCGCCTCTGGATCACAGGATGGTGCAGACTCTCATGCAGGCCATGAGACCCGACACTAATACTACACCACTTGTGCGAGTTTGGTGGAATGATTTAGTTGCCATCAAGCGTGTGCTGGATATAGGCGCACCTGGTATCATGGTTCCGTGGATCAACAACAAAGAGGATGCTGAGTTGGCGGTTAAGGCAACGAGGTTTGCCCCTGCAGGTCTCAGAGGATGCGGACCGAGGAGGGCGGCAATGTTTGACCCGGATTACCTGAAAACAGCGGATAAGGAGATAATGGTGGTCTGCCAGATTGAGACAAAGGAGGCTGTTGCCAATATAGAAGACATTTGCTCCGTAGAAGGGGTGGATTGCGTCTACATCGGTCCCGCTGATCTCTCGGCGAGTCACGGTCACCTTGGTAACATGGGGCACCCGGATGTACAGGTTGCAATAGACAAGGTTTACGAAGCAGCAAAGGCTGCCGGAATCGGAGCGGGCATCCATGAGGCCTCAGGAAAGAGCATCCCCGAGAGGATGAAGAAAGCCTATAACCTAGTTACCTTGGGAAATGACCTGGTGTACGCCAAGAAAGGTGTGCTGGCTCACTTCGAGAAACTGGGAATTGAGAGATAAATTCTCTCCTTTTTTTATTCGTATTCTATTGTAGCTGGCGGTTTAGGCGTGATGTCGTAGTATATCCTGCTGACGTTGGGACATGAATCAAATATCTTAATCGCTGCTTCTTTGAGTGTCGTCCAAGGAATGGGCATCACTTCTACTGTCCGGAAATCCCTAGTTTTCACCGCCCTTATGGATACGATGAAGCCAGGGGTTTCCTTTTTGTCAACTAATAGCAGGAGCCTAGTAGCCTCCGGATAGTTGTCTCCAATATAGCCGCTTATTCCCTTGATTTTTTCGTAGTCTGGTTGGATTGAATGGTCCCCACTGTCGATGAGAGCCATGGTGAGAATCGTTCCGTATACCCGTTTATCGTTGATGATCCCTGTAGCCTTCTCCCCAAGGATTCCAGCCCTGACCCTGTTCTCGCTCATCCCAAGTATCTTTGCCGCATCTCTCCTGAGGACTTTCAACTCCTTGGGCGTCTCACCACTGAATATTGCTGCGAAATACTGTGATGGACTATACGGGTCGAGTTGCTCCTCTACGATGAACGTGGCCTTTTTTAACTCGTCCAGCTTTTCGGGCGTTATCTGTCCAACAACTCTGATGCTGAGTCCTGGCCCCGGGAAGGGCTGTCGCTCAGATAGTTCTGGGGGCATCCCGATTTCCCTGGCTACTGCCCTGACTTGGTGCTTGTAAAGAGTTTTTAACGGTTCTATAATTTTGAAACCGTATTTCTCAACCGTGTCGATACCTATCTGTTCGAGAATATTATGCCTGTTTTTGGTCTCGTCTATGTCTGCCTTTATGGTTCCTTGAACAAGATAATTACATCCTTCCAACTCTGCTTTTTCTCTCAGGGCTTGGTAGAATTTTTCGCTGAACGCCTCTCTTTTATCATCTGCGTCGTTAAAGTCACTCAGGGCATCCATGAAACGCTGTCTCTCATTCAACACCTCTACTGGAAGGCTGAGTGGCTCGGATGAAAGCATTATTTTGACCTGCTCTGCCTCCCCCAGCCTCATGAAGTTGTCATCTATGAATACGCATAGAAGGTTGTCCCCGATGGCTCTGCGAGTTAGGACAGCTGAAACTGTGCTGTCCACACCGCCACTTACTGCAACAAGTGCTTTCTCTTCCCCAAGTGACTCCTTTATTGTCTGGATTTGGAGATCGATGAAAGCGGAGACGTCAAAGTCTTCCATTCTGCTCAAACCCAAGAGGGCGGGGTCTAGCATAAAAGCTTTCAAATAATATTCCTGAATAAGTTAACTATGTAGTAAAAAACCAGTCGAATTTGATAAATGAATGCAATATTTAAGTACCTCAAAAGCGCTGAAATTCGTTGAAAGCGTGAAAGTCTTGGTGGGAACTGTAACCGTTATTGGAGCCGGTGTTATCGGCGGAGCTGTCGTAAAATGTCTGATTAAATCGAGGATCGCAGATAATGTGATCGCGACAAGAAGAGATATCAATGCCTTGATACCGTTAGCGGACCTCGGGGCCAATATCTCGGATAACAACATTGTGGCCGCAAACCAGGCTGAGATAGTTTTCCTCTGTGTGAAGCCCAATGACCTTGAGAATGTGATAAAGGAGATCAAGGACGAGTTAAAGGGAAAGCTTGTGATATCTACGGCTGCAGTTATTCCATTGGCTTTGCTTGAAAAAACAATCCCTGAGGCCAGGTTCGTGAGGACGATGCCGAACATAGCCGCCATGGTTGGCGAGTCATTTACCGCCTACTCAATGGGAGTCACGACGGTCCTTGAGGACAAGGAGGTCACGGAAAAATTGCTCAAGACCATGGGAACATGCATGGAGGTGGAGGAAAAGTACATGGACGCAGTAACCGGACTCAGCGGGAGCGGACCCGCTTTCATAGCGATAGTTATCGAGGCGCTCACGTACGCAGGTCTAAGGGTCGGCCTGCCCAGGGAACTCTGCCGAGTTGCTTCGGCACAGTCTGTCCTTGGTACCGCCAAGATGATTATGGAGCAAACCTGCACTCCAAGCGAGTTAGCAGAGATGGTTACAACGCCGGGGGGAACCACCATCGAGGGTATTTATCAGATCGAGGATGGGAAACTTCGAACTGCGCTCATGAACGCAGTTCAGGCGGCTACCAAGAAATCCTCAAGCATCCGCAGCAAGTGGGGCTAGGTGCATAGGGTTAAATCGTTTTTCAACCGATATCCTTTGTGAACTATTTTGAGTCTTGACCTTGTTATTAGAAACGGTAGGATCATCGACGGTGCTGGTAACCCTTGGTATTATGGAGATGTCGGTATCAAGGACGGAAAAATAGCTGTAATCTCGCATATCAAAGTCAAATCTGCAAGGGAGATTGACGCCAAGGGGCTTATTGTGGCACCAGGTTTTATAGACGCCCACAGCCACGGCGACTTTAACACTTTAATTTACCGACAGATGGAGAACATCATTCACCAGGGAATAACCACGGTTATGGCTGGTCAGTGCGGGTCTAGCCCCGCACCCCTAAGCGATCTGATCAGAGAGGAGGCGCAGCGCGGGTCCGATGCCCAGCTTCCCGAGGGGATAAGTCTTGAGCTTTCCTGGTCCTCGTTCGATGAGTACTTGAAAATGGAGGAAAAAACTGGTCTGGGTGCAAACACAGCCCATATGGTTGGCCATGGCGCGATAAGGTCAGCTGCCATGGGGAACGACGCTAGGGCTCCTCGTAAGGAAGAGCTACAGATAATGAGGAAGCTGATGAAGGAGGCCATGCTCTCCGGGGCTTACGGATTAACAACTGGACTCATTTACCCTCCAGGTATCTACGCGAAGACCGACGAGATCATTGAGTTGGCGAAGGTCGCAACCGAGTATGGCGGGATCTATGACAGCCACATCAGGGGTGAGGGAAAGACCCTCATAGCGGCACTGAACGAGGCGATAGAGGTGGGGGAGAAGGCCGGTATCCCGGTTCAGATCAGCCACCACAAGATAGCCAGCAGCACTCTCTGGGGCAGTAGCGTCGAAACCCTGAGGATGTTTGAGGACGCCAGGGGTCGTGGCTTGGATATTACAGTTGATCAGTACCCGTACAAGGCGGGCTCAACCTCGTTGATGACCCTGCTTCCGCCGTGGGCGCATGATGGCGGGAGGGACGCGGCCCTTGAGAGGCTCAGGGATCCTAAGTTGAGAGCCCGTATGAGGGGCGATATTGAGAATGGTTTGGATGGATGGGAGAACTTTGCCAAGGAGCTTGGATGGGACAACGTCTATGTCACCTCCGTAATCAGCGAGGAGAACAAGTCCATCGAGGGAATGAACATCACCCAGATCAAGGAGCATCGGGGAGCGGAGGACGAGTACACAGCCGTCTTCGAGGTGCTGCTTGAGGAGGAAGGCGCAGCGGGCATGGTCATATTCTACGGCGACGAGGAGGACGTGAAGCGTATCATGAGGCATCCCCTGCATATGGTGGGCACCGATGCGGGATGTTGTACCGTCGAGGGGCCGTTCTGTCGTGGAAAGCCCCACCCCCGACACTATGGGACGTACCCTAAGATACTGGGGAAGTACGTTCGAGAGGAGAAGGTGCTGACCTGGGAGGAGGCGGTTAGGAAGATGACAAGCTTCCCAGCCCAGAGGTTCGGAATCCTTGACAGGGGTTTGTTGAGGCCGGGGATGTGGGCTGACATAACTGTGTTCGATCCTGAGACCGTCATCGACAGGGCGACTTACAAGGACCCCCATAACTTCCCAGACGGGATCCCATACGTCATCGTAAACGGCGAGATGGCAGTTGACGACGGCAAGTACACGGGCGCGCTTGCGGGTAGGACCCTCCGCAAATCCCTGTACTGATTGCAAAGTTTTCAGTCAAGGAACAAGAGGTCAAAATCTCTTTCTCTTCGAATCCTCTACTATCAGGAACCTAAACTCTGGCATCTAGACATCAGTATTATCCTTCTGGAATTGGTCATGTTTTGGTGTGCGCGCATCTCTACTGTCTCGTTGCTTGTAGCCAAAGCTGTGTTCTTAAAACGTGAGAGCTGAGGACTGCACAAACTTGAGGATCATAAGACACGAGACGACGAGAACTGTCTCAAACGTATAGATTTTAAAAGAAAATAATGTGGTCCTCTCGGACCCTCTGTAGGTTTTATTTAACGTATTTGCCGAAGTGGACTGGGGTTGCGTGGGGAGTCGGCAGCTCTGCCATGGTCTTGAGACCGGGCTCGGCGTTGATGACATGTGGGATCATATTGGTGGTCATGGCGATGGTGCCGTGGTCACCGTGGACACATGGGGTGATCTTGTTGTTAATCGGTGGGACTCCCTTGATGCTGACGCTGTCGTACTCCTCGGGTGCGCCGATGTATGCCTTAAAGTCCATCGTGATGAGGGCTTTCCCCTTGCTGATGCCGTATGCCATCTGGAACCCTCCTGCGACGTTTCCCGCTGGCACCTTGATGGCGTTGCTGGCTACGTCGTGGTCGAAGGTGATTGGCTCTGGCATGTCTACCTTGATCTCGTCAATTACCCATCCCAGGGAGTCCGCAATCATCATGATGCTCTGCTCAAGGCCGACATGGCCTGTGATCTTGTGGTTATCGATGGCGTCCCTGTACTCCTTTACGGTCATTCCTGCCCCGATCTTTTTCTGAAAGGGAATCCGGCGCGTGGCGGCATCCATCTGCCTCGCGATATGCATTTCCTCAACCTGCTCACATGGGCCTGTTAGGAAAATTGGCAGGGTGTCCATGAGGAAACCAGGGTTGATTCCGGTTCCAAGCATGGTGACTTTGTTCTCCTTGGCAATTACGTCCAGCTTCTTGGCTAGCTCTGTTGCCTCGTCCTCGACGTATGGGTACCCCAGCTCCTCGCAGGTACTGATGATGTTGACGCCGTGCTTCAGTATGCCAGCGAACTGGTCGTAGGTCTGGCGCAGGTAGCTCATGGTGGTGTGGGCCACGATGTCCGGTTTTGTCTCGCTAAGAACCTTGTCCACGTCGCTGCTGATGATTACCCCTATCTTCTCCTTCCCAAGGACCTCTCCCAGGTCCTTTCCGAGAATTGCTGGGTTGATGTCGATGGCACCGACGATCTCGATTCCCTCCTTTGAGAGGAGGTGTCTTGCGAGCCTCTGGCCAATGACACCAATTCCGTATGATACTATCTTGACATTCTTCAAGCTGATTCAACGATAAAGCTAGGGTTTTCCTGTTTAAATCTTACCAGATAATAGTGGCTCAGATGAATCCCGTTCTTGTTCACATAAGATTCCTTTGATCTGATTGCCCAAGGATGATTAAACTCAATAACTTTATTCGACTCGTCTAAGCAGGTCGCTGATGTTTTTGACCATTACTATATTGCTCCGCTTGGCGTACAGCAACCCGAGGAAGATGAGAATTCCCGGTCCTAGCCATGTAATTATCATGGTGAAGGCTTGGTTGAACAAGTTAGTCTCCTCCATTAATAGCCAAGATACGGGTACTATGCTTCCCTGAATTCTCCACCATTGGCTGGGCGTTATGTGGGCTTGCCACCAAACAAGGTCACAGGCTATTGGGATCATGAGCAGAACAAGATGGTAGAGCCAGAACATGAGCCCCATGTCGTCGTCCTCCGTAGCAAGCGGCAGCACGATGCACCCAAGATACCATGCCGCGATTGCCGCGATCTCAAGATCTGCGTGGTTCTCAGGAGTCACCCATATCTTGAGAATAATAATAGGCGCTATCAGGAACGGCGCGACGCTTAGACTGTTGAAGGTTCCCCTGTTTTCCTCCGTTTTCTTTGGCAAAACGTCTTCATAGAAGAAGGAAACAGCCATGAGTGTCAGGATAAGCCCGAAGCCCTTCATGGTCTTGATGAACAGGCTGAAGTAACCGAGGATAGGGATCCTGTTTATTACCTTTCCCGCAACCAGTCCCTGGTCCACAGTGAAGCCGTCCTGGAAAGCGTTGTGGTCTCCCTTGGTCTGGTACACCCACCTGGCTTCAACGAGTGTTCCTCCTATCGCCCTGTGGACAATGTACTCTTCGCTATAACCTGGTCTAAAAAAGACCAGTATATCTCCTACGGGCGGGTCACCTATATTTACTGTATCAAAGTCATCGATGCTCTGGATAAATATGAAATCCCCAACTCCCAGAGTAGGTATCATGCTCTGGCTGATGACAACCATCATTGGGTTTGCGGTTCCGAGGGAGTTCCGCATGACCACAGTTCCCCCGTAGAAGACCACTATGAGGGCGATAAAAGTCACCGCGTACCGTATGATCTCCTTTTGCCCGTCATTCATATTTTTTACTCACTGGGCGGAAGCTGTTCTATCCTGGGGTCAAGCCATGCCGTCAGTTTCAGACATGTCGTAGGGGATATCGATCCGTCTCCGAAGCATTTCTCTACTTCGTCGCAGATGAGGCATGGGCAGCCCTCTATCGAGTCAAGGGTCACGAGCTCCTTCTTTGAGAATATCTTGTAAGTCCATCGTCCGTTGTTCAGGACTTTTTCACGGAGTACTCTGCCTTTCTCTTCGAACTTTTTTGCCATCCTGCTGCCTTCACGGCTGCTGACATCAAGGAGCTTCCAGAGCTCACTCTGAAGTAAGCCCTCCTCTCCTGTATCGAAGATTAATTTTAGAGCTTTTTGCTCTGCTTTATTGTTTTTTGGTGCCATTGCCGTACCTCTATTCGTAGTAGAGGAGCTCATAGTCCTTAAGGAGTGCGTGGAGTTGCGCAACCGATTCCTTGACCATGTCCTCATGTTTTGCGCCCGTGCAGACCAGCTTACCCGATGCAAATAGGAGCATAACTACCTTTGGTGTCTGCATCCTGTAGATAAGTCCTGGGAACTGCTCAGGCTCGTACATCACGTTATCCATGATGTCCGCTGCGGTCTCTAAGTCGATCTTGCCGTGGAGGTTGCCGCTTGCTACGATGTTTTGGATCACAATTTTGGGCTTTCCCTCTTTGATGATATTTTTGTTTCTCAAGTCGCGCACGACTTTGTGGACAGCCCTAACCGCCATTCTCTCCGATTTGGCCCCTGTGCAGACCATCTTGCCTGAAGCAAAGATCAGGGTGGCCGTCTTTGGTCTCTTAATCCTGTAAACGAGGCCAGGGAACTGTTTCGGCCTGTACTCCACGTTCCTGAATATTTTCATTATTTCAAGCAGGTCTATCTTCTGGTCGAGTGTTACTGACGCGACGACGTTCTCGACACTAATGGCCAACTCCTCGTCGATGAGGTTCTTGCTGACCTCCTCTTCTAGCTCAATGTCTAGATCGTCAATATAATCCTCAATATCCACTTCTTTCACCTTATAGTCCAGCTACCGTCTCAAGCATCTCTTCTGGGATGAGGTTCTGATTCATTATCTCGATGATGGGGAAGCTATTCATGTTTGGCTCAGAGGCTATATTCTCGCTTGAGCCTATTTCTCCTTTGTAGCTGTTGTACGTGATGAATTTACCTTCAATGGGGTCATTCAGCTTGACGAGATAGATGAAAACCTCGCTCAGCGTACCTCCGATAACGAAGTAAACGTGTTTTCCACCTTTGTTTAGGTGCTGTATGACGTTTGTAGCAGGTGAACTGGCGACAAGCATAACTAAGTCCCGTATGGTATTTAACTGGACAAACTTCATGGCTTTCCTAATATATGCTTGAATTCTTCTATTTAAAGTATTTAAAGTAAAGAATTTTATCGCCCATTGTGTAAACTAGTGAAAAGACATAATTTCTGGGAATTCTGCTGTCAGTTTTTATCATTGGTGCAGTAATGTAAGTCAAGTAACGAGATGTCAAGACGTTACCAGATTCGTGCTTGCTGTTTTTGTTATTGAAACCGATAATGTCCGAATAATGGTTTTTTAATAACAATTGTTGTTTGCTGAACATCGTTAAATAATCTCAGGGGGTATTCGTGTTTTAATGACAGGTATTACTTCTCCTGAGGAGTTCTATGGCTTCAAGCCTGGGACTGACAGACAATTAATCAGATGGGACAAGGTTGTGGAGTATTTCTACAAACTCGATGGTTCATCAAACATGATCAAGGTGGTCGAAGAGGGAAAATCCACCGATGGGTATCCTATCCTCCTATCTTACATCTCATCACCTGAGAACCTGAAAAATCTCGGCAAGATCAGAGGTGACAGCTGGAGCATCAGTCACCCCGAGAACCTTGACGAGGCGGAGGTAGAAAGGATCATCATAGAGGGCAAGGCTGTTGTGGTGATGACCATGAGCATCCACGCCAGCGAGGTCGGTGGTACACAGGGCGCATCAGACTTGGCGTACAGGCTCATCACCAGCGACGAGCCACTTGTCAAAAAGATCAGAGATAATGTAGTCCTGCTGCTGTTCCCATGCGCCAACCCGGACGGGCAGGTCATGACTGTGGACTGGTACAACGAGAACTTGGGCACGGAGTACGAGGGCGCGGGCCTCCCATGGCTCTATCACAAGTACACGGGCCACGACAACAACAGGGACGCGTTAACCCTCACACAGGTCGAAACCCAAGTCATGAACCGTGTCATAGTCAAGGAGTGGTTCCCCCAGGCTTTCCTGGACCACCATCAGATGGGCTTCTACGGTAGCAGGTTCTTCGTTCCGCCAAACAGCAACCCGGTGAACGAGATCGCCGACCCTATGGTGTGGACCGAGCAGAAGCATTACGCTGCCCAGATGGTCATCAGGATGGAGTCAGAGGGGCTCAATGGTATTGAGCAGGCGGCGGTCTTCCCCGCTGACTTTATGCCCGGTTTCAGCCTAGTTTTCCCATGGATGAATATCTGTGGTATGTTCACCGAGTCCGCCAGCGTCAAGGGCGCGACGCCAGTATACGTCCACTACCACCAGCTCAAGCCACATTCAAGAGGCAGGCCTGAGTACCGGGCCAACATGAATTTCACTAACCCTTGGAAGGGCGGATGGTGGCACCTGAGCGATATTCTGAGGGGCCAGATGGCGGCTTCTATGGGGACCCTTGAGGTCGCAGCAAACAACAGAGAGCTAATCCTCAGGAACATGTATGACAAGGCTACGAGGAGCATCAATAAGGGAAAGAACGAGGCACCGTACGCCTTCATCTTCCCACCGGGACAGCTTGATCCTAACACAACCGCTAGGTTCCTGAAGACCCTGGATGATCTCAGCGTTGAGATTCACAAGGCCGAGTCAGAGGTCAAGGTGGGGGAGGTATCCTACCCTGCCGGCAGCCATCTGGTTTTCGCCAGCCAGACGGTCAGACCATTGATATTGAGCCTGCTGGGGCAAACGAACTATAGGGACAACCTGTGGGTGCGTGGCCCAGACGGCTCACCGATGATGAACTATGACTTTGCTACCCAGACCATGGCCGAGTTCAAGGGAGTCAAGATCGTGGAGGCCGAGGAGGTTCCCTCGGGAAAATTCGTAAGGGTTTGCCCAGAGCCACCAAAGGGCGGGCTTCGTGGTGACTCCGAGCACGGATATCTCATTGATTGCAGGATTAACGACAGCTTTAAGGCTTTGAACAAACTGGCAAAGGAGGGCATCGAGGTCAAGAGGATACCCATGCCAGTCTCTGTCGGAGGCACTGATTTTCCCGCTGGCATGTTCTACATTAAGGATGCAGCAAAGGAGATCGCCGAGGAGACCCATCTGACGCTGATCCCACTGGACTCGAAGTATGAATCAGAGATGCTGGATGCAAAGCCCCTGAAGGTCGCAATGTACCAGCGTTTCTGGGGCGGCAACATGGACGAGGGCTGGACCAGGTGGCTCCTTGAAGAGTTCGGTTTCGACTATACCACAGTCAGGGACGAGGATATCAAGAAAGGTCTGGAAGGCTACGACGTGCTCATTCTTCCCAGCGACTCACCTGCCATGATCGTGGGTGATAAGGTGGAGGAGTTCTACGAGAAAAAATACAAGGGCGCGTTTGCCGCTCCCGTCCTTCCCCCTGAGTACAAGTCTGGTATCGGAGATGACGGGGTTGAGAAGATCAACGAGTTCGCTGTGAACGGAGGAACCGTCCTCGCCCTCTATGATAGCTGTGAGTACGCCATCGAGAAGATGGGCGTCCCAGTTATCAACACCCTGAAGGAAGTGAACTCAAAGGAGTTCCACTGTCCAGGCAGCACCGTGTGGGTGAATGTTGACAACAGCCATCCCCTCGCGTACGGTATGCCGGAGAAGGCGTTGATCCTTCTTAGAGGGAACCACGCCTACGCGGTGAAGGCAACCCACAACAACGACCACTACAGCGTTGTGGTTACCTACCCAGAGGAGGACATGAAGCTCAGTGGCTGGCTCATAGGTGAGAAATATCTCGCGAGGAAGGCTGCCCTGATTGAGGCAAAGAAGAAGGATGGAAGGGTCATAATGTATGGCTTCGCTCCCCAGATGAGGGCACTGACTGACGCCAGTTTTAAGTTCTTCTTCAACGCTCTTGTGGGCTAGCCCCTTTTTTTACAACCCTAGGCTGCCCAGTTGTTGCTCGTATGTCTTCTCTCTGGGATTGGCTCAATGGGTCTCTTTCCCTCGTGGATGTCCTTGTTGACATATAGTGCACAATAGCACACCCCGAACTCCACTACATCCAGTGTGCGGTAATCGCAAGGGCAGATGATGTCCTTATCATTCTCGATGGTTCCAGTAGATATCCTGCATGGACAGCTAGGGTAACCGTAACGTTCCCTGTTCACGGCCAGTCCCTCGATGAGAGTTTTCAGCTGTTCAGGCTCGGGACAGAGATACATTTGGTTCTTCTCGGCGTTCCTCTCCGCGTTCTTTTTCAGTCTCTCGTACCAATTCATAGTCCAAGAGCCTCGACAATATCATCCTTTTTGAATCCCTGGATGACGATATCCTCGTTGATGACTGCGATGGGAAAAGCGACAGGCACCTTCTTTGCCTTGAGCTCCTCGACTGCCTCAACCTGGTCCTCCTTCGTGCACAGGTCGAGGTCAATGTACTCGTACCGGACGCTATTCTCTTCCAGAAAAGACTTGAGTTTCTTACACCAGCCGCATGTGCTTAAAGTGTAGAGAAAGACCTTGTTCTTGCTGTTGGTTCCGTCGACTATCATCGTTTCCATGGATAATGTCTCCTGTACCGTTGAAGGTGATTGACGGGATATAAAATGTGATGCATAGTTTCCGATGAGACTGAGGGTTACTTGGCCCTGCACGTCTTTTATCCTCGTGGGTCAAAGTCTTCCTGATATTAAATGGGCGGCAAGAAGAAATACGACGGCTACAAAGCGTTCGATTACCTGAAACCAGGGTTCGATTACAAGGTCTTTGACCTGGTTAAGCATCCGAGGGTCGAGCCCTATTATGTTCCACTGAGCAGAACGGAGGAGGAGAGGTTCCAGGAGCTAGTTGAAAAATCCACGCTGATTGACCTCCACGAGCACCCCGTTCTGTGGCCCGATGATATGCGGGATGTGCCCGAGCTACACGGGCTGGGGAGGCATTTCACTGCGTATGAGGCGCTGAGCACGAGCCACATTGACTGCGTGTTCGATAACCTGATGGATGGCATGAGCTATGCCACCAGCTATAGCGGGTGGAAGTGGACTGACGTGATACACGATATCGGAATCAGGCTCAGCGACATCGCCCATCAGGGTCTTGTAACTCACTGCAGAAATGTTCAGGACATAAAGGACGCAAAGGAGAATGGAAAGATCGCCTTTGTTATTGCACTTGAATCAGCCACCCCCATAGAGAACGAGCTTGACAGGATCGATGTCCTCTACGGCCTCGGCGTCAGGAGCATGGGCATCTGTTATAGCGAGTCAAACATGTTGGGTGGGGGAATGGGGGAAGCCAACAAGGACTCCGGGCTCACTGATTTCGGTTACGACGCGGTCAAGCGTATGAACAAGCTGGGGCTCCTTATCGATGTGGGGCATACCAACGACAGGACGGCTATCGAGACCATTGGGGCGAGCGACCACCCAATCTACAACAGCCACAGTGGGCCTGGAGCCATCGCAGTCGGACATACCAATGGGGACGAGGTGCTGCAGGCCATGGCGGAGAAGGGTGGCGTTCTTGGGGTGGGCGGGGCCGGCCAGGGATTACGAACCGAGAAGCACCCCATCGGTAGCATCGAGAGCTACATGGAGTGTGTTGAGTACTGTATCGACCTGATGGGAGTTGATCACGTTGGATGTGGTCCTGATACCTTGTACGGTGCACATCAGGAGTTGTACAAGGTTTGGTTCCCGCGGAAGAAGGGAAACCACGATAGGGAAAGCAGGGCACCCAGGATGAACTGGCCTGTACCCGATGGGGCGGTTGACCCTGGTTACGTGAAGGGCCTTGAGAACCCCAACGAGTACGTGAACATCATGCGCTGGATGATAAAACACGGCTATGGGGACGGGGAGATCCAGAAAGTGGTGGGCCTCAACGCCATGGGGCTGTTGGAGAGGGTTTGGGTCTAACAGTTATCCCCTCTTCATTTTCTAGCAGGTATGTCAAACTCTCATACTCGCGGTATTATAATGAACAACCAAGTGTTTTTCTTGGTAGTCTATGAGTCATAAGTCTGTTTCATCAACTATTGGACCCTCGTCGACTAATCTACTAAAACGACTACACAATATTCTGAATACTTATTCTATTACATTGGCGCACGCGTCCACACAGGTTTTGTGAGCTTACAGTACAGAGGACAAAACAAAATAAATGAAAATCTAGGTGGATAATTTCTCGGCCAGACGCGCAATCGCCAAGCCAAGGTCCCTGGATGATTCCATTCCCTCCTCATCGTTGAGGACGTCTCCCTTTGCCTCCGCCACAGCATTTGCATAGCTCTTGATACCGGGGACGATCATCTTCTGACTCAGTATGAAGAGTAGCTGCTGGGTCCAGACGTTTGCTAGTCCGGTTCTTCTGGCGACACTCATTGCGCCTGCCACCTTTCCATCGAACTTAGTTCTGCCATGGACGCTGCCGTTGAACGTACCTGACCTATCGATAAGCGCCTTCATATGAGGCGTCATTGACTCATAGTAACTTGGACTGGCGAGTATGAGGCCCTCCGCCTCTGTCATCTTGTTGAAAACGTTCTCAAAGTCGTCGTCTATCCTGCATTTTCCAGTCTTTGAGCAGACCCCGCACCCGTCACAGGGCTCCACCCTGTTCTCAGCGAGGAGAACTATCTCAGTCTCTGCCCCTTCGCTTCTCGCTGCCTCAAGCGCGTTGTTGACCATAATTTCTGTGTTGCCGCCCTTCCGTGGGCTGCCAACAATCCCTAGAACCCTAACCATGGACACCAGAACCACCCATGAGTGGATAAAACCTGCGGGCTAAAAGCCTAGACCCATGGAGCTGCAGTTGTCGAGGACCGGGTGGAACGGCACATCGTACTTGCACCAGATGTTGTCAAGGGCTCCGGCGTCCTCTCCAACGGAGTCAATAACGCAGTGAAGCACCTCGTGGTTGATGGCCATCTCCATCTCCTCCTCCTTGACGATGAGTCCGTTGTACTCCTCGGCCATTTCGTAGCCCCCGAAGAACAGATAATACTGCCCGTCATCCGTTACGGTTGCCCCGTTGTGGCCAATTATAATCACTACGTCGTCATGGAACTCCAATTTATACCTCGGTTCACACAACGCTGCGATTCTCACATATAAACTGAATTAAAATGGATTATTGACCCAAGATGTGGATTAGTGTTCAATGGAATTTGACGCCCGTTCGACCGGAACTGGTTACCGCTGACCGTGGGATGTCTTCATGAACTCCCGGAGCAGGGTGGTCGCGAAGCCCCCCTTGTGGAGCGTGAACGATAGTTGGATCCCCCTCTTCTTTGCTTCGATCTCTATTCTCGGAGTCAGCCTCCCACGCCTCCTGGTCCCTGTGACCCTGTTCCGCTTCAACAACTTGTTTGACAGCCCAGACTCGGCGTATATTTCGGCCTCCAAAATACCGGCTTCCCTCGATGCTCTGATCATTTTTGGCCCGAACATAGGGGCAGTGAAGCTGATCTCCCCGTTGAGATACCGCTGCTGCAAGTCCCCTGGCTCATGAATCAGGGTTCTTTCCCCCGTCCCGTGGTCCTCAATGATGTCCCCAGGAACCAGCCTGTCGTAGATGTCCCTCTCAACCCTCTCAGCAAGGTACCTGTTGCATAGGTGGCTCTGGTATGCGGATATCAAGTACCTTGAGAGCCACCGGTTCCCTACGTTCTTCTCACCGTGGAGGATATCCCATCCTGCTTTGGCGTTCTTTCCCCTACGCCCCATACGCTGCTCACCATAAAAGTTGGGGATGCCTATACTGTGGATGCGATCAGTGATCCTGTTTACACGGTGCAGTGCCTTACCTCTCGACACCTTGATGTCCGAGATGAGCACCTTGAAGCTGTTCCCGATGAGGTGCCCAGCCCTGAACTTCGTGTCATGGTACTTAGCCCAGTTGACCCTGACATCGATGCTCCCAGCGACTGACCTCACAGCCTTTTCCGTGTCTATCTTTTCCTTCTCAAGCTGTAGGCTGAAAACCTGGGTAGCCCTAGCGTCCTTGTCCTTCAACCCACCTGTCCCAATCATCTGCGGTCTCAGGTGGAAAAGCTCCACCAGCTGCATCTGCACCTCCCTTGTGGTCATACCCTCCTTAGTGATGTTCATGTACAGATGGGTCCCCCTACCCGAGGGCTCGATTGACGAGATCTCCTCTACAACAAAATCATCGATCCTTGCCCTGATCCTGCCCCCAATACCGGGCAAGTCTTCTGAGATCAATGGCAACTGTAGGTTGAACTCGGGGACCATTCCTTGGTTATACTCCCCTCCGCTTTTGAAGAGTTGGGAATAGAGGAAGTCTAACCTTCCCCTTGTTCTAGCACCTTCTCCAGTATCCTCTCGGCTCGGTCGGTGTTGAACACAGCGCACTCGCAGCACTTTCCCATTATCGTGGCCGCCTTCTTCGGGGTCAGCCTGCGCATCCTGACGTACTCCATCATCTTGCGGATGAGGTTAAACGAGACCATGCCGTGGCCGCACAGGGTGGTTATCTCAATGACTTCCCTCTCGGGGAGCCTGTCCTTAGCGCCCCAGAAACCAAGGGACTGCTCAAGGCTATGTCTCTGAATCCCGCTTTTACCGCAGCATTCGTGGGCGCCCTCAAGGAGCCCGCTGATGTTGATTGAGATACCAAGGTCAGCCTCGACCAGGTCACTCACCACCTTCTGGAGAGTGTCAACGTCCGTGAAAACTGCCGCGGACGTGGAGCCGTCCTTGAGCTTAATCACTAGATCGTTGAAATCTACGTCATCCTGGAGGACGGAGCCCAACTTGCTGCTGCCGATGTTGACAGGGCCGTACTTGTTGCAGATCCTGAGGAACTCATGGATCTTGGGGGCCGAGCCGGGTTTGTAATCTTTGGCAATGGACGTGAAGATGACGTAGTCGCCCTTGAGTTCCTCTACGGAGCCCTTCCTGTGTAGCGTGTTTGTCATTGCCCCTTCTCCTGGAACAGGGGCCTGCCTAGCCCCAGGTTGGTTTTCCCGTTAGGTGTAAGGGTGTAGCCTGCATCCTCCACCCATTTCTGGTGGGGCACCGAGCTATCGGGGTTGCACTTTGACCCGACTCCGACGGCGAAGACTGTGTCGATCTCAGCTTGCACTGATTCAAGTGTACTCAGGTAATCTGGTATCTTGTCCAGCGTCGTCTTGATCTCAATGATGGCCGACAGGACCTTCTCGCCTAGGACCTCCTCCTTCATCTTTCCCGTTCTAGGGTTCTCCATGAGCTGAGTCACCGGGTTATTTGCCTCGAAGTGGGGGTCCAGGTGTATCAGCGAGGTGGCGACCTTTTCCACATCCCTGAAATGGGCCCCGATTCCGGGCCTGCCCAGCTCGATTACTATTCCGGCCTCGCCGGTCCGCAGCCTCCCCGTTACCTCGTTTGTTTTGATCTCCTCGGTTCCCCTGCCGCCTACGCCGGTGCCCGCGTGGACTACCGTGGGGTCGCTAAACTCGGCCCGCAGGCTCCTTGGATACTCAAGCTCAGGTGGGACTAATGCATTCGTGGGACAGACATCCACCTCGGCCATGAACTGTAGGCTGAAGGCCGAGAGGATGCTCCTGATACTACCTACTAACGCGGGTGCGTATCCCTCGTCCCTGAGGACCCTATGGCAGGTGGAGCACTCGACGCACTCGTCCTGGTTGACCACGGATTTTCCGTCCAAGTCCAAGCTGATGGCCTCCATGGTGCAGATGGCGTGGCAGTTTCCACAGCCGACACATCTGTTCTTGTCTATATCCAAGAGGGCTTCCCTCCCGTCTTAATCATGTTCATCCCGGGTGAATTCATGGATTAAAGAGGCCTAATTTGTGGATAAAACTATGGATGGATAGTCTCTAGCTGGTACCTGCAAGTTGATGTTCTGGGATTTTTTACTTGGATAGGAATTGGTGCTACCCGGTGTGACCGAGTGCGTACTCCTCAAGCGAGGCGATGTACATGTCCTTCCTATCCCTGGGGAGCCATGAGCCGTCGAACGCATTTCTCATGAATTGGACGAGGTCTTCCTTTGTGTAGCCGCTGCCCTCCACTGCCCCTATCAGGGTTCTGTTCATGTACTCCGATGTGAACTCCGCCGGGTCATCGGTGTTCAGTGTCACCTTGAGCCCTAACTCGTACATCTTTTTGATGCCTTCAAGATCCCTTGGGCCCGGGTATGGGTTCCTCCACGTCGGGCAAGTGGTGAGTGTGATGTCCCGCCTGATGAGTTCAGCAACCAGCTCAGGGTCCTCGATGCTGTTGATGCCGTGGTCGATCCTGTCTGTCTTTAGGAGGTCGATGCATTCCCAGATGTGCTTGACACTGTCCTCCTGGTTCACGTCGCAATGGGCGGTGACCCTGTAACCCTGCTCCCGCGCCTTCTCGTAGACCTCGGTGTACTTGCTGGGCGGGTTATCCTTCTCGTAGGAGTCTAAACCGAGCCCTGTGATGAGGTGTCTATACGGGTACGCCTGCTCCATCATCTTCCAGGCACTCTCAACGGTGCGCTCCCGGTTGATGCACATGATGAGGTTACAATCGACCCCGAAATCCCTGAGGCCGTCCTTTTTGCCCTCGTCTATGCCTTTAATCATGGCGTCGAAGCTGATTCCTTGCTCTGTATGGAACTGGGGGTCAAACTTGATCTCTACATACACGACGCTATTGTTCATACAAGTGCGGAGGAACTCGTAAGTAACCTCGTAGAAATCAGCTTTTGTTCTGATGACGCTGACGAACATATAGTGTAGGTCGAGAAAGCTCTTCAGGCTGGTCGTCCGGCTATCCAGAGCCTCTTGGATTTCCTCAACCGTCTTGAATGGGTAATCCATCCTGTTTCTCTCAGCGAGCTTAAGCACCGTGGCAGGTAAGATGGTTCCTTCAAGGTGGACGTGGAGCTCAGCCTTGGGCAAATCCTCGATGAATGATCGCATCTCAACAGAAACAGGGAACATTTCCATCAAAGACTCCTGAACTGAATATATGTTTAATCCTTTGCACCTCATTTTTAGATGGAATCTCATTTATACAAAAAAGACCTACTTTTCCTGTATGAACGTTGAATTATCGAATAAGATCAGAGAGCTGATGAACAAATTGAGTATCCCTGGCGTTGCCATCGGGGTTTACAACGGTGGAGATGTGAGCACCCAGGGTTACGGTGTGACCAACATCGACCACCCAATACCTGTTGACGATGACACCCTGTTCCAGATAGGGTCCATCACCAAGACCTTCGTAGGGACCATGACCATGATGCTGGTAGATGAGGGAAAACTTGACCTGGACACGCCTGTCCAGACATACCTGCCAGAGTTCAAGGTACCGGACGAGGAAGCATCAAAGAAAGCAACGATCCGCCACCTGTTCACACACAGCGCCGGATGGGTGGGTGACTGGTTCCCCTCTGGAATCGAGCAAGGGCCAGACAGCGTGGAACACTATGTCAAGACTATGATTGATGATCCTCAGGACATGCCACTGGGCGAATCGATCTCATATAATAACGCAGGGTATAACCTGGCAGGACGAATCCTGGAAATTGTCACTGGCAAGGTGTTCAGCGACCTCATCAAGGAGATGATATTCGAGCCACTTGGCATGACGGACACGTATACCTTACCGTGGAATATGATGACCAAACGCTTCGCATCAGGGCACACACTCTCTGAGAAAGGGATTGAGGTATCTAGTCCATGGTTTATTGGACGGTCTTCAGGTCCAGCTGGTGGAATAGTCTCCAGCGTCAAGGACATGGTAAAGTACATAAAATTCCATCTGGGCAACGATCTGCTATCCAAGGAGTCACTGACAGCCCTCCACACGCCGCAGCGGGAGTACGCCCCTGGCCACAGCATCGCCCTTACGTTCTGGGTCGACAATACAAGGTCAGCCCGTTCAATGGGTCACGGAGGAGGCACCGTCGGGCAGATATCCCTTCTCACTATTGTTCCCGACCACGACTACGGGATGATCCTTGTCACAAATTCGGCAACCGGACGGATGTTCAACCCCAAGATAACCAACCTCGCGCTGAAGGAGTACATAGGTGTGGACACCCCTGAACTTGAGTTCATGGAGTTATCTGATGACGAACTTCAGGATTATGCTGGCGAGTACGAGGCAAAGCTTACCGCAATGACAGTAGCCGTTGAGGATGGCAAACTGACACTGAGCAGCAGGTACCTCGGTGGCTTCCCCACCGCTGATGACGTGCCCGAAACAACCGAGCCCTCACCACCATTACCTTACGGATTCTACGAGAAAGATCATATCAAGGGACTGGATGCCTCCAACAGCGAGGTCATCGCTCAGTTTATCAGGGAAGACGGTAAAGTGTCCATGATCAGATCAGGGATGAGACTCCACAAGAGGCTCTAAACATCTTTTTTTGGTATTGATCTTTTATGTCCTTTTTTTCTTTCAACTCTCAATACTTATTTGAGATTCAAAAGCCGAATTTTGGTATTAACCATCGTACGCGCGCGGCCCCAACGGGTATCAATGGAAATAACCGCGCTTGCACTAAATATAGCGCACACGTTTCGAGTTAATTTATCAGAACTAGATTACGTTTAAATCATGATACAGAAAAACTTCCTCTTATCATATCCAAAATATGAAATAACCTCGCATCACCCGTATTCTCCATGAATTCTTCCCGCGTCCTACTTGAGATGCTAAAAAACTACGACGTTGAGCACGTTTTCGGTCTCCCCGGCGAGACAACGCTGCCACTATACAAGGAGTGGCTTGACTATCCCGAGATTAAGCACGTGATGGCACGAGACGAGAGAAGCAGCGCATTCATGGCGGATGGGTACGCCCGTTTCACCAACAAGCCCGGTGTCTGTGAGGCTCCCAGCGTCGGTAGCACTCATATTCTACCAGGGGTAGCCGAGGCATACAAGGCATCACTGCCCGTAGTCTTCATGACCAGTGACATCCCCCTCCACTTGGAGACCCGCAACATGCTCACGGGGCTGGACCAGACCAGCATGTTCAGCGGTATTACGAAGGAGACATACACGATCACGAACCCCGGCCAGATACCCCACACTATCCGGAGAGCATTTAGGGTGGCGACCACTGGCAAGCCTGGGCCGGTGCACATCAGACTACCCTATGATATCCTGCAGGGGGAAACCGTTGACCCAGACCTCTACTCGCAGAAAGACTTCACAAAATACCCCGGCCACAGGCCTGTAGCCGAGACAGCGAAGATCGTCGAGGCGTTAAAGCTCCTAGGCGAGGCGGAAAACCCGGTTATCATTGCAGGTCAGGGGGCACTGTACAGCCAAGCATGGGACGAGTTGGTATCAGTCGCGGAGATGTTCATCGCACCCGTGGGCACCACTATCAACGCCAAGGGCGTCATGCCTGAGATGCACCCACTGAGCATCGGCGTAATAGGAGCGAGGGGCGGCACCACCCTAAGCAACAGGGTCATCTGCGAGGCCGACCTCATATTCTTCGTTGGCAGCAGCACCGACTCTGCCGGGACTGACAAGTGGACCGTGCCTGGAGTAGATACTGATGCCAAGATCATCCAGCTTGATATCAGCGAGCACGAGGCGGGCAACAACTACGATGTTGATGTCATCCTCATCGGCGACGCCAAGGCCACCCTCGGCTGGATGCTTGAGCTAGCCAACGTCAGCCCACGCGAGATGGAGAAATTGCCAAGGATCCAGGCTCTAATCAATGCTAAGGAAGAGCACAGTGTGTACGTTGCGGGGCTCATGAGCAGCAACGAGAAGCCAATTCACCCCGTCAGGTTCATCAAAGAGCTTCAGGACGCGTTACCGGATAAACGATGCCTCGTCATGGACGTGGGAACAAGCGCCATCTACACATCAACGTTCTACAAGGTGCCGAGCGCAGGACGCTCGATGGCGTACAACTTCGCCATGGGTAGCCTAGGTTACGCTCTGCCGACAAGCGTGGGTGCCAGCATTGCAAGACAGGACCACAGTATCGCCACCCTGGTGGGCGACGGGAGCTTTGGATTGGCGGCCGCAGAGCTTGAAACTATATCAAGGATTGGACTCAACAACAACGTCATCGTGGTCAACAACAGCAGCTTCGGTTGGATCAGGGCCGAGTGGAAGCTCAGCTATGGTGACGAGTACGTGGATTTCGCCACCAACTTCAACGAGGTTGACTATCCCAAGATCGCGGAAGGTTTTGGGCTCAAAGCCAACAGAATAACCCGCCCAGGGGAAATGTCAAGCCTCAAGGAGCTGTTCCACAGCGACGAACCCAGCTTCACCGAGCTGGTGCTCCAGCCCGAGGACATGCTTGTACCTCCGGTACCCATCTGGATTCGAAAGGCTGAAAAGAAAGGCGTAAGGCACGTCAAGTGATTAGATGGCTAAGTATCCAGTTACCCTCGGCACCAGGCTACTCGACTCGTTAGGGGTCGAATACACCAAGCACCTCTACGATTATACCAAATCCGGAGCTGTGGCAGCCGCGGAGATCATGGGTCTACCTGAGCACGCCATGATCAAGACCTTGGTTATGGAGGACAACGAGGGCAAGTCCTTCATAATACTGATGCATGGTGAGAAGCGGACAAGCCTAAAGGATCTGGCAAGACAGATTGGAGTCAAAAACGTGTCCTCAGTGAGCTCTAAAAACGCTCAGCGGTACACTGGGTACATGGTGGGGGGAATAAGCCCATTCGGTACAAAACGGGAGCTAAAGGTTCACGTCGAGGCGACTATTCTAGACCTTGATTACCTCTACATCAACGGCGGCAGGCGTGGGTTCATCCTGGGCATGAAACCTGATGTGCTAGTCAAGGTGCTTGGACCAAAACCCGTGAACGTAGCCCGGTAATCATCATTTGCCCAAGCGATAGCGTTTCCCCTATCTATTCGAGTAAATACCTGTTTTTAGTGTAATCATGTAACCCAGAAACATTGAGAACTCTTTTTATTTGAATATCGGCTTTTTTCGGTGAACGGTGAATTACTTGGAGAAGTACGAAAGCATACTAATCAAGAACGGCATCCTCCTCACTATGCAGGGCGAAGGCGTGGGCTCCATAATCGACGGGGCAGTCGCCATCGAGGGATCTGATATCGTAGCTGTGGGAAAAACAGCAGACGTTGTGAAGGAATACGGAAGCGCAGAGCACATTATAGACGCAAAAGGCAAGGCAGTTCTGCCCGGTTTCATCGACGGACACATACACACAGGCCTCAGCCTGGTAAGAGGCGAGGCCCAGGATGTCCCGGAAATCGAGTGGATGCTCAAGACCATGGCCCCGTTCACAAGCTATCTGACACCGGACCATAGCATCAAGGGTTCACGAGTAGGTGTGCTTGAGGCATTGAAGGCGGGCACCACTACGTTCGGCGAGATTGGCGGAAACATGACCCCCGTGGCTGAGCAGGTCTTCGTCCCATCCGGCGTCAGGGCGAACCTCGCAGACACAATCAATCAGATCGGCCCAGAGAGCAGGCCGGACCCACGGAAGCCATACATCTTTTTCGAGGACATCGGCGAAGCCAAATTCAAGTCAGGCGTCGAGTTAGTAGAAAAGTACAACGGCAAGGGAGACGGAAGGGTCTCGGCTATACTATCACCGCACGGTGCGGATATGATGGACAAGGAGCTTCTGCTCCGGGTAAAAGAGAATGCAAAGGAGCTAGGCGTCCTGGCTCACATTCACGTCGCTCAGGGAGGCAGGGAGGAGTTGCAGATGAAGATGCGGTACGGTATGACCACTATCAAATTCCTTGACAGCATTGGTTACCTAGACGACCAGCTCATCGCGGCCCACTGCCACCAGACAGAGGACTCAGAAGTAGAGCAGCTCGCCAAGAGGGGCGTCAGGTACGCCTCATGTCCCGCAAGCATCGGGTTAATCGACGGGATTACCCCTCCCTTGGGGCTGTTCCTCCAGGCAGGTGGCAAGCACGCCACCATTGGAAGCGACCAGGCACCGGGGAACGGCCATCATAACATGCTGGTGGAGATGAAGGTAGCGGCGCTACTCAACAAGAGTAGGCACAGGGACCCGACGGTGCTGCCCTCATGGAAGATGATGCGGTTGGCAACCATTGAAGGAGCCCACGCCATCGGGTTAGGCGACAAGATAGGAAGCCTTGAGGTAGGCAAGAAGGCAGACGTAATCCTTCTGGACCTAAAGGTGCCCCATATGACGCCAATCATCTACAGGCCAGTTCTCAATGTGGCGCCAAACATCGTTTACAGCGCAAGAGGAGACGAGGTCACTGATGTCATAGTCAATGGCAGCGTCATCGTCAAGGACAAGCAGTGCCTGACAATGGACGAGGTAAAGGTTATTGAGGATGCGCAGATTGTGGCAACGGAGATCTGTGAGGGGGCCGCTGACGGCTTCCTAGAGGCAGACGGCTGGCTGGCGCGCGAGGTCAAGCGGGGCCTCTATTAACCTATTTTTCTATTTTTCAGTAATTGTTCCTTTCTGGAAAACGCATCAAAATAATGGGAACGCTACCCTCAGGACATAATTGCAGCTAATCAGTCGAACATGTCATCGCTCTGCCAGATTACGATGAATAAACCGCAAATGATTGCCAGCGCGTAATGATATGCGTTGAACGCCCACAGATAGTTGACGAACTCGTTCAGCACGATGTCCCCGAAGTTCGAGTCCTCAAAGTATAGTCCGAAAAGTGGATAAGTTGAGACAAGGGCGCCAAAAAACTTCCCCACGAGGAATCCAATTGTGAACTGGACTCCTCTCTCTCTCGTCATCAACTTTGACACATTCTACTAATTATATATAAACTATTAAACATTAACCTCTCAATGCTCTCTTTTTCATGTAGTTAAATGATTCTATACAATAAAACATAAGAAATCTATTGGCTGGAAGTACGAGTTTTTCCTCTGACCACCCATTTAGTG